>WNFR01001621.1_pt1 | contig 23562 bp, 35 predicted proteins | sample 5400221 | NCBI WGS metagenome assembly WNFR01 (sample SAMN13153357, study PRJNA577476) | soil metagenome | isolation source: 40 cm soil under Madrone tree | place: USA:California | collected 2016-06-14 | reverse complement strand
GAACTGACCTCTGGTGCATCTTTCTTTACAAAGATGATGATATTATGTTAACTTTCTCGTAGAATTGACTCCCTGGATTCTGAGACGGCTCCAATGTTTTTGTAATCAACAAATTTGCGCCGCAATGCAGAAGGCATCTGCTGCTGCGGTTTTGAAGGAGATGGCTAGGTGCATATAGCTATAGTGGAAAGAGGCAAATGAAGGGATACGAGCCACGATCGACGTATGATATGGAAGGTGCGTAAAGTATCTCCAACAGTGGTTTGGGTTGTCCAGGTCAAGCCTGGCGCCACTAAAGAGAACAGAACCACAAGAAATGCGTTGAACTCGATTTAGGATTTTGCCATCACTGGTAGAAACATAACGCGTGTGCATATGACGGAGCCCTGTACGTCGGAGGAACGAGATGGAAATACTGCAACAGACATAGATGAAATACTGCCATAGACATAGATGTTTAGAGTATTATTTGGTTAGGAGTGCAGTAGGTCACAACACGTCACTGTCACAAGTCATCGTGTCACGGCCTCGGTCACAATATAGCGGTTTGTTTGTCGTCTGTCACGCTCGCCGTAAAACAAAACATTTCATTCATTTCCTTTCCTTTTGTCTGACGTACAGACAGCCAACTCATTTGATAACATCGGTCTCCTCTGAGGCTCTGCTTGTGTCTCGTTGGTTTATGATAACAATCACGCTTATCGCTGAGGCGTTACGATTACAACCAGTGAGCAACTCTATCAGAAGTGGCCCTTCTGTTTACAACTTGAAACAAAAAATTAGGCTACATATGTTGGATGGCGCAAATCACGAAAACATATAATTTCGTTCTTCATATTCCTATCTATCGACGGTTCAATTGATAGTGACCTTCGTCGGTTCCATTTCAGGCGTCGACTTTGGGAAGGTGATATTCAAAATACCGTTCGTCATGGACGGTTTGATATCCTACAGAATGAGGATATCAAACCGTCCATGACGAACGGTGATCATCAGCATCACTGTGTAGACCAGACGCTTAACGACACACCAAAGAAATCTCACCTTGATTCCCTGTGGCAGCGACAACGTCCTCGTGAACTTTCCGTAGCGGCGTTCACGGACGAGGTAGCCATCGTCGTTGCGTTCTGAGGACGTGTTGCTCTGACCAGAGACAGTGAAGACGTTATTATGCACGTCGATTGACACGTCCTCTTTCTGCAGCCCTGGAATTTCGACCTGTCGAAAGACGCAACGACTTCGTTCGGTCTTTCTTGTAGTGGACGTCCATCCTATACACGAAGTTTAATCAGCAGGTCGAAGCGGGGGCTTGATGAGAGAACTTACCTCGGCCTGAAGGCATCTACAGCGTGGCTACGGCGGATCTGTCTGGAGTTGAACGCTCCGTCGAAGAAGCGATCAAAGGAAGCAAGGTCGGTGAGGATGTCATTGAAGGGGTAGCTGGTGAGCGACATTTGAACGATGAATCGGAAGTCTGTCTGGTGTCGTAGTTCGATGAATTGTTCTGACGGTCGTCTTGACGCGGTGCTTTTATACTTCTATGTGTGCTGTTTCTGGCCAGAGACCAGAATCTTCAGCGCCGTTCTCGAAGTCTCCCGACTTTCCTTTTTGGTCACTCGAACATTCTTGCTCGCCACCGGCACACCCATACCGGCACCTCTCACCATCTCTTGTCTCTTCTGGAAGCTTCAGGACGCAGTCTCTGCTTGCAATCGCTGGAATTGAGTGAGGTGGCGATGCAGAAGCGACATGCTGCTCACGAGCGCTTGCCCGAGTGAGCCAACGAACACCTTTATCATGGACATGATTTCGCATTCGATTGACAAACTGTACTTTCGAATGACCATCATTCGAAAGTACAGTAACTGTAGCTTTGAATGCGTCTTGTTTGACAGGGGTAATAACCGCATCAATGGTCTACGCGCAACGATGCAGAACGAAACCTAACCTCCAAGTTCAATCCCGCGCAGAGATGTACTATAAAAATTCTTACACAGATTTTATCTATATGTCTCTCCAGACCTCCGACCTTTTTAACCTCACGGATGCATTGTATCATCGAGACCATCGGCCCATCATACCGTGACAGACCTACTTGGCACACGATATACTTTGAATGCTGCAAACACTGCATCGAGACCATCTGAGTGATATCCTGTGATTATGTGCTGCCATCGGATTTTTACCAGCTTGCTCTCTGTCCTAGCAGCCGCTGTTCCCCATGCCGGTCTTGCGAAACCATTCTTGTCTAGTTGGACGACATGCACATCAAGCACTCCTGGAATGCTACTCATTGGCATCCAGTATTTCGATTTCGATTTTGATATTGCTTGTTTTTCACGCAAGCAATTTTCCGTTGTATATGCATTTTACTAAATTTTATGAGTTTGTGTTGTACTAGCACAGGTTCTACAATGCGGGGAACGTTCCAAGGCCACGCTCCAGTATTGCACGTGTTCGGTTAATTTGCGATATCACAGCAGACCAAAACCACCAAACCAGTGTCCAACTGGCTGCATCACTGCGTGCATAGTCCTTCAACTTTCGACCAGCCATGGTGCTGCATTGGCCGTTGGGAGCATCCCGTGTCCACCTTCCTCCTGGACCTCGGCGACGAATACCAAGGCCACTACAAGTGCGATTGCCTTTTGTGGCTCGATCCACTCTATTCTTACCTTCGCAATCTATGCAGCCCCATGGGCCGCGGTATCCCTGATATCGCCGCGCGAGCTACAGAATTCCGGATCTTCAACGGTGACGAGATTGAGGCGTTTGGTACTCGTCACTCGTTCGTGTCTCGTTATTTTTGTCTTCCCATCCTCAAGCATCCAGTTGAATGTTAATGTATAGATCGTAGCGGGCATAATCTCGCTACTCAACGACTTCTTGATCCCGAATGACAAGTCTCCGCTTGGGTTCCTCAACCCCTGGCTATATGGCGTTGGCCGAGCGGGCCTTCACGATATCACGCTTGGTTCAAACCCAGGTTGTAATAAATAGTACGGATGGATTCTCTGCTACTGAGGGATGGGATCCTGTGTGTCCCGCATTGGTTGATGGGTTTTCATTCTAGACGTTGGCTGACCCTGGGCCACATAGGTCACAGGTCTTGGGACGCCTGACTCTGAGCGACTGCAGATACTAAAGAGCCGAATAGTAGGAGGCACATAGCGAGAGAATGAGACTGACATTCTCGGAACTGCCGCCGAGACGCAGAACTCGGGCCCTCGAACTGCGCAAGGCCTCAGAGTTACGACAAATTTTCATACCAAACCCTCAAATTTCAGGGTGTACATTAGGCCCTTTCAATAGATGAAGCGCTGCCCGGATGACAGAGGCAACCACTACGCTCGGCTCAGCTTGGCTCATGCTCACTGCAAGACGGGTTCACCGCGATCAGTGGTGGTAGCGTGTAAAAGGAAGGATTCGACGATCAGAGTGGTAGGGACTAGGAAAAGAGTGAAACGATGGTGTAGAGACAAGACGTGATTGGAAGAGCAAGATATTCAGGAGGAAAAAGTAGAGGAAGATCGCACTAGAATTTCTACGTGAACTTATCTGGCTGTGTAGGCTTTTCAAATATTGATTTGTGCCAACCAATATGCATTACTCGCTGCTCTTTTCCTCTAAGCAAACCAGGAAGTGGTACATAGACAGGTAATAACGAGCGAGATGTTAGCAAAAGAGCTCGGAAGAGATGATACGGCGCGCCCAACTACAATATATTATTCAGTCTTGGCGCTTTTACCCTTCTTGGTCCCCTTATCCTCTCCAGCCAACCACAACGCCGAAAATATCAAGAAGCCGATGCTGGTGCTGATCGCTCCTGTGTAGTAAGGCCACGCGGCGCTCAAGAAACGCGGATAGCCGTCGTGCCGCGGAGGGACGACGGGTACGGTCATACTCGTCTGGAGAGACGTCCAGCCGCGACGACGGTGGTCGAGGACGAGCTTGAAGACGCCGTGGCGGTCTGGGACGCGGAAAGAGGTTCTGTACAAGCCGGGTTTTCCCTGGACGGGGAGGAGCGCGGTGCGGACGTGCGGGTCGAGCATGGTGAACTCGAGCTGGAGGTCGTGCAAGCCGGAGTAGGGCACCCAACCGCTCTTGGGGTCGTACCGGGAGATGCGCGCCTCAAATGCCTGTGGATTATCGTTATTGCAAAAAGTTTTTTCGGTTAGGTTGGGGTATGACGCACAATATTTTCGTTGATGGTGTAGTGATCGCGCGGCTCGGTCTCGTTCACGAGGTGATGAGTCGTGCTGTCGATATGGAGCACAAGGTTCTCCTGGAACGTCCAGGCGACTATATCACGCGCGAACTGCGCGTTTCCGGACTTTTCACCGCTACAGAGAGTAGTAGCAAAGAGTTAGGTAATTATTAGGGAGGCTGGTATCACACGCACGAAGGAAGCGGCTTGTTCGCATAGTCATCGGAAAATAGCTCGATGCCGCCAACCCACGTAACGCGTGCGTTGTCGCGGGTCTGGAAACCTGTCACGATGCCCAACGAACTGCCAGCCCAGAGACCCTCTCCGCCGCGGTCGGCATTGTCGAATACAACGTCAGCACCTCCGTCCGAGTCGGTGTCGGATGCGAAGCTCTCGGAAGGCGCGTGAAGGATAGGGATCAGTAGGGGATTGTTGCCGTGCGCGAAGGGAATGCCGGAGAACCATACAGGAGGCGTGTCGGGGGTCAACAACGGATGGGTTGAAGGCACATTGACGGGGATCACGCTTGCAGGAGTATCGCGCGCAGGAAAATGGGAAAGAAGTGGGGTTCCGGGGGGTGGAGTGACCAGGGAGAACTCTGAAGCGAGGGTGAAGATGGGAGTTTGCTTTGGGGAGAGGGCGATGAGGAGGTTCGTGCCGGCGTTGAGGGCAGTGACGAGGGACTGAGGGGTGATATCCTGAGCAAAAGCTGGGAAGAGTTCAGAGAAGCTGGTGTTTCGACGCGTCAAAACTCTCACTTTTTGTGTCTGGAGCGAAGAGAATTATATGACTGAAGCCTGGGACGTCGTCTTCGATGATACGTGGTGTCTCGGCCCTGGGGGCACGGAAGGTCAGGTCAAAGCCTCGTTCTGAACACTAGTGAGTGATGCTAGCTTATCATTCAAGTTGTTCAATGCTTACTTTCAAGATTGTCAAAGAAGATGGTGAAGTTGTTGCGGGATAAGTTAGGCTCAAGCAAGACGAGCACTGAGTTGCCAGTGCTGGACCCTGCCCGCACGAAAGCAAAAAGGCTGAATAGAGAGAGGCAGGCTGCGCCAAGAGACGACAACATACTCGTGTATGTGGTCCCTGACGAAGGTGGTGAAGATGAAGATGGAGGATGAAAAGTGTGTTGTCAGCGCAGCCACCCGCGACACGTATCAATTCAATTACGGCACGGCATGCTGATTTTAGCCTCACATTGAATCCCTCAATCGCTTTACTATACACCTTAACACAAAAATAACACAGAGGAGCAATTTCAAGAACAGCACATCTCTATCAAGTTCTCATTAAGAGACTGAAAGAAAAGTCAGAAGCGCGCGTGTCTACGTACTGTCTACGTGTTGTGTTGATTCTCCGCGGGCCGACTCGGACCGTTCATCGAACAAATCCGGACTTTTGGTTCTTACTCACGAGCACCACCACCACCACCACCACCACTGGCGCCCACCATCACCTTCAACCCTTCCATAAAATGTCACCCTCAGACGAGCTCGCATATCTCAAGTCTCTCGTCAATCAACTCACAGACAAGATCAAGGAGCTCGAGGTGAAATCAACAGCCAAGAAGCCTCCTACGCCAGCACAACAACTCCGTACCATCCTTGTTGGACCCCCAGGCGCAGGTGCGCGTCCTCCTATCTCTTGTCGGTCGCTTGACGTGTACGACGACGCGCTTTGTGTGTCTTTTTTCTTTTGTAACTACAGGGAAGGGCACGCAGGCGCCGCGAATACGCGACGAGTTTTGCGTGTGCCACCTCGCGACGGGCGACATGCTACGCGAGCAAGTGGTGAAGAAGACGGCACTGGGCGTCGAGGCCAAGAAAATCATGGATGCTGGTGGGCTCGTCTCGGACGACATCATGGTGGGCATGATTCGGGACCAGTTGGAGAACAACAAGCTGTGCAAGAACGGGTGCGTAATCGGCAGAAAAGCAACGCGCGTCGATGGCGTTGACGTGCTGTGTCCCTTTGTGCAGATTTGTGCTTGACGGGTTCCCCCGCACGGTCCCGCAAGCGGAGAAATTGGACGCGATGCTCGTGACGAGGAAAGAAGCGCTCGATTCAGTCGTCGAACTCACCATCGCGGACCAATTACTCATCTCGCGCATCACCGGCCGTCTCATCCACCCCGCCAGCGGGCGTACTTATCACAGGGAATTTAAGTACGTTCGCACGTCACTGACTGAATTTCACATGTCATTTCATTTATTTTTCTATTCCCCACATCCGCCCCTCATCCCCATGCTGACCGTTCCCACACAGCCCACCGAAGAAGTCAATGACGGATGACGTCACCGGCGAACCACTTATCCAGCGTTCTGATGACAATGTTCAGGCGCTTACGAAACGTCTTGGCGTCTTCCACGCACAGACCACTCCCGTCGTCGCTTATTACAAAAAGAAGGGACTTTGGCATAACATTGACGCTGCACAATCACCAGATGTCGTATGGCAGAATCTCCGCAAAGTGTTCACGAAGCAGCCACCAAAGCAACAGTGATATCCATTACACATAGTTTAGCACAGACCTCTGACACGAATTAGATGGCCGGTTCCTATCCATATGATTAATCTATAATGAGGGTAGACATCCACATAGGCTGAGCTCGCAACCGGATAAGAAATTTTTTTAAAAGAAAGGGGAGGTATCACGAGATAAAGGGTAAAATGCAAGAGAAGATGGCATATCTTTGCTGACTCCATAATCATCGAGTCTCCCGAACACAGATCCACACAACGACAAGCGTGCTCGCGGCGAAACCGACGAGAAACGCGAACAGCACGAGCACGTCGCGGTAATAATTTTTCTCATCAAATCCAAACAACTAGAGTCGCGATTTCAGTTTATTTCCCTGACGGGTCCGAGCAAAAAGCCAAAGAAGAAAAAAGACGCACGAGGTTCATGATGAGCGCAGCAGAGACATTAACGGGCACGCCTTGTAGGACATCCTGTATTTCGAGTCCCGACTTGACCTCGTTCACCGATAGCGCCTCGAGCGCGTACTTGAGCGGACACATCCACTGTAGCCATCGGAGCACCTGCGGGATCGAGTGGAGGTGGACGAAAAAGCCCGCGAACGTCATTTGATATAAGCCAGATAGCGCGCTCAGCAGGAGCGCGAGACCACCATTGGATATAGCTGCTCCGAGTAGGAAATTCTGCCCAAGAAGCGTCAGGGAAGGATTCGGGGACGCAAAAAAATTAAGTCTTTACAAATAGGGTCATGGTGATCGTGTATAATAGGATAATTAGATGGAATTTGAAGAAATTGGCTGCGTGTGGCGCGAGGCCACCCATCCAGTATGTTCTAGCATTGCACATGCGTCGTTAGAGAGGGATGTTAGCCGGATCGAGCTGCTATGCTTACATGGTAGCAACGACGATAGTGGGAATGATGCGTAGCGGTACGACGTCGAAGAGGAAACGAACCAATAGCCACGCCGTAGGGCTGGAAGACGGGTGTCGTTAGGCGACGGTACTGACGATAGTGGGAAAAATGTCACAGACCTGTAATACGCATTCGAGCGTTCACGAACGAACAATGGACGTGACTCTAGTACGTTGTACAGCGCACTTAGCGACGAGAACGCGACCAAGGAGCCCTGTCGTGCGTCAGACGATTATTGATGGGACACATCAACGAAGTAAGTTCGCTGCAGGCGCACCAGGAAGAAAAGACATCCTATGCGCGACTGGAAGCCCGCGATGCTGTTGCCCGTTTTCCAGTAAAGTCCCCCACAAAACACGCCAAGCATCGCGGAGATCACGATATGTGCAAGGAAGAACGTCTTGTCCCTAAGTATCAAGGCCAATCAGACGAGCAACATCGCTGCCGCATCGGGGGTATTACGAACCGTCGTAGGATCTTCCACTCTCTCCCCGCGAGCACCTGCAGCTGTGTCAAGAACGCAGCTGCGCTCCTCTGCCGCGCGAGTTTGCACAAGGCGCTTCCGCTTCCGCGCTCGTTAGGGTTTGACGTTTCGGATGGTGCGATAGCCGCGCCCTCCTTGGACATACTTGGGGTGTCTGGAAGCGCGGGTGGCGAATGCGCGAGGTCAAGTAGATGGTCTGCGACGTTGTACCCGGGTGTACAGGGCGAGCCTCGCTCCGCAAAGTACTCAGCTGGTGCAAGACCTCCCGGACCTTCGTATAGCGCGCGCCCGTCGGCGAGTAGGACGATTCGGTCGAACGTTTGGTATATTTGCGAGTTGGGCTGGTGGATCGTGGCGATCACCGCGGTCGGACTGTCTGTGTCGTGTGCGACTGCATGCAGGACCGAGGTCACTTTGGCAGCGGAGACAGAGTCCAAGCCTAAAAGCGGTTATTTGACGTTGTACAGAAAGAAGGAAACGCACCGGAGGTAGGTTCATCGAGTATGAGCACGTCTGGGCTGGCGACGAGCTCGAGCCCGATGCTGACCCGTCGCATCTCTCCACCACTTAGTCCGCGGGCATGAGACGTTCGTCCCCCGATGCGCGCGTCTCGTACATTTTTGAGGCCGAGTTGCTCGAGCACATCTTCAACACGCTGGCGCTTCTCAGCGTCCGTCATGTATTCGGGAAGGCGTAGGCGCGCGGCAAAGAGAAGCATCTCGTAAACAGTAAGCATCGTAGGAAGAACATCCTGTTGGGGTACGAATCCAATGCGAGGGGTCCGTGCCTCCCGTGAAGGATCGCCAGGAAAACGCACACTGCCGGAAGTGTGACCCGTTTTGCTCTTCGTTGCCAGGATTTCAATAAGGCTGGTTTTTCCGGCACCTATACAGAACCCATTCGGAACAGACATCTCGCATCGAGAAGAGAGTGCGCACCGCTAGGCCCTAGGATGCCCAACATCTGTCCTGGCTCCACACGACCACTGATTCCATTCAGAATGGTCTTATCACCATCCGCCGGTGTCATCCCTCCGAGCCGTACCCGTGAACTGCTACCGCTCCCTTGGGGTATGACGTACGATACGTCGGACCATTCCACTGCGAAACCACCATGTCGCCCTTTGCCTTCCCTAATGTAGGCAGCGCCACGCCGCCGTTGCTTCCTCTGAATCCACCATCCGATAAAGAGTCCAAACAGCGCCAGGACGATGAGTGCACCGACGGCCGTGAGACCACCAATGACCCCGCCGCTGAGCGAGTTGCCACCACTAGCCGCGCTGCTGAAGGTGTCGCTTGCAGTGTCGATGACGCCCTGAGAAACGCATTCGCCAAAGGTACATCCATTAAGCGATAAACCTGAGGAGCCGAATAAACTCTGCAGTACGCTCTGCTGGAAACTGCATGATGCAGTACCGCTTGAGGAAAGCGGGTCGCACGCTAATGTTACGCCCCCGTTAAGGGAATCTATAGTAGCGGTCAGGTTCAGCTTGCCGCCACCACAGAAAGAAGTGCCGGGTCGACAAGTGCACTGGAGGTCGGAGCATGACCAAGTCACGGCTTTTGAACTGAAGAGGCTTTGCGAGCAGTGATCGGCGGTGCAGTCAAATTGCTCGACGCCGTCGTACCATAATTGCACATAGGCAGAACCCGAGGCGCCGAAGGAGGTAGAGTTAGGCTGGGGTGTTAGGGAGGTGTTTAGGGTACGGAGAACGGTGAGAGTTGAGGAGAGCGGAAATACGGCTTGGATTGAGGGGTTCTGAGTCGGTCATGTCATGTTAGCGTTTAGCGCCAAGAAGTTCCGAGGAACGGAATAGGGTAGGATACGCACGATGACCGCACAACTCATCTCGCCGGCAGCGAAAACCCGCGGAATGGTATTACAAGTAAGGGTATTGTTGAGCGCGGATTGTAGTTGGGGTGTGCTGCTATTGCTCGCCCCAGCGGCTACGAAGGAGCTCTGGCACACTGTTGAAGCTTGGCACACGTTGCACCCCGTACCCGTCCAGCCATCAGAGCACGAACATGTAGAGACATTGCCAAATGACGTTGCGGAAGCGTTAGAGATGAGAGGTCGTTGGGTTCCCTGGAATATGTTGCCCCCGCACGCAGGGGCCGAGCACGTTGCACCACCGAACCCTGGTGGACACGCGCAGGAAGAAGAGTTGTTGGGCACACCGTAGTTCTCGCAAGTGACTTGAGCGCAAGCGGAGGCCGCCAAAGCGAGCCAAGCGATGACCCAAGTGATCCCTGCCATAGTTTGAAGGGAGCCCCGGTGGGGAGGAGATGGGATTGAGAGATGAACTGAATTGAAGAGATTAATACTCGCACTGAGTCGCACGTTACCAATGAGGCAAGAGATGCGTGGGAGCAGGAGACGGAGACAAACAAGACCATATCCGTACTTTGCCCCTAGTAGTTCGGACGACCCCTCATTCGGACACTTCAATTTTTCTCGCTCAAATCTTAGTCAAAAGTTTGTATACTATGTCAACTACACTCAACATGAATCTATGATTTTTCAAGTAAAATTGATGTTGTGTTGCAAAATCAAAAATGGCTGACTAAGATTTGAGTGAGTGTCCAAACGGTGGGTTATGGTAACAGTATCTGTTACCTTACGGACCCAACGCCATTTAGTTATCACCCATCGCCGTTGGTCAAGGTGATTGTATGACCGATATGGCTGAACCCCACAAATAATGACTACACTTTACACGTAAACGCAATCGTTGAAGGTAAAATGTAAAATACTTTGATGACTCTCCGATAATGCGGCGGTCTGATGAGTCTACTAAGAGTATGCCGAGGAGAACTGCCAGTGGGCCCGCGAATCGGCCTTTACGCGAAATTGAAACCCCAACTTGGACATGAAATCCATACAAAATTTGGTAAATTGAGCAGACACCAAAGAAGTATCACGTGATTTCTATCACCACAGGCGATAAAAAATCGACTGGGTGAGCGCTGCCTGGTACCGCGCAGCCATAGACCCAAACGCGTAAAGCGGCTCTCGGGCAAGGACCGCGAGCCCCGTAAGTACCGGTACCACCGCAGCGCCTGCCAATGCACGTCTTGCTCTGCGGCCCGGCAGCTTCACGCTTGGAGCCCACGTCGACCAGATGATGCCGATCCCATCTGCAGTGTGCAGGGCGAGACCGAGGACTAGTGCGAAATACAGCACGGTGCTTCGGCGGGGCCAGCCGCTGAGCGCAGCCTTGACGTACTCGTAGTCGAGCTCCGAAGGGCCGAGGGACGAGATGGGCGGCGTGGCATCCGCAGGCGCGAGGCGGTGCGTGATGAAATGCACGGGGAGAAAGCAGAGCGCGGTTGCATATCCGGTGAGCGAGAGCGCGCCGGAGAGTGGGCGCGAAACACGGGGAGAGAAGAGACGCTTGATGATCGCACTGGAAGTGTGTATGAACAACGGCCCGAATAAGAGGTACCGCTCTCCAAACGTGGTTTGGTAGTACTCGCGTCCAAGAAGCTGGTCGTGGTGTGTGATGGGTGGGTACGTGTTAGGTACATCGGAAAAATACGGACCATGGTCTGGGACGAGAGCGCGGAGCCACCGAGGTTAGCTGCTGCGGGTGCAGCGAGGTGTACAAGGAGGAAAGTCGTGATGAACGGTGCGGATCCATGAGCGAGAGCAGTCAGTACAGACGAGGCCTGAGTGCGCCAAGGCGCGGCGTTGGGCTTGTCTGCTGAATTGACCATTCGGTTCGGTGGCTGTATGAACTCCAATTAGATAATCAATCAAACTTGATTGAAGTTACACAGATGTCAACATGCTCAATGCGCCCATGGACACTGCTCCACCATCTGCTGCTCTCTACCCTTACAGTAATGATGTGGCGTCCAGCCGCTCGTTGACGGCTCCTGTACTGTATGCTATTGAGAATCTGCTCCAAAACCAGGTAAACATTCCGAGCTGTTCGAGGCTTTCTGGGCTGTTTCAGGCGTCTCGAACGGTTCCGAACACCTCTAGTTTGGCAGATGCTCAACAACCGAGCAACTCAACACTATTCACCCATACGCAGAACTCATGATCGGCATGACTTAATACCGGACATAGCATGCCATCTGCCACCGCCATATATCTTCGCCACGGTTATAGAACAGAGTGCTCACGCAGTATGAATATTGTCCTGACTCACCGAATCGTCAACCACCGGTCATCGGTTGATCCTGCTAATGGGGATTCGAACTCTTCTGGCGATCCTGTATGGCTCTCTCGGAGCTCCCTCCCTTTCTGGATTAGTTTTGGTGAGATGACCCGTTCCATCCACAATAGTATGCGATGCTACCTCGAGCCACCACATGCTTTCCATACAACCACCGGCTCTCTGGCTTGTTTTGAGGTCTTGACTGACTGGCCTTGCACGGGATCTCGCGGAGTTCTCGAAGTATAAAAGCTCGAAGACGCGAGGAGAGTGCTCATCAACAAACCCACCTACCAACGCACATTCTCTAATTCGCATCCTCACCACCTTCTCGCCATGAAGCTCACTTCCACCTTCGTTTCTCTCGCCGCACTCTTCTCCGTCGCATGTGCGGACATCGTTCGCTTCAACACTATCTACGATAACCCCGGCACTTCGCTGAACAACGTCGCGTGCTCCAACGGCGCCAACGGCTTGGTCACCAAGGGTTACACTACCTTCGGTTCACTCCCTTCCTTCCCCGGCATCGGCGGTGTCTTTGCCGTCAAGGGTTGGAACTCCACCGAGTGTGGGTCGTGCTGGGAACTGGCGTACCAGGGTAACTGGATCTACGTCACTGCCATCGACACAATCTCGGAGGGCTTCGACATCTCACTGGAGGCCATGAACTACCTGACGAATGGACAAGCCAAGCAACTCGACTCCATCGATGCTCAGGCCGCGCAAGTTGACAAGAAATTCTGCGGGTTCTGAGAGGTATGATGATCATCTCACTCAGTAGCCATAAACGCAATCTGATTTTGGAATAGTTTTATGACGGTGTTTTGACCCTCTACTTTTCTTGGATTATATGTATGGACATGGGCAGTCAGTTTTGTTAGTGTTGAGTTCTTGTTGAATTTATGGCCGTGCTATGACCCTATATGACGAGAGATTTCTGCTGGACGTGCGTGACAGACCCGGAACTGTTCGGATTTTTATTTGACGTGGTCCCCTCTCGATGAAAAGATGTGCTTAAGGCCGGGCGCAAGGTTCGTTCGTTGGTTGCACTTTCGCGTAGTTACGTAGCGCAAGAATTGCGTACGGGCTAGGGCTACAGACAATAGCTTATACAACTCGATTATCTGCTTCTTGCGTTAGCGTTCCGTCTTCATGTTTTCGCTTCTACTTCTCGTCTCTCTACCTTCTCGTCTACGCTTCCTCTTGGATCGCTACAGTAGCCTCACATAAAAGATAATTAATTGCTAGTGCCACCTTTGCGCTTGCATTTTGGGGCTTCACCGGTCAAAAAGTTTCCTGGGTTTCTCTCATTCAACATATATTTGTATCCGAGTGAGAAGACAAGCAACGGATTGTCGAAAAGGGTGCACCGCGTAAAGCGAAAATGGCAGTTGGTGACAAGTTGAATAGTCGTGCGAGTGTGTCCCTCACCGTGACACTCCTCCCACCCAGGACTGGTCTCGAACTCTACAATTAACGCAAAGATGTCTTCAGTACCAACGTACAATACCTTCTGTTCTTTCGTTGTCATTGCGCCGAATCCAACAGGTGAGTCCCTGTCATCCACGGCCCTGGACCATTCACCTCCCTACCCGGGAACACGGAAAGCATTCAAGCATGGGTCGACGACGGCTACTGACAACAGATCTAGAGTGCTTTGATTCCTAGCATCTCTTTGTTTGAATTTTGCTGCAGTCGACCATGGTCGGCTGTGACCATGGTCGCTGTGTTGGCAACATCGCCCGCGTTTATGTAGATCACGTGATGTACATTCTTATACTCAGCCCACCATGCAGGAGGCGGTGTTCTTACCTCGTCAAAGCTTTTCCTGTCCTCTCAACTATCCGAACCATTGTCTGACGATTACACCATGTCCCAGTCTCCCCAAAGCTCTTCCTCCTCTTCCTCGAACTTCCAGTCTATCTTCAGAGTTGCTATCGACGCCTACAAGAAGCAGACGGGCCAAGACATCACGTCTCTTCCCCTGGCTAGTTGGCTCAACACTTGCGACTCTCCCGATGCAATTCGCGCTGTGCTTCGAGCACAAGTTCAGGAGTTTGATGAATCTCGGAGAAACGATGAGAGGTTGACGAAGTGGCTTAATCCGACCGTAAATGTCCTTTACGAGTTTTCCGCAACACTTGGCAGTGGCATCAGTTTAGTGAGTCTCGTCAGAATGTTGGATATATTAGCACATTAATGTACGCTGTCTAGGTGTTCCCACCCGCTAACCCGATTTTTGCTGGTATCAGAGTCCTCCTCATGGTGATTTTCGGTCATTGACACCTCCCTATGGACCATAATGACATCCGGGTCTTCCAGGCGTCCAAGGACGTTGCTGCTAGTCACGGCGCTCTTATCGATATCTTCGAACGTATTGAGAACTTCTTTAGTCGACTCGAGATCCATATAGAAGTGCCACAGACGCCGGCTATGACGGACATTATGGTAAAGATTATGGTCGAGGTGCTGTCTGTGTTCGCGATAGCGACCAAGGAGATAAAGCAAGGGCGAGCGAGTAAGCTATTCCCTACTTTTATTTGCGCTTCACTGATTATTTATTCAGAGAAATTCTTCAAGAAGCTAATGGGAAGGAGAGACATCGAGGATTCGCTGGCGAAACTTGACAAATTGACGCAAGAAGAGGCCCGTCTAGCTATTGTAGAAGTCAAGAGCCTGACTCACAAGGTTGACGACAAGGTGAAGATCATCGAAAAGGGGGTGCAAGGAGTCGATGGGAAGGTGGAGCGTATCGTCGAAAGGGCCCAAGCCATTGACTACGGGGTGCAACAAGTTGACCAGAAGGTGGGGGTCGCCAATGACACTCTGAAGCAAATCGTTGATGGTTCGTAATACCTACTGATCCGAATCTCCCAATCCTCACACTTCAGTTTGCCCAGAGGGGAAAGAAAGAAGCGTGGTAATCCAACGAATTGTGAACACTCTTGGCGATATGAACCGTGCGTCATTCTCCAATGGCGCTATTATTGGCCGCAATCGCCCACATACATTGTGCAGGTGACAAGCTTCGACGCAAGCTTCGTAACTGGCTATCTCCCCCCGATCCATCCATCAATTATAACATAGCTTGCGACAATCACCATAAGGGTACCACAGCATGGCTTCCTCGAGGAAATGCCTTTGGTGGTTGGAGGGCCTCTGGTTGTTTGTTTTGGGTCCATGGAAAGCGTATGATTCCTCTTACGCAGATAGAATTGCTACTAACGCTACTCCGTTCCATAGCGGGTTCTGGGAAAAGTATCCTTAGGTATGTTTCTCTCTGAGTGGTTAGTTACATACGTAGTCGAGCTCAAGCTGTACTTTCAACCAGCTCCGTGATCATCCAAGATATAAAACGCGCCTGCAAGAACGGATTCGCGTCTATGGCCTACTTTTATTTCGACTTCAAAGACATTGGCAAGCAAGATCGTCGCGCATTACTCTCCTCCCTCCTCATCCAGTTCTCTAATCAATCCGACGTCTACTGTGACATCCTTCGTGGCTTGTACACTACCCACGACCAGGGTTCGGTACAGCCAAATGATGACGCACTCACACAATGTCTCAAGGCCATGCTCGTGGCCCTTGGAGAAACCCCAATCTACGTCATCATAGACGCACTCGACGAATCTCCCGCGACATCAGGGATGCCATCGCCACGTGAAAAGGTTCTACAACTTGTCGAGGAACTCGTCGATTTGAAACTTTCGCACTTCCGTTTGTGTGTCACGAGTCGTCCCGAGATCGATATCCGAACTACCCTCGAGCCATTGGCACATCACCGCATCTCTCTTCACGACGAAAATGGACAGAAAGACGATATTGCGAACTACGTTAGCTCAGTTGTTCACTCTGACTTAAGGATACGGAGGTGGAGACTTGAGCAAAGGGACCGGGTCATTGAGACACTCTCAGCCAAGGCCGATGGAATGTAAGGTCTTTACTCTTTACCCATGCGTTCTGAATTTCTTGCTGAAATTTTTGCACAGGTTCCGATGGGTGTATTGTCAATTGGAGATATTACGTCACTGTTTCCCATCGAGCGTGCTTCAGATCCTCGAAGAACTACCCGAGTCTCTGGATGAGACATATGAGCGGATACTGAGGGAAATCATCAGGGTAAACCATGAGCACGCGTATCGTCTCCTTCAGTGCCTTACTGTGGCTGTTCGCCCACTTCGAGTGGAGGAGCTTGCGGAAGTCCTAGCCATCGACTTCAACTCAAGTGGCGCCCCCAAGTTAAAAGCGGATTGGCGTTGGGAAGATAATGAAGAAGCGGTGTTGTCAGCCTGCTCCAGTCTGGTGGCCGTAGTCATGGATGGCGATTCCCGAGTGGTCCAATTCTCCCACTTTTCCGTCAAAGAATATCTGACGTCAACTCGCCTGGCAAATTCTCGTGGAGAGGAGGCCCGATTCCATATTCGTCTTGAGTCTGCCCACAAGGTTCTCGCACAAGCCTCTCTAGGTGTCCTTCTCCGACTAGACGAGCGAATCGACCACGATAGCATTGCCGGCTTTCCTCTTGCCCGATACGCTGCAAAACACTGGATCGACCACGTCAAGTTCGAGAACGTATTGTTCCACGTAAAGGATGGGATTGATCATTTGTTCGATGCAGACAAGGCACATTTCGCTGCATGTGTCTGGCTTTATGACCCAGAGGGATTTTCAAACTCCGAGTCAAGCCCAACGCAACCAGGAGTCTGTCCCTTACATTACACCATACGGATTGGTGGTCATCGCGCCTTGGTAGAACACGTCCTTTCGAAGCGACCACAGGACTTGAACGCCAAGGGTGGTTACCACGGCACTCCCTTGCACGTTGCAATTTTCAAAAAAGACTTCGGTATTGTATACTTACTACTGGAGAATGGCGCCGACGTGAATATCCGCGATCACAACGACCAAACGCCTCTGCATGACGCGTCGCTGTACGGCTTCTGTGACCTTGTTCAGTTGTTACTCAGCCATGACGTAGATGTGGATGCCCGGCACAAGTATCGGCGGACACCGCTGCATCTTGCAGTAACCTTTAATCGTGTCGAAGTTGCCAAGATACTTCTTGAGCACAAGGCCGATGTTAATGCGAGCGATGTCGATGGCGACGCCCCATTGCACCTCGCAGCCAAAAGAGGACATCTGGAAGTCACGCGATTGTTGTTGGAGTACGGTGGTAACGCGAATGCGCGCAATAACAAAGGCCGCACTCCATTCAACTTGGCGAAAGCGAGAAAGCACACGGAGAAATCAGATATAGGAAAAGTACTATGGGAACACATGAAGGAATGAGCGTGCAGAGGCGGGCGCCCAATCACTGGACGGTAATCACACAACTGCGAGCGACCAGAGCAAACAGAGAAGCAAAGTAGAATTGGCGGCAACTTAGGAAGATAACTCCCGCGTCGTAGATACCCAACATGCTATCACAGGGCATTATCGTAGTGTGCGTGTGTTGTGCACGCTATTTCTTCGGCGCTCGCACAGTATTCGAGTGTTGGCGCCCCGAGGCCTGGAACCTCAGGTCGGGCGGGTTACTTACAGGCACGAATATATTCAAACTAATGTTCCCAGCAGATGTGAACACATCAAAATGCGGAGCGTAGATGGATAGTAAGGTAGACGATACAGGCTTGGTGAGACGCTGTCTGCGACGCCGGGACTGCGCTCTGCTTGATCTTGATCTAAATGTGAATGTTTTGCAGTGAAGGTGCGCCCGTCTTGCAACTTTAGACCCACTCGCAATAATAACTATTGGAGAAGACGAAGCACAGTTCCTTGATGTAATCGACCTCATTCTACTAACGGACCTCAACCCTTTCGTGAAGCCGTTCGTGGAGTCTTCCTTTGCCTTGAGCAGGTCACGGTTCAGGTTGACACCTTTGACTGGGTTTTCTTTCTTTATGTCAATGAAGGAAGGATCCAGACTATATAAATTATGCTTCTTGAGCGTTCGGCATTATTCAGCTCCCAACATTCAAGCACGGCTGCAAGACCGGACCGGACCGGAAAGCACACTGTCTGGCGCGGACACTGCGCGGACCTGGACGTCTAGTCACACTACAGCTCGAGATCGAAAATCGGCCACTTCTTGCAGACACCGACACTCAATGTCCTGCCATTCAAAGAAATGCAATGCAGCTTTTGGATACACTCATTCCTAGGGCAGTGGGCGGCACATGCAGGCCGTGGCATCAACACACACACATTGCTGCGCATGCCGTGTGAGTCATCGCACAATTTCTTTTGGATTCTAGAGCAAGCGTGTAATAGCGCCACATATTTTAGGATTTTGACGAAGGGAAGCTATCATAATAATGGAGTGGGAAGGGATGTGTGTTCCCTCGGCTAGCGCTTTGTTGCCCGACTGCCAAATATGAGAGCAGCGCTAGCGCGCCTCCGAGTCTGGTTACTAACGGCCAGTGTCGTACACGTGGCGACATCCAGTGAATACTGGCCTTCTCTGGTCTTCTTCCGGTCGTACTGCTCCGCTGTCTGATTCTCTAGCTCATGTCCACCTTTCTTCCTTTCCGGTGAAACGTGGAGAGATGAATTTCCACATGCCATGTGATCAGGCAGAACCAGAACCACGCGCTTTTCATTGTCATACTGGTTCTCCAATGCGTAACTAGGTCTCACTTTGCCGCTCTCGCACGGCCTTTTTCCAGGTGTATAAAGTATAAAATCCCATCGCAAAAGGTGTCTTTTCTTTGCAACACCACTACCGAAGCATTCAACGCGCATTCCCTATCACATAGTCACCATGAAACTCTATTCATCCGTCATCTCTCTTGTGGCATTCTTTTCGGTCGCATCCGCCGTGAAAATTCAGTACGACACTGTGTACGACAATTCCGAGGCCTCGCTCTCCAGCGTTACGTGCTCCGACGGCGCGAACGGCCTACTCACAAAAGGGTACACTACTTTTGGTTCATTGCCGTCGTTCCCCCACGTCAGTGCCGCCAAAGCCGTTGGAGGTTGGAACTCCAAGGCGTGTGGGTCGTGCTGGCGGATAACGTATCAGGGGAAATCAGTCAACGTCACCGCCATCGACACTGCTGGCGACGGCTTCAACCCTTCACTTGAAACCTTGAACACCCTGACGAATGGGCATGGGGTGGAGTTCGGGCACATTGACGCCCAGGCCGTGCAAATTGATAAAAAGTACTGTGGGCTGTAAGCCAGTCGTAGGTATGTGCCTGAAGCCTACTATGCCCCAATTTAATTTTTGAATATTCTTTTTTTCGTTGAAGGCCGCATTTCCGCGATGAGCTTTGCATCATGCGTGGAACTTTTCGCAAAATCATAGCCTGTCATCAATGGACATAGTACAGCTTAAAAAGTTGTGAAGTTGTTGTTTGATGTTCGACGTTTTGTTTGTCGAATGTATTGTTGTTGCATTGCGTGAATGAGAATTCCGGAACCAACTGCAGGGCGTAACATGAGCATCACGAGATGCGAGTCACGTGCTATGTAAGGCCCCGAATTCGAATTCGTGTTCCAAGTTGTATTCTGTCGACTGGACTCCCCTTGGATGGGCCTATCTTCTGGCTTTTGTCAACCATGGTTTATATATGCTCAAAGACGACGTGCGTAAGGCATACAGTACGGTTTACGTCATTACATCAAAAAACGATGTGGAATGGAACGAACAGAACCCTTTGGGGGCACGGATGGAACGGGCCGAAACCGATACACGCCACTGATATTGATGCCTCGGTTGTTTGGAACTGCGCGTAGCGCGCTTGGAACTAAACTCGAACTCGGACTTTCAGTTGAACGTTTGGTCTTGAAAGAGACAGCTTCTATCACCCTTGCTAATGGCACCTTTACTTAGTAGCTCCTGGATACTACAGACAGCACTTCAAGTTCATCACTAAGGTCCATTGGTGTGAATATTTGGACTATTCACGACAATGGATATAGACTCAGATCTCGTGCACTTGGGGGCTCCGTCCTTCTGCGGGCGCTCCACGCTATCACCGTAATCACAGAAAATGACCAGATGTTGCATATGAGCATTGTCATATGGTCTCGCTAATTGGGACGTTGCCGCCCTCTTTCGCTACTGTACTACCGCCTGATGCTTCACGAGCTACGTCCACACTCCTTTCTAGATTAACATTGGTGAGATGCTCCACGCCGCAATGGATGTAATAGTACTTACCGCGCGTTTTCCGTAGACCTGTTGATTCTCCAGCGCGTTTAGCGGTCTTATTCGGTTGACGTTTGGCAACTATGGGTTTATTCCTTGCCTTTTGCCATGCGAAATGCTGATCGCGATCACCAAGTTTGCTTCTTGGACAGTTGGGGCGTTGTGTATGAGCGCATGAACCATGCGGTCGCGCGGCTACTAATGAAAAACCCATGTGCTGTCGCCTGGGTGGTTGAAGCATAAAAGCTCTGAGATGAAGAGAGAGTTTCATTACCAGCTCATCAGCTAACGCACGTCTACACATATTCGCCATGAAGTTCACTTCAGCCCTCATCTCTCTTGCGGCATTCATTTCCGTCACATCTGCGGACAACGTTCGCTTCAACACTTTTTATGACAATGCTGGAACTTCGCTGAACAACGTTGCGTGCTCCAACGGTAGGAACGGCCTGATCACCAAGGGCTTCACCACGTTCGGTTCACTACCTTCATTCCCCAACATTGGTGGCGCCAAAGCAGTAGGGGCTTGGAACTCCCCACAGTGTGGATCATGTTGGTTGCTGCAGTTCGAGGGTCACTCTATCTACTTCACCGCCATCGACACGGTTGGGGATGGCTTCGACACCTCTCTTGCAGCCATGAACAGCCTCACGGGTGGGAGAGCACAGCAGCTTGACCTCATCAATGCCGCCGCCACCCAAGTTGAGGCGTATCACTGCGGGCTGTGAGCCTATTAGAAGTATGTGACCGCAACGAGCTTTGTTTTGGATCCCATTAACTCAGCCTGAAGTTTATCAGCCTATTCTTTTTCGAAGATTCGCGTCTTTTCGTGCCGGAGTTTGGAACGTGAATTATTTCTTGGAAAACGTTGTCAATTGTGTACAGGATGTCAGCTTTGCCGTGTTGAATGTTTGTTGAAATGTATTTGTATTTTACGTGAACGAGAATACAACATGAGGGCGTAAAGCGAGAGTGAGACGATTATTCATACAATTCCGAAAGAGAACTCATACCCCCACTGACTTCGCATTGTACACCGCAGACGGCCTCCAAGGATTCTCTCTTCAGTAAAACAATGCCAATCAGGCGTGATTTGGACTCTCACCTTTACACTGGCATTAATAATCTCACTGTTCTTCAGCTGAAACATCTGTCGAGGAGCCAACGTCAACAGGCGCGCGACCGCGACATCCACACCAAATGGGGAGCCATTCCAGTCCCTTCCCGAATTTTCCCGTCCGCAAACAGTCCATGAGCGGCTTCACACAGATTTGGGATTGAGGTCACTGACCATCTTGTGACAACCTGATACTACCTTCAGGCACTTCTAGCTACATGATATTGGCGCGCTTGTTGACGGGCAAGATCTCCCGCCTCTGTGGGCGCCTTAACGTCATGGTTTGAATCACAACATCCATCGTCCATATGGCTTCCATCTGTATTCTCGGACATCGTCTCTCAAGTCCGGCCCGATGAATAGTCCGCATATGATCATGGAGGCCCTCTTCCGGTGGTTCCATGCTGCTGTCTTGTGCTCTCCAAGCTATGTTTACTTCCGGCTGACTCTTGGTGAGATGACCAGCTGGGACTGCCTTACCATGCGATTTTGGAGACATGCCACTTTTGTCCGCGTTTCAAGGTCTCGCTTGGCCGCTCTTGCACATGCTCCTCGTCAAGTACTGAAGGATAAAAACTCCAAAGTAAACATTCTCCACTATTCTACTTCCAAGGCATCCAAGGCATACTCTCTGTTCACATCGTCGCCATGAAGCTCACTTCCACCATCGTCTCTCTCATGACACTCTTCTCTGTCGCATTGGCCGTGGACGTTCGCTACGATACCGCGTACGACAATGCCAAAGGCTCACTCTCCACCGTCGCTTGCTCAGATGGGGTGAATGGCCTGCTCACGAAGGGATTCACTACCTTCGGTTCACTGCCGTCGTTCCCCAACATCGGTGCTGCCCAAGCTGTCGCGGGTTGGAATTCCCCAGCCTGCGGGTCGTGTTGGCAGGTATCATACAAGGGCAAATCCATCAACATCATCGCTATCGACCATGCCGGGGACGGCTTCAATCTCTCACTTGAGGCCATGAACACGCTGACGAATGGACATGCCGTTGAATTTGGGGTCATTGATGCTCAGGCCAAGCAGGTCGACAAGAGTCTCTGTGGGCTGTAATCCTTGCGGAGGTACGCGATTGGTTTGAGCTCCACTTCACACTTTAATCAGATTTTTCTAGACAGGCCACGTTCATGTGATGACGTTTTTACTATGGACTTTTCGTGGGAGCCGTAGTTTAGATATAGACGGACACAAAACATTCGCTATAACCAGCATTATGTTTTGTCGAATGTATTGCATGAACGATAATTTCGCGACCCCCTTGCAATTAGTCTATCATACCGATTGTGTCGATTGTCGAAGATGACCGTATATGGATTTACGTACATATCGTCAGCCTGAGATGCGTAGCCGATTCGTCGCGGTCATGTCAGCAAGTGCATCAACTTCTGGAACACGGAAGACCAGAAACTCAGTTCAGTCAGTAATTGAAGCTTCCCCTCGAAAGTGTGTCACAGACCACATAAAAGTAGATGGGCCACGGAGAAATTGCCAGGCTAGAAGGATTTACGATCCGATCAAGACGCTAATGTGGCTGTAATGTCCTAAAAGACGTCTGTGACTGGCACAACACAAGACCTCGATTACTAAATGTTAATCGCCTTATTCGTGGCCATGAGACAAGTGAGTGCAAGGATGTGACTTGTCGAAGCTATATCGACCCCGGTTCAACTTGTAGATATGCTGACCTTAAGATCAAATTTAGCGAGGGAGAACGGGCATTTGAGTCAGGAGACGTGTAGCGTTTCTAGACGCGTTCGCAAGTTCGAGAGTCCAATAAAAGGATTAGGTCACCGGGACCGGGAGATGATAGATAAGATAAACGCAAGGCAGGTGTAGGAACGGGCCGTGAGCCTAAAACGGTCCGATCTGCATCGCCATCACCGCCACTCGATATTTCCACAGCCCTCCTTTCATCCTTTGTTGTCTCACCTCGCCACACCATGCTGCGTACCACGCTCGACGACGGACTGGGAGTTGGTTGGGGAGATGGTATTGTTGTGCGTCATCTTTCTGATTCTTTCTCTTGTTACGAT
>WNFR01003135.1_pt1 | contig 23568 bp, 25 predicted proteins | sample 5400221 | NCBI WGS metagenome assembly WNFR01 (sample SAMN13153357, study PRJNA577476) | soil metagenome | isolation source: 40 cm soil under Madrone tree | place: USA:California | collected 2016-06-14 | reverse complement strand
CGATTGATATTATCTTTACGTTGGACCCGGTCGTCGGCGTGAGTCGTCGTCACGAACGGAACAGTCAATGTCATTCCGGCTATGATGATGCTCAAAAACGCAATTCGTGTTTTCATTTTGCTCTCCTCCCAATCGGTTAAGTTAATAAGTATTTCATCGCCTTGTTTTGTAACCTCGCCGCGGCACAACCGGTCTCAGGCATATGATCGCAAGTGCTCCTTTATTTTGTTTTCGTTTTCTCAAACCAATGAATCCGCGACTCACTTAGATTGCGATTCTCCCCATCAGTAACAAGATAATGAAAATGACGAGCACCAAACCTAAGCCGCCGCTAGGATAGTAGCCCCACCCAGAGCTGTACGGCCATGAGGGTAATGCGCCGACGAGCAAAAGTATCAATATGATCAGTAATATTGTTCCCATGATTCATCTCCTCTCTTCACTTCTTGCTGAGTAGTAGTTCCGAGTCACCTTACGCTTGCAAAAACTTCGTGCCCTCCTCTAGGGGCGGTTATTCTACTGACAACGTTGGCCTAATGTTTTGCCTCCTGAACATTTGATAATGGCAAAAGAAGTGCCAGCAAAAACCCTAGAGAATGAGCCGCTTTGGCCTGGTTTGTTGGAGGAATTTTCCTAGATTGTTTCAAATAGCTGACATAACCAAAGGTCGGAATTGTTGGCGGAGACCTTGGCCAAAGTCGATTATCCCGGTGCTTTGCTCCACGTTCCTTAAAAGCAAAATCCACCGCATCTGCGCCAGTAGATTTATTGACGATTCAAGGGACTGGCGAACACGAAGTGTCCGTTCGCCAATCTCCCCGAGAACCCAATGGGCGCTCACAAAGGAGAAATGCAAAACAGCCGGTGATTGAACCCATGACTCGTGGCGCAGATAGAGTTTACCGAGTGGACACCCGACGGACATTTAATAAGGGGAGCGAGTTTTGCCGGGCTGCGCGAGTGGAGCAAGACGTTTCGTAGGTATTTTTACGACTGACAACGGCGCTCTGTACTAAAATCCCTCATCTTTTTTCGCATAGCGTGTGGAACCAACATCAACCATCACAGTCCTATTTCGATTCGTCTGTTTCGCAAAGCAAATGAGGATCCCTTGTGAGGTGTGTTTCGAACTCAATAAACAGGGATCGCCGCGAAAATACCCAACCAACAATCTTGAGCCGGGCCATTTTAAAATCTATCGTGTATTGATGGACTTTGCCGCATCAGCTCTCCGAAAATCTCCTCGCCGCGAACTGAGCTGAATTTACCAGATCAGATTCGGACGGCACCCATGACCAATCGGCGAACCGAGCGAACCCGGGACACCGTAAAAAGAGCGACGACGTACCTTTGGTGGCAGCGAGGGATTATCTATCAAGTCTATCCGCGCTCATTCATGGACAGCAACGGCGACGGCGTGGGCGACCTCACGGGCCTGATCTCACGGCTGGATTATCTGCGCTGGCTCGGCGTCGACGCCGTTTGGATCTCGCCTATTTACCCGTCGCCGATGAAGGACTTCGGCTACGATGTGGCGGACTATACGGCGATCCACCCATTGTTCGGCACGCTCGCTGATTTCGATCGACTGATCCTAGAGGCGCATGCCCGCGACCTCAAAGTCATCCTCGATTTTGTTCCCAATCATAGTTCCGAGCAGCATCCGTGGTTCGTTGAATCGCGATCGTCACGCGACAACCCCAAACGCAACTGGTATATCTGGCGCGAACCGGCCGCAGCCGGCGGGCCGCCAAATAACTGGCTATCTTGCTTTGGTGGAAGCGCCTGGGAATACGACGCGCATACGGAGCAATACTACTACCATGCCTTCCTGAGCGAACAGCCCGACCTCAACTGGCGCAATCCCGAAGTTGTCGAGGCGATGCTCAAAGTTTTGCGCTTCTGGTTGGAACGCGGCGTCGACGGTTTTCGGGTGGATGTGCTCTGGCATTTAATCGAAGACGATCATTTTCGCGACAATCCTCCCAACCCAAGCTGGCGCGAGGGCATGGACCCCTACCAAAAGCTGATTCCACTGCACACGACCGATCAATCGGAGGTGCACGGAGTGATTGCTCACATGCGGCGCCTAGTCGATCAGTACAAAGATCGGGTGCTGATCGGTGAAATCTATCTACCCATCGAGCGGCTTGTGCAATACTACGGCGCCGATCTTGGCGGCGTCCACGTCCCTTTCAATTTTCAGCTTCTCCTCGCGAAGTGGCAGGCTCCTGATATCGCTCGAATCATCAGGGAATACGAGGCGGCACTGCCGGAGCATGGGTGGCCAAACTGGGTTCTCGGAAACCACGACCGGCCGCGCATTGCATCCCGGGTCGGTCCGGCGCAGGCGCGCTTGGCGGCGATGCTGCTGCTCACCCTGCGCGGCACGCCGACGCTTTACTATGGCGATGAGATCGGCATGCGTGACGTGGAGATTCCTCCGAAAAACGTCCAGGACCCATTCGAGAAAAATGTTCCGGGTCGGGGTCTGGGTCGCGATCCGCAGCGAACTCCCATGCAGTGGAGCGCGGCAAAGAACGCGGGATTTACCGAGGGTGAACCCTGGTTGCCGATCGCTGAAGACTACACCCATGTGAACGTGGAAGCAGAGCGCGATGACCCGGCCTCGATGATCACCCTTTACAACCAGCTCATCCAAGTTCGCCGCGGCGAGTCGGCGCTCGAAGTGGGACAATTCGAACCGATGGAAGGCCATGGGGATCTACTCACCTATGTTCGCCGTGATCGGGAGAGCGCATTTCTAATCGCACTCAACCTGGGGCCGCGGCCGGATGTTATTAATTTTTCAAACAAGGCGTCTGAGGGAAGGATTGCGCTCTCTACCTATCTGGATCGCTCCGGCGACCGTGTGCGAGGTGAACTCGAACTGCGCGCCGAAGAGGGCCTGCTGGTTCGCCTAACGGAAAGCAGCGCATAACCCGCGTGCATTCGCGGATTAGAGAAAAACACTAACGGGACCCGTTATTGACGGACGAAAACAAGCGGGCTAGGTTTGTTCGCCCACGGTCTCGGTCATTTAGACCATGTCGGCGGGTGTGTACGGGGCTGCTCGATAAAATCTCTGACGCCGACCCGATACACCCTGGCTGTAGCCGTGCCTACAGTTTTGGCACTTTTCCACCTTTCTTTTCTCTTTTACCTAAGTGATGCTCGGCAGCAAATCGTCTAGAATAGAAAGCCCGACCCCATGAACCCGACCTACTTTATCGCTGGTCTCGCAAATCACGAGCAGTGCATCTGGGTTACGAGCGAGCCCTATGATGTTGAGGACGCCGCTGCTGATTTTAAAAAATCCTCTCCCGGATTCGATACCGCAGTTAGAGAAGGCCGTTTGAAAATCTTGGATTATAGCGAATGGTACACGAACGCAGGCTCGCTAGATGGCAAAATCACCAAGCACTGGCGTGACGAAGAGCGACGATCGCTGAGCGAAGGATTCGAGGGATTGCGTATTTCGGGAAACACGTCCTTCGTTTCAGCTCCTGCGTGGGATGCTTTTATGCGGTACGAGCGAGAGATTCACGAGACCTTAAAGGGTCGGCGAATTTTGGCTCTTTGCAGCTACAACATCACAGAGATTGAGCCTACCAATGTATTTGAAATGGTTCGGGCTCACGAATTTTCTATCCATCGAAACAATGGATTTTGGGAAATGTTAGAGACGGGCGGATAGTTCAGCTCTATTAAGTCATATTGATTCTACGCGTGACGCAGATTTTAATCACCGAAGCGGTGGTCCTTAAGCGTTTGCCAGAGATCGATCCGGACCTGTGGATCGGAGAGATCGAGCTTGGTTCCGGTGCGATCGAACGGCTGCTCGGTCACCGGGTCGCCGGGCATAAAGAGCGTGAACTTCTGATGCCATAATCCAGTGCCGGGGATCTCCTCCTCGGTTAAGTCTTTCACTTCGGGTGCTACTCGTTTCATCGGAATGGCCGGGCGGTCACTACCTCACTTGAACGCTATGGCTGCGCTTGCGGGACCGCGTAGCGGGACCACCTCGGTCCGACGAAAACCTATCTTCCGACACCATCCGTCGAAGTCTCGGCCCGTGAAGTCAAAGGCGTCGCCAAACTCGATCAGCATATTGAGCGACATCATGAGGCCGAAGGTGTTGCTCCGTCGCTCGTCATCGATCAGGTTCTCGATAGCCGCAAAGGCGCCGCCGCTGGGCAGGGCGTCGTACGCGGCCTGAATGAGTTGCATCTTCTTCTCCAGATTCCAGTCGTGCAGGATCATGCCCATGGTGATCACGTCCGCCTTGGGCAGGGGTTCACGCAAAAAATCCACCGACGCCGCGGTGATTCGATCTCCAAGTCCGTGCGCCTCGATGGTCTTGCGCGCGATGGGCGCCACCGCCGGAAGATCGCACGTCGTGCACGTCATGTGCGGGTGGCGGCGCGCCACGAAAATCGATAGCTGGCCGGTTGCGCCGCCGATGTCGCACATGGTCTTGTACGGCGCGAAGTCGAACTTCTCCGCGAAGGTCTCGAAGTTCGCAAGCGAGATGCCGGCCATCGCGCGCGCAAACTGCTCGAGCCGCTGCGGATCACGGTAAAGCTCTTCGAACATTCCTGCGCCGCCGTGCTTCGTCTCGTTCTGCGGTCGGCCGGTCTTGAGCGCTTCGGTGAGGTCGCCCCAGAATCGATAAAGACGCGTATTCGCCATCTCGAGGAAACCGCCGATGTACGCGCTGCTGTTACGGTCGAGAAAATGAGCGGCCTCGTCGGTATTGCGGTATTGCGCCGCCTCGCCCTCGCCGTCACGCGCCAGCACATCCAGAGCGACGAGCGTGTCGAGCAAGTCGGTGACGCCGCGCGGATGAAGGCCGAGCTCGTGCTGAAGCTCGCGCGCAGTCAACGCCTTGTCACTCAAGGCGGTGAATACGCCCAGCTCGACGGCTGACAGCAAGGTTTTTGCCGGCCAGAAAGCCATTCCGATCTGCATCAAGCGGCCGGGGTCGCGTTGAGTCATGTTTTGTCCCTTTCTTCTAAAAAGTATCTGCCTTCGACTGCGGTACTGGGTCGCTTCGGACTGCGCTCAAACCAAGCTGAGCCGCCACACGAGAAACCCAATTGAAGAAATTATATGGGAAACTCCAGAAACTAAAGGGGGCGGGGAGGAAGAGGGTTCAAAGTTCAACGTTCAAGGTTCAATGTAACTCGGCACTCGTTCAAATTGTTTAAGTGGTTCGACCCATCGGCAACGATCCAGTTTACCGTCCCAATTAATCGCCTCTGCATCTTGAGCCGACCATTTTTCAGTGTTTGACTGATCGATAAGACGGTATTACTGCCGCGGCAACAATCTAGAGCATTGGACCTAACTCACGCATAAGGGAGGCTTCCATGGAGGATCATGTTTATAAGCAGATCGAATTGACGGGCTCGTCCCGAACCACCATCGAGGACGCGATTCAAAATGCCATCGCCAAGGCCAGCAAGACGCTTCACAATATTCATTGGTTCCAGGTGACCGATACGCGCGGTTACATCGCCGACAACAAAGTCGACTACTGGCAGGTAACAATCAAGCTCGGGTTTCGCCTTGACGACTAAGAAGCGACCGTTCTTGCAGGCAAGTCAAATCTATCTCCCGAGCGGTGGCGCGCACCGGAGGTTCTTTGGGCGACGGAGGTCCAACCTGCTGCCACTGATGTGAGTCCATGCGCCGCACCGGTTGCGGGAGTTCGGTGCGGGAGTTCGGGTCGGACCACGCTAAGACTTCATCGTTCCAAGGTTTGTCTGCGATAGAAATACGTTTTTAGGTCTTAGAGCCTCATTTTGGCCATCGGAATGGCTGCAGTAAAGATTCTTAGATCCTGCCCGGAACTAAGACAGCGTAATTCTGGCGCAGAGCCAAAAAATCCCCGGCATTGAAAGTCAGAACCGTCGATGCCTTACCCTGTTCGGCACATGCACCGATTACGGCGTCATAGGTGCGACCGCCCGCCACGTTGTTCTTTGGAGCAACCAGCAACAAAGTTTCGTACAATTTCGCGTTCAACGCGATTACCGTCGCCAGCTTAAAGAAATTATTTTCCAGCAGAGTCAAAGCGGTTTGGGGAGACCATCGATGCGGCGGGGGAAGGCGAGTGAGCACAGCGTACGCCTCAACCAATGCTGGTGCCGCAACAATCATCTTGGCCCGCCCAGCGAGCCGACTCTCGATTTCATTTCCAGTGGCCTCATGATGTTCATGCCATGAGCATACGGCTGCGATCATACAGCTCGCATCCGGAAGGAAAGCGAGCGCTATGCCTAGGTGGGATCACCCGAACGTTCTTTGCGCAAGGTTTTTCGGGTTCGCTCGACTGTACCCATCGAAAGGCGCGGCGGATTCTTAGTGGGAACAGCCACAAGCAAGCGCTCCTTCCGAGCTTCACCGGTAAAGGAGACGGCGAATGGCGATGGCACCTTTTGCCCAACGAACCTCGAGCGGCATTCCTGGCTTTATCCCGGATTCGCGGCGAATGTCTTTTGGAATTACCAGTCTCCCGGCATGATCAATGGTGGCTTTCATGGCATAGAAAATACCATTTTCTGAACCATCCGCTAAGCACCGAGGCCTGAAAATTGGCTAATCGCCTGCCATAAGGACGCCGTCGCCCAGATGGACAAAGGAATCGAGCAGCTCGGCTCCAGCTAATCCCCAACAATAATTTCAGGCGTTCGATCACTTAAATCCTCAATGCCCTATTCCGTGCGATATTAATTTGTTGTTCATTCAGCAGACCTGCGTTGGCCACGCGAGGATTCCTAGCGCCGTACATCAAATTACTCGTTACATTAAGTGCTAAAGAGTGATTTGGGTCGTCCATCAGCACATGACCGAGTTCGTGTGCCAGTAGGTTCCCGGCAAAACCCGGCAGACCCGACTCGGCCTTTTTGCCGGAGATTGCCGCGATACGTCCTCCTCCCCACCCCCCTCGTGCGAAGGAAGGTCATAAACAAAGCCGACGCCGATGCCCCGAGTTCGTGGAGATAGATTGTTAACAAAATGAATCCACATACCGTTCTCATCGGCAGGAACGACCTCCGTTCGTTCAGAAATCTCAACAGGCGTGAACTCAATCTCGGCCTCGCGTATCCAAATTCGGTTCGCATCAGCAAAGGCCTGAGTTACATCAGCGCGGCTCCAAAACGATGGCACTGCCAGGCCGTTTGCCAGCGGCCGCAAATTTTCCCCGTGCGTCGAAGTACCACCTGGACTCACGCCGGCAAATTGGGGAAACAATCCGAGGATATATGCTTTAACCGGTATACGGATTCTGCTTGCCATAAGTTATCCCGCCTGACGATTTCGGAGCATTTTTGCGGCATAAATGAATCCGACTGACATTTCAATCAGCTTTCTCCAAAGCATGCATCTTGTCGTTCGGTTCAGCGCCACCAATCTGAGCTCCGTCTCATAAAGATTTCATCGAATAGCTTGCCGTACTTGCTGTAATTCTCAAAATATTCTGCCTCGGCAAAGCAAAAAAAACCTGGTTATTTGAAAGCGCCGCCGGTTGGCGGTCAACGTCACGTCCTCGGGAGCATTGTCCATGCCGACGATTTTTAAAAACCGATTTATCGCCGCGGATCGCCGGAAGATATTTCCCGGCGATTCGCGGACACCCGCAAGACACTGTCGCCCAGATAGAAAAAGGAGTCGACGCGAGCAGCTCGGCTCCAGCTAATCCCCCAACAATAATTTGAGCCGTTCGATCACTTCGGTTGATGGTTTGGCAACTTCTTTTGCCAGAGCGTCGAGTTCATCGCCGCCCACGGGTTTAATTTCCCATTTATTTTTCTTTGCTTCTTCTAAAAACTCGGGCGTCTTGAGCGTCAGGCCATACGCCTCACGGAGAATTTTGATCCGCTCCGCTGGAACGCCCGGCGCGGCAACGATGGGATAGGGGCCGAATCCCCCGGCGTCGAGCATCACGTTGGCGAGAAGCCGGCTGCGCGCCGGGGTTTTTTCTTTGTCCATCAGTTCGAACAGGGTCGGGACGTCAGGCATCTTGGCATCGCGCTTTCGCGAAGTCTGCAGCAACAAGCGAACAAAACCTTTTTTCAGCCAGGAAAAATAGGGTTCGCGGCCAAAAAAAGTTGCGCTCGTCACGGCACGGCATTGCACTTCGCCCCGCTCGAGCGCCAGGTCCTGTTCTGCGCCGCCGGGATAACCCGTGACGAGAGTTAATTTTATGCCGAGGGTTTCCTCGATCAGTTTGGGAATGTAATGGCTGGAGGTGCCGACGGCCGTGGTCGAGCATTTCGCCGGCTCCGCGGCTTTGCGCATGTCGTCCAAGGTTTTGTATCGGTCAGCGCGCGCATAGAAAACGCTGCCGTTGTGCTCCGGCGAGCCGATCCAAGTGAACTTCGCCCAATCGAATTTGACTTCTTTTCGTCCGCTGAGCTGGGCGAAATAGAGCGTCGGAAAGATCGACCCCAGAGTCGTGCCATCGGGTTCGGCGACGCCATAGACATAATTGGCGGCGATCATCGTCCCGCCGCCGGGCATGTTGCGCACGAGGAGGTTCGGATTTCCTGGGATATATCTCCCCATGTAGCGAGCGTAGGCGCGCGCCCACAGGTCGTGCGCATCGCCGGGATTATAGCCGACCACGATGGCGATGGTTTTTCCTTTGTAGAAAGGGTCGCCTTGAGCGTAAACAGCGCGGCCGAACCCGAATGAATAAAGCACCAGCAGGACTAAGCAATATTTTACATGACCACTCATGCCGACTCCTGATCTTCGCCTAGCCAATCACCGGCGCTTGAACCAACGAACCGAACAACCGCCGGGCATTGCCACCGAGGATTTTCTCCCGCACCGAGTCGGACAAACCCGCGCGAGTGCGAATCGCGTTCACAGAGTCGAACGTGCTGTCCCAGTGCGGATAATCCGAGGCGTAGAGCAGCACATCCTCGCCGCACAACTGCACGACCGCTTCCAACGTGCTCTCGTCGGGCTCGCAGGTGACAAAAATCTGCCCGCTCTGCAAATATTCCCGCGGCGCCCGTTTCATCTTCGGCACTTCCCGGGCGCGGCGCTCGTAGTGCTCGGTGATTCTCTCGATCCAAAACGGCAACCATCCGGCGCCGGCTTCGACGTAGGCGAAGCGGAGCTTGGGAAATTCATCCGGCAGTCCGCCGTACATGGTGCACATCAAACCGACCATCTGCTCGTAAGGATGGCTCAAAGTGTGAGTGGGAAGATATTGGTAGTCAAACCTTTCGACCCCGGGAATTTTCAGACTGCCGGCGTGGCACAGGATCGGTACGTTGAGTTCCTGCGCGGTGGCGAAGATCGGATAGAAGTATTCGTCCGCCATCGATTTATTCATCGCCCCCGGCGGGAATGCCACGCCGATGAAGCCAAGCTCGTTGACCGCGCGCCGCAATTCGCGCACCGACTCTTGCATGTCCTGAAAAGGCAAAACCGCCAATCCTTTGAGCCGCTCCGGCGCGGTTTGGCAGTAGGCGTGCAGCCAATTGTTGTAGGCCCGTGCAATGGCGCAGGCCAAGTCGGGGTCTTCGATCCAGCCACAAGCGCGCAGGGAGAAGCCGGGAAACAGCGCTGCGATATCGATGCCCTGGATATCCATGTCTGCAAGACGCGAGCGCGGGTTCGATGCCCCTTCCCGTTGCCGGCCGGCCGAGGAGCCTTCGGGCGGACCGACTTCGCGACCGGTATGCGAATAGCGTCCTTCAAACAAATAAATCTGCCGCCCCTTCGAGTCCGTGATTAACCTCGGCCAACGATCGCGGTAGGCCGGATCGGCATAGTTCTCCCACAAGTCGTCAATTTCGAACACATGGCCATCGGAGTCGATCACTGAGTTCATTTCTCCTCCTGTCCTAAGAGACTGTGCCGCAATACCGTTCATGGTTTGAGAACCTTACCACGAGCGGTATTGCTGATCGTGAATTCAAACTACTTATCCGTTCGCCCTGATCGTGTCGAAGGGCTCCGGGTGTCTTAAGCGATACCTGCTCATCGTTTGGCCCAGAGCTGATCGAAAAATCCACTTTTCTCCATGTCGTCCAGATAACGAGTGTCGACAAGGTCTTGGGACTTTACCTTCTTTGCCCGCGGGTCCGTTTGCGCCATATCTTCCAGGATCGCTTGCAGGCTCTCTTCTCTAATTGACAGGCGCGGCTCCAGGGCTTTGATCTCAGCGTTATACGCCGCGTCTAGAATGCTTCGATCCGTGATCCTGAGATTTTTGCCCAAGACTTTGTAGACGAATTCGCGGTCGGTGTGCATGACTTTCGACGCTTCGGCCATGGCGCGCATGTAGTTCGCCATCACCTGGGGCCGCTTGGCGATGGTGGAACGTTTGGTGACAAACGCCGTCGACGCGTACGGAATGCGCAAGTCGGGACCATAGATTAAATAGTGGTAGCCCCGGGCGATCGCCTGGGCGTCCGTGGGCGCGGCCAGACAGGCGATGTCGATGTTGCCGCCCATGAGCGCCGTCAACGTTTCGGGATCACCGCCGATTTGGAGAAATGCGTAATCTCGAACCGGTTCCAGGTTGTGGCGGCGCAGAGCTTGGATGGTGAAATAATGCGAATTGCTGCCGAGCCGGCTCACGCCGATCTTCTTACCGCGCGCATCCTCGGGCCGTTTCAAATTGCCGCCGGCCAGCAAGCTGTTGGTCATGGTATTTTTCACGCCGCCGACAAACACGGGTTCGGTGGAACCGCGCACGTAAGCGGTGACATTGCCGACCCCGCCCGTCAAGGTCATATCGGGATCGCTGCCGAGAAGGGCTGCGGTGACGATGCTCGACGAGGAGATAAAGACAAGGTTGTGATCGATATTGTATTTCTTGAATAGTCCGGCGTCCTGGGCGATCCAGGCCAAAGACTGGGACATCACCCGGGACGAGTAAATCGTCGTAAATCTATCCGCGCCGCGCGCCCACGCGGGCAGACTCAAGAGCAAAACCAAACAGAGGTAAATTTTTTTGCGCATGGTCCGGCCCTTTACGCTTTTCGCCCAAACCGGAAGTACGGCCTTGCTTGCCAGTTCGCCAAGAAGGCTCTCCTATCTAACTTCGTAGGGGTCGATTGTCATTCCCGACTCGCAACCTCGGAGGCCACCGCTTTCCACGGCAACAGCCTCGCCGCGCCCTAGCATTCGTTTGCCGCGTTCAAAGCGGGGAGAATTTCTTCCAAGTAGATGCGCAACTGCGCGTTTAGATCTTCGCCGATCGGGCGGAGCGCTACGTGATCGACGCCGGCGTCGATGAATTCTTTGACGCAGCGGACGCAGTGTTCCACCGGTCCGCAGGCGGTCCAGATCTCTACCCCCTGTCGTGTAAAGTCCTTTTGATAATAGGCGTCGAGAAAGGCTTTGGCTTCGCGAAATGCCTGCTCCCGATCGCTGTTCACGGATACGCCGTAGTACAAAACAGTTTTGAAGGCGTCTGGATTGCGTCCCTCCTCGACCAACATTTTCCGCAGTGTGGCTTGGTGATCTCGAAACATCGAGAGCTCGATTTGGTTGCTCATCCAGCCGTCGGCGTAGCGAGCGATGCGCCGCAAGGAGCGCTCGACGCCGCGCTCGCCGATCTGCGCCGCGCGCGGTGTGCCGGCGATATAAATCGGACAAGGCCGTTGCGCGGGCTTCGGTAAGAGATCGACGTCCTCGAACGAATAATACTTGCCGTGAAAGCTTGCGTGTTCGTCCGACCACAGAAGCCGCAAGGCCTGAATCATTTCTTCCAGTCGTCCGGGCCGCTCTTTGCTCGCCACGCCCATGACTTCGAGCTCCTTTGCCGCCATCGGATGTTGGCTCGCCGGGTAACCCATGCACGCCGCCAGCCATGTGCGTCCGCCCGACAGCACGTCGAGGCTCGCCCACTGCAAAGCGAGCAGCACGGGATTCCGCTGGGCGATCGTTGCCATGCAGGCCACGCCGAGTTTCACACGCGAAGTCCGAGCGGCGATCGCACCCAGTAGAGGAATGCATTCCAGCCGCGGCTTGCTCAAGATACTGTCGCCGACCCATATCGCATCGACCGCGCCGGTCGCCTCGGCCCTTACCGCCATGTCGATGAGCTCCTCGGGCGAGGTTCCGCGCGTAACCAATGCGCGGTTGGACAATGTCAAACCGAAAGTGGTTTTTTTCTTCGCCATGCGGCGAGCATAGGACGAGCCCGCGTTGGCTTTCAAGCGCGATCTTCTCGTTTGAATCGACTTGACTATCGCGCCGCTCGAGCGGCTTGGATGGGTTATTTAAGTCTGCCCTGAGTGAAGCTATGACGTCGAAACGTTCTGCTCGGCGTCGACGGTTTTCTTCACCGTCGGCCGCTTCAGCATGCGCTCTTGCCATGCCGTGTAGGCGCTGAGCTCCTTCATGCGAAACTTGCCGCGTACGCCCCAGGTATGGGAATAAGCATCAGATCTGAGTATTGACGTACTACCGGCTGAATATCTGCGCTCGCCAAGCTACCCGGCAATAGGGATTGCCAACGAGTGTCCCGGCGCGTCGGCGAGCGCGCGATAATTATTTTTAAATTGGTTCAATAGTGGACAGAATCTCATTCCCGATCGCGATATGAAACCTACCAAGAAAAGTTGCTTCTTATGAAGCACTCAGTTTTTCTTTGTCTTTTGAGTAGCTGCTAAAAATTGATCGACAATTTGTAACGGCGGTCGATAGGAGGAAGAAATGAAACAGTACAGCGCGGAGTTTCTCGGGACGTTTTGGCTTGTTCTTGGCGGGTGCGGGAGCGCAGTTCTGGCTGCGGCATTTCCGAACGTCGGCATTGGTCTGCATGGCGTCGCGCTCGCGTTCGGTCTGACCGTGTTGACCATGGCATACGCCATCGGCCATATCTCTGGCTGCCACCTCAACCCAGCGGTCTCGGTCGGCCTTTGGGCTGGTGGTCGTTTCCCTGCTAGTAAGCTCGCTCCTTACATCGGGGCGCAGGTCGTCGGCGCTATCGTTGCAGGCGGCGTGCTCTACGTCATAGCCAGTGGTGCTCCAGGCTTTGACGTTTCCAAGGGATTTGCGTCGAACGGCTACGGAGCACATTCACCCGGCGGCTATTCTCTTCTGGCGGCTCTGGTTAGCGAAGTGGTCATGACTATGTTTTTTCTGTTGGTCATACTCGGCGCAACTGACAAGCGTGCACCATCTGGCTTTGCTCCCATCGCGATTGGCCTCGCGCTGACGCTGATTCATCTCATCAGCATTCCAGTGACGAATACTTCGGTCAATCCTGCGCGAAGCACAGGTGTCGCGTTGTTCGTCGGTGACTGGGCTATCGGCCAGCTCTGGCTCTTCTGGGTTGCTCCGATCGTGGGCGCTTTGCTAGGAGCGGTGGCCTATCACTTCATTGCAAGCGAGGAAGCCGAAGACACCCAACCCATCGTCGCGCGGGAGGCCTTCGGCACTGCGGCAATTTTGAAGTAGCGATCCTTTGAAATGAAATTGAATGGCTTTGACAAATATTCGGGACGGCCCGATTAATTTTGCCATATTTATACACCGAATCGGAAAAGCAACCGAAAGTTGGGCAGTATTTTAGGAATGCTTCTCGGCGTCGCGTTTGAGTATTGAATTATTTTTGTTCGACTCGACCACGCTTGCGACAGCCGAATCCAGTGGATCATCGGAGTAACTTGGATGCACCTTCTACCGCTCAAATATCGTGCTCACGGATTGGCATAGAGACGATCGATGTAGCCGCTCGTGTCGAGGTCCCGCAGGAAATTTACGTTGACGAATTGCCCCGGGTTGCTGCCCGCGGCCTTGGGGTTGGTCCTTGCCAACTGATCGAGAATCGCCTGAATGCCCTTCAGCGTGGGATAAGGCTTCTTCGGCAACTTATCGGCGTAAAAGCTGTAGGCTTCCTCCACCAGCTCAGGGTCATCGGTCTTTAAATACTTTCTCAACACCTTGAAGGAAAAAGCTTTGTCGGTCTTGTAAGTATGGACGCCCTCCACCATCGACTTGACGAACCGCCGGGCGATCTCCGGCTTGTTTTCAAGAACCTGCCTTCCCGCGGAGATGCTTGCGTTCTGAAATTCGATGTTGAGCGCTCCGAGATCAAGCAGAAAATTCATACCCATCCTGCGCGCCACGATGGTGTCGGGCGGCAACACCACGGTTCCGTGAATGGCGCCGGAGTTTAACGCTGCAAGCCTCGTCGGCGCGCTCGCGATGGACATGAAAGTGACTTCGCTGGGCTTGATACCGAACTGGGCAAGAGCCAGCACCGTGGCCTGATAAGTGGACCCGCTCAGCGAAGCAACCGCCAGTCTTTTTCCTCGCAGCTGCTCGGGCGACTTTATATCTTTTGCTGTGACGAGCTTAAAAAGAATGGCATTTTCAATTCCTAGAAGGATCATGCTTCCCGAGCCGGCGAGATTGGAAGAGATAATCGAGCTTCCTCCCGTCAAGGTGAAAGGAATATCCCCGGAGGTCAAAGCCTGGGACGCCATCGTGCCGCCGCTAAGGTAGATCAGGTCCACGCCCAGGCCGTTTTTTTCAAAGTGGCCCGCTTCCTTCGTGACCCAAAGCGGCGCGCTCAACGCCGAGTAGATGCTATATCCCGCGGGAACTCTCTGTGCTCCCGCGGAAGATCCTCCTAGGACGGAAACCGCCAGAGCGATAGCCACCAGCGAATTGCTTAGGAATCTATACGCCAGGGTCGACCTCATCGCGCGGAGATAGGAAGGTCGCGTGGAGACGCAAGTTAATCGAGTCTGACCTGAGCGAAGCTATGATGTCGAAACGTTCTGCTCGGCCTCCACAGTTTTCTTCACCGTCGGCCGCTTCATCATGCGGTCATACCATGCCGTGTAGGCGCTGAGATCCTTCATGGGAAACTTGCCGCGCTCGCCCCAGCCGTAGAAAACGAGAGCGTAGGGATCGACGAGCGTGTAATCACTGCCCATGATCCACTCTTTTCCCTGGATCATGGAGTCGATCTCTTGGCAATTGGCCCAGAATGATTTCCGTCCGTTTTCCTTTACCCCTGGGTGCGCCGCTTCGCCTTCGGCAAAACGCTCGGGCCGGTTCACGCGCTGGTACGAGGGATGCACGATACTGGAAAACCAGCACATGGTGCCGATGCCGCGCGCCTCCTCGGCCGGATCGGTCGGCATGAGCTTCTTTTCCGGAAACCGCCGCGCCAGGTATGTGAGTATCGCCGTGTTCTCGACCAGGATCTTGCCGTCGACACTGAGCGCCGGTACCTTACCCCGCGGGTTGATCTTCTGATACTCCGCGGTCCTCTGCTGCCCCTTTGCGAGCAGGATCGGCTTTGCCTCATAGGGCGCGCCGGTTTCTTCGAGACCGATATGAGAGGCTAAGGAACACGCGCCGGGACTGAAATAGAGCGTCAGCATGGGAACAACCCTCACTTTCGAATTGTTTTAAGGCAGCGTATGCGCTAACGCATTATCCTGTCAACATCCTTCAGTTTGATCTCTGGGGGTTCAAATCGTTCCAGACGTTCAATCGCTTCGCTTCGTTCAAATCGTTTAGGAATCAAACGGATTAGGGTCGGGGCACGGGGTCGGGCTTTCCATTCTAGACAATTTGTTTTCCGCATGGAGGGGAATCGAGAGAGTCAGATTTCGAAATCCCGACTATTTTGCGCAGAAGACTCCGGGCGTCAGATTCAGAGTCAGACATTTAAAGTATTTATTCACGCGGCATTGCTGTCCGACATCCCGTAGGATCGACGAACACGACAGCGTGCTCAGCCGCCGGCGAAGCGCAATCAGCGTTCGAACCCGCTGAGGTATGTTCGGATTAAAATCGCGCTTGATCGACCTTTAGTCCCAGCGCATGTTTTCCGATCAACTCGTAGTGGGCGAGGCGGGCCTGGGTATGCTGGCTGATCACGTGAATGTCCTGGAAGTAGCGCTGGATCGGGTTGCCTTCGAAGATCGCCGTAACGCCGCAAGCATTGTACACGGAATCGACGACGTCCACCGCCAGTCGAATCGCATGAGTCGTAGCCAGGCGGAGGACGGCGCGCCGGTCCGAGCTGATGGCGCCGGTGGACACCGCCTCGCTCCAAATGTCGCGCACCGACTCGATTAAAAAGGCGCGCGCGGATCGTAGTTGAGCTTCGCCGCGGCCGACGGTCGCTTGAATCGTCGGTTGATCCCGCAAGGTGGCCTGCATGGAGCGAGGCGTCTTGGCACCGGCAAGGTCAAAAAACGCATCCAAGCACGCGCGCGCTGTTCCCAACGCCACTGCAGCGTCGCCCGACGCAAACAGCAATCTCCGTGGGAACTGGTAGAGTGGTCCGCTTTCCAAGAGCGGCGCTCCGGCCTGAAGAACCGTTCTCTCAGCGGGCACGAAGACATCCTTCACGACAAAGTGATAGGTCCCCGTCCCGCGCATACCACGCACGTTCCACGTGTCCAGCAGCTCGGTCTCGGCAGCGGGCACAAACAGGTAGCGCTCCTCGGGTTGACCGTCTAAAAGTCTGGGTTGGCCATTTTCCTGGATCAGAGCGCGTGCCGCCAGCCAGGCCGCGTGCCGGCAACCCGAGCTGAAGCCCTGTCGCCCGCTAACCCGGTAACCGCCGGGGACCACGACAGCCTGGGCTGTTGCCACCGGAGTATTGGCGACGACGCTATGAGGCGTGTCGATCCAGATCAAGCGCGCGATGTCGCGCGGCATTTGCGCGGCGTAGGTTGCGAAAACCGCGCACTGATTGACGACCCAGCCGGTGCTCGCGTCGGCTTTGCCGAGCTCTTCCAGAACTTGCACGTAGGTCGGCAAGTCGACCTCGGCGCCGCCGACGGTATACGGAATCAACAGCTTGAAAAAACCGGCGGCCGCCAACGCCTCAAAAAGCGGCCGCGGCAGCTCCCGATCCTTCTCGATCTGATCGGCGCAGGATCGGATGGTAGGGGCCATCTCCTGCGCGGCGTCAAGCGGCGATCGAGTCTCTCCCGTGGACATGGGTGCGCCTCGTCAGCGACGTGAAGTTTTTGCCGTTTCGAAACCCGAAGCAAAGAAGCGCTTATCGAGAGATGACGACGGGAAAGATCAAATGTGCGTCATCGCGGGGGTGTTCGTCCACGGCAATTATTTTGAAACTTCTACGATTGTCACGAAATTCTAATTGCGGGATAAACACTATACATCCGGTCGATAAAGTCGCTGTCATCGAGTTTGCGCACGATGCAGCGATGACGATCTCCTGCAGTTTTATCTCGCCGACGCGCGGGTTGCTGCTCGCATCAGGCGCTGAAGAAGAGATTCGCGAGAACGTTGGCGATGCCCCCGCCCGGGCTCCAGGAGAAAATGAGGGTGGGGACTTTTGAGTCTTACGATCTTGGCCCGTCGAATTATGACTTCTTTGCCGCGGCCGGCTCTTGCTGGTCGATGACCTTGACGACTTTGCCGGGATCGGATTGCTTGTCGAACTGTAAGACGAAATATTTCGCTTTAACCGGATCGCCTTTGTTGTCGAATTCGATCGACCCGGTGATTCCTTTGAAGCCTTTCAAGTTGCGCGCGGCGGTGGATACGTCCGTGCGCGGCGGTTTCTTTCCCGGGTTCACCTTCAGCCATCTTTCCATCGCTTGATAATCCGCGCTGGTGAAGGGTCGGGCATAAATCCTCGCCTTCAACGGTTATTACGCAATCGTGGGTGATGATTGGAGATCTACTTCGTCTTGATCCCAAGCTCTTTTTGAGCCTCTCGGAGAATTGAAAGATCCGCCACTTCGCTCGGAGAGATCTCGCGTTCCACCCTGGCTTGCTTTTTCGCTTCATCAATCAAGAGGCGAATGCCATTGTCGGACAGACCTCCGTCGTCATTGGCCGTGTGAAAATGAAACGGTAGGAAAAAGACTGCGAGAAGCAGGAAAATGCCGATCGAGCGCCGTCGAAACGCGCGACTTCAGGCAAGAACAGCTCCTCGATGTTCATATGCTCCGATAACCTAGCGATTAGTGCTTGTCAAACCTGCAGAGCGAGCGTAATTGGGCTCGTTCGTAGCGGTACCAGCGGCCGGGTAATTGCCGCCTGTTGGTGAATATTCATCAACGCGGTAAGATTAGGACAATTTGACTGATCCGGGATCACCCTAGCTGATCGACGATATCGGCATCACTAATGATCGTGTAAACCTCCTGTGGATTGGCGCGTCTAAGCCCATTAGACCGCGACAAATCTTCAAGAATCAGGAGGACTTGGGTATGATCAATGGAAAATCGCTTTTTACCGCTGGGCTTTTGGCATCGGGGCTGGTCCTGACGAGCTCGCCGCTGTTTGCCGCCGACGGCACGTTCACCCCGGGAGAAAAACATGAGCTGGGCCATGATCGGCGGGAAATTCACGGTGACCACAAAGAGATTCATAGCGATCGGAAAGACCTTCGAGGCGATCGCCGCGAGCTAGTCCGAGATCGGCACGAACTTCATCAGGATCTCAAGGGTGGTGCCGGCAAAGCGGAGATTGCTCACGACGTCAAGGAAATCCACCAGGACCGCAAGGAAATCGTGCACGACAAGGTCGATCTCGCCAAGGACGTAAAGGAAACTAACGGCGATCGGCGCGAGCTGCGCCAGGACCGCAGGGAATTTCGCCGCGACGCGAAAGACGCGCTGAAGAACTAAAGGGGAGCTAGCGTGACTCCTACTGAGCCGGCGGAAGCGATCAGCGCTCTCCGCTGGCCCTTCCTTGGTTTCTCCGGCCCGGCAAGATCATCAAAGGATTGGAGTCCATTAGTGAATCCGGGGGACGAGGAGTTAGTGGGGTTGGCCCAACAGGGCGACCGCCCGGCATTCGAGGAACTCGTGGAACGCCATAAACAAAAGGCCTATTACATCGCCTTTGACTTCTCGCGCGATCGCGAAGACGCCAAGGACCTTTCGCAAGAGGCGTTCCTGAAAGCTTTTACCAATCTCAAAAACTTCGACGGGCGATCGAGCTTTTATACTTGGTTCTACCGCATTCTTGTCAACCTTTGCCTGGATTTTAAGCGGCGTCAAAAACGTACCCCGACAGACTCGTTTGACGAAACCCTGGAGAGCCCTATGGAGTCATCTTACGAACCTCAGAAACCACCCGCACCCGATCAACAAGTGTTAGCCGGACAGTTTTCGCGTCGGATCGGTGAAGCGCTCGAAGCTCTTCCGGCCAGGCAAAGAACGGCGTTCATACTCAAAAATCATCAAGGACTATCGATCAAAGAAATTGCCGACCTGATGGAGACCGCAGAAGGCACCGTCAAGGTGCATTTACATCGTGCGGTAACGGCGCTCAGACGGAGCCTGGCGGAATTTGCCTAGGAGGTATGTATGGCGGATCGTAACAATGCCCTCTCTCTTCCTTGCAAGGAATTGGAAGAAAATCTCGTGCTGTTCCATTACGGCGATCTCGCCGACACCGAGCGCGATGCGCTCCAAGTCCATCTTGGCAGCTGTGCCGGCTGCGCCGATTACTTGAAGGAACTTACGGCGCTTTTGCCGCTGACGATCAAAACCGACGAGCCACCGCAAACTTTTTGGACGGACTACAGCCGCGAACTGCGCCACAAGATCGCCGAGGCGAGCGAAAAGAAATCGTGGTGGCAGCGTCTCGGCGTCCTATTTCAGCCGCGGCTCGTCCCCGCGTTTGCCGCCGCCGCGGTGGTCGCCTTGGCGCTGACGCTCACTTTGGGCAAAAGCATGTGGCGCACGAATGATTCGGCGCAAGAAGATGCCGCCATGTTGGAAATCCTTCCGGTGGCGGAAAATTTGGAATTTTTCAATGCTATGGACGTGCTAGATGACTTGGATCTCTTGGAGTCGATGGGCAACCAAAGCAACGCCGCCTAGCTTAGCGAGGGAACGCCATGTCGTTGAATCGCTCGTTAGTTGCACTCGCGTTGTTCGTCGCATCAGCCAGCTTTGCCGCGACCAAAGACACCGAGATGCCTGATCGAGAAATGTTAAAGATGATGGACCTCCTGCGGGAAATGGAAATGATCAAACAAATCGACATGCTCCAGGACATGCACAACGTTGAAACCGGGGGCGATCAGGTCAAAAACACATCGCCACAAAAAGCCGCGTCGGGAAAAAACAAGGAGACCGCAAAGTGAGGCCATTGATAAAGTCCGTCGGTCGTCTTTGGCTTTTGGTTCTCCTCTTCGCTCCGGCGGCGTGGGGCCAGCCGTTGCCGCGCGGAGAGGCGCTGGCGCAATCTGACAATGAAGCGCTCGAACGCTGGCAGCGCATGCCGCCCGAGCAGAAGCAGGAGCTGCGCGATCGCTTTCAGCGCTGGAAAAATCTCCCCCCAGGCGAGAAGGAAGAGCTGCAGCGAAAGTACGACAATTGGCGCCGGCTGGCGCCGGAAGAAAAAGCTACGGCACGGCGCAATTTCGAACGGTGGCAAAAAATGCCGCCCGAGCAGCGCGAGCGCCTGCAAGAACGCTGGCGCGAATGGCGCGACTTGCCGCCGGAGCGCCGCGAAGAGTTGCGCCAACGATTCCAAAAGCTGCGTGAAATGCCGCCGGAAAGACGGCAAGAGCTGCGCCAGAAACTCATGGAGCGTCGCGAACGGCTGACCCCTGAGGAAAAGCAGCAAATCAGGGAAAAAATGCGGGAGCGGTTTGATCGACTATCGCCGGAAGAGAAGCGCGAGACGAGAGAGAAGCTACAGGAGATGAAGCAGCGCGGCAATATCGAAGAAAGAAAACAGTTTCGCGAACGGTTGCACGAGAAACTTCAGCAACGCAATGAAAAGGACTAGCCGATGAGCGCGTCACTGAGCCAAGAACAAAAAGTCATTCATTTTTTAAATCGCACGAGTTTTGGACCGACGCGGGAATCGGTTCAAAATGTCAACCGACTCGGACTGCGTGCCTATCTCGACGAACAGCTTGATCCCGAGAAGATCCCGGACAGCACCGTAGAAGAGAAAACCGCCGGGCTGAAAACCATGCGGCTCAATACCGGCGAACTCTTCAATCTCTATCCGCCGCCGAAGGTCGCCAAAGAGCGCGGCGCCATGGCCGGCGAAATGCAGGCGCCGCGGTTCATTATCTTCGAGCTGCAGCAGGCGCGGCTGTTGCGCGCCGTGCACAGCCAAAGGCAGCTCTACGAGCTGATGGTGGATTTCTGGAACAACCATTTCAATATTTTCGCCGCCAAGGGCGCCGACCGCTGGCTGACGACTTCCTACGACCGCGATACGATCCGGCCGCACGCGTTCGGCAAATTTCGCGATTTGTTGCTGGCGACGGCGCAAAGCCCGGCCATGCTTTTCTACCTGGATAATTGGCTGAGCGTCAGCCCGAATACGACTCTGACGAGAATGCCCGCCAACGCGCGCCGCCGCGGACTGAACGAAAACTATGCGCGCGAGATCATGGAGCTTCACACCCTGGGCGTCGACGGCGGCTATACCCAGCAAGACGTGCGCGAAGTCGCCCGCTGTTTTACCGGATGGACGCTATTGCGACCGCGCGGCGATGCCGAGTTTCACTTCGAGCCGCGCCTGCACGATCCGGGAGTCAAGACGGTTTTAGGCACGCGCATCACGGGCGGCGGAATGGAAGATGGCATCAAAGTCATCGATCTGCTGGCACGCCACCCTTCGACGGCAAAGTTCATCGCCACCAAGCTGGCGCGCCGCTTCGTCGCCGACGATCCGCCGGTGTCGGTCGTCAATCGTGCCGCCGAGGCTTTTCGCCGTAGCGACGGTGATATTCGCACCGTGGTTCGAACCATTGTCGACTCACCTGAATTTTATTCCCCTGAAGTTTACCAAGCCAAAGTGAAAAAACCTCTCGAGTTCGCCGCCAGCGCTTTGCGCGCAACGAACGCGGAGACGAGAGTCACTGTGCAACTCTTGCGCTACCTCGGTCGCATGGGCGAGCCGCTGTTTCTGGCCCAGCCGCCGACCGGCTATTCGGACCTCGCCGCGTCTTGGATCAGTCCCGATATGTTGTTGACGCGCATGAATTTCGCCGCCGATCTGGTGAGCAATCGCCTTGACGGCGCACGCGTGCAGGCGGATGCTCTGCGCGATACTCAAGCGTTCGTTCGTCTGATCGCTCCGGATTCTCTTTCCCCGGCGACGCGCGCAGCGTTGGCGGAAACCGACGCGAGAGAAGCGCCGGCGTTATTGCTGGCTGCACCGGAATTTCAACGGAGGTAACGATGGATTATTCGCGCCGCTCGTTTCTTAAATCGGCTGGAATGGGGTTTTTAGCATTTGGACTCCCGCCGACATTTCTCGTGCGTGCTGCGGGTGCTGAACAAAGCGGACGCGGCAAAGTCTTGGTCGTGGTGTTTCAGCGCGGCGGCATGGACGGACTGAACGTCGTGATTCCGTTCAAAGACCGCGCCTACTATGCACTCAGGCCCAGCATCGCCGTCGCCGAGCCGGCGTCGGGCGAGGCGCGCGCCATCGATCTCGACGGTTTTTACGCGCTGCATCCCGCTCTGGCGCCGCTGAAAAATATTTACGACAAGGGCCAGCTGGCGATCGTGCACGCCGCCGGTTCGCCGGATAACAGCCGCTCGCATTTCGACTCGCAGGACTACATGGAGCTCGGCACGCCCGGAATCAAGAGCACGCCTGACGGTTGGCTCAATCGATGTCTCATTGAGAAACGCGCTGCCGACTCGCCGTTTCGCGGCGTTGCCGTCGGTCCGCAAACACCGCGCATGCTGGCCGGCACGGCGCCGACGTTGTCGATTTCTTCCATCGAGGAATTTCGCTTGCGCAATGCAGCGATGGCCCCGGCATTGGAAAAACTCTACGCCAATTCAAACGATCCGTTGTTTCGCCGCGGTGGTAATAGTCTGTTCGACGCCATGGGAAAATTGCGCGCCATCGAATCTAAGATACCGGCGAGTACGGCAAGCTATCCCCCGGGAAGACTCGGCGTGGGGCTGAAGCAGATCGCCCGGCTGATCAAGGCCGATGTCGGACTGGAGATCGCCTTTGCCGAAATCGAGGGATGGGACACGCATGTCGCCGAAGGCGCCGCGACGGGACAATTGGCAAATCGTCTTAAGGAACTCGGCGATGGGCTCGCGGCCTTTTTTCAAGATTTAGGCGATCGCATGGAAGACGTCGTGCTTGTGACGATGTCGGAGTTCGGCCGCACCGCGCGGGAAAACGGCAATCGCGGCACCGATCACGGCCACGCCAACGTCATGTTCGTTCTCGGTGGACGCGTCCGCGGCGGCAAAGTCTATGGGCGCTGGCCCGGACTTGCACCGGAAGTTCTCTATGAAGGGCGGGATCTCGATCTGACCACGGATTATCGGACCGTGTGCGCCGAAGTCTTGGCGCGCCACATGGCGCAGCGCGAGCTAACTAGAATCTTTCCGGATTTTCGCGCGCCAACTTCATTAGGCGTCGTGGTTTAGGGCAGGCGTGGCGCGCCCGGGCATGCGTTACGTCATCACGACTGAAGGGGCAATGTTGCCGTCACGCTCCTGAAAACGATACTGAAGATCGTACACGCGCGCGTATAGACCGTTCTTCGCCAGCAGTTCGGCATGGCTGCCTTCTTCCCAGATCTCGCCTTTGTGCACGACGAGAATCCGATCCGCGTGTTTCATC
>WNFR01001618.1_pt1 | contig 23568 bp, 19 predicted proteins | sample 5400221 | NCBI WGS metagenome assembly WNFR01 (sample SAMN13153357, study PRJNA577476) | soil metagenome | isolation source: 40 cm soil under Madrone tree | place: USA:California | collected 2016-06-14 | reverse complement strand
GAAGGTGAGGCGATCAGTGGGGCACATGTTAGTTTAGAAGGAGACATGACTCACGCTGGGATGGGGCCCGTTATTGCCGAGGCGAAAGAGATGGGAGCCGGACGATATCAAGCGCCTTTTGAATTTTCCATGGGCGGTGATTGGGTCGTCCTGGTTCACATTACGCTGCCCAGCGGTCAGACTGTTGAACGACAGTTTGAGGTTAGGGGAGTTAGTTCGAACTAATCAATGAGAAATATGATTTACATCCGTCTCGAGTTTACTAATAAATTTTGAGTAAGCAGGTGTCCAGTCGATCACTTCCTTCTCCTCCCGAAACAGCTTCATCCGACGACGCGTTTGATTTGCTTAAAGTTCCCGTGTTCGGACGCCTTCTTCGCCGGCGTCATGCGAGGACTCTGTTACAAATTCCACTTCTCTTAGTCAGCATTTCAATGGTCGTACATGGGCTGTTTGGACCAACGTTGGCGCCAAAGAATCTTGCGACGACACTGGGATGGGTCCATTTTCGCGGTGCGCTTGTGATTGTTTTGTTGCTCGCGGGCAACTTCTTTTGCCTCGCATGCCCCATGATGCTGGTACGAAATTTTGCCAGGAAATTTGTACGGCCTGTATTCAACTGGCCCAGGGTATTGCGAAACAAATGCCTATCGATCGGACTTTTTGTTTTAGTGCTGTTCTCGTATGAACTATTCGATTTGTGGTCATCGCCGTGGTGGACGGCGTGGCTGATCGTAGCATACTTTGCTGTAGCGCTGCTGGTAGACCTGCTATTCAAGCATGCCTCTTTCTGCAAGTTTGTTTGTCCCATCGGACAGTTCAATTTTGTCGCTTCCACCGTTTCACCTTTGGAGATTAAGGTTAGGAAGCCTGGGGTTTGCACAACTTGCAAGACCAAGGATTGTATTCGGGGTGCGCGTGACGAACAGTCGAAGTTGGTGGTAATTCAGCGTGGCTGCGAACTGGCTTTGTTTCAGCCACGCAAAGTCGGAAATCTGGATTGCACATTTTGTCTGGATTGCATCCAGGCATGTCCGCACGACAATGTTGGGATTCTAAGCCGAACGCCAGCGACGGAGTTGATGGTTGATGGGATGAGATCGGGTGTTGGCATTATATCTCGCCGAAAGGACCTCGCTGTTCTATCTATCCTGTTCACTTTTGGGGCGCTGCTAAATGCATTTGGCATGGTGAGCCCGATTTATGCTGTCGAAAATTGGCTTGCGCATGTGCTCCACATCAGTCAGAAAGCGCCGATCCTGGGGTTGCTGTTTGCTTTGTTTCTCGTAGTGGAACCATGCGTCCTGCTTGGATTCGCGGCATGGAGCGCGAGGTATCTTACAGGGAAGCGGACCCCACTTTTAACCATAATAATGCGCTACTCGTACGGGCTGGTACCCCTGGGATTTGGCATATGGCTTGCGCATTTTGGATTCCATTTCCTGACCGGCCTTTATACCTTTATACCGGTCACCCAAAATGCCCTTGCGAGCATTGGCTGGCCAATTCTGGGTGCACCCAAATGGAGCCTGGTCGGGTTACCAAAGAACGCAGTCAACGTGTTTGAATTCGGGTTTCTGGGTCTGGGGCTACTTGGCTCACTCATTGTAAATCACCGCCTCGCAGAAGTTGACTGCAAAGATCAACCGGGGAAGGCGTATCTGCCATGGGCAGTGTTAAGCGTACTGCTTTGGATTTCGGCAATGTGGTTGATGTCACAGCCGATGCAGATGCGCGGCACCCTGGGGTGAAAAAGGAAGGGGGAAAGGGGAAGGGGGAAGGGAAGAAGGTGTGGTGGTCGAGCGGGCTTCGGAGGCGGAGAGTTGGCGGATTTCTATTGTTGTCTTAGATCTGGGTGGGGGAACGAGAGTGCGCTGAATGTTGGTAGATCCTGGTATCTAGAATGGTAGGGAATTTGGAAAGAAGTGTGAGTTTTGGCGTGGCGCCTGTTTGGCGCTGCTTTTTATTGACGGCCGCGATAGTTCTGTGTACTTCGTCACCAGCCGGGGCGCATGAAGGGCCGCCGTATCCCGTAATTGTCGACAAGATTGTTGGGCCATGCCTGGTTTCCGTGTGGACGGACCCGGACGTGGGAATAGGTACATTTCTCATTTTCCCGGAAGGCCTGGACGGTAAATCGGTACCGGCCGATCTGCAGGTTGATGTTGTTGTCCAGCCGGTGAGTAAGCGCATTCCCGAGGCGAGCTTTCGAGCTGTTCGAGCGGACCTTACCGATCGCGCGCAGTTCAAGGCTGAAGTGGCATTTGATGCCCAGGAATACTGGAACGTGCGCATCGTGCTACATTCTTCGCAGGGTGATGGTGAAGAGCCTCTTCAAGTGGAAGCGACTCCGCCCGGATATGGGCGCTGGGATTTGGTTATTTATCTTCTGCCGTTTCTTGCAGTCGGCTTTCTCTGGCTGAGGGCGATTATGAAAAAGCGGAGCGATGCAAGGGGAAAGATTTAAAAGAAGGTTAAAGGGGAAGGGGGAACGGGGAAGGGAAGAAGGTGTGGTGGTCGAGGAAGCGGTAGAAGCAGGCAGGCGCAGATCAAGACCATACAGCTAGATTGACATTAACGATTCACGTTCCAACTAGGTGATTTTCCGACATCTCGCGAGGCTATAGATTCTGGTATGAGCGAGTCATTAACTGACGAGCCGCCACCGAAGGGCTGTTACTGACGTAGCTTACTCTTTCCAAAAGACATTGTTATGTGTCCAGAACGCAATCAGTTCTGGGGCTCATCATTAGGAATCGGACCAATACTGGCACGGTTAAGAAGTGTTATATAGTTGGCGACAGTTGGGACGTTAAAGAGTGAATGCTTGAATGGAAGTGATCGATTACAATGGAAGTGGCTGCTGGTCGCGTGAGAGTATTCTGCAAAGGTATGAGGAATACGCTGATCGCCTTAACTTGGCGAGCCTACTAGATCTCCGCCCTATGGAGCACGAAGGCGAAGGCAAGCGCTGGATTTACCCTGTAATGGGTAAGGTAATTGACGGAATTGAAAAGGGCGATCCGGCCTGTACTCAAATCGGAGTCGAGTTCATTGAGGAGGATGCCTCGTTCGCTTTTGGTCAAATCCTGAAAGCTAGCACTGCACGTGCCCTGCGACGCACGGCGCTCACATCTGAACAAATGGAGCGAATACGAAGGCGCGTGGTCGATATGATTGTCAGAGGTTATCTTCCCAGAGAGTTCAAGCAATACCAAAAACTGGCCAGGAAGATTGGTCTTGGGCCCTATATTGGCGAGATTGCAGAACGGGCTGATTTTAGCAATCCATGGGTTTGCCGCTACTATGAGCAGCTAAGAGATGCGGAATCAAAGCGGGGGATCACGTAATAACTCGAGGAACCGGTCGCGCACTCGAGTAATCAGACCATCCGACATTAGACAGGCTCGATCATTTAAACTGATTGTTACTTTTCGGGCCTGATCAGGCAGAGAGACTGTCGATGAGCCGAACACTGTTCACATCTGGATTTCTGGTTGGCCTGGCTTTCTTCGTCGGAGCAAACATCTACAGCTATAGTCGGGCTATTCCTCCTTGCTGCGATCTCGGCATCGGGTTCGGTGTACCTTTTCGGCTAGGGACATACGGCGGCTATGTTGGTGGTACATCTCTTTTGCTGACAGGTTTAACATGATGTCGACGACGTTGGTCGTGATCTCTTTTCGTTTTGCCTTTACCTTGAGGGCCTGGCCCTTTGATTTCTTTTCTATCATAATTGCGGACACACAAAAGAAGAGGGCACGAGCCGGTGCTTAAGAAATCTGAGTTAACAAGATCAGCGAACCCGTTGAACAGGCATGGCTGCAAGTGTATCCCGTCTGTCCAAAGCAGACGCCGCTTTGTCAAAAGATATCAACAAGAGTGTATGCCTATTTTTCATCATGATGGCCGGGCGCGTTCGGCAAGGCTGGCTACGACCGCTACCAGTTCTGCCAACTCGACGGGTTTAGGCACGTGCATTTGGTAACCTTCCCGAAGGATGCGCAGGCGATCTTCAGCTCTGGCATACGCCGTCAAAGCCACCGCCGGGACTGCGCCGCCATTTTTTGCGGGAAGCTGTCTAACCCGGCGAATGAGTTCGTAGCCATCCTCATCAGGCATGCCTATGTCACTGATGAGAACATCAGGCATGAATCGCCCAAGTTGTTCCAAGGCTTCCTGTGCCGACCGAGCGGTTGTCACCTCTGCACCGCACTGTTCGAGTGCAGCCTTCACAAGTTCGCACGTATCCGCCTCGTCGTCTACGGCCAGAATCTTCAAGCCGGTGAGTTTTTCATGATCGTCAAACACCAACAGATTATCACTGACGGCGGGATGCACTCTTTCCTCAGTTGCAGTTCTTTGGTAAACCGGCATCAGTGGAAGGACCACGGTAAAAGTAGACCCCTTCTCTTCGCCTTCGCTCTCAGCCTGCACCGTACCGCCATGCAACTCAACCAGGTGGCGAACAATGGCCAGGCCCAAACCCAGTCCGCCATGTTTTCTTGTCGTGGTGCTGTCGGCCTGCATGAAGCGATCGAACACAAATGGCAGGAAATCATCGCTGATACCCTGGCCGGTGTCCATGACCGCTATCTCGACATGTGAGGCGATTCGCTCGAGCCTGATCTGTACTCGACCATCTCGAGGTGTGAACTTAATTGCATTGGAGAGCAGATTCCATACGATCTGCTGCAGTCGCGACGGATCGCCTGAAACCGGGTGTAATCCTGTGTCCAATAACTTCTGCAAGCGCACTTTCTTAGCGTCGAATGCAGGGCGCAAGGATTCAATCGCCGTTTCGATGAGAGAAGCAAGATCGACAGGTCTGATCTCAAGGCGAAGTTTGCCCGTGATAATACGAGAAACATCGAGCAGATCTTCAATAATCTGGTGCTGGTTTTTAGCGCTACGTTCGATTATTTCAAGCGCACGCTGTAAAGCCTCACCCTCAACGCGATTAGAACGAAGCATGGTGGCCCAGCCGAGAATAGAAGTCAGAGGCGTGCGCAGTTCGTGGGACACGGTAGCGAGGAACTCGTCCTTCAGGCGGTTGGCATTTTGCGCTGCCTGGTAGAGCCGCGCGTTTTCGACGGCCACGGCGGCTCGTCGCGCGAGGTCTTCGGCCAGGATGAGATCCTGCGCCTCGTAGCGGCGGCCCGACTCTGCTGCGACAAAGGTGATGACGCCGTACGTGTGTCCGTGGGCCAGGAGGGGGACAAGCATCGCCGAAGAGAGCCCTGCTGCACGCAGGAGCCGCAGGTGCTCCTCGTCCCTGGCGACGTCCGTGAGTATCTCGTCCGTGATCTCCGGGTAAAGCTCTGATACGCCGGTACGCATCACCTGCGATACCCCGTGCGGCGCATCCATGTCAGGCGGATAGCACCTATGTATTTCGTTCGCCAACTCGACCTTCGCAGGTTCCACATGGGCCACAGCGATTCGCCTGACCGAGTGATCGTCGTCGCTGATGTCGACGGCGCACCAATCCGCCAGGTCGGGGACGGAGAGTCGTGCCACATGTGAGAGAGTTGCCTCGGAGTCGAGTGTCGAGGAGAGTATCGTGCTTGCATCGGCCAGGAAGTTCGAACGCCACTCCGACGTTTGTGCTTCGGTCCGAAGCCGTCGCTGCTCTTCGTATAGTTCGGCGCTTCCGATGGCCGCGCTCGCCAGATTCGCAAGCGCGGCGGCAATGCGCATCTCCCGATCGCTGAAGCGGTGGGGCTGTCGATAGTAGTAGGTAATCGTGCCGGAGGCATGGCCGAGGATGCGCATGGGGACGGCGAGCAAGGAGCGGATGCCTTCCGATTTGTGCAGCTCGCGCCGCGAGTCAAACAGCGTACTCTGCTCGATGTCCTCCGCGATTAACGGCCTATCCAACTTAATACGGCCAGACTCCGACCCGTCTATTGTTTTCTCGCGATACTGTTCCGAAAGGCCCGCCGACGAGACGATGCGCCAGACTTTTGCCTGTGGGTCGCCGCGCCAGATGGCATAAGCGTCCGCGGAGATAAGCCGCCGCGAGAGGTCCAGGATTGCCGGCTGCACGTCTTCCAGGGTGAGAGAGCCGAGCAGAACCCCGGAGGCCTCAACCAACACGCCGAGGCTATTTTCGATACTGCGCGCGATGTCGAGAGCCTCCTCGGCATCCCGCCGCGCCCGCTGCTCGCGCCTGAGCAACTCTTCACGTTCAAGTTCAGCGCGCTTCCGGTCGGTGACGTCGCGCGCGATGCCTTCGATGATCGCGCCATGGCCCTCTCGATGCGAGACCCTGGTGCTAACTTCGAGCGTGAGTCTTCGCCTGTCTTTAGTGAAGATATCTATCTCGTAGACGGTCGGGGAAGGGTCGCGGAGTTTCAGCTTAATCATCTTCTTCGCGAATTCAAGATGCTCCGGGACGACCACCTGAGCAATATTCAGTCCTCCAAGTATCTCCTGTCGCGTGTAACCTGTGATTTCTTCGCAAGCACGGTTTATCGTCAGGTACCTGCCCTCAAGATTATGTGAATAGATGAAGTCGTTGGCGTTCTCCAGGAGACCCCGGTACTTCTCCTCGCTCTCGCGTAGAGCCTCTTCCGCGCGCATTCGCTCTGTAATATCGATCGCGATGCCGCCAACCATCGACGCCTCGCCATTGTGGCCCGGGACAGGGAACTTGCTGACGATCGAATGATGGATTCCGTCCCCCTGCTTTAAATCCTCCACCGCGAGCACACCCGCCCCGCCTGATAGTGCCAGACTGTCATTCTTCCTGAACGTTGCTGCAGTTTCCGGCGGGAAAATCTCGTTGTCGGTCTTCCCCCGAAGCTCGTCACGCGGCGTTCCAAAGGCCTTAGCCGCGGCTTCGTTGACGTATACGTAATGCCCTTCCAGGTCTTTGATCCACGCCAGACCGGGTAGATTTTCCATAAACATGGAGAAGCGGTGCTCGGTGGCTTTGAGTTCTTCTTCCATCCGTTTCCGCTTCGTGATATCTCTTTGCGTGCCCCAGGCCCTTAGAACCATGCCGTTCTCGATGACGCCGACAAGGTTGTTCGAGAAAACCCTCTGGTGACCTTCTCGGTCCAACTCGATCGACTCAGCATCCGTCAGATGGTAACCCGAGGCGATAAAGGCACGCAGATACTCGATGTTCTTTGGGTCGTCCTGGACGAGAATGTCGCCCAGGCGTGCGTTCGTGATCTCTTCTGCTCGGTTGTATCCATACATCCGCGCCATTGCATCGTTGCACTCCGCAAGATAGCCATATCGGTAGAAGAGTTCGATTTGATCGACGTCGGAAAGGTGTGAAGGGACAGGTCGCTCCAGTTCACAGCGCCAGATGCCCTCTGAACTGTTGCTGATGAACGCTCGGTAGCGCTCTTCACTAGTCCGAAACGCCTCTTGCGCCTCATGGCTTGCGGTGATATCGCGGATGATGGCGACCCCGCCTATGACCAAGCCCTCTTCGTCGCGCAGGGGGGAATAAAAACCATCGAAGAAGCCGCGGCGCCCTGTCTCTGGTACGGTATAGGTCCTTGATTCTGCGACGGCATTCCTCCCTGCCAGCGCCTCGTAGAAATACTTGTCCTCACCTGTCTCCTTCAGGAACGGAAATAGATCGAAGGCCAGGCGGCCCAGAACAGTTTCGCTGTGCAAGCCCGAGATGCGCTCCATCCCCCGGTTCCAGGCCGTATAGCGGCATTCCCGGTCGAAGGCCAAAATGCCGTCGACGCTGGCGTCAATCAGGCTCCGGAGTAATTGACTCTCAGTCAGTTCCTTATCCGTCAACTATGTTCCCCCAACGTAGATTGTGCACATGCACAGCAGCCAGCCCCAAGACTCAAGAGGCCTGGTCAAAAATCGGTGCAGGCTATCAGAATAGCTCTGCCGGAATTTTCCCAACGGTTGCGGGCCGGGGAGCCGCAAAGGCGGATGATCGGTGCCGATAAGCGGCACTGCCGAATGTCAATGTAAAGCTTAGCAGTCACCACTGGTCCGGTTTAGATTACACTAAAGGCAGAATATCGATTGGTTGTAACTCCACATAGCACAAACAGCAGAGTTCACGTAACGGGAGTAATACAAGTACCTATAGCCTCATCAGGATGATTAACAAAATTCCGCAGTTGATCGACCAGGGGCGTTACAGCCCAACGTCCCCTACCGTTTTTGTCGTTGAGCCGGTAAATCCCTAATTCCAAATGGTATTGATCGACTGGACCACGCCCAAAACGATAACGCCAGTCGATCATCGTAAAGAGCGGAAACCATGTATATCCGATCACCGGGACCCCTTTTTGCCGCAAGTTCTTAATCGCAGCCACTGAGGCATCGAGCCAGCGGGAGCGCACGTCTTCCGGTCCTAAAGCGCTGGTTTCCGTAATCATGATAGGAGCTTGATATCGCCGGTAGTAATCCTCAATCAGTGTTGCAAAGCCCGCGCCGTCCTGATCGATATTGCGATAGGAAAGCCGGCCCCTATTGTCGATATACAATTGTTTGGTTGACCACTGGGGATAGAAGTTCATACCTAATACATCAATTGAGATCCGTCGGCGCGCGAGATCGGCCAGATCATCAGGGGAGACGCCACTGCGTACCAGCCAGGCAAACAACGGGTGATCGGGCGTGACACTGCCGGTTAGCAGATCATAGCAAATATACCCGCGATGTTGATCCTCAAGTGCGAGCGCTGCCAAATCGTCACGGACGGTCCGGGTCAGACCGGTCGCCTCTACATGAACCATTATTGCGTGTGAATCGATCTCTTTAATTGCTTCGACGGTCCCGGTAATCCCCCTCGCGAGCTGGAGCATGATTCGCAGATAGCCTCTATCGCCGCGCAGGTAGGGTGGCCAGAGGCCGCGCATGCCACACATTAATGCATTGATTAACGGTTCGTTCAGCGGCGTGTACCAATGTACCAGTCCCTTGTAACGACGAGCGAATTCTGCAGCGTAGCGCGCGACGGCACGGGGATAATCGACATTGGCGAACTCTTTGTTCAACCAAAAAGGGCAGCCATAATGCATTAGGTCAATAATCGGAGTAATGCCGAGTTCCTCGACCATGTAAGGCAATACTTCATCAATCCAGCGCCAGTCGAACTCGCCCGGCTGCGGCTCTACCCGATACCATGGCACGCCCCAGCGCAAGGCCTTCAATCCAAGTTCTCGTGCCAGCGCCAGGTCCTCACGCCAATGTTCGTAATGACCTATCAGTTGGTATTCATCGAGCGCCCGGTGGCCTGTTCGTGTTTGTGGGACGAAAGTATCTTCAATGCCTCCGGCCCAAATGAAATCCTCCGGTGTTGTGCTTAACGAGGTGATGCTCATGGAGCTGCTTCTATCGCGACGATTATTTACTCTAAAGGACCGTGACTCGAACCATATCGAATACGGCCACGGTTCGGTTTACGTATAAGCCGACTTGCGTGGCTGTCGTGGGAACTTCGGTTTCACCCAGAGCCAGCGCTTCCCACTGAAGCGTCAATCGCCCCTGCTGCTTCCGAAAGAGAAACAGCTGAAAGGTGTGCGGATTGAAATCTACGGGCAACGAAAAGGTTTGTTTGCCGGAAGGCTTGTTCACTAAAAGTGACCACCCTTCACCGGTATGTTCCACAGTGACGAGCGGGCCCAGGTCTCCAACACCTACCGCCGGATAGAAACCGTAGCAACCGCGAGCAATTGTCTGATCATTAAGTTTTGCGCTGACCACCATTTCGTACGATTCCAAAACGGGCCCCCTGGTAATAAACGACCGGAATTCCGTATCTGTGAACCATAACTGTTGGTCTTTCAAATGCCAAGTGTCACGCGACCCGTCGGGCCGCCAGCCACGCTCGGTCAACTCGTTGTCCTGCCGCGTGAACAAGTCCTCCCATCCGACCGTGAGCGCGAAGCCCGCAAAAGCCGCAGCCGATTCATGAGTCACCATTGCTAAACTGCCAGCCAAACCCGCAAGACTCCCTTCCCAGCGAACTGTCGCATCATCAAGTGCAAGGTGCGCAAATAGATTATCAACCTCAATGCGAAAATGATGATAAGATTTGGGGTCAAATCCTTGAGGCAAGGTAAATTTATGCTCCGTCCATCCGTCGATCGTCAGTGTCGAGACGATCGCCAGCCCCGTCGCGGGCACGAGCATAAAGTGTAGAAGGTCCTCTTCGGCGCTATAAAGAGCGACTCCATATTCGCCCATCCCGCTGTAACTGAATTCCCGCATGCTCAACTCTGCAACAAAACATGGAGCCTGGTACATGCAACGCGCACTCGCAGCGCCCTCGATTGACTCCTGCACCGCCTCTCCATCGCGAACAAACCAACGTCCTCCTGTTGAACAGTCCCAGTTTGGACCCAGGCCATCGGTGTGGACTTCATCGAATAGGTCTGAGACAGTTGGAGCGATTGGGGTAGGCTGAGGCGTCGTGGTAGGGCCAAGTACGAGCATCTTTTCGCCGGCCCAATCGAGCCGGTCTATTGCCATCACGCGGTCGTTTTGTTCTGGTGTCCAGCAATGATACACGCAGAAAAGTTGTCGATTATCGGGTCCACGAATGACCGAATTGTGCCCGGGTCCGATAACGCGTCCAGGGATGGTACGCAAAATGGGTAGGATTTGCTGGCCGTCAGCGTCTTGCGTCCACTCATCCGAGCGGTCGATCCGGTCGCTGGTCGCATAGCTGACCCCGTAGGTGGGATACTTCCAGTTACCACCACTGAACATTTGGTAATAGCGACCCTTATGTTTGAGCACAAAAGGTCCCTCGACAGTATGCCAACGCACGCCACCCTTTTCCATGCGCTGCGGGTCGTATACTTGCCAATCGTAGCGTGCCCTCGTAACCGGACGCGGCTGACCTGCTAACGTCCAATCATCGAGCATCCGGTCATACACCGTCCCAGTTCCGATATGGGTGTACTTCAGGAAGTCGGTAGCATAGAAAAAATAGCGGACGCCATCATCATCGATGAAGATGTGTGGATCAATGGCAAACTCTTCGTCTGTTAGACGATGCCCAGTATCAACGAAGGGACCTTCGGGGAGCTCGGCGGCAGCAACACGTATCTGCATCTGCACTTCGTTGCCCACACTGTAGTACATAAGGAAGCGACCACTTTCATATACCACTTCCGGGGCCCAGTAACAGGTTGCCGCAAATGGTAGCGGTTCCATCGCGCCACCAAGTTCGCGCCAGTGGATGAGGTCTCGTGAGTGGAGCACGCCGAAACATTTTTCGTCATACCAGAAGCCCGTGCAGTATCCCCAATATTCTCCGCGATATTTGAGGACGAAAGGGTCAGCGAAGGGACGCTCATAGACAGGATTGAGATAGGTTGTGTTCACCTCGAGGCGATTGAATGCTGCCATTGGTGTATACAACAAATGCTAAGTTGTTTAAGGGAGAAAATGTGAACGCTTTTATTCCCTGTATTCCCGTATTCCCGTATTCCCGAAGGCCGGACTGTTCAAGTGAAATTTAGAGTGCCTGACCAAATGGCGGCAGAGCACACGGGAAGAGTCGGGTAAGCAGGCTCCCAGGATATAATCACAATCCGAAAGATAAGGCGGAGTGCCTCTACATATGGGCCGAGCGCACCTTTGCCTTTCTATCTTCTGCAAAACTGGGAAGCAGCCCATCCAGAAGGACTTTCAATTGATCAAACTCAACAGGTCTGGTAATGAACTCACTGCAACCAGCGGCAAGCACTTCGGCGTAGAAGCTCGCTTCCTGTAGATTTGAAATGAGCACAATCGGCACCTGACCCAGCCCTCCGCCATTACGGATCCGGCAAACTGCATTGAAGCCATCCTGGGGTTGATGCAGGTCTAGGAGGATGACGTCGGGACGCTCCCGCCGGGTATAATCGAATGCCTCCTCAACCGCCTCGTGGGCGTCTTTTGCTTCAAGAACACAATAACCATTAAGCTCCAACGATTGCTTCATTCGAGCGTTCTTATCGGAATCGTTTACGAGCATGACCGTTGGCCGGTCCATATCATTCTTTGTCATCCCATTTTTCTCCAAGACAGGCCCTTAACTTTCCGGGACACGACATTGTGGAAAATAAGACTCTCCATTGTCACTATATTCTCCGGGTATCTCCTTTGACTCAGGAGGACCGATATTCCTTTTCATGAATAAAGGTCATTCAGAAGCAGATAATCCGTTGATTACTACGGATTATATCATTTCAAAGGGGAATAGTATGTCTGCCCGTTTGCGTACCATTAGCAGAATCCAAAGAATATTGGGCTTTGGGCGGGCGAAGGACAGAAATATACGAAAGTCTACAGAATTTTGACAATTCCATTTCGTAGAGAAATTTCGCAGGGATTTTGTAAATGTAGATATCTTCATATAGGGGTACCGAAAAGTGGCCATGTTTCAAAGTTTTTTTAGTGGGGGATTTGAATGCTCCACGCATCGTTCGCTATCCGGGAGGCGACTGGACCTTATTGCAGCCACCGAACACGACAAATATGTTGCTGCAGATTATGCTCGCCTGCAGGAGCTAGGCATCCGCACCATTCGTGAAGGAATTCGTTGGCACCTTATCGAACAGACACAACATCAATATGATTTTACGAGCGTGCTGCCCATGTTGCGCACTGCCCGCGACGCAGGATTGGAAGTAATCTGGGATTTATGTCACTACGGCTGGCCCGACGATGTGGATATTTTCAGTCCAGAGTTTGTACGCCGATTCGCCAGTCTCTCTCTCGCCTTTACCAAAGTGTTAGCGGAAGAGACTGACACTGTTCCCTTTATTTGTCCGATTAATGAAATCTCCTTTTTTTCGTGGGTAAGTGGTGAGGAGGGTTGTTTCTACCCTTTTGCCGTGGGCCGCGGATATGAGTTGAAAAGGCAATTAGTGAGGGCCTCGATTGAAAGCATCGAGGCGATCTGGAGCGTGATGCCGGATACACGGATTATCCATATTGAGCCGGCAATCAATGTCATTTCCCATCCTGCACAGCCGGAGAATGCCGGTGCTGCAGAAAACTATCGCCTGTCTCAGTACGAAGCCTGGGATATGTTGAGGGGATATAACATGCCTGAACTTGGCGGTAACGATAAATATCTCGATATCATCGGCGTAAATTATTATCCTCATAACCAATGGATTTACCCGGATCGAACGATGATCCCTGTTTCTCACTCGCTGTATCGCCCACTTAGATCTATCCTGTGCGAAGTTTATCAGCTCTATCGTCGCCCCTTGTTCATTGCTGAAACCGGTATTGAGGATGATCTTCGTGCCAAGTGGTTGCGCTACGTATGTAATGAGACTCGCGCTGCCCGTAAAGAAGATGTGCCGGTCGAGGGGATTTGCCTGTATCCGATAGTCAATCATCCTGGATGGGCGGATGACCGCCACTGTCACAACGGATTATTGGATTATTCGGATGAAAACGGTGTACGGGGGATTTACGAACCATTGGCATGTGAGTTGCGCAGCCAACAGAGTCGCTTTGAAAAAGCGGAAGAACTTCATGACGATCGGCCAATGGGCTTATTTGAGCAGGATCATGGGGACGAGTTGAATCTTATCGAGGCAGGTAGCTTCTAAAATCTGGATATAAAAGTGAAAGTTCCATAATCAATTGACAAGTTGTGACTGTAGAATTCGATTTTTCTGCCAGGGACACTTGCGGTTACGTTGACAATACTCTCGGCACACTGGTGGAGACGCGACACTGTAGCCGGTGAAATGTAATAGCTTGACGGCATCAGATGCGGTCTTTCTGTCCAGCAGTGTACCAGTGTTTCTTGATACCAGTTCCAAATCAGAGGTTCGTGCTCAGAGAGGTAGATATATCACAACATGCTCCCACTCGCCTTCTAAGCTGCACGTTACAATAATTTCGAGATCGGCTATTACCTGGCTGATCGGTAGCCTGCGCGAGACAACGATAACGCCGGACATCCTTTCACCTGCGGCCATGCGATCGGCCGCGTGGCCGGGCATAGTTTTCCTATCATGGGTGAAAAGGAGGCGTCCATTCTCTGCCGCCCAGGCTAAAAGCCGAGGATCAGGAACGGCGTTTAAACCTGCCTCATAAGCAGTAAGGGCGTCAATAAAAGGGACCCGGCGAATGAGTCCCTTAAGATGTTCTGATCAAAATCCTGGTCGATGAGTATCCGCAGCATTGGTGTGTTTACAGAAGGTGGGCGTTAGGCAGATGGTCTGCGCGCAAACAGACGTTTGCGCAGTTCCCCCACTCTTTCCTGGTACTGCGGTGCGGATTCTATGCGCGCCTGAGTCTCGTCGCCTTCAACCTCTTGCTGACGCAAATACTCTTCGACGGCCTCACGATGAGTAAGGTAGTAGGTGATAGCCGCGTAGACGTCCGCAAGTTCGACGGGCGGGAACTTTTGGGCTATCTCCTCAGCGGTCGCGCCGAGATTGAAATGGAGGACTATCGAGTCGAGGCTGACGCCTGTGTCCGCGAGGCGAATAGTTCCGTCGTCGGACCGCGAGAGCGGAATGGTCTGTGATGTTTCCAAAGTTTCCATAATATTGAGGATTATACACTAAATGTACGTGACTTTTCCCTTCAGAAGACTAGTAACGCGCCCAATAAAGCGTCCGATAATCAAGGATACTGTCATTCTGCGTCCAAGCCCTCCTTTCGATTAAACGATAATGTGCCGCCATTCGAGAGACAACGCGGACGGCCCAGGCTCAAAAAAGAGAAAACATAATTTCGAGTTCGAAGACACGTTTGCCCGGGCTGTGTTGAGCTATAAACAGACCTTTAAGGGCATAAGAAAGTTCAACTTCGAGTCAGATACAAAGTTGAATGGGTACAGATGGCTCACACTCCAAACCGAGAGGAGTGTCTTCGACCGTGGCAGCTACCGAAACGAATTCAAACCTCATAGCCCAGGCGGCGATTTAAGCCCAACGGTTCGTTACGCGACGTTCGCCAACGATCCAGGTTCGAGGTACTCTCACAGTCAATAGTCGGTGAGGCCGCAGCAAATATCACTATTCCTTAGCAGCATCCGGCTTTTCGCGTTGCCAAGAGATTGCTGCTGATTTGGACTGTGATGTGACACGAATTGCAGTGATATACTAGCTACTCGCCCTGTGATACTGCGAATCCACTTCGTTAAGACTAATCTTGTATGTCCTGCTGTTATGGTTAAGCGAGAACAGGAACGTACTTAGACTCGGTTCTCTTTCCCGCTTTCTCTGTACAAGTTGAGATTGACACAGAGGCAAACAGATGCAAGTTGAATTAGCCATGGCAACTGCTGACGAAAAGCCGATTTTAGCAAATCTGATTGAATTGTACGCGTACGATTTCAGTGAGATTTCTGATCTGCAACTTGATTCAAACGGACGTTTCGGCTACGCGCGTCTCCCTCTTTACTGGCAAGAGAGTAATCGCTATCCCTTTCTGATTAGAGTAAATGGGAACCTCGCCGGCTTTGTGTTTGTGCGGAAAGGGTCAGAAGTTTCGGGTGATGAGAATGTTTGGGATCTTACGGAATTCTTCATTGTTCGTGGATATCGCAGACGTCACGTCGGAACGAGTGTCGCGCATGAGGTGTGGAGGAAATTTCCGGGACTATGGGAGGTGCGCGTTGCGGAAAAAAACAAGGTGGCGCAAGATTTTTGGGATCGAGCTATTACCTCTTTCATGGGCAAAGCAGTTGACGCTTCCGTTTACGACGTCAAGGGAAAGTGCTGGCGTCTTTTCTCCTTTAACACAGCCTTAAGAAAAGTGAGTTAAGTTGAGTGGTAGGAAAAAGGTGCGCTTGATCGGTTTTTAACAGGAGTCTTCAATTCCGTCGGTGTATACCTGAACGGCTACCACTGAATAAAGACCCTGGATTCTGCACGTCTGATAATCCGCAAAATCGGTGCCCGTTCTTATGAGTGAAATTTCAAAGTTCTCTCGTCGTGACTTACTACGCGGTACGTTGGCGGTGACTGCATTTGCGTCTATAGGCAATGCCGCCAAGTTGCCGATTTCTGCTCTGGATTCAACGAAGGTCGATGACGTTTTGCCGATTGTCTTCGATACGGATATGGGAAACGATGTCGACGATGCATTGGCCCTGGCCATGCTTCACGCACTGGAAAGCCGAAGGGAATGCCGACTGATTGCCGTTACGATTACAAAAGACAATCGATGGAGCGCTCCGTACGTCAACCTCGTTAATACCTTTTACGGCCGAGCCGATATTCCGATTGGAGTTGTGCGGAGGAGCGGGGTCGCGCCGGAGAACAGCCAGATGATCCAACTGCCCTCAGAAAGAAGGAAAGCAAACGGTGGGTTTGTTTACCCGCATCGCCTGCTTTCCGGGGAAACTGCTCCGGAGGCTGTAGCGGTGCTTCGGCGAGTCCTCTCTGCCGAAGGTGACAAAAGCGTAAAGATCGTTCAAGTCGGATTTAGTACTAACCTTGCACGATTGCTGGATTCTCCGCCGGATATCTACAGCCCATTAAAAGGCAAAGAGTTGGTTGAGCGCAAAGTAAAACAACTGTGTGTAATGGCCGGCAATTTCGCTGACGGCAAATCTGAATATAATGTACAAATGGACGTACCGTCAGCGCAGAAAGTATTTGGGGAATGGCCAACCGAGATTGCAGCAAGTGGTTTTGAAATTGGTGAATCGATGCCGTTTCCGGCTTCGAGTATCGAGAAGGATTTCGCTTATGTTGATGACCATCCGATAGCAGAAGGATACCGCGACTATAAACCGATGCCTTATGACCGGCCGACGTGGGATCTTACGGCTGCGTTGTTTGCGGTCCGGCCGGACCGTAATTATTTCTCGCTGTCTTCATTCGGCGAGATTAGTGCCAGTGCGGATGGAAGGACCAGGTTTGACGTTAAGGCATCTGGGCGCCACAGGTATCTGAAAATGGATCAATTGCAGCGAGCCAGGACTCTGGAATGCATGATCCAACTCGCGAGCCAACCGCCGCGCTTTGTTTTAAAGTAAGTGGAATCTATTGACGGTCATGCCGGTGTCGATTGTTCCGGATTTAAAGGTAAAACTTATCGGGATAACACCAGGCCCAATCCTCGCCGGGCTGGAGTGCTTTGATTATGGGGTGGCCGTTTTGCGAAAAGTGTTTTGTCGCGTGTTTGTTTTTGGAAGAGTCACAGCAGCCCACGTGACCGCAGGTCATGCAAATGCGCAGGTGCACCCAGGTATCGCCTAACTTTAAACATTCTTCGCAGCCGCGAGCGCTGGGCAAGACAGGACGAATCTGATCGAGATGCGAACATTTGGAGGCGTTCCCATCGATATTTAATTCAATCACTCGTTCGGTGTCGACGAAGTCCGCCTGATTAGCCGAAGTAGCAGGACGAGGCTGGCCCGCTTTTGGGCGTTTTGGAGACCTGGAGTCTCGAAATAGAGAGGCACTTTCGGCAAACGCGCTGGCAGTACCGGACAGAACGAGTTCATCACCAGCACGAAGGACCAGGTCGCCGGAACTCGAGTCCAGATTTTTGCCGTCTCGGCGGATGTTTTTCAGTGTCAGGCTGTATTTTGCATCGAGGTCCAGTTCCGCGAGCGATCGAGTTGTGACCGGCATGCCGGCGCGAACGATGATAGTGCGTGTTTCCAGACAATCCCGGGTGACGTCGCATTCCACGGACGGCTTTTCGTCGTCGGATTCACTTAACAGCGCTTGATAGCCACTGCGTCTAACGGTTTCCTCATGTGCTTCAATTTCATCGGCAGGGATTTGATAGTCGCGCAGGACCTCGGCAAATAATTGGACGATCGATTCCAGTTCCTCCGCGATGACATAATCGACTCCTGCCGTTGTAAGAGGTTCAATTTCCGCGATGTAACGCGTACGCACGACAATACGAAGAGTCGGATTCAGCGTTCGAGCTACTGAGCTGATGCGAAGTACCGTGGCCGGGTCGTCATCAGCAATAACCATCATTTTGGCGCGTTCGATTCCAAGCAGGAGCAGCAAGCGTTGTTTGCTGGCGTCCCCACGCACCACCGGAAGGCCATCTGCCTCGGCTTCGTTGGCTCCGGTCGGACTTAGCGTTGTGATGATATAGGGAACGTCCGACCCGCTGAGGACGCGTACAAGGCGGCGGGATGCCTGACCATATCCAGCCACAATTACATGATTTTCAAGGTGAGGAATGTCTTGTGCGGAAGGCACGGCTTTGATGACTGTCACGGCATCCCTCTTTACTTTTCGCGCTTCGAGGCGGCGGGCAAGGAACGAACCATATTGAGTCAGGAATGGCGTGAGAATCATAAGCACGACCGTCGTGGCAATAAATAATTGCGACCCGGTGCCTGCAATCCCAACAGGGAACAGGCCGACTTCGCGCCCGGAGCGTTCCAGGACGAAAGAGAATTCTCCTACCTGTCCGAGCATCAGGGCTACGGCAACTGCAATTGGGAGTTTGTAGCCAAGTGCCAGCACGCTGACGCCCGTTGTCAATATCTTAATGACAAGCACGACGGCGATTGCCGCGAGGACGAACAATGGGTTATGAATCAAAAAGCGGAGATCCAGCAGCATTCCCACCGAAACAAAGAAAGTGGCGCTGAACAGTATCTGAAGCGGCATTGTTTCGCCAAGCGCATGCTCGCTAAAGCGGCTCTCGCTGACAAGCAGGCCGGCGAGAAAGGCGCCAAGGGAAAGACTGACGCCGGCGAGACTAGTAAGGTAGGCAGTGCCGAAACAGATGGCGATTACCGCGAGCAAGAACAATTCCGGAGAGCAGGTTAGAGCGACCTTCTCAAGTATCTTTGGCATCAGTCGTCGGGCGAAGACAAGCACAATCGTGATGATGCCCAATGCTTTTAAAAGAGCCCAGACAATACCAAGTTTCGAGCCACCGGAACCACTGAGTATGGGCACAAGCAGAACCATGATGATAATCGCCAGATCCTGAAAGATCAGTAATCCCAGACCGACCTGCCCATGCGATTCGCTTGTGTCCCCGCGGTCGCCAAGGAGCTTGAGCACAATGGCGGTTGAACTGAGAGCGACGAGAAAGCCAGTGAAAAGTCCTGCTCGCCAACTCACACCAAAGGCCGCCAGCGCCCCCATTGTGGCCAATGAAGCGAGAGATACCTGTAGTCCCCCGCCGCCGAAGATCAATCGTTTGATCCGTGCAAGTTTTTCAAGACTGAATTCGATGCCGATGGTGAAGAGCAGCAGGATGACCCCGACCTCTGCCGCCGAATTAACAAGGCTCAGATCGCGCACGATGCCCAGGGCGTTTGGCCCTATCAACACGCCGGCCAGCAAAAAGCCGACGATGGGGACAAGTTTAAAGCGAAAACAGATATAGGCGATGATAGCGCCGGCGACGATTAGGGCGACAACTTCCGTTAGAAACGGTGGCGTTTGGCCGGCAGCGAGAATGTATGGCATGGCGATGGTCAAATTGGAGAGTTTAACCAAACATAGGGGGAAAGGGGGAATGAGCTACGAGAATGATTCGCAAAAAATCATGCGATCTACTCCCGCCCCTTTGAAAGTTGTGAACCCGGAACAATGCTATCACAACGTAAATGTAATATGCGCACAACCCATCAGCCTGCAGTCAGGGTTCTAATGTTTTCTCGCATTCTTGTAACCAACACGCTTAGGAGCAGAGTATGAGTATTAATGAGATTAAGAAATTTCGACCATTGACCATGGTGTGCGCTTTTTCCCTGATACTTGGTTTGACACAGCTAGTCTCAGGACAAGATTCGACCCAAACCTCGAAAATACAGAACCCAAATATCCAGACCATTCCGAGTGGCGCAAAAATGAAGTTTAAAGGTGTCGTCATTGGACGCGACGCCGATACGTTCACAATACGCGACCGGAGTCGCACGGATTATCAAGTCCTGATATCTGACAGCACAAGCATTAAGACATATGGAGGCTTCCTTCGCAGTGGTAAGAGTTATCCTGTCACAGATATTTTGCGAGGGCTAATCGTGGAAGTGGAAGGACGCGGTGATTCGCGGGGGCAACTCGTAGCAGATAAGATCAGGTTCAATGACTCAGACATGAGAGCCGCGATCACGACCGACACACGCGTCAATCCGGTGGAAGAGAACCAGAAACGTATGTCAGGGCAGATGGATGAGTTGTATGCCGTCGCCGCTGAAGCCAGGAAGGAAGTGACTCAGGTCAACGAGCGCGTTTCCGCCCTGGACGATTATGACGTTCAAGAGTCTGTGGCGGTAAATTTCAGGGTGAATAGTGCCATACTTTCACCCGAGGCAAAACAACAACTCGACACACTCGCGGAAAAAACCGTCAATGCCAAGGGCTTTATGATCGAGGTTGCGGGGCACACCGACGCAACCGGCAGCGAAGCCAGGAATTTCCGACTGAGTCGCGAGCGTGCCGATGCAGTGGTGCAGTACCTGGCAGTAAATCATAAAATTCCCGTGCGGCGTTTTGTCACGCCCATGGGTTACGGTAAGACAGAGGCTGTAGCGGATAACTCTACCGCGGCAGGACGCGCACAAAATCGGCGCGTGGAAGTTAAGTTGGTTCTTAATCGCGGCATGCACATGGGCCAGGGCCAACAGACATCCTCGAATCAGCCGCAGCCGTAAGAGTCTCGGTAAGTTGAGGGTTTAGTCTGGGATCACAACGTTAGCAATCGCCCCGAGACGCGTAATATGTAAAGTTCAACATAAGACGCGTCTCGGGTGATCGCCGACACTTAGTCTATCGATGCAGCGAGGAACGTGGCAGGGCGTCGGGGCAGAATGCTAAAGAGCCATTTTGCCCCTCCACTATTTTGCGGCTGATGGCTTGCCAGTTGTTTCTGATCCGTCAAATACCGAACGCGAAGCCTCAATGGACTGTGCTATCTCGGTCTGAAGTGCGATAAAAATCTCATTGGAACGCCGTTCCTGCACGTCATCACGATGCCCCGCCTTTGGCACTCTCTGGCTGGACGGCCTCGCCTCCAAAAGACCTCAGCTTTAACATTTTCCACCCAAAGTCAAGACGCTCGTGCCTGGCCTTCGCCATGTTAAGACCAATTAGGGGTCGAATCGGACTTCGTATGTCTTTGCGTCGGGTTCAACGAAACGGACAAGCTTTTCAGCCTCGTCGGTTAACGCTCTGCGACTCTGTTTTGAGAGTTCGTCAAAAGGTTCAATTAGAAGAGTTGCGGCGATCTTTGTCTTTTCTACTTTCCACGCGCCGCGCACAAACCCATCCACAAGGAACGTGGAACGCACCCGCAATCCCGGGAAAAAGACCCTTGAGCGACACTCATCAGCGATAACGCGTGTGCGTTTCTGATTTGACAATAAGAGATCGTCGTATTCGGGGAGAAAGCGCTCCGGGGCGGGCGTCCACGCGTCTGATAACGCGCCAGTTTGGAGATCAAATATTTCGCGCTTTTGTTCATCATGGTATACCTGAAGTTCGGGTTTAAGCCGTTCAAGCACATCCTTGAGCTTTGGGAGGCCGGACCAGGATTGCATGCCGTTCGATCCTGGATGCGATTTGCGAGGTCATTTTGGCTCAATTGAGAAACCCTGGTCCAGAGCCCGACAAATGGTGCTGAGAGCGCCTGGGCCGGTATTCCGACAAGTCGCTCAATTGTCTCTGGAAGAGAATAGGATGTCTTTTCGAGAAGAAGTTGCCGAGCCTGGGTTGTCCGATTCAGTTCACGAAAGGTTAAGGTGCGGCTTTGAATGTGCTGCTTCCAGCTTAAGCGAATTTCAATTTTACCTCGTTGAACATTTGGAAGACTTTACAATGAAGAAAGGGGGTTACAAGAGTGAGATTGCTTTCGAGACAAACAGTTTTTGGAGGAACCACGAAGTAGGGATTGGTGGGGGTGGGGAAGCATGTTCGTTATCAGACGCGGAGGGCGGACGTAGCAACAAAGTGCAGTTTGCAGCAACTTTTCGGAAGAGCTCATTGTCTCTGTCCCTTAGGATTACGCGTAATCCGGAGAACAGTTTCCCGGCATAGACATTTGAACTTATTGGAGGGGACATGAGGATTAAACTGGTAACTGCTTTGTGTTTACTGTATTGCCTGGCGCTCACTGTGCCGGTTGGGGCGACATCCGCCAAGGGAGATAAGAAGGGTACTGGTAGGGAAACGTTCTCAGCGCTGGCCAATATTCTTCCAGCGGGCGCGACAAGGAATGTCACGATCTACATCGATAGCTATTCGACCGAGCAAGAGGCGCAGCAGTTAGAGGAAATCTCGCGCAGCGGAGGTCAGGATGCCCTACTAAATGCTCTCGAAAAGATGAAATCGATAGGTCGAATTGAAACAGAAGGCACCGTCAGCTTTTACACCTTCAAACTTATAATCTCAAGGCCTACATCGACTGGGAGGCGGATCATCGCGATAACTGATCGGCCGATGGGGTTTCGTGAGGAGGCCCGTGACTCCCGATCAACAGAATACCCATTTGGCATTCTCCAACTGGACTTAAAAGATGATAAGAAAGGCAAAGAGGACGGTGAAGGTACTCTAATATACGCGGCTCAAATCAAGGACCTGAACCTGGATGAACTCAATGTTGAGAACTACGTTGCCGACCCTGTCAAGCTACTGGGTGTCCGCCAGTTGTGATGTCTCAGTTAGAGGTCACTCCTCCATTGGTCAAATATTGCACGCTAAGGGCTAAGGAGAGCCTCAAATCCTCAAATTGCCTGTCAGCGGAAAACTCTACACTGCGCCGTTTGACCCTTCCAAGCTAATAACTGAATTGGGAGCAAGCCGGAGCTGTTCGATTTTGGTCAACAGTTCGGCAACCGACGATGCAACAAGTGTTCTCTTCCTAGAGCATGCCCTAGCATGAGCCTAAGCACACCGCTTGGCTACATTTAATGAGCTATCCTGGCACCCTGGACAGTTATTTAATGAATCAAAATTAGGCGCGCAAGGAGGATGTGTGTGGATGCAACCAGACGGGCAGGTGCCGACCGTCCAGCATTCTTTACATTTTCACTTCTTATGCACCCTGATGACAGTAAGTCTAACAACAACCCCATCGACACTGACTCTTAACCTGGTTTTACGTTCCGTTACACCCTAAACCCCTAGCCCTGCGGCCCGAACTGGGCTCCGGCAGCAGTGACGGCCACGAGCTTAATCGAACTGAACCCGTTGGGCAGTTGCACGGTAAACATCGCTACAAGGAGAATCGCGGCCATCGGTAAGCTGACAAGCGGCACGAAGGCACCGAGAATTACTGCGCATCCCCCGAGTAGCTCCACCAATATTGTGGACCAGGCCATGAAATGTGGTGCGGGTACACCCATCACCTGCAGGATGCCGGCGAATGCGTCCGGGCCCTTGGACAGCTTGGCGAAGCCGTGCTCCATAAAGCCACATCCAACGATCGGGCGCAGCGGAATGGGAGCCCAGCGTGCGATGACAAGTCGACTTGGCAACTCCCAGAGAAAATTACTGAATGTTTTCATGCTCAGTAACTTCCTTGACATAATAACATCATGATGTCATTATGTCGGCATGAAAGTCAATCCAGGTATCGCTTTACCTCTCTACGCGCAGGTTGAATCGATACTTGCCGCAAGTATTGCCGATGGCACGTTTCCGCCGGGCAGCCGCCTGCCAAACGAAG
>WNFR01009868.1_pt1 | contig 23578 bp, 21 predicted proteins | sample 5400221 | NCBI WGS metagenome assembly WNFR01 (sample SAMN13153357, study PRJNA577476) | soil metagenome | isolation source: 40 cm soil under Madrone tree | place: USA:California | collected 2016-06-14 | reverse complement strand
ACCGCGATGAAGTCGCGGATCGCCAAGAGCCAGGTGCGTTGGGCTTCGGTATAGGTGCGGCCGGCGCGCTCCTCCCGGCCGAGCCACAGGTTGAAGCGGCCGGCGATCATCGCGGGCAGCGGCTCCAGGGTCGTCGCGGCGCCGAGCGCGTAGCGCACCAGCATCACGATGTCCGACAGCGCTCGGGCCGGGTTGCCTTTGACTCGGTCATCATCAAGCCGCTTATAGGCGCGCCAGATGTCGAACGGCTCCAACAGCCAGGGCGGGCGGCGCATCGCGTCGCGCAATTCCTCGATCGCCGCGCGGTCGAGGCGCCGGGCGGCATGGGGCCGGGCATAGAGGATCTGCAGCGCGGTCAGGGTGTCGCGGTGCTCGGCGAGGAATTGCCGGAAGCGCTCGACGGTGTCCTGGGCGCGGGCGGCGTCGTAGCCGGAGGAAATCACCGCGTCGGTCGAGATCGTGTCGATGCGGATCTCGGTCTGGCGCTTGATGTCCTTCAACAGCCGGCGCAGCGCCGGGTCGTCGAAGGGTCGGCATGCCTCTTCCTTCAGAGCGTCGGCTGCCGCTTCGGGGCTGACCTGGCGGGCGGCGGCCTCGCGCTCGATCGTGTCGGGGTCGATCGCATCGAGCAGCTTGTGCGCCAGTGCCTTCGGTTCGAGGCCGCCGGCTGCGTTGGCGATGACCGCGCGGGCTTTCTCGTCGATCTTGCGGTCGAGGGCAGCGAGCCGCGCCGCCAAGGTCGAGATCGCGTTGTCGTCGCGCCGGCCCGCAGCGACCTCGTCGATGAGGCGGTCGAAGCCGATCTTGCGCTCGCGGTCCAAGGGCTGCGAGACGTGCTTCAGGCTCTCCGTCACGCCGACCGCATCGACCAGCACAAAGCGAGTCTTTTCCTCGGCATCCGGCGTCACCTGGCGCAATTGCGTCGGGGTGATCGTGCGCGCGCCACGCCCCTTCATCTGCTCGAAATAGAGCGCCGATTTCACATCGCGCAAAAAGATCAGCACCTCCAGCGGTTTCACGTCGGTGCCGGTGGCGATCATGTCGACGGTGACGGCGATGCGCGGGTTGTAGTCGGTGCGGAATTGCCGAATCAGCTGTTCGGGATCGGCGCCGTCGGTCTTGTAGGTGATCTTCTTCGCGAAATCGTTGCCGCGCCCGAAGACCTCACGGACGATGCCGATGACCTCCTCGGCATGGTGGTCGTCCTTTCAGAAGATCAGGGTCTTTGGCACCTCGTTGCGGCCGGGAAACAGTTCGGCGAACAGGCTGTCGCGATAGGCTTCGAGCACGGTGCGGATCTGGTTCGGCACGACCACCGAGCGGTCGAGCTCCTGCGCGGTGTAGGCGAGATCCTGGTCGAGCTCCTCGTAGCGCTCGGCCCGGGTGCGCTTGTCGCGGACCGGGACCTGATAGCCCTTCGGGATCGCTCCGCCATGCTCGCCGACATCGGTGCGGATGCGAAAGATCTCGTAGGGGACGTTGACCCCGTCCGCCACCGAGCGCTCGTAGGGGTACTGCGCGACGAGGTTGCTACCGAAGAACCCCATCGTATGCAATGACGGCGTCGCCGTCAAACCGACGATAAACGCGTCGAAATATTCGAGCACCTGGCGCCACGTGCCGTAGATCGACCGATGGCATTCGTCGGTTATGATCAGGTCGAAGCTTTCGATCGGGATCGCCGGGTTGTAACGCACGATGCGTTGCGATTCGCTCGCACCGGTCTCGAAGCCCGATTTCTCCTCGTCTTCTTCGGACAACTCACGGCCGGTCAGCAGCGAATAGACGCGCTGGATCGTCGCGATGACGACCGAGGCGTCCTTGTCGAGACCGATCGGCCCGAGCCGCTGGACGTTGTAAAGCTCGGTAAAAGACCGGCCCGTGCCGGGCGGGCGAAAATCCTCGAACTCGTGCCTGGTCTGCCGGACCAAATTGGCGCGGTCGGCGAGGAACAGGACGCGCCGGAACTTTGCATGCTCGAGCAGCCGGTGGCTGAACACGCAAGCGGTGTAAGTCTTGCCGGCACCGGTCGCCATCTGGATCAGCGCGCGCGGATGATCGGCGGCGAGCGACATTTCGAGCTTCGTCACGGCGTCGATCTGGCATTCGCGTAGACGCTCGGTCAGCAGCGGCGGCATCGATTGCAGCCGGCCGCGGATCGTCGTCAGGCCGTCGAGCCAGCGCCGCAACGTCTCGGGACGGTGAAAGAAGAAGACGCGGCGCGACCGCGGCGCCGGGTCGGCATGATCGCGAAACAGGATCTCGGTGCCGGAGGCGACATATTCGAACCGGACCTGGCCCTCGTGCCGGACGAGGTGCTCGGGAACGCCGCCCATATAGCGCGCGGCCTGGTCCGAGAAACCGGACAGGGTCGTGCCTTCCGGCTTCGCCTCGACGACACCGCACAGGGTTCCGCCGACGAACAGGGCATAGTCGACCGGGCCGGAAGCCGTGCCGAACTCGCGCACGGCGACGCCGAGGCCGGCGCTGCGGTTCATCTGCTCGCGCGACTGCACCAGCCAGCCGGCATCGGCCAGCTGCCCATCAATCGTCATCCGCGCGCGGTCTTCGGGATGGAAAATCGGCTACCTCGCGATCGGGCGCCGACACGATGGGTCAGCCGCCTGCGTTGCATAAACCAGATTCGCACAATTTTGCGGATCTCGGTAGCAGCGATCGGTTAAGGCGGGGTGAAGGCGTTGCATTCGTCACGGCCGGAGCTCCTTTCTCCTCAGCCGCCGATGCGCTCTACAAAGGGCCACCTGTCGCGGCAGGATTGCCCCGGGATGTTCCCCGGAATAATTCCCGGTCCGGCGAATGCTATTCTCGATTGGGCGGGTGAAAATTCCCGGTATTTTGTTGCAAGCTCCACGGCGAAACTCCCGATCCAACGGGAACACCCGGGAATTTCGCCCGCCGGCAGAACCGGCAACGCCGCGTCGCCCTCGCATCAGCGATATGATCTCGGCAAGTTGCGCGCGGCGCGCCGAGCTTGCCAATCCGGGTGCCCGCCTCTAACACTGCCGGCGGGAACCCATGCGAATAGACCCTGCGATACTGGGAAAAAACACCCGCTCAGCCGCGCTTGTCGGGCGCTTGGCGCGTGACTTCATGCTGCCGCATGCCAAGCGCATTGCGCTTGCCTTTCTGTTGATGGGTTTGGCGGCCGGCAGCACCGCCGGGCGTGCCTGGCTGATGGAGCCGGTGCTCGATCGCATCTTTGTCGCGCGTGAGGGTTCGCTGTTGTTGCTGATCGCCGGCGGCGCGCTCGCTCTCGCGCTGGTCAAGGGCCTTGCCGATTACGGCGAGGCGGTGCTGATGACCCGGGTCGGCCAGCGCGTCATCGCCGATGTGCAGATTGCCCTCTTTGCCCGACTGATGCGCGCCGATCTCGCCTATTTCCACGCCCATCCGACGGGCACCCTGGTATCGCGCTTCACCAACGACGCGGCCCTCCTGCGTGGTGCCGCGGCGAATGTCCTCGGCGGGATCGGCAAGGATGCCGTTACCGTCGTCTTTCTCGTCGGCGTCATGTTCTACCAGGATTGGCTTCTCGCTCTGGTATCGTTCTTTGTATTTCCATTGGCGATCCATCCGATCGTCGGGATCGGCCGGCGCATTCGCCGAGTTACCGTCAATACTCAAGCCGAAATCGGCCAATTGACGACCTTATTGAGCCAAACCTTTCAGGGCGCCCGCCATGTCAAGGCCTACGGCATGGAGCAATACGAGGAGCGACGCGCCGCAGGCTTGATCGAACACCTGTTTGCGCTGATCAACCAAGGCACCCGGACGCGATCGCGGGCGTCGCCAATGATGGAGACCCTCGGCGGCGCGGCGATTGCGGTCGTCATCCTGTACGGAGGTCACCAGGTGATCAGCGAAGGGCGCACCCCCGGCGCTCTCTTCTCGTTCATCACGGCGCTGCTGCTGGCTTATCAGCCGTTGAAGGGCCTCGCCAATTTGAATGCTTCGCTGCAGGAGGGTCTCGCCGCGGCCCAGCGGATCTTCGAGGTGCTCGACATCGAGCCGACGATCCACGACATGCCTGGTGCCAGACCGCTGCGCATTGCGGGTGGCGAAATTCGCTTCAGCGATGTCCGATTCGGCTACGTTCCCGGTGTCGTCGCGCTCGACGGTATCTCGTTGACTATTCCGGCCGGCCGTACGGTTGCTCTGGTCGGCCCGTCAGGCGCGGGAAAGTCGACGGTCTTGAACCTGATCCCCCGCTTCTTCGATGTCGGTGAGGGGAGCATTGCGATCGACGGGCAGGATGTCCGCTCGGTGACGCTCGCCTCGTTGCGCGGCGCCATCGCACTCGTTGCGCAGGAGGTCAGCCTGTTCGACGACACGGTGCGAGCCAATATCGCTTACGGTCGTTTTGGCGCGTCCACAGCCGAGATCGAGGCCGCGGCGCGGGCCGCCGCCGCCGAGGCGTTCATCCGCGAGCTGCCGGATGGCTACGACACGGTGGTCGGCGAGCACGGCGTTCGGCTTTCCGGCGGTCAGCGCCAGCGCATCGCGATTGCGCGGGCGATGCTGAAGGACGCACCGATCTTGTTGCTGGACGAAGCGACCTCCGCCCTCGACAACGAATCCGAACGGCAAGTGCAGGCGGCTCTGAACACGCTCATTCGCGGGCGCACCACTCTGGTAATCGCGCACCGGCTGTCGACGGTCCAGGGCGCCGATCTGATCTGCGTCGTCGATCGCGGTCATATCGTCGATAGCGGCCGGCATGCGGAGCTGATCGCCCGCAACGGCCTATATGCGCGCCTCTATTCAATGCAATTTGCCGAGCAGCGCGATATGCCTACCGCAGCCGCCGTCGCCCTCGCTGTTCTGTAAGGCGCTCGCGGAAATTGAGACAGCCTCGCGCTTGGCGACGCCTTCTTCGCAATGCTCGGCTGCGGCGGGTGATGTGCTGGGTCATCCATTGCTACATTCGCTTCGTATTTCGGACCACCAGCTGGAGCGTGGAGGGGTCCGAGCGGCCACGCTGTTTGCGCGCCGAGGGCAGGGCATTCATCCTCGCCTTCTGGCACGGGCGGCTTTTGATGATCCCAATGGCATGGCAGCGTCTGGCGCCGATGCACATGCTGATTTCCGCTCACCCCGACGGTCAGATCATCGCCGATGCAGTGACCTATTTCGGTGTCGACTCGATTGCCGGCTCGACGAGCCGCGGCGGGTCAGCCGCACTCCGTACCATGCTGAAGCGGCTAAAGGATGGAGATTGCGTCGGGGTCACACCTGATGGCCCCCGAGGCCCGGCGATGACCGCGAGCATCGGGATCGTCAATGTCGCGAGACTCGCGCGGGTGCCGATCCTGCCGCTGACCTATGCGACAAGCCGGCGGCGGGTGCTCGCGACCTGGGATCGCTTCCATCTCGCCTTGCCCTTCGGACGCGGCGTGTATTTGTGGGGCGAGTCGATCGAGGTTGCCGCTGATCTCGACGAAGCCGGGCTCGAACACGCCCGGCGTCTCGTCGAGGAGCGCATGGTCGAGATGGTCCGAGAGGCGGATCGCCGCGTCGGGCACGCAAAGTCGCCGTTGCCGATCGTTGCCGATACCAGCGGGCCGGCGCGCCCATTTCGCGAGCGCCAGGGCGATTCTAGCGTGCCGCGGCCATGCGGGCCGTTGGTCTGGGTGCATGCAGCCAGCGTCGGTGAAGCGACCGCAATTTTGCGACTCGTCGAACGCCTGCTGCAGTCGCGGCCTGCACTCGAGATCCTCGTCACCACTGGAACGGTCACCTCCGCCGACTTGATCGAGAGGCGGCTGCCCGTGCGCGCAAGACATCAATTCGTTCCTGCCGATCTGCCGCACTGGATTGCGCGCTTTCTCGACCATTGGCGCCCCGATCTGGCGCTCTGGGTCGAGTCGGAGCTGTGGCCCAATCTGGTCCTGGCGACACATACGCGCGGCATACCGATGGTCCTTGTCAATGGCCGGCTGTCGGAGCGTTCGTACAGGCGCTGGCGATGGGGCCCCGGGCTGATCGGCCCTGTTCTGGGTGCGTTCAACCTGTGCCTCGCCCAAGATGAAGACCAGGCTGCACGTTTCCGCTTGCTGGGCGCCCGGCAAGTCGCCACCGTGGGCGATCTCAAAGCCGCGGCCATTGCTCTGCCCATCAGCCGCTCCGACCTATTGCAGCTGCGCGGTTGGATCGGCTCGCGTCCAGTTTGGCTCGCCGCCAGCACCCATGCCGGCGAAGAGCAGATCGCCGCGCGAGCTCATCGCCATCTCGCAGCGCAACATCCCGGTCTATTGACGATGATCGTTCCGCGTCATCCGGCGCGGGGTCATAGTATTCGGGCAATGCTGACGGCGGAGGGGCTACGCATCGCCTGCCGCGCGCGCCGAGAGGCGGTCACCCGCGAAACCGATATCTACCTCGCCGACACAATGGGCGAGCTCGGGCTCTTCTACCGTCTCGCCGGAATCGCGTTCATCGGCGGATCGCTGGTCGCCAGGGGCGGCCACAATCCATTCGAGGCGGCCCGGCTCGATTGCGCCGTGCTGCATGGGCCGGACATGAGTAACTGCGCCGGCATGGCCGCCGCTTTGGCGGCCGGCGGTGCAGCGGAAACTGTGACCGGCGCCGAGGCGCTCGCGCAAGCAGTATCCGCGCTTCTCGTCGATTCGACGCTGCGGGCGGAGCGCGCTGCTGCCGGAGCGCGCATCGCCGCGACCGGTCTCGGCATTCTCGACACTGTCCTGGAGCGGCTCACACCTTGGCTGGACCGACTCGCGCCGGTGCAAAATGTTGCCGAGCCGCCGCGCTCTTTGCGAGCCTGATGCGCGCCGCCCCTAGCTTCTGGGGGGAGCCCGCGGGGGTCCTCGCGAACCTGCTGCTGCCGATCGGGGCGGCGTGGGATTCCGTCGGCCGCTTGCGCCGGGCGTTGTCCCGCTCATATTGCCCGCCGATCCCAGTGGTGTGCGTCGGCAACCTGGTTGCCGGCGGCGCCGGCAAGACCCCAGTCGCGCTGGCGATGACCTCGCATTTTGCCGCTCGGGGCGTCCCGGTGCACGTCGTGACGCGCGGCTATGGCGGGCGCCTCAGCGGACCGGTGCGGGTTGACCCCGCCCGCCACGATGCAGCTGCAATCGGAGATGAAGCGCTGTTGCTTGCAGCGCGTGCGCCTTGCTGGGTCGCGCGCGACCGCTCTGCCGGTGTCCACGCCGCTATCGCGGCCGGGGCCGGCATGATCTTGCTCGATGACGGCTTTCAGAACCCCACAATCGCCAAGACCTTGTCGCTCGTCGTCGTCGACGCCGCCTACGGCTTCGGTAACGGGCGGGTGATCCCTGCGGGTCCGTTGCGCGAAAGCCTTGGTCGCGGACTTGCTCGCGCCGGTGCCCTCGTATTGCTCGGCACCGAGGCGGAGGCCCGTCGCGCGCAGTGGATCAAGATTGGCAGAGGGCTGCCACATTGTGCGAGTGCCGCCGCTAATGCGGGCCGGGATCGAGGTGCTCGAGGTGGAGATCCGTTGGCCTGACCCGGCCGCACTCGCTGGTCTTGTCAGGCCTGTCGTGCTATCGGCCCGGGGCCATGGATGTGACCCAGTCGGACATCACCGCTAAGGCACCCCGGCTCTCCCATCGCCTGGAGGCCTGGGGAGCGGCACTTTTGTTCGCCTTTTTTGGCCTGCTCCCGCTCGATCGCGCCTCTGCCCTCGGCGGCGCGTTGGCGCGTCGCATCGGGCCGTTTCTCGGCATCTCCAAGCGCGCCCGGCTCAACCTTCGCCGCGCGCTTCCCGAGCTGTCGGAGACCGAGATCACACGCGTCGTCGCCGGCATGTGGGACAACCTCGGCCGCGTCGCCGCCGAATACCCGCACCTTCAAAAAATCCGCGTCTTCGAGCCATGCGGGCGCGTCGAGTCGGGCCATATCGCCAACTGGGAGATCGGCTCGCTTGCCGGGGTCCAATACGGGATCGCGGTCGCTCAGATCTACCGCGCCGCCAACAATCCGTTGGTAGACCGTTTGATCGCGCGGTTGCGGGGCGATCGTGACGAGTTCATCCCGAAGGGAGCCGTCGCCGCGCGGCGCGCGATTGCAGCGCTCAATCGTGGCGTGCATCTGGGCTTGCTCGCCGACCAGAAGATGAATGACGGAATCCCGGTGCCGTTTTTTGGCCGCCCGGCGATGACCACCTCCGCCCTTGCCTTTCTGGCGCTCCGCTTCGACTGCGACGTGTTTCCGCTCCGGGTCGAGCGGCTTGCCGGCGCGCGCTTTCGGGTGACGGTCTTCCCGCCGCTGCCTTTACCTCGGAGCGGCGAGCGGCTCGCGGATGCCACAGCTCTGATGGCCCAGGTCAACGCGACCTTGGAGATGTGGATCCGCGACCGCCCCGAACTTTGGCTCTGGCTGCACCGGCGCTGGCCGGATTAGCCTGAGCGGTGCATAGTCAAGGAGTTACCCGCCGTTCCTCGACAACAACCGTTCCGACAATGGCTTCCTCCTCGTACATCCAGCGAGTCAGCAGCCCGGCAATTACCGCGCCGATGATCGGCGCCAACCAGAACAGCCAGAGCTGGAGGATGTATTCGCCCCCGGCGAACAGCGCCGGCCCCGTGCTGCGCGCCGGGTTGACAGACGTGTTGGTGACCGGGATCGACACGAGGTGGATCAAAGTCAGGGCGAGGCCGATCGGAATGCCGGCAAACCCCGTGGCAGCGCCCTTCGACGTGGTGCCGATGATGATGAAGAGGAAAAAGAACGTCATCACAACTTCGTCTACAAAACAGCTCCCCAGGCCATATTTACCAGGGCTGAGATCGCCATAGCCGTTGGCGGCAAATCCCCCGGCGACCCAGCCAGGCTTGCCCGTGGCAATCAGCCACAATACCGCGGCGGCGATGATCGCGCCGATCACTTGTGCGACGATGTAGGGGATGACGTGACGGTTGGCGCAGCGCCCAGCGCTCCACAAGCCAATCGTGACCGCCGGGTTGAAATGACCACCCGAGATGTGACCGACGGCATAGGCCATTGTCAGCACTGTCAGACCGAACGCGAAAGCGACACCGAGAAAGCCAATCCCAAGGGCGGGAAAGCCAGCCGCCAGAACTGCGGCGCCACAGCCACCCAATACCAGCCAGAACGTTCCAAAGAACTCGGCGACAACGCGTCGCGTCATGTCGTCGTCCATTGTTATCCTCCCACGTTAACCAGTTATACTTTTAGCGGTTGAAAAGATAGCGCACAACCCTGACTTTAATGAAATAGATCATGCGCAGCCTCCCGCGCTGAAAACTCAGTCGTCATCCCTGGTCTGAGCCCGGCCTTGGAGCCGGCGGTCGATCCAGGCGACGACAAGAGTCGCGTAAAGCGGCAACGCAAAAACCAGGAACCCGATCGAGTAGAAGAGCGTCTGGTTGCGAATCTCAGTGATCGGCTTTTAGATCTCGTCGATCGGCACCATTATTGCCGGGAGCTGGTCGCGCCCGTAGCGGGGCGGAATTTCGACTACTCTGCCGACATACGTCCGGCCGGCCACATCGTAGATGCGGGTCCCGGCCATCCGACCATCCTCGTAGGCGGCGACGAGACCGGCAATGATGGGGTCGTTCAGATAGCCGATCTTGGGCGGCATGACCAACATCTGACCGTCGGCGTGAATTGCCTTGGTGATTCGGCTCGCATCCGGCAACGCTATGACCTCCCCTGTTTTCGTGAATATGAAAGCAGTGCTGGTCGCAGTGATGCGCTGATCGCGCAGATAGTGCGCCAGATCGATCGCGGCGAGATCGGCCCCCATCACCCCCGGGGTCGGGCCCTTGAAGCTGCGGCTGAAGGTAAAGCCCGGCTCACCGCTGGTGGCGAATATGTAGAGATCACCCGGTTCGACGGCCTCACTGCGCTTTGCGAGATCGTACCAAGGGCGCTGACGGGGGTCGAAGTCGGCAAGAGCCGGATCGCGGCGACCGACAATCCCGCCGTCTTCGGCAAGGAAGATCCACTGGGTACTGCGTTCGCCATCCGCACCCTCAAAGACGATCTCATTGGCGAAAATAGCCGCTTCCGGAGCGCGCACTGCGGCGCGCAGCTCCGCGCTGTTCTCGCCGGCAATATGGGTCACCATGAAGAAATCGCCGTCATCGGTGCTGCGAATAGCGCTGCTGGTCGGTCACGGCGCACCGTCCTCCCTCAAGACAAGACAATGACGCGCGTCAAAAGAGGCTGCCCTGCCCCGGCGCGGTGGCTGTGCGCCGTGTGCGGGGCCGCGCTCTGCTGCCCGCGATGACGCCGACCCTGCCGTCATGGAATTCGAGATCAAGCGGCGCGCCGGCGCTGATCGCCGCGGACTCGGTAACAACCCGCGCAACAGCGTCGCGGACCACGACATAGCCCCGAGCGAGCAGACTTTCGTGGCGTTCCGAATGAGTTGCCAGCCGTCCGGCGAAATTGTCGAGCGCATGATGGCTTCTATCGATAAACCGCCCCATGGCGGCGCGAAGGCGCGGCTCAACCTCGGCGATTCGAGCGCGGGAGCGATCGAGATCGGCCGACAATACCGCCGGCCGCAGCCGCGCTCCGGCGAGATCGAGGCTATGCTGCGCCGCCCGCAGGAGTCGGTCGGCGGCGAGCCGTAGGCGCTCGGCGCGGTCGTCGAGGCGCTGTGTCGCGGCCCCGATCAGGTCCTGCGGATCGGGCAGGCCGCGCGCGAGCCCGGCGAGATGCAGCCGGCGCTCGACGAACAGCCGGGCGCGGCCGGCGGAGAGCCGGGCGGTCTTGCCGCTGAGCTCGGCCATCAAGTCGAGCCGGACCGGGACGGCCATCTCGGCAGCAGCGGTTGGCGTCGGCGCGCGCCGATCGCTCGCGTGGTCGATCAACGTCGTATCCGTCTCGTGCCCGACTGCCGAGATCAGCGGAATTGCCGAGGCCGCGGCGGCGCGCACCACGATCTCTTCGTTGAACGGCATCAGATCCTCGAGACTACCGCCGCCGCGCGCGACAATGATCAGCTGCGGCCGGGGCGCGGCGCCGCACCCGGGAGCGCCTTCCGGCAGCCGGTTGAAGCCCTCGATCGCCGCCGCGATCTGGGCCGCCGCCCCTTCGCCTTGGACTGCCACCGGCCATAGCAGCACACGGCGCGGGAAACGTTCGGAGAGCCGGTGCAGGATATCGCGAATCACCGCTCCCGACGGCGAGGTGACGATGCCGATGACCTCGGGTAGGAACGGCAACTTCCTTTTCCGTTCGGCTGCGAACAACCCCTCTGCGGCAAGGCGTCGACGCCGTTCTTCGAGGAGCTTGAGCAAAGCGCCGATCCCGGCGAGCTCGATGGTCTCGATGACGAGCTGATATTTCGAACGGCCGGGGAAGGTCGTGAGCCGCCCGGTGCACACCACCTCCATCCCATCCTCGGGCTTGATGCCAAGCCGCATTGCGGTGGTGCGCCAGCACACCGCATCGAGCACCGCGTCGCTGTCCTTCAAGGCAAGATAGCAGTGGCCCGAGCCGTGCCGCTTGTAGCCGGAAATCTCGCCACGCACGCGCACATAGGCGAAATTTTCCTCGATCGAGCGCTTGAGCGCGCGGGACAGTTCGGAGACGGTGTATTCAGCGAGGTTGGAGCGGAGCGGGGCCGCTATCAAAGTATCATCCATCCCCACATGATAGCCGAGCACGGGAGGAAGGGCGATGCGGGTGCTGGTGGTGGGTTCGGGCGGTCGCGAGCACGCGCTCGCCTGGGCGATTTCGGCGTCGCCGCTGGTCGATAGCCTGTTCTGCGCGCCGGGCAACGCCGGCATCGCCGAGGAAGCGGCGTGCGTCGTGATCGCCGCGACGGACATCAAGGGGCTGGTCGGGTTCTGCCGCCGCGAGCGGATCGATTTTGTCGTGGTCGGTCCCGAGGCGCCGCTCGTGCTGGGGCTCGTCGATGCGCTCGAAGCCGAAGGCATCCCGGCCTTCGGGCCGAGCGCCGCGGCGGCAGCGCTCGAAGCCTCGAAAGCCTTTGCCAAGGACCTTTGCGTGCGCGCGCAAATCCCGACAGCTTCCTACCGGCGGTTTCGCGATCCGGCGGCGGCGAAAGGCTTTATTGCAAGCCGCGGAGCGCCGATCGTCGTCAAGGCCGACGGCCTTGCTGCCGGCAAGGGCGTCACCGTCGCTGGCGATCTCGACACCGCCTACCGGGCGGTCGATGCGGCGCTGGTTGAGCGCCGGTTCAGCTCCGCGGGGCTCGAGATCGTGGTCGAAGACTTTCTTGCCGGCGAAGAAGTGAGCTTTTTTGCACTGGTTGACGGCAAAGACGCGCTGCCACTCGCCACGGCTCAGGATTACAAGCAAGTCGGTGAGGGTGACACCGGGCCAAACACTGGCGGCATGGGCGCGTATTCGCCCTCCCCACGCTTCGACCCCGCGCTCGAAGGAGCCGTCATGGAGCGGATCATCCTGCCCGCGATCACTGCGATGCAGCGCGAGGGGCGGGTATTCAAGGGCGTGCTCTATGCCGGGCTGATGCTGACGGAAGCGGGCCCGATGCTGCTCGAGTTCAATACCCGCTTTGGCGACCCGGAATGTCAGGTATTGATGATGCGGTTGATGAGCGATCTGCTGCCGGCGCTGATCGCAACGCGCGACGGGGTGCTGAAGTCGGTGGATCTGCGGTGGCACGCCGACACCGCGCTGTGCGTGGTGATGGCGGGAAAGGGCTATCCCGATGAGCCGCAGAGAGGCAGTGAGATCCGCGGCCTCGATGCAGCAACGAGCGACCCCAAGGTCAAGGTCTTTCATGCCGGCACGCGCCGCGACGATCTGCGGCTGATCGCCGATGGCGGCCGCGTGCTCGGCGTCACCGCTCTCGGCAGCGACATCCGCGGCGCCCGCGACCGCGCCTACACCGCCGTCGACCGCATCGATTGGCCCGCCGGCTTCTGCCGCCGCGACATCGGCCAGCGCGCGCTTCAGGATTAGCCCCAACAGCATCGACGAAGGCCCTCGTTTTCACCGTAAGGCCGCCGCCGCGGTGCCGTGTGCGGTCTCGTCCAGTGGCTGCAGCTCGAAGACCGGGTAACGCGGCGCCAGATCGTTGAATGATTCCACCGCCGATCCCTTGGGTACCGGGAAGAAGCGCTGGACCTCACCGGCGAAGCGGTCGAGATAGGCCTTGAGAACCGGTGGACGCAGGCTGGGGGGAAGCTCGCGCGCGGCATAGCGGCGGCGGCGCATCGCGCGGACGAGCGCGACCTCGCCAGCGGTGCGGGCATTGCGCACCCAGTTGGAGTTGCCGCGGGCGCAGACCAAATACCGCTGCCCCTCGAGATCAAGCGGGTCCACCGGCAGCGAGATTGTCCTGCCGCTCTTTCGCCCTCGGACTTCGAGAACGTAAAAGTGGCCGCGGATCAGGCCAATCCGAACGAGAAGAACGAGCGTACTGCCCAAGATACGATCGAGGGCGCCCGGCTTGAGATAGCTCGGAGCATTCCCGGGCATCTTTTTCTCCAGCAATTGCGCAGGGACGTTTGTACCGCAGGACCCGGGCGTCCCCGTCACTCGGGGGCTGGGCGGCGTCAGAGGTGTTCTCGAGGGAGAACCGAAATGTCTGCTCCTGAGCCGAAGCTACCATTCTCTTTGCTCCTCTCGGTCAAGGGCTTGCCTGCTCCCTGGGTTAGGTAACAAACTGTTCGCGGACACGGGGAGGCGCTGCGAGACAACCGCGCACCCGTATGCGGGAGAAAGCTCATGGACCTCAACGGCGCGGTTGCTCTGGTGACGGGCGGCAATGGCGGGCTTGGGCAGCGCATCTGCCACGCGCTGGCGAAGGAAGGTGTGCATATCGCCGTCATGTATGCACAGAGCCGTGATCAGGCAGAGGGTGTCGCGCGCGAGCTGACATCGCGGTATCAGATCAACGCCGCGGCCTTTGCCTGCGACATCACCGATAACGCGGCGGTGGAGCGGGTGGTCGGCGACGTGACCAGGCGCTTCGATAGTCTCGACATTCTCGTGAACGACGCCGCCTACGACCGGGCCGATGCGTCTCATCAAGGCGGCGGCGCCGGTGATGAAGGCTCAGGGCCGCGGCCGCATCGTCAACATCTCGTCCGTGGCGGGGCTGGGGCCGACCGGCTCGTCGATCGCCTATGCGGTGTCGAAGGCGGGCCTCATCCACCTGACGCGCTGCATGGCGGTGGCGTTGGCGCCCGAGACGCTCGTCAACTGCGTGGCGCCGGGCCTCCTCGAGGGCACGCGCGCGACATCCAATCTCCGGCCCGAATTTATCGAGCGCTCCGCCGCCACCTCGCTTTTGAGAAAGCCCGCCGACAAGGACGACTGCGCCGACATGGTGGTCACGATGTGCCGCACCGACACCATGACTGGACAGACGATCGCCATCGATTCCGGGCGCTACTTTCATTGACGCCGCCGGAAGACAGCATTCAAATTCTGCGGGTATGGGCTTAGAACCCCTAGATGCGCACGCGTCTGGTCGAGACGCATAGGGACGCGGAACATCACACTGTGTATGGAGAGACTGCCATGCCGTTCTACGAAAAAGGCGACGTTCGCATCCGCTACGAGGAGGCCGGCGCCGGCTTCCCGCTGCTGGTCACCCCCGGCGGGGGCCTGAACTCCCGGGTCAGCAATTGGCCGACCGCAGTGTTCAACGCGATGGAGGCCTTCAAAGGCGATTTCCGCTGCATCACGATGGACCAGCGCAACGCCAATGGCGGCGAATCCAGCGGCCCGATCCCGGTCGACGACCCGTGGGGCGCTTTTGCCGACGACCAATTGGGGCTGATGGACCACCTCGGCATTCGTGAATTCTTCTACATGGGTTACTGCATCGGCGGCTGTTTCGCCGGGAAGCTCCTCGAACGCGCGCCCGGGCGTGTCGTCGCCGCTGTGTTCTGCCAGACCGTCGGGCACCGGCCCGAGGACCCGGATGTCATGTACAGGCACGGGCACGAGAATTGGGCCCCCGATTTCCGCGCCCGCCGGCCCGAGGTGACGATGGATACGATCGAGAAGTATTTTCACAACCTCTACCGCGTGCGGCCCGATTTCCTCTTCAGCGTGTCGCGCGATTTCATCCGCAACTGCCGCACGCCGATCCTCGTGCTGCCCGACGACACGCCGGCGCACCCGTACCAGACCTCGGTCGATGTCGCTTCGCTGGCGCCGAACGCCGAGGTGACGATCTATCCGTGGCGCGAGCCGCCGGAATTGAAGGAGCGGACGATCAACCGGGTGCGCTCCTTCCTGCGCGCGCATCAACCTTCGATTGCCGCTGCTGCCCAATAAGACGGGAGTTGTCCAGGACGGGGCGGCAGGGACCGGCTCTGCCGCTTCTTCAGGAGGAGAGGGGGCATGCGCGTAAGCACGATGATCCGGATCAGCCCGCCTGCAAAACATGGGGCGAATCCTGATGGCAGGTTGATGGATCGCATCACCGATTATGCCCGCCAGGTCGAAGCCAGAGGGTTCCCCGGTATCTGGATCGGGGATTCGCTGGGCCGCGGCCGGCCCACCCTGGACTCGCTCCAGGTACTGACGGCGCTCGCCGCGGTAACGCGTCGCGTCGAGCTCGGGATCAGCGTGCTGCAACTCCCGTTGCGCAACCCGGTCGAACTCGCCCATCGGGTGCAATCGCTTCAGGCGATGTCGAACAACCGCCTGATCCTCGGCGTCGGCAGCGGCTCGACGCGCGACGATTTCGAGCTGCTCGGCTACGATTACGATCACCGATTTCGCACCTTCAAAAACGACCTCGAAATCATGAATCGCGTGTGGAATGGCGAGCCGGTGAACGGCGGCACGCTGGCGACCTGGCCAGGATGCAAAGGCGGGCCGCCGATCCTGATCGGCGCTTGGCGCAGCCCTCGCTGGATCACCTACGCCGCCGAGGAAACCCAGGGCTGGACGCCGTCCGGTCGGTTCAGCAGCTGGGAAGATCTCGAGCATGGCATGAAGATCTATCGGGAGGCCGGCGGGACCAATGCGGTCCTCGCCAATTGCTCGATCGACCTTGCCGAGCGTCCCGAATCCGCGGAGCTGGCGAAGCTGGCATCCGTTAATTTTATCTGCACGCCGGAGGAGGCACACCAGCGCATCAAACGGGTCGAGCAATTAGGCTTCGAGGAAATCCTGATCGGCTCGCAATTCGGCGCGATCGAGGAGATAGAGCGAGTGCGCGATTTTCTTTAGTCGTAACCATACCACACAAGGAGGAACCCCAATGCCGTTCTATGAAAAAGGTGACATCCGCATCCATTACGAAGAGGTTGGCTCCGGCTTCCCGTTGCTGGTCATCCCCGGCGGCGGTTTGAACTCCACGGTCGCGGGCCTCGCGACCCACCCTTTCAACCCGATGGACGAGTTCAAGGGCGAATTCCGCGTCATCGCGGCAGACTTGCGCAACGCCAAGGGCGGCCAGTCCACGGGGCCGTTCGAGACTGACCGGCCATGGGACGCCTATACCGACGATCATATCGGCCTGATGGATCACCTCGGCATCCGGCAGTTTATGGTGCTCGGCTTCTGCATCGGCGGGCCGTTCATCTGGAACCTGCTGAAGCGGGCCGGTGACCGCGTCGTCGCCGCCGTGCCGGCGCAGCCCAGCGGCTACCGCCCGGAGATGCCCGACCTCTCCTACAACAACAACATGAAGGGCTGGGGCCCGGAATTGTGCGCCCGTCGGCCCGACATCACCATGGCGATGGTCGACGCTTTCTTGACCGACATGTACCGTGCCCGCGCCGACTTCGTGTATACCGTGACGCGCGATTTCGTGCGCGACTGCCAGACACCGATCCTAGTGTTGCCCGATGACGTTCCGGGGCACCCCTATGCCGTCGCAATGGAGACCGTGCATCTCGCGCCCAACGCGCAAGTGAGCCTCTACCCGTGGAAGGACACCCCGGACAAGATCCCGCTGGCGGTGCGCCACATCCGCACCTTCCTGCGGGCGCATCGACCCGTGGCAGCGCAATCTATGGCAGCCGCTGCCCAGTAGCGCCGGCTCCGATCGAATTGATCCAATACCGCTCTGGGCAAGGAGGAACCCCATGCCGTTCTACGAAAAAGGCGAAATCCGCATCCATTACGAAGAGGTCGGCTCCGGCTTTCCGTTGCTGGTCATCCCCGGCGGCGGGCTGAACTCGACGGTCGCGGGCCTAGCGAACCACCCCTTCAACCCGATGGAGGAGTTCAAGGGCGAGTATCGCGTTATCTCGATGGATTTGCGCAACGCCAATGGCGGCCAATCCAGCGGCCCGCTCGAGATCGACCGTCCCTGGGACGGCTACACCGATGACCATCTCGGCGTGATGGATCACCTCGGCATCCGGGAGTCCCTTGTGCTGGGCTTCTGCATCGGCGGCCCCATGATCTGGAACCTATTGCGGCGGGCCCCCGAACGCATCGTCGCCGCCGTGTTGGCGCAGCCCAGCGGCTTCCGCCCGGCGATGCCCGACCTCTTCTACCAGAACAACATCAAGGGCTGGGGCCCGGCGCTTTGCGACCGCCGGCCCGACATCACGATGGCGATGGTCGACGCCTTCCTGAACAAGATGTACCGCGCCAACGCCGACTTCGTCTTCACCGTGACGCGCGATTTCGTGCGCAATTGCCAGACGCCGATACTCGTGCTGCCGGACGACGTCCCGGCGCACCCGTATGCCGTGGCCATGGAGAGCGCGCTTCTCGCGCCGAACGCCCAGGTGAGCCTCTATCCGTGGAAGACCTCCCCGGAGCAGATCCCGCTGGCCGTGCGCCACGTACGCACCTTCCTCCGGGCATATCGACCGGTGACTGCCGCGCATCAACCGATGGCGGCCGCCGCCCAGTAGATCGGCGTCCGATCGCGCGGAACCTCTTTCCCTTGTCATGGCCGGGCTTGACCCGGCCATCTGGAGATCCGCGGGTCAAGCCCGCGGATGACGGTCGAGTCAGAGGTGGTCGCGCGCGAAATCCCGATCCTTGTTGCTCGGCAGGGCCGCCGTCGCTGCGATGCTGACGATTGCGCAACCAAAGATGTAGAGCGCGATCACATAGCCCGACCCAGTCGCCGCGAGCAGTGCCGTGGCGATCAGCGGCGCCGGGCCGCCGGCGAATACCGCGGCGAGCTGAAAGCCGATCGACGCTCCGCTGTAGCGCAGGCGCGGCGTGAAGCATTCCGCGGTCAGCGCCGCCAGCGGCCCCCACATCAGGTCGTGGAAAAAGAACGCGATCAGGGTCGCCAGCACGATCAGCCCCGGTATCCCGGTATTGAACATAGCGTAATAGGCAAACGTGAAGAGTCCGGTGGCGGCGGCACCAAAAATATACACTTGCTTGCGGCCGAGCCGGTCCGACAGGTAGCCCGAAAACGGGATCGTGAAGAATGAGAAGAACGACCCGATCAGCAGAACGGTCAGCAGGAAGTCGCGCGAGGCGCCGACAACCTTCATGCCATAGGGGAAAACGAAGGCGATGTACACGAAGATGGGGGCCATTTGTCCCATCCGCACGAGGGCGGTGAGAATGACCTCCTTCGGCTGGCGTTTGAGGACCTCGACGACCGGCGCGCGGACGACCCGCTCCTCCGCGATCACCTGCCGAAAGATCGGCGTCTCGAGGATGCCGAGCCGGATCCACAACCCAATTCCCACCATGACGAGGCTCAGCCAGAACGGGACGCGCCAGCCCCAGCTCAGGAACTGATCCCCCGACATCTGACTGAACGCCAGGATCGCGAGGTTGGCGAGGAAGAAACCAGCGGGCCCGCCAAATTGCGGCCACGACGCGATGAGCCCGCGATTTTTGCTCGTGCGCGCCCATTCCATCGCCAACAAGACCGAGCCGCCCCATTCGCCGCCGACGCCGATCCCCTGAATAAAGCGCAGGGCGACCATTACGACCGCGCCCCAGACGCCGATCTGCTCATAGGTGGGAACGCATCCGACCAGGAAGGTAGAGAGGCCAGTCAGCAGCAGGGTCGCGATCAGCGCGGCCTTGCGGCCGATGCGATCGCCGTAATGTCCGAAGATGGCCGCGCCGATCGGACGGGCGGCGAAGCCGACCGCGAAGACTGCGAATGCCTGCAGCGTGCCGGTCAAGGGGTCGGACGACGGAAAATACAATTTCGCAAAGACCAGCGCGGCCATCTGGCCATACAGCAGGAAATCGTACCATTCGATTGTCGTGCCGACCGTGCTGGCAATCACCGCGCGGCGCAGCTGGGCGCGGTGATCGAGATCGGAAACGGGGACTGCAGCGATTTCGGCTGTGGTCATCCTCGATTCTCCCGTTCCAGGCGTCTACCAGCGCGAGGCCGAGAAGCCATTTCTTGTTGCGAGCCGACCATAACATTGGCGGCGGCGTGACGAAAGGCGGGAACCCAGCCCGGGATGGGGGGAGGCCGAGCCTCAGATATAGCCTTCGGAGGGATCGAACGACGTGCCGGCCGCCAGCAGACCGGCGCCCGGGACAAAGCACACCTCCAGCCGAATGCCGTCCGGATCCTCGAAAAGCACATAGTAATAGCCCGGCGCCCAGTTGCCTTCCTCGGGTCCGCGGATGATGGTCGCGGCCATCTCCTCGAGCAGGCTCGCGCACGGATCGACGTCCTCGCGCGAACGGGCTCGCAGGCAGAGGTGGTGCAGGCCGACGCGCTGCTGCTCGAAGCGCTCGGAAGCCAGCGCCGGGGCGCAGGGTTCGATGCCGATCGCCGTCCGGCCGCCGACGCAGTAAAAGAATTTGTCGCCGTCGAATACCGGCTTCATGCCGAACTGGGGCAGCAGCTTGCGATAAAAGTCGCGGGCGACGTCGAACCGGCTCACCGTCAGGATGACGTGGGCCATGCCGTTGATCTCGATGGACATTGCTCGTGCTGCCCCGCATTTCAAGGATGAAGCCGGCGAGTAGCCGCCCCATCTATGCCATGCTCTTTGCGCTGAGAGGGAGTTCAAAAGATGACCGAGGCGAAGCTCGCGCCAAACCTTCCGGATTGGATGGTGGAGCATGCGAACCGCTACTTGTCCAGCGGCGGCGCCGACGGGCACATGTACAAGATGACCCAGCCGGGCCGGCCAGAGATCACAGTGCCCTCGCTGCTGCTGACGACGACCGGCCGGAAGTCGGGAGAGCGGTTCATCTTCCCGCTGTTCTACGGGCAAGCCGGTGACGGCTATATCGTGGTCGCCTCGAAAGGCGGCGCACCGCAACACCCCGGCTGGTACCGCAACATCCTCGCCAATCCGGACGTCGAGGTGCAGGCCGGGACCGCAAAGATGAAGGCACGGGCGAGGACCGCCACCGGCGAGGAGCGCGCGCGGCTGTGGGAAAAGGCGCTAAAGTTCTGGCCGCCCTACGCCGATTACCAACTCAAGACAGAGCGCGAGATCCCGGTGGTCGTGCTGGACCCCGTCCGCTGACATCTACGGCGCTGCCCAAGCCTCGCAGCACCGCTATCCGTGACTTCTGACCCATTTCCGCTGCTCGCCCGACTCCGCGCTGACGGCGATAATCCCCCAAAGCGGTCATTGAGATCGATCTGGGAATTGGCCGGGGAGCGGGCAGCTCTCTCGTCGTGTGATCTCAGCGTCCTGCATGTCGGTGGCGAATGGCAATGGCTGGTTCGCCAGGCGGGCTGCGACGTGGCTGAAGGTGCCGCGCGCGACCAGGTCGATGCGCAACGGCAAGCCGATTCAGTGGCCCTCAAGCTCGGCTGAAAATGAAAAACGGGCCGCTTTCTCCTGTGTATTCCGCCGCTGTCGGAGAGTTCGCCAACTGGTCACACCAGCAGCTAACGACGGAGCAAGAGGCAACGAAAATCACGGAACCTCTCTATCACTACACCGACGCTGCAGGCCTATGCGGAATTGTCAAAAGTCAGAGAATTTGGTTCACCAGCTACCTGCATTTGAATGATCCAAGCGAGCTAATTTACGGTATGGATATCGTTCACCGGCTGCTCAAGGCGATAGGCGAGGGGGCGCATGATGGTTTGGTGAAGATGTTCTGCGAGATGGTCGATGACCTGTTCCAACACCGGAAATTCAACGATATCTTTGGCTTCTACATCGCTAGCTTCAGCCGTGATCGCAATGACCTCGGTCAATGGCGCGCCTACGCTGACAAGGGCCGTGGTTTCGCCCTTGGTCTAGCGCCGCATCTCTTTCAGGCCGTCGATATGGCCAACCCGAAGCCGACCGAGTACGTAGTCGTGCCTGTTGTGTACGGGGAGAAAGCGGCCGAGCAACGCTATCGCGTTGCCATTAAAGCCGCCGCCGGTATTGTTGCAAACAACCGTCCTCAGGAGAACATCCGGATTCCTTTTCTGCGCCGCATGGCAGACGAACTCATCGCTGGCCAACTGATAATCACCAGTCTGACCGTAAAGCATGAGGCTTACAGCCATGAAAAAGAGGTCAGATTGGTAATGCTCGGAAGGCGGAAGAACCAAAAGCCCAGTCTTCGGACGCGCATCCGGGGTTCTGAAATTGTCCCCTACATGGAGGGTGACATACCCCTCCGGGATAGTGACGGCATCATTGAAATTGTTATTGGCCCGGCCGCTGTTTCATCTGCGAAAGATGCGGTGCACAGCTTATTGCAATCTCTCGGCGTGGAACCGGGCGACCGCATCAAAAACTCGGGAATTCCTTACAGAGCGTTTTAGCCGTCCTCACGCTGCTCCTTCAATGCACGGCGCGTATGCGGAGATTGTGCGCCCTGATGAAGGTGCGACGCGCGGCATTGGCGCCCGTTGGTCTGCCGATCTGGGATCTACGGTCCGCTCAATGTGCGTGGCGATGGCTGGTGGAATCATCGACATGGAAACGCGGCGGAAAGGGCGTCGGCTACGAGACCGGCCGCCGCGAGGTGCCGCGGAACCGCCGAAGAGACAGCGAGCGGCGGGTTGCACCCGCCCTACAGTGGTTCGCTGCTTCTCCGCGTCAGCACGGCTCGCCGACGACGATAAACGTCGCGCCGGTCACGATCGGGGCGCAGGCGCCGACGAACCATACGGGCAACGGTTTGCACGTTATGCGGTGCGTGCCGTCAAGCTGTTCCTCGCGCCCGCGACGGCTTGCTCCTTGCCATCATGCCGCCGGCTTGCGGCCTGCAGCAGCGTCGAGTTCCCGGATCTGCCGGGCGGCACGGGCGAGGTCCGCGTCATCCACCCGCGACGCCACATCCCTCTCTTCGGCCTGTGCGAGGAGTCCGCGGAACCGCAACGGCTTTTCGAAGAATGCGAGCGCGATTTCGAGCGGCTTCTGCCCCTCCTCGACCCAAAGCGGCAGCTGCTTGCCACGAAGGCTCGGACGGATGTGATAGTGACTGCCCACGCTGAAGGGATCGAAGCGGAGCGCTTGCTCCCGCTTGCCCTTAACGGCGACGACGATCGAGGACCGTTTGATGCCGTCCGCCTCCCGGCCGAGCAATTGCCGGTCGGGGTGGAACATTATATGCAGATGCGGCCCGGCATTGATTTGGTGCCATCCATCGCCGTCCTCGGGCATGGTCTGCTGCATCCGCTGTGGCTGTGGCTGTTCCGACTTCATTCGCGTCTCCTCTCTCCAGATGTGCACGTCCGACACGATATGTGCGGAAGCACCGGGCCTGAACACCCGCTGTCCCACACCAGCATAACCATCGCCCGGGGTTCGTGCCTCGCGACGGTATCATAGAACCCGGGGCACCGCCACGCGCGGAACGCGATTCGATTGTACAGCGTTGACTACCTCGATGGCGGCGATCTGCCGCTCTTTGGATGCTTCGCGGAGGTAGCGATGCCAACGAAGTTCAAAGCCGTTGCGGTCGTCGCCGTTCTGGCGGCGGGCACGTCGAGCGCGGCGATGGCGCAATACGCCTGTGCGCCCGGTTACACGTATTATAATGGCGTCTGCCAACCGGTGCGGGCGCCGGGGTATGGGAACCCGGTATCCGGCGCGGTGTCCGGAGAGGCGGCCGGGGCCGCGAGCGGCTATGCAACCGGCGGCCCCGTCGGTGCGGTCGTCGGCGGGGCGCTTGGCACCGCCACCGGCGCCGTTACCGGCACCGCTAACGCGCTTGCGCCGCCGCCGGTCTGCAACCGCGGGTACACCTACTACAACGGCGGCTGCTACCCGGCCCGCTAGCCTGCGAGAGGGCGGGCGGAGCCGGTCTCAGTACGGCTCGCGCACAAAGATAAAGGTCGTGCCGGTCACGATCGGGGCGCTGGCGCCGACGAAGGAGATGTTGGCGTCCTCGACCTGGCGCGAGCCGGCGCGGCCCGATGCCTGCAGCGCACCTTCGATGATGTGCCAGAGGCCGTGGATGCGGCCCGTGCCGAGGCTGCCGCCAAACGTGTTGAGCGGCAATTCGCCGTCGAGCTCGATATGTCCGTCCTGGATGAAATCGAGCGCCTCGCCTTCCTTGCAGAAGCCGTAGGATTCGAGACCGTAGATCACCGAGGCCGAGAAGCCGTCGTAGATTTGGGCCACGTCGACGTCCTTCGGACCGAAGCCGGAGCGCTCCCAGGTCAATTTCGCGGAGCTGCTGCCGCCCTCCATATAGCTGCTGAGGCTGCCGATGCGGCCCGCCACCTCGAAGTGCAGCCGCTGCCCGTAGCCCGCGAGGTAGGCCGGCCGCGGCTTCA
>WNFR01002979.1_pt1 | contig 23578 bp, 23 predicted proteins | sample 5400221 | NCBI WGS metagenome assembly WNFR01 (sample SAMN13153357, study PRJNA577476) | soil metagenome | isolation source: 40 cm soil under Madrone tree | place: USA:California | collected 2016-06-14 | reverse complement strand
TCGATCGCGACGAGGCGGCGGCCGCCGTGCCGCACATCAAGGAACGCCTGCTCAAGATGGGCGTGAATGTCCCGATCGTGGGCGACTTCCACTATATCGGCCACAAGCTCCTCGCCGACCATCCGGCCTGCGCCGAGGCGCTCGACAAATACCGCATCAACCCGGGCAATGTCGGCTTCAAGGAGAAGAAGGACCGCCAGTTCGGCGCCATCGTCGAGAACGCCATCAAGCACGGCAAGCCGGTGCGCATCGGCGCCAATTGGGGCTCGCTCGATCAGGAGCTCCTCACCCATCTGATGGACCAGAACGCCAAGCAGCCGAACCCGGCCGACGTCCGCGCGGTGACGCGCGAGGCGATGGTGCAGTCGGCGCTGCTCTCGGCGCAGCGCGCCGAGGAGATCGGGCTGCCGCGCAACCGCATCATCCTGTCCGCCAAGGTGTCGGCCGTGCAGGACCTGATCGCGGTCTACATGGAGCTCGCCCGGCGCTCCGACTATGCGATCCATCTCGGCCTCACCGAGGCCGGCATGGGCTCGAAAGGCGTGGTCGCGTCATCGGCCGCGCTCGGCATCCTGCTGCAGCAGGGCATCGGCGATACGATTCGGATCTCGCTCACGCCCGAGCCCGGCGGCGATCGCACCCAGGAGGTCAAGGTGGCGCAGGAAATCCTGCAGACCATGGGCTTCCGCGTCTTCGTGCCGCTGGTGGCGGCCTGCCCGGGCTGCGGGCGCACCACCTCGACCACCTTCCAGGAGCTCGCCCGCGACATCCAGAGCTTCATCCGCGACTCGATGCCCGCCTGGAAGACGCAATATCCCGGCGTCGAGGCCCTCAACGTCGCCGTGATGGGCTGCATCGTCAACGGCCCGGGCGAGAGCAAGCACGCCGACATCGGCATCTCACTGCCCGGCACCGGCGAGACCCCGACCGCGCCGGTCTTCATCGACGGCAAGAAGGCCGCCACGCTGCGCGGGCCGACCCTCGCCGCCGATTTCAAGACCATGGTGATCGATTACATCGAGCGCCGTTACGGCACCGGCGGGGCGGGACGCACCGCCGCGGAGTAGGGTCGCGAATGGCGCGTGGTTCATACGCTATTCGCTAATTCCTACGGCGTGTACTCATAAATCGCCACGGTTCGGCCACCCCTGACTGATGTCCGCTTTGCCCCAACAGCGGCGCAAACGCGGACATGCCGGGAGGTCCGGGTCGGGCCAACACCAGACGTGCGACATTAACTTGCGGGAAGGACCTCGATGATGGTTCCTATGCCTACGAGCTTGGCACCTTCCTGGATGCGCCATTCTCGGCCGGGGTAAATCTGGTCCCTGAGGCCCGGCCAATTCCAAAACATGATCCGCAAGTCGATGCTCTCGCTAGGATGTAGCTCTGTGCCCTCAGGTAGATCGATGAAGCCAACTGTCATGTTGCGGTTGTCCGGCCCGAAGAAGTTGTGGTTCGGACGATAGCTCCCTCGGATGGGCGTGGTGCGGCCACCCTCGGCGGCTGGCAGAAGTCGAATGCTTGCCCTGACGAAGATACGTTCATCGTCCATTTGGTGGCGTCCGAGTTGGGCCATACTCGGACATGATGGCCTCGCGGGCTGCCCTTACGCTGCGCCGATCTTGCGGTTGTGGGGTTGAGAACATTGAAAATCTCTGGCAACTTTTTTACAGACTTCGGTCCGCAAGGCATGTCCGATGCTGCGATCTTTCATCGATTTTGTTTGTGCCAACGAGCCGCTGGCGTTTGAAAGCGATTTTGGCCTCGACGAATCGTTGCGCCGTCTCACTGCGCAGATCAAGCCGCCTCTTCTAGAATTTCGACCCCTTATTTCGGTGAGGGCCACCGTCGTGGTTGGAAAAGTGGCGGAAGAACACGTTTCACTATGGTGCGAAAGGCTGCTCGTGCGCAATGGGTTCAGACCTGTGTTCCTGGGCCGCTTTCAGACCTTTGACAAGCGCGTGATCCTCATTGGAAAGATGGTGGGAATGAATGGCCTGGTTCACCTCGTTGTAGGTGCAGGGTTGGCGATGAGCTTGTTTTTTACCACGGCCACCTTGCTCGAACTGATGAAAGGCCCCGGCGATCCTGCGCTTTGGTTGATGTCCTTTGCTGGTGTCCTTCCTGTCGTGTTTGTCCTGGGCATGGTCCGCCTCGGAAGATGGTTGTCATCTGGCGACGAGGATTGGATTCTCACCGCAATCCGGTCCGCATTACTCAAGTCGACGCGGACGAGTGATGCTCGGTCCCGAAGACTGTAGCTGGTCATCTGGCCGCTCGTGGCGGTGTAATACCTACTCGTTACCAGCCGTGGGTACGCTGTCCTCATCATCGCAGGAGCGAGAAGGGTCCGCTTTGGGTCAGAAGCGGAAAGGCTCACGGCGAGCAGATGTTTTCCGCTTGATCCGCGGAAGCCGACGTAGCAAGGGACATTCGCTGAGGTCGCGTTTGGGCCAAAAGCCGGCATCGCGTCGCATGCATCGCACTCGGATCAGAGGAAGCGGTATTGCGCCTCCGCCATCCAGTGGCCGTAGAACACACCGACAAGGACGGCAAACAGAAATGCGCCAACGATGATCCACTTCTTGGAGCGGTTGCAGATGGTCGCATCACAATACAATACGCTAAACAGCGTTATCGGCGTTTGAATCGCAACCATTATCAGGTAGCGTTGCAGCGTCAGACCATGTTGATACGGCGTCCAATCCTGGTCCAAATTTATCCCAAGATTAAAGTTTTTCGGAATAAGGTAATCATAGCAATACCAGGCCACGGCGGCCGTGAGCGGCAAAGCCAACAAGACACCGAACAACCCGCGACGATTCAAACGGCGTAGTAAGACATCCGTCAAAGTAGCCTGTAAACCCTGTGGTACGGCAAAAACAAGAGACGTTACAAAAAACGCGATGAACCCAGCAATTGGAGCAAACAACAACATCATTTCGATCGCGTTCGCCTGCGTCCTATGCGGGTTTCCGTGGACAAAATCGACGAAGACTAACTCAACGATCTCCGCGACGCCGATCGCAATGGCCATTAGCAGCGCGACCCACAGAAGGCTTATCACGTAAGAGGCGTAAATGCAGGCCGGTTTCATCGTGCTCAAGACTCGTGCCACATGACGGTTGGTCAACTAACCAGCTCCTGCCAGCGCAGTCCCGCCTTGAGAGTCCGCTTGGGGTCAGGATCGACAAATCTCACAGTGAGCATAACGAGTCCGCTTTCGGACCGATCGCGCGGTCAGGCAAAAGCTACGCATCAATAAATCCACGACCTAATTCCCTAATCTCTACTCCCTAATAGCTATTCTCCAACCGCTCACCCCGCCAGCGCGCTCGCCGCGATATTCACCATCAGCGCCACCAGCGTGGCATTGAAGAAGAACGACACCACCCCGTGCGCCATGACGGTGCGGCGGATTTCCTTGGCGGTCACCCCCACGTCCGAGACCTGCGACGTCATGCCGATGACCAGCGAGAAATAAAGAAAGTCCCAATAGTCGGGCGCCGCCTTGCCCGGAAAAGCGAGGCCGCCGTTCTCGTAGCGCTTCTCGGCGTAGAACTCGTGCGCATAGTGCAGCGCGAAGATCGTGTGGGTGAACGCCCAGGACAGCGCGATGGTAACGACGGCGAGCGCAAGGTGCCGCGGGTCGTGCGTGGCGTCCTTGTCGCCGAGCTCGATGAGGATCGCCGCCAAGCTGGCGAGCGCGGCGCATGCCGTCAGCGTTGGAATCGCGATACGTCCTTCGTCCATCAGCGCCGATCGCCGCCGCATATGGTCGATGTCGCAGTCGGCCATGGCGGCGAATGCCGCCACGAGATAGACCGCGACGCCGATATCCCAGCCGACCAGGAAGCGCGTCGGCCAGCGCCAGCCGCCCGGCAGCAGCAGGATGATGACCAGCATCAGGGCGGCGCACAGGAACAGGCGCGGGCGCGCCCGCACGATCCGCACGATCCGCGGCAGCTTGCTGGCGCGCCCCGACTTGGTCGCCGGCTTGGTCATGTGTCGCGCCGCCATGTCACGATCACGCGCACCACCTTGCCGGCGAGATTGGGGTGCGGCATCGGCGGGCTCTCGATATGCAACAGCTCGCCGTCGAACCGGATGAAGCGGGTCTGCTCGCCGCCGACCCAGGCCTCGTTCCAGGCGACCTCGACCTTGGTGATCACCTTGCCGTCCTCGACCCGGTAGCGGCCCGCATAGGAGATCATGGTGCGCAGCGCCTGGGCGCGTTCCTCGTCGGTCTGTGGCACCTTGCGGCCTTCGGCGGTGACGAGCGCGAGCCAGCGCCCCTCCGGCGTCGCGATCTGATAGCCCTTGGGATGCTCGCCATAGACCGGCGTGCGGTCCTTGGTCTGCTGGTCCTCATAGACGACCGAGACCAGCTTCCAGGTTCCGACGATCCTGTCCTTGTCGTCGGCGCGCGCCGGCAGGACGGCCAGCAGCAGCCAAAACCCGATCACTATGGCTCGCATCGCATGCCTCCCGGCTTTTGTCGGCATCTCATCCTCGCCCTATGATGGGCGGTACCGATAGCCACGGGCAAGCCCGTGCATCACCAAGGGTCGATTCCGTGGCAGGCAGATCCCGTTCCGACAGCGGCGCGCTTTGGCGGCTCGTGCGGGTTTGCGTCGTGCTCATCGTGATCCTGCTCGCTATTCCGTATCTGCTCGTCCCGATCTACCGCTCGGTCGATCCGGTCTCGACCCTGATGCTGTGGCGCTGGGCCACCGGCGCGCGCGTCGAGCGCAGCTGGCTTCCGATCGACCGGATCGCGCCGGTCCTGGGGCTCGCCGTGATCTCGGCCGAGGACACCCGCTTCTGCGCGCATCACGGCGTGGATTTTTCGCAATTGCGCGAGGTGGTCCGCGGGATCGACGATCTCGACGACCTCAGCGAGGCGCGCGGCGGCTCGACCATCACCCAGCAGGCGGCCAAGAACCTCTTTCTGTGGCAGGGCCGCAGCTTCGTGCGCAAGATCCTGGAATTCCCGCTCGCGCTCTGGATCGACCTGGTGCTGCCGAAGCGCCGTCAGCTCGAGATCTACCTCAATATCGTGGAATGGGGCCCGAACGGCGAGTTCGGCGCCCAGGCCGCCGCCAGGCGCGCCTTCAACAAGCCGGCGCGCGATCTCAACGTCCGCGAGGCGGCGCTGCTCGCGGCGATGCTGCCGAACCCGCGCCGGCGCGACGCCCGCGCGCCCACGCCCGCCCTGACGCGTCTGGCCGGAATCTACCAGGGCCGGATGGCGACGTCGCCGGCGCTCGACGCCTGTGTGCGCCCCAGGCGGGGCCCCTGAGGGCCCGCCTGGGGCGCACCGAACCCCTAGCGCCCATCCGCGGCTTCCATTATAAGCCCGGCTTCCGAACCCATCCGGCATCTTGGGCGCCCGGCGCGCCGCCAAATAATTTAAGGAGAACAATGCCATGGCCGTGCCACGAAAAAAGACCTCGCCGTCGCGGCGCGGCATGCGCCGCTCCGCCGACGCCCTCAAGGCCCCGACCTATGTCGAAGACAAGGATTCGGGCGAATTGCGCCGTCCGCACCACATCGATCTCAAGACCGGCCTGTATCGCGGGCGCCAGGTTCTCAAGCCGAAGACGGAGGTCTGATCCGGCCGCGTTAGCGCATGATCCCGAAAAGTTGACAGACTTTTCGGACAGGATCATGCGCCAACAATAGCGCGCGAAGGCAGGCCGGCTCACCGGCGGCGGCCTCGGTCGCGGGCGCGGCCGGAGCAACGCAAGGTAGGCGGCCATGTTCCTGATCGGGTTTCCGCTCCTCGTCCTTCCCTTCGCGATCTACAACATGATCGCCTTCCTGTTGCCGGGCGTCGAGTGGTCGCGCGAGATGGTGGCCATCCGGCTGATGTCGGGCGCGGACTGGTCGCTGACCCCCGGCGATCTCCTGGTCGCCGGCGCCATCGTGATCCTGTTTTTCGAGATGCTCAAATCGACGCGGCTCGCCACCCGTTCGATCGTCGACCATCTTCTGGCGGCGCGCAGGCGGCTTCCGGCACCTTCTTCCTGCTTGTCGTCATCGCCTTAGCCGACGTGGTGGCCGGCTTCGCGGTCCGCGCGGTACCGCGCGCCATAGCGATCGAAGGCGCCGACGACGTTCACGCCGTATGACCGGCGCCGCTCCCTAGGATCCCATCCAGGACCCGATGATGCGCGATTTCCATCTTCCCGGCCGTTCGCCCGTGTTTGCCGAGGACGGGATGGTGGCGACCTCGCACCCGCTCGCCAGCGTGGCCGCGCTCGATATGCTGCGGGCGGGCGGCAGCGCGGCCGACGCCGCCATCACCGCGGTCGCGGCGCTCGGCGTGCTCGAGCCGCACATGACCGGAATCGGCGGCGATTGCTTCTGCCTGGTCGCGAAACCGGACGCCCCGGTGTGGGGCTACAACGGCTCGGGGCGTTCGGGCGCGGCGGCGCGCACCGAGACGCTGATCCGGCAAGGCATCAGGGAGATCGACGGCGACTCGGTGCATGCCGTGACCGTGCCGGGCGCGGTCGAAGCGTGGGATGCGATCCTGCGGACGCATGGCCGCTTCGGGCTCGATCGCGCGCTCGCGCCCGCCATCCATTATGCCGAGAACGGCGCCCCGGTCGCGCCGCGCGTCGCGCTCGACTGGTCGCTCGCCGCCGACCGGCTCAAGAAAGACGCGGGCGCGGCGCGCCATTTTCTGCGCAATGGGAGCCCGCCCGCGGCCGGCGACAAGATGGCTTTCCCGGCGCTGGCGGCGGTGTTGCGCGCGATCGCGTCCGGCGGCCCGAAGGCTTTCTATGAGGGCGCGCCGGCCGACGACATCGTCGCCACGCTCGCGCCGCGCGGCTCGTTCCTGACGCGCGAGGATTTCGCCCGCCATCGCGGCGAGCTCGCGACGCCGATCGCGACCAACTATCGCGGCCTCGACGTGGTCGAGTTGCCGCCGAACGGGCAGGGGCTCGCCGCGCTCGTGCTGCTGAATATTCTCGAGCCGTTCGAGCTCGCGGCGCTCGAGGCGAGCGGCGCCGAGCGCCTGCATATCCAGCTCGAGGCCGCGCGCCTCGCTTATGCGGTGCGCGACACCCACATTGCCGATCCGGACTTCATGCGGATGTCGGTGCCGGCGCTGCTCGACAAGGCGTATGCCCGCGGCCTCGCCGACCGCATCGACCGCCGCAAGCGCGTGCCGCTGCCGAAAGCGCCGGCGCCCGGCAGCCACACCGTGCTGGTCACCGTGGTCGATCGCGACCGCACCGCGGTGACGCTGATCAACTCGCTGTTCGGGACCTTCGGGGTCGGCATGGCGACCGAGAAGAGCGGCATCATGCTGCACAATCGCGGCTGGGGATTCGTGGTCGATCCGGACCACCCGAATACGTTCGGGCCGGCCAAGCGTCCGCTGCACACCATCATTCCGGCGCTCGGCCTGCGCGACGGGCGTTGCGATCTCGCCTTCGGGGTCATGGGCGGCGGCTATCAGGCGATGGGACACGCCCACTTCGTCGTCAATCTCATCGACTACGGCATGGACATCCAGGCGGCGCTCGATCACCCGCGCGTCTTCTTCGCCGGCGAGACCACCGAGGTCGAGCGCGGCGTTCCGGCGGCGGCGATCGAGGGGCTCAAGGCGCGCGGCCACGACGTCAAGCTGCGCGCCCTGCCGTTCGGCGGCGGGCAGGCGATCCGGATCGACTGGGAGCGCGGCGTGCTGATCGGCGCGTCCGACCCCCGCAAGGACGGCTGCGCGCTCGGCTATTAGAGGATCACGTGGTGCGCGACAGCGTCGCGCCGGCCCGCGCCGGCGTCCCGGCATCGACCGCCGCATAAGCCGCGATCGCATCCCCCGGCTCGCCGCGGCGGCGCTCGCGGGTCTGCGGCAACTGGCGGTCGGTGGCGATCAGGTGGGCCAAAAAGCTCGCTTGCGGACGATCGCGCGCCGGCAGGTCGGACCGCGCGAGCGGCTGCAACGGGATCAGCGCGCGGCTCGCCAGGGCGGTCGGCGCGGCCGTCTCACGGCGCGACCCGCGGGCGGCGAGGTCGGCACTTGAAGCTCGGATCCCACTGACCGGTACCATCGGGCTGTCCTGTATCGAACCGGCACATGCCGGGTCCCTCGATCGGTAAGGTCGCAAGGAGCATGCCGGTTCCGGCGCGCGACACAGAAGTATTAACCCTTTTTGGCGCGGGCGGCGTTTTTCCGTATTCTTCGGGTTTTCCGCGTCGGTTGGCGCGATCCGGCCCGGCGCGCCGCGGTTCCCGCATGCGCCCCGGTCCCAAGCGATCGACATGACCCGAATTGATACGGACGGCTCCGGGCAGGGGGCCGCGGCCGCGCGGCCTGACGGGCGCCCGCATCGGGCGACGAGGCCCGCGTTCCGGATTCACATCGGGGGTGATTCAACGCGGAAGCTCGCCCGTGCGGGCGCGCTTCACTTGTCCTCGTGGCTCAAGCGGTCGAGGCGCTTTTGCATCTCGTCCATCTGCTTCTTGAGATCGTCGATCTCGCCCGGGCCGCGCGGGGGCTTGCCGGCTTCCGGCGCCGCCGTGTCGGGCTGACCCTCGCGGCGCGCGAAGGGCGCGAACATCGTGAAGGCCTTCTGGAACATCTCCATGTTCCGCCGCACCATGTCGTCGAGCGGTCCGAAGCTGCCGACCCCGAAGGCTTGCGCCATCTGGTCGCGGAACTTGCCTTGCTCCTTGGCGAGCGAATCGATCGACACTTCCAGATAGCGCGGCACCAGCATCTGCATGCTGTCGCCGTAGAAGCGGATGAGCTGGCGCAGGAAGGTGATGGGCAGCAGGTTCTGCCCTTCCTTGTTCTCCTGCTCGAAAATGATCTGGGTGAGCACCGAGCGGGTGATGTCCTCGCTGGTCTTGGCGTCGTAGACCACGAAGTCCTCGCCGGTCTTCACCATCGTGGCCAGATCCTCGAGGGTCACGTAGGTGCTGGTCCCGGTATTGTAGAGCCGCCGATTGGCGTATTTCTTGATGGTGACCGGTTCTTCGGACTTAGCCATGGAGCTCACGCATGCTGACGCTCTCGGGTCGTTGTCGTAAAGCCGCGCCGGGGGGCGTGGCGGTCACGCGCCTTTAAAATAGGCGGTTTTGGTACGGCGGGCTATCCCTTTGTGACAGCTGGTCGGTCCCGTTTGGGTCGGTTGCGCCGGGGCCGGGCTGGGCCCCTACGCATATCAGCCCTTGGGCCCATTGACATTGACATGGCGCCGCGAGCTATCAGATGCGTTAACAAGAAACCTTACCGGACCGAGGCGCCATCCCCCCGGCGTTGGCGGCGGAGGCCGTAGCGGCCGACCCTGAATGAAGGAGTTTTTGGCAATGCAGGACGACATCGTCATCGTCGGCGCGGCGCGGACGCCGGTCGGCGCGTTCAACGGCGCATTCGGCAATCTGCCGGCGCATGAGCTTGGGCGGACCGCGATCAAGGCCGCGCTCGAGCGGGCCGGCGTCGAGGGCCGCCAGGTCTCGGAAGTCATCCTCGGCCAGATCCTGACGGCCGGAGAGGGCCAGAACCCCGCCCGCCAGGCCTCGATCGCGGCCGGCATTCCGGTCGAAAGCCCGGCCTGGGGCGTGAACCAACTTTGCGGCTCGGGCCTGCGCACCGTCGCGCTCGGCTATCAGGCCATTCTCAACGGCGATTCCGACATCGTGGTCGCCGGCGGCCAGGAGTCCATGAGCATGGCGCCGCACTGCGCCTACCTGCGCGGCGGCGTGAAGATGGGCAACTTCGACATGGTCGACACCATGATCAAGGACGGCCTGTGGGACGCCTTCAACGGCTACCACATGGGCAACACGGCGGAGAATGTCGCCAAGCAGTACCAGATCACGCGCGCCCAGCAGGACGCCTTCGCGGTCGGGTCGCAGAACAAGGCGGAGGCCGCGCAGAAGGCCGGCAAGTTCAAGGACGAGATCGCGCCCGTCACGATCAAGACCCGCAAGGGCGACACCGTGGTCGATACCGACGAATATCCCAAGCACGGCACGACGGCGGAGTCGGTCGCCAAGCTGCGGCCCGCTTTCGACAAGGAAGGCACGGTCACCGCCGGCAACGCCTCGGGCATCAATGACGGCGCCGCCGCCGTGGTGCTGATGAAGGCGAGCGAGGCGCTGCGGCTCGGCAAGAAGCCGCTCGCCCGCATCGTGTCGTGGGCGCATGCGGGCGTCGATCCGGCCATCATGGGGACGGGCCCGATCCCGGCCTCGCGCGCGGCGCTCAAGAAGGCCGGCTGGAAGATCGAGGATCTCGACCTGATCGAGGCGAACGAGGCTTTCGCTGCGCAGGCCTGCGCCGTCAACAAGGACCTCGGCTGGGATACGTCCCGGGTCAACGTCAACGGCGGCGCGATTGCGCTCGGCCATCCGATCGGGGCGTCCGGCGCCCGCGTGCTGGTGACGCTGCTCTACGAGATGCAGCGGCGCGATGCCAAGAAGGGCCTCGCCACGCTCTGCATCGGCGGCGGCATGGGCATCGCCATGTGCATCGAGCGCGGCTGAGCGCGGCCGACTGGCGCGTCGCCGCGGTCGTGGCGCCGTGATGGATGAGGTTTCCGGGATTGCGGCGGGAGTAGCGCCGCCGTTCGACAGGCGGACCGGACGATGGCCCGGCCGTGGATGAGAAACGTCTAAAGGGAGGGCGGCGGCGTGGCACGGGTTGCGGTGGTCACAGGTGGAACGCGCGGCATCGGGGCCGCGATCTCGAAGGCACTGAAAGGGGCGGGCTGCACGGTGGCCGCCAATTACGGCGGCAACGACGAGGCGGCGCAGAAGTTCAAGGCCGAGACCGGCATCCCGGTCTACAAGTGGGACGTGTCGTCTTTCGAGGCTTGTACGGCCGGCCTGAAGCAGGTCGAGTCCGACCTCGGTCCCGTCGACATCCTGGTCAACAATGCGGGCATCACCCGCGACGCCATGTTCCACCGCATGAAGCCGGAGCAGTGGAGCGCGGTGATCAACACCAACCTGAGCTCGCTGTTCAACATGTGCCGCCCCGTGATCGAGGGCATGCGCAGCCGCAAATTCGGGCGCATCGTCAACATCTCGTCGATCAACGGCCAAAAGGGCCAGATGGGGCAGGCGAATTATTCCGCCGCCAAGGCGGGCGAGATCGGTTTCACCAAGTCGCTTGCGCAGGAGAATGCGCGCGCCGGCGTCACCGTCAACGCGATCTGCCCGGGCTATATCAATACCGAGATGGTGCAGGCGGTGCCGAAGGACGTGCTCGAGAAATCGATCCTGCCGCTCATTCCGGCGGGCCGCCTCGGCGAGCCGGAAGAGATCGCGCGCTGCGTCGTGTTCCTCGCCTCCGACGACGCCGGCTTCATCACCGGCTCCACGCTGTCGGCGAATGGCGGACAGATCATGATATGACGGACTGCGAATTGCGAATGGCGAATCGCGAGCGGCGAATAGCGGCGCGAGCGCGCCCCACTATTCGCCACTCACCATGCGCTATTCGCGCTTCTTAATCGAAGCGTTCCAGATGCGCGATCCCGCCCGTGCGGGGATCGATCTCCATCTCGACGCGCCGGCCGGACACATCGCGTCCTACGACGTGCCAAGTTCCATCATAAAATTCGATCTTGCGCACGGCGACCACGCCGTTCATCGCCGCGATATCCTGAACCTCGCCGACCGTGATCAAAGGCGTGCCGACGCCGACCGTCTGGGCGCTGGCGCCCGGCGCGCCGGCCAGGCAGGTCGACAATAGCGCAGCAATCGCAATCCAGTTCCGCATAACGGCCTCCTCTGAGTTCCTGGGAGACAACGCCGGTCGGCCGGGATGGTTCGGCCTAAATTTACGGCAGTCAGCCGGCGGGCCGCGCGATCCGGCTGGGTCCCAGGCCGCGCAGGACCGCCGGTTTCCACATCGGCGTACCGACCACGTCGGCGCCGCCGAGCAGCCGCATATAGGTGGTGGCGTGGTGATGGAATCCGGCTTCATCATACCAGCTCCAATCCGTGACCGGTGTGGCGCAGCCGCCCGCCAGCGCGACGGCGCCGCGGTCGGGCTGCACATAGGCCACGTCGGCCGCCCGCATTGCCAATTCGTAGGCGTCGATGCCGAGGCAGACGAGATCCGGGCAAGCGAGATTGCGGGGCGCGTAGATGGTCTTGACGCTGGCGATGTCGTGCCAGCCGCGCGGCACGATATCGAGCGCGCTCCAGTAGCGCGGCGCGTTGGGGAATTTCTGCTCAAAGGCGGCCACGAAAGCCGGATCGCCGGCGGTCGGAGCCGCGAATGTCACCGGCGTGATGGGCGCCGCGCCGGCGCGCAATTCGTGCTGCAGCCAGGGCGCCACGACCGTCGCCATGCAGCCGCCGAGGCTGTGGCCGACGACCGCGAGCGGCATGTCCTTGGTGGCGGGGGCGCGGACCAGCGAGGAGATAAAATCCAAGAGCGTCTGTCCGTTCGAGGTCAGCGCCTGGAACGCCGTCAATGCGTCCAGGGTGCCGCCGGCGATGCGGGCGGGATCGTCGGGCGCCCATGGCAGCGCCTGGCGGTCGATGACGTCCAGGTCCTCCCAGAATTCCTGCACGATGCCCCAGGCGTCGTCGATGTGCGCGTCGGTCCCGCGGATGGTCACGGCGCCGAAGAGCGGGGCCGCGGTCGCCTCGGCGCGATAGAGCGCCACGAAGGCCAGGTTGGCCGTATCGTCGTCTTGCGCCGGACCCCAGACGCATTGCCATCGTCCGCCCGGCGTGATCGGCGGTAGCAAGAGGGGGTTTTCGATCGTTGCTTTGATCTCGTCTTGCGGCAGGTAGGCGACTTCGCACAGCTGCAGGAAACCGACCGCCGCTGCATTCGACGGTTTGACCCGAAGCAGAAAGTCGCGGACCTCGGCTTCGGTCGCCATGCGGACGCCCCCGAACGAAAGCCCGGCGCCGGATGCGCCGCGTGCCGCGATCCTAGAAGATTTTCCGGCAAAAGCCTGCCCGGACTTGATCCGGTATCAGCCGGGCGACCAGTCCTTCGCCGCCATGTCGAATCCGGAAAATTCGAATCCGGGCGCGACCGTGCAGCCGGCCAGCGTCCAGTCGCCGAGACTTTCGGCGGCTTGCCACGCATGGGCGGGGACCACGGCCTGAGGACGCTCGCCCGCCACCAGATCGGGGCCGAGCGTTGTGCGCGTCAACGGTCCCCCGTCGGCGGCCGCCGTTTCGAGGACGAGCGGCGAGCCCGCGTACCAGTGCCAGACCTCGGTCGCGTCGACGCGATGCCAATGCGAGCGCTCGCCGCGCGCGAGCAGGAAATAAATCGCGGTCGAGGCGGCGCGTCCGTTGCTTGCGGCGCGCTTGTCGCGGAAGGTCTCGCGGAAATGCCCGCCTTCGGGATGTGGCCGCAGGTCGAGCAACCGGATGATGTCGGCGGCGCCGGGCGCGGACCGCATCAAGACCGGTTCTTCCGCTCGCGCACCTCCGCGAAGACCTGCGCGGCCGGACGTCCCGCCAGGCCGACCGCGGCGGCGACCGCCGGCACGTCGGCACGCAGGAAGACGTTGGCCCGCTTTTCGGCGCCGATCGTCGTCGGGATCGTCGGCTGGCCGGCGGCGACCTGGCGCCTGGCCTCCTCGGCGCGCGCCCGCAGGTCCGGGTTGTCGGGCTCGATGGTGAGCGCGAAACGGATATTGGCCTCGGTGTATTCGTGGCCGCAGTAGATCTCCGTGTCGTCGGGGAGCGCGCGCAGCTTCAGCAGCGAAGCCCACATCATTTCGGGCGTCCCCTCGATCACCCGCCCGCAGCCGATCGAGAACAGCGTGTCGCCCACGAAGGCGAGCCGGTCCGCGTCGAAGAAATAGGAGATGTGGCCGGCCGTGTGGCCCGGCGTCTCGATCACGCGTCCCGCCAGGGCGCCGACGCTCGCGGTGTCGCCTTCGCCCACGGTGGCGTCGACATCGGGAATGCGCGCGGCCTCGTGGCGCGGCGCGGTGACGCGGCAGCGGTGCCGCGCCTTGAGCTCGGCAATTCCGCCGGTGTGATCGGCGTGATGATGGGTGACCAGGATGTCGCTCAGGCGCCACCCCGTCGCCTTCAAGGCGGCGTCGACCGGCGCCGCTTCGGGCGCATCGATCGCGGCGGTCGCCCCGCTCGCCGGGTCGTGGAGCAGGACGCCGAAATTATCCTTGAGGCAGCGGAACAGATGGGTTTTTGCGGGCATCGGACGCTTTTCCAGTGGTCGAACAATGGATCATCCGCCTTCGCGCGCGGCGACGCAACATTGGCTTGTGCCGGAGATTCCGCCGCTTGTTCCGCGGTCGTTTGTCGGGGGCGTCATCTGCGCCGGGCTGCGACCATCGGGCTCCAGGCCGGGGGCAGGCTTTTTTTAAGAAAATGCTCTACCCTGCCGCCATGTCCTACGACGTCGTCGACCTGCGCGATTTTTACGCCCAGCGCCTCGGCACTGTGGCGCGTCGGTTCGTGGGTCGTGGCATCCGCAAGCATTGGGTGGACACGCGCGGCCAGCGCGTGCTCGGCATCGGCTACGCGACGCCTTATCTCGGCCTGTTTCGCGAAGAGGCGGAGCGCTGCCTCGCCTTCATGCCGGGGGTGCAGGGCGTGGTGAAATGGCCGTCCGCCAGCCCGACCCTCACCGCGATGGTCGATGAGAACGAGCTGCCGCTGCCGGACGCCGCGGTCGACCGGGTGCTGCTCGTCCACGCGCTCGAAATGTCGCATGACGCGCCGATGCTGCTGCGCGAGGTCTGGCGGGTGCTGGCAGCGGGCGGCCGGCTGATGGCGGTGGTGCCGAACCGGCGCGGCCTGTGGGCGCGCATCGACATCACGCCGTTCGGTCACGGCCGGCCCTATTCGCGTTCGCAGATCACCCAGTTGTTGCGCGAGACCTGGTTCACGCCGACCTCATGGGCCGAGGTGCTGTATGTGCCGCCGATTTCGCGCGGCTGGTTTCTGCGCTCGGCGGTCGCATGGGAGCGGGCGGGCGCGACGATCTCGGCGCCCTTCGCGGGCGTCCATATCGTCGAGGCGACCAAGCAGGTCTATCGGGCGATCCCCGCGCGCCGTGAAAAGCGGCAGCTCGTGCCCGGTCTGGCGCCGGTTCTCGAACCGGTGCTCACCCCGTCCACGGGCCGGATCGGCTGACGCCGCGCGGGCGCCTTGGCGCGCGCCCTATCGGCTAGTCGCCCTGCGGGCCCTGCACATCATCGCTGCCGCCGTCCGGCACACCGCCGCCGCGCGGCATGTCTCCGCGCGGACCACGGTGGCGCCGGCGCCGGCGGTGCATCGGGAAACGGTCGCCCTGGTTGTCGAAGCCGTTCTGGCCGTTGGCCTGCTGTCCCGAAGGCCCACCCTGATTGCCCTGATGGGTCTGCGGCGCCTGGCCGCCCGGTTGCTGACCGCCGCCGGTAATGAAGGAGGGCAGCCGGTCGACATGGCCGTCCTCAGGGGGACGGTGGTGGCGCTCGCCGCCCTGTTGCTGTTGCGGGTGCTGTTGCTGTTGCGGGCGACCCCCATAGGGCTGCTGCTCGCGCGGAGAGAAGAACTGGGCATCGCGCGGCAGGAAGGGTTGCGGGTCGCGCGTGCCGAACGAGGGCTGCTCGCCGGCTTGCGTCGGCTGGACCGTCTCCTCGTCCTCGCCGTCGTCGAATTGCTCGTCATGGGTGTCGTTGCCGGAGAGCGTATCGTTCCCGGCGCCGCCTTCCGGCCGATAGAAGTTCGGGGTGTTCTGGCGGAACTGCTCGTTCACCGCCGCGATCAAGCGGAAATAATGCTCGGCATGCTGATAATAGTTTTCCGCCGCCACCGGGTCGCCCGAGGACTGCGCATCGCGGGCGAGCTGAACGTATTTCTCAGCGACGTGCGACGCCGTTCCGCGAATCTTGATGTCCGGGCCGTTGGATTCGTAAACCCGCGTCAACGGATTGTGGCTCTTGCGGTTACGCCCCCGCATGCGCTTGTTCTGACCGTTTCTCATGGCTTGCTTGTTCGCCAACCCCTGCTTTGCGACGGCCTCATGCCGCCAATAGACTAGGTAGTTTCCTCAGTAGTTTCCTCAAACCTCGAATCCCAAGCCGCCGAGGCGCCCGTTCATCGAACTGCCGACCGTGGTGTTCCGATGGTCCAATTTTACCCAGCAAATGTTCCAGCCGGCGTGCCTGGCCGAAAGTGCGCCCAGCCCATATGCCTGCCTGGTGTGCCCAGCTCCGCGGCTCTGCCGCAGCATCGCCCGCCTTTGGTCACGCGCAACGCCCGTCCGTTTGGACCATCGCATGCGCCCAACCGATGAAGCATTCGACCTCAAGTCGGCGAACCGTCACCCTTGGCCTGGCTTGGTATTCGCCTCGCTCGCCGCCTGCCTCTCGGAGCTCTAGCTCGGGGCACTGAGGGCGGCGCACCAAAATAACTCAGGTCGATTCCGTGACCTCAAGGTAGTCGGTCTCGGGGCATAATCCAAGTGATTTTTTGGGGGTTTTTGGCCGGGCCGGGTTGCCTCCCGGTCATGGGTTGTAGCGGGCCTTAACCACCCGCGGCACCCCCGCAAGGTCGCGGCGCGGCGGATCCGACGTTTCCAACCCGATGCCCGCGAACAGCGCGGTCACGGCTTCGGCCTGGCCGATGCCGACCTCGACCACCAGCCATCCGCCGGGGGCGAGCAGGCGCAGGGCGTCCGCGGCGATCGCCCGATAGGCCGTCAGTCCGTCGCTGCCGCCGTCGAGCGCGCCGCGCGGATCGAAGTCGCGCACCTCCGGCGCAAGCGTCGCGATCTCCCGGGTCGCGATATAGGGCGGATTGGACACCACGAGGTCGCAGGCTCCGGCCAGCGCGGCGCCAAAATCGCAGGCCACGAAGGCGGCGCGCCCGGCAAGGCCGAGATGCTCGGCATTGCGGCGCGCGACCTGGAGCGCGCCCGCGTCGCGGTCGGTTCCGGTCGCCATTGCGTTGGGCAGCTCCGACAGCAGCGCCAGCAGGATCGCGCCCGAGCCGACCCCGATATCGGCGATGCGCGCCGCAGCGCCCCGCGCGACCAGCGCGAGGGCGGCTTCCACCACCGTCTCGGTCTCCGGCCGCGGCACCAGCACGGCGGGGGTGACCCGCAACGGCAGGCTCCAGAACTCCTTGCGCCCGACGATCCGCGCCACCGGCTCGTGGCGCAGGCGGCGCGCCACGTCGGCGCCGAGTCTGTCGGTTTCGGGGGGCGTCAGCACGCGGGCTGAGTCGGTCGTGAGCGCGGGGTGATCGAGGCCGAGCGCATGGCCGACCAGCAGGCGGGCGTCGAGCTCGGGGGTGTCGATGCCATGGGCGCGCAAGCGCTCGGCGACCGCGCGCCGCGCCCGCCCGATGGTCATTCCGGGCGCCAGCACGGCGTCGCCGGAATCGCTCATGGCCGCGTGCCGTCGTCCGCCGCGAGCAGCGCCGCCTGGTGCTCGGTGATCAACGCGTCGATGATCTCGCCCAGGGCCTCGCCCTCGATCACCGCCGGCAGCTTGTGGAGCGTCAGGTTGATGCGGTGATCGCTGACCCGCCCCTGCGGGAAATTATAGGTGCGGATGCGCTCGGAGCGGTCGCCGGTGCCGACCTGGCCGCGCCGCTCGGCCGCGCGTTCGGCGTCGCGCTTGCGCTGCTCCGCGTCATAAAGCTTGGCGCGCAGCATCGCCATGGCCTTGGCGCGGTTGCGGTGCTGGGAGCGCTCTTCCTGCACCAGCACCACGATGCCCGACGGGATATGGGTGATGCGCACGGCCGACTCGGTCTTGTTGACGTGCTGGCCGCCGGCGCCCTGCGCCCGCATGGTATCGGTGCGCAGGTCCGCCTCGTTGATCGCGATATCGACGTCCTCGACCTCGGGCAGCACCGCGACCGTCGCGGTCGAGGTATGGATGCGGCCCGAGCCCTCGGTGTCGGGCACGCGCTGCACCCGGTGGACCCCCGATTCGAATTTGAGCTTGGCGAAGGCGCCGCGCCCGTGGATCTCGGCGATCACCTCCTTGTAGCCGCCCATCGGGCCGTCGCTCGCCGAAATGATTTCGCTTTTCCAGCCCTGCTTGGCCGCATAGCGCTCATACATGCGGATGAGGTCGCCGGCGAACAGGGCGGCCTCGTCGCCGCCGGTGCCGGCGCGGATTTCCAGGATCACGTCGCGCTCGTCCATCGCGTCCTTCGGCAGGAGGGCGAGGCGGATGTCCTGCGCGAGCGCCTCGCGCCGCGCCTCCAACTGGGGTTTCTCGGCCGCCGCGATGGCGCGCATCTCGGGATCGGGATCCGCCAGCATGGCGTCGAGGCCTGCGAGCTCGGCGGCCACGGCCCGATAGGCCTTCACCCGTTCGGCGACCGGGGTGATCTCGGCGAGCTCGCGCGACAGCTTGACGAAGGTTTCGGGCGCGAGCTGCTGCGAGAGCTCGGCTTCCACCATGGCGTGGCGGGCGAGCACGGCGTCGAGCTTGGCTTCGGGCAGCGTGGTCACGGTTGGCGGCTTTCGGAGAGTTTTCCGGCACGATCCTGGCGATTTGATCCGGGACAGATAGCGGGTTGTCGGCGAAAATGCGACCCGCTCAGGAATCCCGCTGCGGCATTGGCGGGGAAACGCGCTACATCGGCAGGCCTTCGGCCTCCGCGAAAGCCACCAGCTTGTCGCGGATCGATGCCGATCCATCGGACCTGGCGATGAGCGAGGAGACCAGGACTTCGGTCTTGCCGGCATCGAGCTCGAGCAGCATGGCCTTCACCGGACCGATCGCCGAGGGCACGAGCGAGAGCGAGCGATAGCCGAGCCCGACCAGCGCCATCGCGCCGAGCGTGAACGAGGCGAGCTCGCCGCACAGCGTCACCGGCTTGCCGTGCTGTTTGGCCTTGTCGGCGATCATCTTGAGGGCGCGCAGCACCGGCGGCGACAATTCGTCGAAACGGCCCGCGACCCGCGAATTGCCGCGGTCGACCGCGTAGAAGAACTGGACTAGGTCGTTCGAGCCGACCGACAGGAAGTCGACCCGCTCGAGCAGTTCGTCGAGCTGGAACAGCAGCGACGGCACCTCCAGCATGGTGCCGATATCGACGCGGTCGGGCAGCTTGTGGCCGTGGCGGCGCAGATGGGTGAGCTCGCGCTCGACCAGGGTCTTGGCCTCGTCGAATTCATGCACCGCCGCGATCATCGGGAACATGATGCGCAGGTCGCGTCCCGCCGCCGCGCGCAGCAGCGCCCGCACCTGGCTGCGCAGCAGGCCGGGGCGGTCGAGGCCGAGCCGGATCGCCCGCCAGCCGAGCGCGGGATTCTCCTCCTCGACGTTGCGCATATAGGGCAGCACCTTGTCGCCGCCGATATCGAGGGTGCGGAAGGTCACCGGCCGGTCGGCCGCTGCTTCGAGCACCGACCGGTAGAGCTGTTGCTGCTCGCCCGCGCGCGGGAATTGCGACGCGACCATGAACTGCATCTCGGTGCGGAACAGCCCGATGCCGGCCGCGCCGGTCTCGGAAATATGCGGCAGGTCGACCACGAGCCCGGCATTGATCAGCAGCGTCACGCACTCGCCGTCCTTGGTGACGCAAGGCTTGTCGCGCAGCGCGAGATATTGCAGCTGCCGCCGCGCGCGCAGGCGGACCCGCTCCACATAGGCCGACTCGAGGTCGGGCGACGGCCGGATATGCACGTCCCCCATGGAGCCGTCCACGATGATGGCGTCGCCCGGATCGACCACGCCGGTGGCATTCGCCACTTCGCCCACCGCCGCGATGCCGAGCGCGCGCGCCACGATCGCCACATGGGAGGTCGGGCCGCCTTCCTCCAGCACCAGGCCGCGCAGGCGCTTGCGGTCGTAGTCGAGCAGCGCGGCCGGTCCCATCATGCGGGCGACCAGCACGGCGTTTTCCGGCAGGCTCTCGCGCGAGGGCGCGTGGTCGTGGCCGAGCAGCTGGCGCAGCAGGCGGTTGGCCAGGTCTTCGAGATCGTGCAGGCGCTCGCGCAGATAGGGGTCGGTCTGGCGCAGCATGCGGGCGCGGATGTCCGAGTGAACGCGCTCGACCGCGGCTTCGGCGGTCAACCCGGTCATCACGGCTTCTTCCAGCTTGTGCACCCAGCCGCGGTCATTGGCGAACATGCGATAGGCTTCGAGCACCTCGCGATGCTCGCCGGCGTCGGCGACGTCGCCATGCTCGAACATCCGGTCGAGATCGGCCCGCAGCGTCTCGATCGCGGTCGCCAGGCGCTTGCTTTCCTTCGGCAGGTCGTCGGCGATGAAGTTGGTGATGACGACGCGCGGCTCGTGCAGCACCACATGGCCGAGCGCGATGCCCTCGTTGAGGGCCGCTCCCTTGAGGTGAAGCGCGCGGCGGACCGCCGGCTCGGCGCCGGGCTTGGCGAGCGCCGACAATTCGCCCGAGGCGATCATCTCGGCGAGCACCATCGCGGTGGTCTGCAGCGCCTCCTCTTCCTCCTCCGAATAGGTGCGCCGCGCGCGGTTCTGCACCACCAGCACGCCGAGCGTGTTGCCGGCCCGCAGGATCGGGACGCCGAGGAAGGAGTGGTAGATTTCTTCGCCGGTCTCCGGCCGGTAGGAGAAGGCCGGGTGGTCTTGCGCTTCCGACATGTTGATCGGATTGGCTTCGCTCGCCACCAGGCCGACCAGGCCTTCGTCCGAGCGCAGCACGGTCTGATGGACGGCCTCGCGCTTGAGGCCCTCGGTGGCGTAGAGCTCGAGCGTGCCGTCGACGCGCAGCACGTAGACGGAGCACACCTCCGCCACCATGTTGGCGGCAATCAGCACCACGATCTTGTCCAGGCGATCCTGCGCGCTGACCGGCTCCGCCATCACCTCGCGAAGCCGTCGCAACAGCACGCGCGGACCGCCAAGCGCGCCACGCATCGCGTGAGGTCCTTTCGGGCCGTTCGGGCATTTTCCAGCGAAGCGGGAACCGCTCCGCCATTGAAATGCGACCAACAAACGTATCCAGAGCGCCTCTCGATTCAACCGGATCGGAAAGCACTCGAGAGCGAGCCTGACCGGGCTCTCGGTCCATCATTGAGATTGCGCCGGACCACACCCGCCCGCGCCGCCACCACCAGTGGCTATAGCCAATGCAACATGCGTGCCGCAAGCAAAACGCCATGTTGCAGCGCGCCAAAATCCGCTGGTTGCGTCATACCCCTGCAATCATGGCACGCCGCGACGCACAGGCCGCTCGAGCGGCCGCCGCGCCGCCTGCGCCAGCCCTTCGGGCGGCTTCGCCCGCGCTACTTATCGAGGCCGTAGAGGGAATGCAGGGTCCTGACCGCGAGCTCGGTGAAGGCGGCGTCGATCAGCAGCGAAAACTTGATTTCCGAGGTCGTGATGGCGCGGATATTGATGCCGCGGTCGGCGAGCGCCCGGAAGGCGTCGGCCGCCACCCCGGCATGGCTGCGCATGCCGATCCCGATGACCGAGATCTTGGCGACGTCGGTCGCCCCGTCGAGCCGCTCATAGCTGATCCGGTCGCGCGCCTTGTCGAGCGTATCCTTGGCGCGCTCATACTCGGACGCCGGGACCGTGAAGGTGAGGTCGGTCGTCGCCCCGTCGCTCGACACGTTCTGCACGATCATGTCGACATTGATATTGGCTTCGGCCAGCGGGCCGAAGATCGAGGCGGCGACGCCCGGCTTGTCCTGGACCCGCCGGATGGCGATCTGCGCCTCGTCCTTGGAGAAGGCGATGCCGGTGACGACCTGCTGTTCCATGATTTCCGCCTCGTCGCAAATGAGGGTTCCGGGAGGGGAGGTGTGGGGATCGATGTCCTCGGGCTTGTCGAAGGACGAGCGCACGAAGATCCGCACCTGATGTACCATGCCGAGCTCGATCGAGCGCACCTGCATGACCTTGGCGCCGAGAGAGGCCATTTCGAGCATCTCCTCGAACGCGATCTTGGCGAGCCGGCGGGCCCGCGGCACCACGCGCGGGTCGGTGGTGTAGACCCCGTCGACGTCGGTGTAGATGTCGCAGCGATCGGCCCGGATGGCGGCCGCGACGGCGACCGCCGAGGTGTCCGAGCCGCCGCGCCCGAGCGTGGTGACGCGTCCGGTCTCCGGGTGCACGCCCTGGAAGCCGGCGATGACCGCGACCTCGCCGCACGCCTTGAAACGCCGGATCAGCTCTTCGCCGTTGATATCGAGGATACGGGCCGACCCATGGGCGTCCGAGGTCTTGACCGGCAATTGCCAGCCCTGCCAGGAGCGTGCCTTGACGTCCATCTGCTGCAACGCGATCGCGAGCAGCCCCGCGGTGACCTGCTCGCCCGACGCCACCACGGCGTCGTATTCGCGCTCGTCATGCAGGAGCGAAGCCTCGCGGCACCACTCGACCAGCCGGTTGGTGGTGCCCGCCATCGCCGAGACCACCACCGCGACCTCATGGCCGGCGCCGACCTCGCGCTTGACGTGACGCGCCACGTTGCGGATGCGCTCGATATCCGCAACCGACGTCCCGCCGAATTTCATCACCAGCCGGGCCATCTCGGGTTTCGGTGCTCCATGCGTCGCGTGCGGTGCGGGCGCGGCCGGACGGCCGCGCGCCGGCCCGAAAAGGCGCGTATACATAACGGCGGGGTGCCGGGGCTGCAACCGCCGTCGCCCGGTATGGTTGCGAGCCCAGAGGGTTAACGGAGTTCCACCGATGGCCAGCGATAGATCGCCTGCGGGCGCATCCACGGTCGACGATGAGGAGGTCGCGCGTTTCGCGGCGCTGGCGGGCGAGTGGTGGGATCCGCGCGGCAAGATGGCGCCGCTGCACAAGTTCAACCCGGTCCGCCTCGGCTATATCCGCGATGCCGCCTGCCGGCGGTTCGGGCGCGACCCCAAGCGGCTCGACTGCCTGGCGGGCCTGCGCGTCCTCGATATCGGCTGCGGCGGCGGCATCCTGTCTGAGCCGCTCGCCAGGCTCGGGGCCGAGATGGTGGGCGCCGACCCGGCGCAACCCAATATCGCGGCGGCGCAGCTGCACGCCGCCGACAATGCCCTCGCCATCGACTATCGGGCGACCACCGCCGAGGCGCTGGCACAAACAGGCGAGCGCTTCGACATCGTGCTCGCCATGGAGGTGGTCGAGCATGTCGCCGACGTCAATCTGTTCGTGCGGCTCACCGCCGCGATGGTGAAGCCAGGCGGGCTGATGATCGCCGCGACCCTCAATCGCACGCTCAAGAGCTTCGCGCTCGCGATCGTCGGCGCCGAATATATCCTGCGCTGGCTGCCGCGCGGGACCCATCAGTGGGACAAATTCGTCACGCCCAACGAGCTCGAGATCGCGCTGGAGCTCGGCGGGTTGCGGGTGATCGACGAGACCGGCGTCGTCTACAATCCGCTCGCCGATCAGTGGCGTCTCGCGACCGACATGGACGTGAACTACATGCTCGTTGCGGAGCGGGCAGCGTGACGGCTTCGCCCTGGCTGTGGGCCGTCTTCACCATCATCGCGGCCGCGGCGCAGACGGCGCGCAATGCGGCGCAGCGCGAGCTCACCGTCAAGCTCGGCACGGTCGGCGCGACCCATGTGCGCTTCCTGTTCGGCTTTCCCTTCGCGCTGCTCTTCCTGGCCGGCGTCGTGCTCGTCACGGGCGCGGGTCTGCCGCGGCCGGGCGCGAGTTTCTGG
>WNFR01003583.1_pt1 | contig 23586 bp, 18 predicted proteins | sample 5400221 | NCBI WGS metagenome assembly WNFR01 (sample SAMN13153357, study PRJNA577476) | soil metagenome | isolation source: 40 cm soil under Madrone tree | place: USA:California | collected 2016-06-14 | reverse complement strand
GATGTAAATCCTTAGTGGCATCTCAATTGCGTTATCCTTTAATTTTGCGAATGTAATTCTACGCTGATTCGCGAAGCTTAGCAAAACTTTGGGCTGTTTGACTTGAATCGATGCCCGGACGTGACGTATACCGAAGCCTAAATTTGAGGTGAGCGCTGCCTGTCAAGGCGGCGACTTTGTTCGAGACGCTACAGAGGGAGGATTTTCGCAATGGCTAAGGCTGTTCGAATCGTTGGGTTTGCTCTAGTCGCTTTCATTGCTGGCACAACTTTGGGCTTTGCCGCCGCGCCATCCGTGGAGCAGCTCTATGCGACCCTGGTAAAATTGCCGGCCGAACAACGAACAAAACAGTTGGAAGAGGGCGCGCGCAAGGAGGCCAAACTCAATTTTGTTCACACTTGGCGCGGCAAGATCGCGCGCGATCACGTTGGTCTTTTCGAGAAACGTTATCCGTTCGTGAAAGTCGAGATGGGTGATATTGGCTCGCAGGACGCGGCGGAGCGCTTTATCGCCGAAGAAACCGCGGGCCGGCATTTGACCGATATTCTCACGCTCGGCGTGCCGGACATGGCCGTCATTCTCAAGCAAAATCTAGTCGCCAAATATCCCACGCCGGCGACGAAAAAGATTTTAAAGCAATACCAAGGATTCATCGAACCGGAGAGTCGCTGGACGCCGTGGTACTGGGCCGAACATGGGATCTCTTACAACACGGATTTGATCAAGGCGGACAAGGCGCCAAAGACTTGGTTCGATCTCTGCAAGCCAGAGTTCAAGGGGCAGGTTTCTTTCGATCCGCCGGAAACGCGCTTCATGGCCGGACTCTACGTCATGATGGGCGAAGGGAAGGTCAAAGAGTGGCTCAAATGCATGGGACAAAATCAGCCGATTATCCAGCAAGGCCACACCCAGCGCATGGAACTCATGCTCACCGGCGATCATGCGCTGCAGGGCGACAATTATTTCTACACCGGCGTGGAAGCCAAGAGAAAGGATCCCAAAGCGCCGTTTGCGATGGTGCTGACAGCGCCCGTGCTTTCGTTCGCAGGCGCCATGGTGATCAACAAAAATACCCAGCATCCTTACGCGTCGGCATTGTTTGTCGACTGGACGCTCTCAGAGGATAGTCAGAATTTGATCAACAGCATTTTGCGCGGGCCGCTGACGATCAAGCACCCGTACTTGCCCGATAACGTCAAGCTGGTGACTTATAACATCGTCAGCGACGACGTCAGCAAGCGGCTGCACGAGGCGTGGAATCAATCGATCGGCCGGATGAAATAACCGCTCGGATGTTTTGACGTCATGGCGACGACCTCGCTCCGTTGGGGAACCGGCACGCGGCCGCCGCTGATGAGTGGCGGTGGTATCGTTGTCATCGGTCTGGTCGCTATTCTCGCCTATCAGGTTCTTGTTCCGCTTCTTCTAATCGTCTGGACAAGCCTCAAAACGATTCGTCCCGGTGAGCCGGGATTTCTCGAGCTGAGCTTCACGCTTGCCAACTACGCCAGGGCGTACGGTATCAGTGAATTTTGGGAAGCGAGCCTGAACACGCTCTACTTCGCGTTCTTGTCGAGCTTCTGCGCTTTTTTCTGCGGGACATTTTTAGCGTGGACCGTCGAGCGTACCAACACGCCGCTGGCAAAGCTGATCGGCATGATTACCCTTGGGCGCATTATCATTCCCGGCGTGATCATTGCGATCTCTTGGATCCTCTCGGCGAGTCCGAGCATCGGCGTACTCAACTATGTCATCAACGCGCTCACCGGCGTGCCGCGGTTTCTCAATATCTATTCCTTTGGGGGCATGGTTTGGGTGCAATCGCTGGAACTGACGCCCTTGGCGTTCTTGCTGATGTCTGCCGCGATGCAATCGATCGATCCACGCCTCGAAGAAGCGTCAGCCATCTCAGGCGCCACTACCTGGCTGACATTTCGCCGTGTCACTTTGCCGCTTCTCTTGCCGGCCGCCGCAGCGGCGGCTCTGCTGTTATTCATACAGACGATCGAGAGCTTCGAGGTGCCCCTCTTGCTCGGCGGTCGCGCTCGCGTGGCGGTCTATACGACCCAGGTTTATTTCAACACATCGCGCACGCCGACGGATTGGGGGCTGTCGAGCACTTATTCCATCGTGCTGCTGGTTCTGTCGATGGGGCTGCTCTGCATTTATTTCCGGCTGGTGCGTCATGGCGAGCGTTACCAGACCATCACCGGCAAAGACTATCGGCCGCGGCGCATCGATCTCGGTGGCTGGAAATATCTCGCCTGCGCGCTGAGCCTGCTGCTTGTTTTCTTCATTACCGGGCTGCCGTTTCTCACCATGCTCTACGCGTCTTTGCTGCCGCGTTTTCGACCGCCAACCGCGGAGGCATTCGAAGCCATGTCTTTAATTAACTACAAAACTCTTCTCACCGAAGGAGGTTATGCGGTCAAGCCGTTGTGGAATAGCACTTTGCTGGGTGTCAGCTCGGCGTCGATCGTCATGTTGTTGGTTGCCGCGATCAGCTATTTTGTGCACAAGACGCGACTCGGCGGCCGAAAACTTCTCGACTTTCTTGCCTTCGCTCCGATCGCGCTGCCGAGCGTCGTGCTCGGCTCTGCTTTCCTGTGGCTCTATCTTTTAGTGCCGCTGCCGGTTATCGGCACGCTGAGCATTATCGGTCTCGCCTACCTGACGAGATATCTGCCCTTCGCGCTGCGTTTTGTTTCGGCGTCGATGGTGCAAATTCACACCGAGCTTGAAGAAGCGGCGGCAGTGGCGGGTGGAGGATGGTGGAGAAACTTTCGTCACATTTATTTACCGCTGCTTCGTCCCGGTCTCATGGCGGGATGGTTTTGGGTCATGGTTCACGCCTACCGCGAACTGACAATCTCGCTGATGCTCGCGCGCTCGAGCAATCGCACCGCCTCGGTAATTATTTATGACCTCTGGACTAACGGCTCGTTTCAACAACTGAGCGCCTTCGGCGTCCTGATGTTTACGATCTTGATAGTGCTCGTTTCGATCGCGCAGAAAATCAGCGCGCGATACGGAATCCAGGAACGAGTGTAGAACTCAATTCACCGCTGCGATCGATCAGGGAATGAGACCGGCCTTTAAGTCCGAATGCAGCAGCCGGTGAAAAAGATGCTCGCCCGCTTCGCGCCGAACTGACAGCCGGCCGGTGGCATAGGAGCGAGAGTTTAAGCCGCGCTGGACGGATTCGCAGATCGCAACGTCTTCGGCTTGAATCTGCTCGCTGACAGCGATGCTTGTGAGGTTTCGCTTGCGGGCTTGTTTTGAGACGTCGGCAAAGTAGTAATCGAAAATGACTTCAGTTCGGTCGACGCCGCGAGGAACGACGAGATTCGTATCCATCACGCCTTCGTATAGGTTGATCATGAGATTCGGATAAATCCAGTAATAGAACGCGCGCCCACCTTTGCGGACTTCGGCGGTTTTTGCCACCGCTTTGTCTGGCACGATCGGGCTCGACTGCAAACAAAAGCGCTCACCGGTTTCGATCGTGTAGCTGCTGTAATCAAGCACGCTGTTCAATTCACCGTGAATATGCGGGACGTGATAGCCGCCGTCGAGATAATTGTCCACGAAGACCTTCCAGTTGCAGTTAAGCCAATAACGGCGGCGTTCGAACCATCTTAAATGTTCAAGGCTCAATTGCTCAAAACGTTCAATGAGATCGTTCCCGAGGAATTCTTCGAGTGAAGGATTTTCAGACTTGAGCTTCACAAACACCCAGTTGTTCCAGACTGCAGTTTGAACTGGAACAAGCCCGTTGGCGGCGCGGTCGAAATTGGCGACGCCACCAAATTCCGGGGTAAGAATCAGTGCACCTTCGAGATTGTATGTCCAACCGTGATAAGGGCAGCTAAGGTTTACCGCTTTTCCCTCGGGTTTCGTTACGATAGCCGCGGCGTGATGGCGGCAGACGTTGAAGAAGCCGCGCAGAACCTTGTCATTGCCTCTAACGACGACGATCGGTTCGCCGGCGACATCACATGTGAGGTAGTTGCCCGGATCGCACAGCTGAGTGGTATGGCCGACAAGCTGCCACGAGCGCGAAAAGACCGTTTTTTGCTCAAAATCGAGTATTAGAGGATTGGTGTACCAAGATGATGGTGGAGTCGACGCTTTGTCGAGTGAAGTACTGGGATCGTAATTTTCGACAATTTCCTTAACCGACACTGTCATTCGTTTCTGTGCTCTGTCAGATAGCGTTACGACTGTGAAAAGTTTATCGCGCCAATCGTGCGTTTGCCACGTCTCGCTGAGCTTGTTCGGCAAATGTCCAGTTGCGTACTTTATCCAGCGACACGGTGTCTTTGCTTTTAAGCTCCAATAAAGATTGATCGACGACCACTTTGACGGCGGCGTCGGAAACAATTCCGCCCTCCGACCAGCTGCGTTTTCCTAGCTCATAACTTTTGGCCGCGACTTCCCGATCTACCCGTAACCAGTCTATGAGCATGCGCATGGTTTCTTCGGGATTAGCTTTAGCGAAGGCGATGGCGCGGAAAACGGCTCTGATCGTTGCCAGAATTTGCTTGGGATTTTTCTGGATCGTCTCGTCGCGGACGCCGAGACCGGCGAGCGGTAACTCCAAGCGCTCGCCTAACCAGAGTAGATCTCTGTAGCCGGCCTTTTCCGCCTGCAGATTAAAGGGTGGAGAAAGAACTGTGGCGTCGACCGCGCCGGCGACTAGCGAAGTATAGCGGGCGCTGTTTCCACCCATTTGCAGACGGACGAGGTCGCGGTCGAAATCCAATCCTTCCTCATTGACTACAGCGCGCAAGGCGAGATCGGCGGGCGCGCCGAAACTGCCGATGGCGACGCGTTTGCCTTTCAGATCTTTGATGGACCGAATTTCTTTTCTCGCGATCAAAAAATAATCGGGGCGGCCTTGGAGAACGGCAACCATCTTAACCGCCAAACCGCCGGTCGCCGCTTTGATGACGGATGTGCTCGGCGTGGCGTAATCGACATTGCGGGAGAGTAGGGCGTTGACGGCGATGTTGGTTCTCATCGTGATGGTTAATACTTCCAGACCCTCATCGCGAAAAAATCCTTTTCGCGTGGCGATTTCTAATGGCAGAGTGCTGACGGCGGGACCCGTCGAGGCGATTTTTATTTCCTCGACGCCGCTCGACGTCGCAGGTGTAATTAGGAATAAGAATAACGAAACGAACAGTGAGAACTCGAAGCGCTTGCTCATTCCGGCATGATGCTCACACGGCCCTCGATGTGAGCGTGGGGGCTATGAATTCTTTTCTTCGGCGGTCACGTGGGCGCCGCCGAAAGGCTCGGAACGGTTGCCTACGAGCACGAGAGGTTCAGCGCCGACGTTGGTGATCTGATAATAGTCTTTGGCGCCGAAAAAGACGATCTCATTTTTCTCCAGAATCCGCTCTTCGCCTTTGAGGCCTTTGACCGATGCTTTGCCCTCGAGCACGAGAAAGGTTTCGGGTGACAAATGATAGTGCATATCGGTGTGTTCGCCGGGGCGAAAGTAGAGGATCCAGGAGCGAAACGTATCCGTGCCGAACAACGGCACGAATCGTTTGTTTTCGTCTTTGGCCGTGCGCATGGTGTCGGTGATTTTGACAAACTCCATAGCTCCTCCAATAATCGCTGTCCGGTCGCTCAAAGCACCTCGACTCAGTGCGTCGATTTGTAATCAATAAAGTGCTCAGTCCGTTAGATCGAGCAGCACGCCGTCCGGATCGGCAAGGCTTTGCTTGCAGAGTTTGCACCCTTCGAGATTTTTCTGGCGTGTTTCGCCGTCGCGGCCGATGGCGATTTTTCTCGCCGCAGACCCCGGGGCGGCGGCGGCAAGGGCGTCGAGATCCTTTTTGGTTTGTTCCAGATCGTCTACCTTGAAGCCAAAATGATCTAACCCTGCCACGTGACCGCGATACTGGATCATGTTCCAAGGACGAATCGCGAGGCCGACTTTGCCGTCAGTGAGATAATAGCTGTTGTCGCCCGACATGCCTTCCACCGGCTTGAGATCGAAAACTTTCTGATAGAACTCAGCGATGTAGGCCGGGCGGGCGCTGCGGATGCAGATATGATTGATCCAGCGCGGTTGTTCCCAACCGAACTCGACGTAGCCTTCGCGGACGTTGTCCATGCCTTTTTGGGAAAGATCAAATTGATTGCCGTCAGGATCGTAGCTACGCAAGCCGGCGAAGGGGACGTGGCTCTGGCTTTGGACGATTTCGATATCGGGATAAAACTCTTTGAGCCGGTCGCGCACTTTTTGGACATCTTCAACGGCGAAACCGAAGTGGTCGAGCCCCGACCTGAACCCCGGCTGGCGTTGCAACAGGGCAAGCCCGATGACACCGTCGCTCAAATGGCCACGGTCCTTGTTGTATTCACCCTTTTCATCGGTCATGCCGTTGGTGATTTTCTTCATGCCGAAGATGGTTTGATAAAATTTTGCCTCTCGATCCCAATTTTCGGTCATCACAGCGATGTGTCGAATGCTTGTGAACATGATCGATATCCTCCTGTTGAGTCGGATTCTTCTCAAAGTTGGGTGCTGCTGTCAACAGCATTGTAGCCACGACTCGTCGCGGACACCAGTACCGCCATGTGCCGGCACATGTTCTTGATTCTATTTTGAGCTAGGGATAGAAGAACATCGACAGTTCGAAAGACTTCGATGACGATTCGTTCCTTTGACTTACTGCAGCCGCGATCTTTACCTGAAGCGGTTGAAATGCTCGCCAAGCACGGCGACGACGCGCGCGCTCTTGGTGGCGGCACGACGCTGATCATCCTGATGAAGCAACGCGCGCTGTATTATCGATATTTAGTCGATCTGCAGACGATCCCGGGATTGGCCGACATCAAGAGTGAAGCTGACGGCGTGCGCGTAGGCGCGTTAGTGACGCATCGAACGATGGAACAGTCGGCGGTCATTCGACAGGCGTTTCCGGTGGTCGCCGAGGCTTTTAGTCACATTGGAAACGTTCGCGTTCGACAGACGGCGTCGGTCGGCGGCAATCTCGCACATGCCGATTACCGTCTCGATCCGCCGCCGGCGCTGTTGGTGCTTGGCGCCGAGATCACTGCATTCGGCCCCAAAGGGTTGCGCACGATACCGTTAAAGGATTTTTTTCGCGACATGTACGAAACTGCGCTCGAGCCGGGCGAACTGCTTGTCGACGTAAAGATTCCATCCCTGCCTGCAAACAGCCGAGCGGTGTACCTGCGATATACGGCATTGTCTGCGAACGACTGGCCATGCCTGGGCGTAGCCGCATATTTGACGAAAGAAAACGGGCGCTGCAAAGAGCTGCGCGTGGCGCTCGGGGGCGTAGCGGCGACGCCGTTATTGATGGACGGGCTGGAATTTGCCAACGATCAATCTCTCGACTCAGACGTCATCGACAAGCTGCTCGAAAAAGTCGACGAGCAAATATCGCCATTCGCTGATCTCCGTGGTTCAGAATGGTACAAACGGCGCATGGCTCGAGTGTTTGTAAAAAAAGCCGTCGAGCAGGTAAAGAGCTGGCAGTAACTTTGTATTGAACTCGAAAATGAAACGTGAGATCGCTCTCAAAGTTAATCAGCGTGACGAGACGCTCTTGGTCGACGACGCGGACACCCTGCTCGACGCCTTGCGTGATCGTTTAAAACTTTGGAGCGTGCGCGAAAGTTGCGGTGTCGGTGCCTGCGGTAGCTGCACGGTGCTTTTCGATGGGAAGCCGGTTAGTTCTTGCTTTCTCCTCGCGGCCCGCGCGGCGGGACACGAGATTACGACGCTAGAGGGTCTCAGCGACGGCCACGCGCTGCATTCCATTCAGGAAGCCTTCGTCGAAGAACGGGCACTGCAATGCGCCTATTGCACGCCTGGGTTCGTGCTCACCGTAAAGGCGTTTCTCGATGAGTATCCGCATCCCTCCGATGAAGAAATTCGTGATTATCTTTCCGGTAATCTGTGCCGGTGCGCCGGCTACGCGGATATTTTCCGCGCGGTGCGCGCAGCGCAGCGAAAAGTTGAAGAATCGAAACGCAAGTCCTAACTCGATACGACCGCTGATTAGACCTCGATCGCCTCACTCGTTCATTTTTGTACTTTCACAATCTTACGCTCAAAAGGAAACCTCACGACAAAATTGTGCCGCCGCTCATTGAGTTGTGCGTCGGAGTGCGCCGGCTCCTCGACTCTTATCGCCTATTCGTAGACAACTCATTAAATTGTTTGACAAAAGGGAAGTGCCGCGTGCGCTCGGATCTAGTCGGCCCCTGGCATGTTATATGCACTTGAAAATAATGAAGAAAAACGAATTCTAACTATGGAAAAAGCCTCCCCAACTGACCCTTCATTTGCTCGGCGGCAGTGGAGTTTCGATCGGCTGTTCGATGCGGCGAAAAAGGATACGGTCATCCGGCTACGTTGGCCTTTGGTGATCCTGTCGTCCTATCTTCTTTACTACACGCCGAGTGAGTGGTTGACGCCCACTCAGGTTCAAGCGGTTTTGATTCTATATCTGCTCAGTCATTCGACGCTCTATTTTTTGGCCGATGATCTATTTGACTCGCCTTATTTTTACGGACCCCTCTTGGTTTTCGATACCATTGTCCTAGGCGCGGTCCTCAGCACCAGTGGAACGGCAAGTCCAGACTTTTACTTCGCTTGTCTTTTTACCGTGATCTTGAGCTGCATATGTAATGATGCGCGGGGCTTACTGGTCGTCACGATACTGGCCCCGCTGATCTACGGGTACTTCGTCTTTAGCAGCGCCGAGTCTTTGAATCCGAGCATCTATTTGCGGTTGCCCTTCCCATTCGTGATTTCTTTATTCTACGGTTATTTTGCTCAGGTCGAGCGGCTACGGCGGACCGCGCGGGATAAGGAGGAACAAATGGCGCGGCAACAAAAGGCCGCCGAGGAGATTCGCCGCCAACGGGAACGGTTGGAGGTCCTGCATCAGGTCAATTTGTCGGTCACATCGACCATTGATAAAGCAGAGATCCTTGCGTCATTTCTGGAGATGGCGCTCATGCATCTTCCCTACGCGGCAGCGATCGTTAGGCTCAAAAGTACCGGTGCCGACGTCCCCGAAACCGTGGCCGCGCGTGGACTCAAGACCAAAGCGCTTGACGCTGTAAAAAAGTCGTTGGATTTCACTGATCGCGTGGTTGCCGAGCAGAGGCCGGTGCAAGTTCGGAATGTTTTCACGGATCGGCAGGTGCAAAATCTTGATCTTTTTGAAGGCGAAGGACTCGTCTCATCCCTGGGCGTTCCACTCGTGGCCAACAATAAGGCGCTCGGGTGTTTGGTTTTTCTGACACGCGAGGAGCATGAGTTTAACGAAGAAGAGATCGATTTTTTATCGACCCTTGCCGGCCAGGCCGCTATCGCAATCCACCATTCAGAGCTCTATGATCGAAGCCAGCAACAGGCCGAGGAGCTTATCGATGCGCACAAGATCAAAGACGAGTTTTTGAAAGTCGTCTCAACCCAGCTCAAGACGCCGCTAAACGTGATTACGGGCTACTCGGACATGTTTTTGCAGGGGTTGTTGGGCGAGATGACCGCCATTCAAGAAAAGGCGATCGAAACCGTCGCGAGGCAATCCAAAGAATTGCATGGATTGATCAATACCGTGCTGCAGGTGAGCAGCATGGAGGCTGAGACGCTGCAGGTCGACCTCCACGAGGTCAACTTGTGGGAATTCCTCTCGGAGCTGCGAGCGTTCTACGATTATCCGTTCGCGAAAGACGTAAAGTTGGTCTGGAATTATCCGGCCGATTTGCCTTCGGTTCAGGGTGACCGGGCCAAGCTTAAACGTATCCTGGAAAATCTCATCGGCAATGCGCTCAAGTTCACTGAGCATGGCACGGTCACGGTTCTGGTACGTTATTTAGCGGACAAAAAAGTGCTCGAGTTTAGGATCAGCGACACCGGTGTAGGAATCCCGCGGGAGCAAATTTCCACGATCTTTGAGAAATTCCGCCAGGTGAGCGCGCATACGGGAATGGAGCATGGCGGTGTAGGATTGGGGCTGTATATCGTCAAAAAGTATCTCGATCTCCTCGGCGGCACTATCCAAGTCGAGAGCCGCGCCGGCGCGGGTTCAACGTTTGTTCTACGGATCCCCGCTCCATTGCACAGCAGCTCGGCTGCGCATGAACAACTCCTATTGCCGACTGCGGGAGAGACTTTTGGAGCGGATTCGAGATAAGAGGTGTAAAAGGGTGACAATCTATCTTCGATGGAACGCGTCAGTTCTCGGATGTGCTTAATTAGGAGTATCGAGGAACGCGCGGTTGTCCCGTTTTAAATACATTCTGACCCAGAGATCGTACAAATTATCCGGCCTGAAGACATCAATTTCTTTTTGCCCGTGCGGCGTCTCCACGACGATGCTTACTGACAATTCCTGCCACGCGATCCCCAACAATCGCTCGCCTCTCTGCCTGACCAGGTCACCGATGGTTCGGAGCAATTGCGATAAACGGTGGCCATCGGCATTACCGCTTTGCTGACGGCGGCGGGCGCGCTGTTCCTTTTCTATTCGGTCTAGTTCCTGCACCGAGTAACGCAGCCTTTTCCCAGTCCGAGAAGCTGAGAGCGGGAAGGGTTCTTCATGACCCAGCGGACGCGCCGGCGTCTTGTTCCTCCATAATTTCTGCAGCCGGTTTTTGCTGATGCGAAAAAGCGGATCGACACTCTCACCTTGATCGTTTTCTTTGACCCATACCAAATACGAATCGCCGACGTATTCCAGATTGAAGGAGGAGAGTTGGAGATTCTCTAGATCCTGGCCGATGGCGCGCAAATGGCGGGCATAATCCGCGGGGCTGATTTTTGTATCCATCAGATCGTTCGGGTTCCGACCGAGCAGGCTCGCCGCCGATGGATCCAGTTTGCCGCGCACCAATCGCAACGTCGTTCGTCGCGGCATCCGAGGCGGTTTCGGAACTCCTCGGATGATATTATGCACAGGTAGCTTATAGTTGCAATTCAAACAAAAATTGGTAACGGAGACGGCGCGCCCTCTTAGGCGCTTGTTAGCGACCACGAATCCGATGAAGTAATCGCACTTGGGGCAGTGACGCGCTCGATATTTCGCCATTGCAGGTTAGCTCTATATTGGCGAGGGTTGTAAGCGGATCAGCGCCGAAAGTCAAGCCAGATCAGCTTTTTTGTTAAAAATTCCAGATGCTTAGCCCGCGGTTGTGTCGCCTGCCCGCACCGCGGTCATTTCTGGCAAAAGGTGTCGTTCGTTGGTCAGAAATGGGGCCTACGCATACTTCGAAAACCATTTACGACAAAATCGCGATGCGCGGCAAATTGGTTTGTAAAACCGTCCTGCGTGGTGTTCTAAGGCCCGGAGTTCTGACTTCAGAGACAATCAATGGCCACGGGCAATTTATGTCGAGGCTCTTTTTCGCCAACGCCGCTTTATGATAGAAAATTCTATTACCAGCGGAGTAAAAATCTTTTAGGGAGTTGACATGGCGGACAACATTACTGTCTTTGATTGTGACGGTCATATCATCGAATCGATCCCGGAAATGGTACCGTTCCTCGATCCCGTCGACCGCGAAGTCGCGCTAACACCGTCGCGCAATCGTCAAGGAGTTTTCGCCAGCCTCGACGATATTCACTATCCGCGCAACGTACGGAAGTCAGGAGAGGTGGAAGCGCCGCGCCGGTCGCGGATCGATGCCAGCAATCATCGGAAGGGCTCGGGTGAGGATTGGGTGGCGTTCTTGGAAAAAGCGGGAGTTTCCGAAGCGGTGTTGTTTCCATCCGAGGGGCTCTCGGTGGGTTTTTTTCAGCAGGCGGATTACGCGACGCGCGTGTGCCATGCCTTTAACGATTATGTTTCGGAGCGCTACCGCAAAGTCGACAAGCGGCTCCATCCGATGGGTTTGATCGCTCTGCAAGACGTCAAGGGAGCCGTGAAAGAACTGCGCCGCCTGCTGTTGGATCTCAAACTTCCCGGCGCGATGTTGCCGTCGCGCGGTTTGCCGCTGCATCTCGGCCATGATTATTACTGGCCGGTGTATGAAGAAGCGGCCAATCTCGGCTGCGCTCTGGGGATTCACGGCGGATCGAGCGTTGGGCTTGGCGCCGATACATTTACCGATCCATGGGCCGCTCGGGTGTTGCGTCATCCGGTGCCGCTTGCACTGGAGTTTGTGTCGTTGGTCTACCACGGCGTGCTCGATCGCTATCGCGATTTGCACATCGGGTTCTTCGAAGGGGGCTGCGCGTGGTTGCTGTTGCTCAAAGACCGCATGGATCGCGACGACAACGTCTATACGACCAGCACGGGGCATTCGCGCAGTCTCAACGATTATCTCGCCAGTGGCCAGGTCCTTGTCGGTTGCGAAGGCAACGAATGGATTTTGCCCTACGTGATCAAGCAATGTGGTGCCGACGCCTTTTCCTACGCTTCAGACTATCCGCATGAGGTCGATTTAGTGGCGGCGAAGCAGATGATTCACGACACAGTTGAACGTCCGGATTTGACTCATGCGGAGAAGGCTGCGGTCCTAGGTGATAATGCCAAGCGATTTTTTCGGGTGTAAAAAATCGCCTGGGTTCAAATCGTTCAAGACGTTCAAAAAGTTCAAACCGTTGAAAGCCGGGAGAGGACAACTTCCCCGGCTTTTTATTGTTGGGGCGAGGTGGGGAAGATCAGCGATTTGATTACCACCGGAACGGCGCCGGACGATTGAATCAGCGCGCCGATGTCGATGTAGTCAAAATCGCTGAGCGCGATGCCGTCGATGGAAATAATCGCATTTTGCAGCTGCAATTCTTCCTGGAAATGAAGCCCGACAATACCACCGATGTCGCCGTCATTCACTAATACGAGCGGGTGAGCTTTGGCGAAGATATCTTTGAGTCCTTCGGCGACGCCACTGCAGAAAGACTGCAAACGGAAGAAGGTCGCTGAGCCGTCCCAATGAAACGCGATGGCTACGGGTTGGCGTCCATGTAGTAAGTCCAGGCGTCGTAGCGCATTTAGTAGCGCGTCGCGGACCGCATCTTTGGTGAAATCATCCTCGTTTAACGGAAACTCCGGCGCGACGACCGCGACGTTGCGCACGGGAACGGCGTCTTCCGGGGAAATGAAAACCGTGTTGCCGCTCACCTGCACGGTATATTGCGAGGCGCCGATGACGGTGGCGCGAATGCGCGCGTTGGGTTCCATGACGAGGAGTCCTAAATCGCCCGTGCGCTTGTGCACCTCTTCTGCGATCCATGGTCCGAGATCGCCGAAACTGGTCTTGGTGCGATTGTAGATGAACTCCGATACGCCACCGGAAAACATTACGCAGTCGATTTCCCCTTTGTAGGTTAGAGGCGGGAGGCGCAGAAAGCCTTTAATCGCGTTGGTGATGGATTGCGGCTTCAACATGGCAAATAGTTTATCCACCATGCCCGAGACCATTTTGCGCAGGTTTGCTTCGGCGATTTTTTCGCCGAGCGCCACTGAAAATCCGGCCCAGCCGGCGTGCTTACGGCCGGCTTCCTCGATACGCACGATGGCGCCGTCTTTGTCGAAGGCGAGCAAGCGTGCGCCTACGTCGATGGCCGAAACTTCTTGAACCTTGCCGTTATTACAGATTGCAAACTTGCTCGTGCCGCCGCCGACGTCGATGTTCAGGACGACGCCGCCCATTTTTTCTGAGTGCGCCACCGCACCCGAGCCGTGAGCCGCCATCGTAGCCTCCAAACCGTCGCCTGCGCTTACGGCCACGAATTTGCCCGCCTCCTCAGCGAAGAGCTCGGCGATGGCGCGAGCGTTGCGCCGGCGCACGGCGACTCCGGTGAGAATGAGGGCGCCGGTATCGACTTCTTCGCGTTTGATCTTAGCCTTTTTGTATTGCTCGTTGATGAACGCTTCGAGACCTTCGACATCGATTCTGGTGTCGTCGACGTAGGGCGTGAGGAGTATTGCCGATTCGTTCAGCACTTCGCGCCGCGTGACGCGATAGCGCGAACCTTCGAGGGTCAGTTCCAGCCGGGAAAAAACCAGGTGCGATGTCGAGGAGCCGATGTCGACACCGACGCTGGTGAGCTGAAGCTTTTCTTCCTCTTGCATGTGGCGGTTGGCATTGGAAAACGAACCTCGAGGTGCGGTGGCCATGAAAATCCTTTGGGCGAATTGAAATCGCCTGGAGTCTAGAGTCTGGCGTTAAACCCCAAACTCTAGACCCTAGACGCGAGACAGATTCTTAGTAGGAATGCTTGTAGAGATCCGGCTCCATGCGCGATTGCGCGCCTACACTTGCCAGGGTTTCTTCGAACTCTTTACGCAGGAACGGATCTTCTTCGTTGTAGGGGACTGCCGTGCCGCCGTCTTTCATGTCGATGGCGCCGTAGTCGATGCCCTTTTCACCGGGCTTGCCGCGATCGCGTCCCGGCGCATTGGGGCCGAACCAAGCGGTCAGACGCAAGGGCTCTTTGCTCGCGCCAAAATGGGCGTGAAACCAGTTGCCACTCATCGGCGCCGCGCTCACCATTCCAACCGGTTCATAGTCTTGCCGGCGGATTTCTTCGGTCGTGCCTTTTTCCCAGGGATGGGTGCCCAGTTTTGACGGCCAAGTGTAGGTATAGCCTTTGCCGCTGAGGCAGATCAGCACGGCCGCCGAGCCGTGCGCATGTGCCTTCGAGTAACGGCCGGTTTCATGTTGGCCGATCCACATGTAAAAGTGCTGGCCAGCCATGTGCGGCTCGATGCGCCGGTAACCCGGCGAGCGGCGGTTGTCCATGGGCAACTCGCAGGACATCACGTCAGGAATAATGTTGGTCTGGCGCATGGCAAGACCCCGGAGCGGGTCCGGTGTGACTTCTTCTTTGTACTTGTAGTAGTCGTCGCTCGGATCGAAACGATTTTTGAAATGATAGGGGCAATTGAAGATAAAATCCTCGTGGTCAAAGTTGTTCATCACGTTGGGCGCCGTCGTGCCGGCGAGCAAAAGCGCCGGACTGGAAGTCGCATTCACGATCCGGTGCGTGGCGTTCATCGGAATGGCGAAGATCGAGCCTTTCTGCCATTCGAACGTGACCTTCTTCGGATTGCCGTCGACCCAAACCTCGGTCGTGCCGCGGCCGTCGACGACGAGATACTGCTCTTCGTAAAGGTGCTTTTCGGGATTGAGCGCGCCGGCGCCAGGGACTTCCACGACATAGCAACCCCAGAGACCTTCGGTGCCGAGAAGCTGAATGAATGTGCCGCTGCCGCCCATGCGCTTCCACGGTTTGCGCGGCAGATCCTGCACGCGGCGCACGCCGATGTCGCGATAGATCGGAATGCCCTGCGACTCCATAAAGTTGTCGTACGGCGTATTGGGCCGTAGAAATTTTCCATAGCCGGCCCGGGTCTTTTTATCTGTCGGTTCCTGAAATGTTTGCTCAGCGGGATGATCCATAATGCCTCCTTCTTACTCGTATAATTCGTTGGAATCTGCAGGTCGGCGTGAGATCGCGTACTCAAGCCCAGCGGATTTGAATCAATTATTATCGATTGGCTGACTGGGAGTCAAACGAACGACCGAGACAACGGGCGCGAAAAAAAGGTAGAATGAACGATGCGGAATCGGCATGATGGGTTCTTAGGCTGCTTGGTCGGCTGGAGATCTGAACAAAAGTAGTGGGATGGGAGTTTCTGTTCCCAATCGCGAACCAGATCTCAACAGCGGTTTCACACTCACATCTACCGTCGTGCTTAGCCGAGTGTATTCCGCGCCGGTCTGAAACAAAGGATTAAGCCTACAGAATATCGTCTTTTCTTTCTTTCTTTCCTTACTCAATCTTATCCGCCTTTGAGCGATTGCACTTCTCGCAGAGAAGTTCAATATTCCTCGCTGTGTTGTTCCCGCCCTTTGCAAGAGGGACAATGTGGTCGTACTCGAGATTCTCTCGGCTTCCGCACCTTGAACATTGCCCCCGGTCTCTCCGCCATACCTCGATTCTGACGGTTTCCGGCACGCGTGGGCGGCCCAGCGGGTTGGTGTCAGATCCCATTGACTTGTGCTTGTGGTATAGGTGCTCGAAGTGCCGTCGTTCTTTATCGAACTCCTCTAGGACCAGGAGTTTCTTTTCCTCGACTCCGCAGTGGCCCTGTATGGAATAGCAGTTGTTTTTGAAAAGCCAGAATCCCACAACGGTAAGTTCAACTGGATCGATCTTCGACTGTTCGAGGGCTTCTTGGATCCGTGAATGGAGACGCTCTGGCTCGTCGTATTCTGGTCGCCAAGAGTGGACAAAGGACGCGTAGTTGTTGCCGCTGAGTTTACCGCGGACGATTGCATGCCCTAATTGAGGCAGGGCATGGAAAGGTGGAAGAGGGGATCTGACATTCTTTAGTTGATTCCAGAGGCTGCGTAGTTCAGCCCAATGCTGACGGTCTTCTGGGCTCGTCTCCACCTCCCGCGCAACATTCCAGACGGAGGTGAGTCTTTCGTCACCGACGGGTGGTTTATCCAGCGAAAAAGTCCACTTGCCTCTGTCAAGCAGGAGGCAGACAATCTCCTTGAGTCGCTTCAACGCTTTCAACTCCTCAAGTGAAGGAAGAAGCCCGTCGCACAAACCTAATTTAGTGACCTTCACTTTCACGAGTCGGGGTTCCCTTCCTCACTGATCGTCCGCTCGACGATTAGAGCTGCGTCAAGGCAAATGGATAAAACGAAAGACGCTTCCGTTCATAACTACAGTTGGGCGGACATTATGAATTAAAATTGGCCGCTGCTTGACTGATGACCTCCAGCAACGGGCTACGCCACCCACTTTTCTTTCAAGATGACGCCACCCATACCCTTTTGAGTTAGGACCTCTGAGAATGACTCGATATGGCTGCTACCAAGCACAAACAACGTGCGGTCTACTTTCGCTTCGAGCATCTTCTCCAGCCAATATTGTTCACGGAGCGGCCATTGTATTTTCAACGCCTCGTCTAGTTGCTTTACCTGAGAATCACTCAAGATCTGTCCATAGCCCAACTCCTCCCTTACTTCCTTTTCAAGTTTTATTCCCTTTTTCCTTCGCTCATTCGAGTCTGGGTCACAAAAGATATGTCTTATCGATAGCTCATCCGCAATGGATTTACATACATACCGGGTGGCTTCCCATTGCTTCAGAGATTCGATACTCATCTCTTCCGCGATGCAGTCAATGGTATATTCTGCGCACGCCTCCCTTAGGTAGTCCTCAAATGCATTAATGACGTGCATATCTGAGGTCTTATTCTCGAACTGTACACCATGGTTGACGCCCACCAGATATATCATCTCATTCAATACCTAAGAGCCTTAACAGATCGGCCCCTGAGTTGCGGGGCGCCTCGGCGGGCAGTTGGATGGCGATTACTTGAGCCATCGGGAGACTGTCGGAAGTTTTGCGACGTCCAGAGGCCACGTACCGAACAACGCGACAAGTTCCGGCTTGGTTGCCGTAGCCAAGTTGACATACTTCGGGAAAATGCTTGGTTGGAACGCGCGGCCCGTGATCTCTTCAGCCTGATCCAATTTAAGGCGGCGGACCGTTGCTTGTGGGATGCCGCTCTTACACTTCGCGAGAATGTCGGTAAGGCGCTCGTCCGATGACACGATTGCAACTTTGTCGTCGCCGTGGATATGTGCGAGATGAATGCCCATTGAGATGATGAGATGATCGAAAGTCCCCATGGGTGTGACGTTGTTGTTCCTCCGAGATATTCGAAAGTAGTGATCTACAGGCGCCACCAGGTTCATGCCTAGAACGTGATACCGCGACAGCTCGTAGTGGTAGATAAACTTTCCGTTGTGAATGTCATTTTCGAACTGCGTGCAGAGCGAACGGTAGACCCGTTTGTCGACAGTACCTGCCTTTTTTACATGCCTGTTCCAAGCTCCGAAAGCGTACTTCATGAAAACGCTGAAAACCTCGGCGACGCAGAAGTTTGGGAGGTAGAAGAAATGTTGTGTCGCGCCGGATCGAACGGAATTGAAGATATTCTCGATCCGAGATGCCATTTTCATGTGCTTCGTGGACCGTGGCAGGTAAAACGCAGCGGTGACGTTCGCATCAAGAAGTAGATACATCAGGGTTCTCGTCCGACCAATATTGAATAGTTCGGTCAACCTATAACGGACGCTAGATTTGCCAACATCACTCAGATTCAATCATTATCATTAGAGGAATTTGTCGTTTGTTTTTATCGGATGTTCTAAGGCAAACACAGACCAGTTTTTCCCGATAGAGGCTGTCAACCAACTCTGGCTACAATGGTCCTGGCCCTTTCGCAAATGTCAGCCGCCGATAAACCTGTCGTGTGGAGTCGACGTCGCGCTTGCAGTATTCGACTATCTCGGCGAGTTTGCCGGCGCGGTAGTACGGGTAGACTTTAGAGCCGTCGAGACTTTCCTTCGGCGAAGGGATGCTGAGGGCTTTCGAAAGCGTGTCGAGACTGGCGTGCTCGCGGCCCCACTTGCTCCACTCCTGCATGGTGTCGTAGATCGGCGCGTTGCGGAACCGGGCGAAAGGAAGATCGCGCGACGGCTTGATCTGATGGATGATCGAGCGTTGATAGATGAAGCGCAGGTCAAAGTCTAGGATATTGTGGCCGACGAAGAGGTTGCAGTCGGCGGCCAATTTCCAGAAGGCGTTGATAATTTCCGTTTCCTCGCCCTGGAGAGCTTGCACCTCGCAACCGACGGGCGGCTCGACAGCGTAGCAGATACAAATAATTTTCGCGGTTACCGCCGATAGGCTGAGCTTTTTGAGCAGCTCGGCTTCGTTCAGCTGGATTTGCGCTTCGAGCAGACCGTTTTCCTGCAACGATGGGTCCGTGGGAACGGTTTCGATATCGAGAAAAATAGTTTTCATGAGTTGGTCCTGGAGTATCTAAGAATTGTGTCTCGTTTTCGAAACCCTTCGATCCGGTCGGAATAACCGGAACATGAAAGGACCGTTCATCCTTTGGCTCTAGAACGACAAAACCCTTTAGAACAACGTCAGCTGTTTTCTTTTTTCAAGCCCGAGCTCGACCGCTTCGCCGAGACGCAGGAAAATTATTTTGAACGCTGCGATCTCCCGTCCGAGACTCTGCTTAACTGCTTGCGAATAGATTTCCGCCTGTCGGCGATAGCGTTCGGCTGCTTGGCTCAGCTCATTTCGAGCGACTCTATCTGTCTTATAGTCGGCTAGGTAAAGCAAGTTGGTTTTTTCGTAGACGAGATCGATGACGCCCTCCATGATCTGGCCGTTCCACGGCATCAAGAGCGGCACTTCGCGGCCGAGGATATGCGACTGAGCGAAGTCGGCGTAGACTTTCGAGCGAAAGAAAGCGCGGAAAATCTCTTGAAGCTCCGATTCGATCGCCCGGCGGGAGGATTCGAATTCGCTGGGCAGCGCATGACCGATGAAATCGTCAAGCTGGCGTTCGAAGTTTTTGACGTCGCGGGTGAACTCCCAGTTCTGTAGAAAACGGTGCGCAAGATCGCCGACGACGAGCGCCGGCGTTTGCCGAAAGGGTTGTCCGTTCGTTTTGCTGCCTGCTTCAGTCGAAGTTTCTTCTTGCCGTTTGAGAAGTGTCGGCGTGAGAAACGGCTGGGATTGTCGCGCTTTTTCATAGGCGGACGCGCGCCGTGCCCAAGTATCGACGAAGGTTTGCCAGTCGAGTGTTTTCTTGGCGCGTTTGGAACCGGCTTTGGTTCGACTGGGCGCGGTCAGGCTCGCGCTGACAACTTCGATTTTCATGGTGCCGCCACCGAGGGCCATGCTTTTTGAATCTACGGCGTCGGCGATGCTGCCATTGAGCGTGCCGTCGAGCATGGAGAGGAAACTGCCGCCGGATCGTCGGCTGCTCGGCGCGCAGGAGATGATCAAGTTTTCACGCGCTCGGGTCATGGCGACGTAGAGTAGGCGCTTTTGTTCTTCGGCGTTTCTCCGTCTGGTTTTTTCCGCGATGTACAGTCCGGCGAGATCTGAAATCGCGCCGATGCGCAGGCCGGTCAGCCCTGTCGACCAATCGAACATCGCTTCGGCATCGGCGCTCTGTCTGCCTTCGATGCCGGTCTGGCAGCCGGCTAAAATCACGATCGGGAATTCCAACCCCTTAGATTTGTGAATGCTCATGATGCGCACGGCGTCGAGATTTTCTTCGGCGAGCACACTCTCGCCTTCCTCCTTGACGTCGAGTACGCGTTGTTCCAATTGACGAATCGCCTCCTTGAGGGTAGTCAACCCTTCGTGGCCAAGCTGTTCGGCTAGCTGCGCCAGCTTTTGCAGATTTGCCACCGCCTGTTCGCCATGAAAATAGCAGGCCGCTAGTAACTCCACCGGCAACGTCGTGAAGATATGGGCTACCGCGGCCCCGATCGGCAGGGTCCGAGTCTCGTTGTGAAGGCACGCCAGAGCTTCATAGAGCTCGGCGAGAGTCGGTGGAAAATTTTTCCCGACGAGTTTCTCGGCAGCGCGGTAGTCGAGCAGGTTTTGCCGGTGCAGCTCATAAATCTGCTGGTCGGTGAGTCCGCCCAAAGGCGAGCGCAGCACGCCGACCAGCGCGAGGCGGTCATGAGGATTCTCCACGGCGCGCAGCAGGTTGACCGCGTCGATAATTTCTTTCGCGGCATAAAAATGGCGCTCGCCTTCGACAACGTAGCGAATCCCTTGGCGGCGCAAGGGTTCCAAATAATCATGGATGTCAGTGAGCTTGCGCAAGAGAATGGCAACATCTTTTGGCTGCGCATAGACAGTCTCGCCGCGCGCATTGAGAATCGCGGTCTTGCCTAGGACATGTTCCTTTAACCAGCGCGCCAAGCTCTCGCCTTCGAGTTGGCGCGCGGTTTCGGCATTGGTCTCCTGGTCCGTCGCGACGATCTTTCGCACCAAAAGCTTCGGGACATGGCTTGGCGCAGCGATTCTCCCGGGCACGGGGTGTATGTTGATGTAGGGCGGCTGCAGGTTATCTTGAGCCTGGATGAGGCTTTCAAAAGCGCCGTTGACGACGTCGAGTATCGCCGCATTGCTGCGAAAATTGGTCGTCAGCCGGCATTCGACGCCGTTCTGCGCCTTGATGATTTTCTCGACGACTTCGAGATAGGCCTCGATGTCGGCCCGGCGAAAAGCATAGATCGATTGTTTGGGATCGCCGACGACGAAGACTTTGCCGGGAGTCAGTTTCACCTTGCGCCAGTCCTTGGCCGCAGCGCCTTGGGCTTCGGCGAGATAGAGCAGGATCTCGTACTGGATCGGATCGGTGTCCTGAAATTCGTCTATGAGGATTGTGCGGTAGCGCCGTTTGAGGTCCGCGCGCACGTGATCTTGGTCGCGGACGAGATTACGTGCGCGCACGAGCAAGCCGTCGAAGGAAAGATGGCCTTCGCGGATAAATCGTTCGCGGAAATCTTCGGCGTAGGGAACCAGCAAGCGCCAGACGAGGCCGGTCAATTCCCCATCGACCCTGACGAGCCCTTTGGCGGCGCGTACGAGCTCTTGAGCTTCGGCAACGTCGTCGCACTCCCAACCCTTGAGCTCTCGACTGATCGCCTTCTCGGACAACAGGGTGTGTTCGTCCGTCAATAGGTCCGAACGCTGTTCGGCTATCAGAAATTCACCGAGAACCGCCTGCGCCGCGCGAACTAACTTTTCATTGAGCCGGTCTTCGGGATGGCGTTCAATCAAATTTGCCGCTCGGACTTCGAGTTGAACCAACCAATCGCGCAGCGTGGGCGGAATTGCGTTCCGCCCATCTAGGTTCTGTCGAAGATCGACGTTTTCCGTGGAAATCGATTTGGCTAGAGCTTTGATCTGATCGAGTTGACAGAGCGGAAGAATTTTTCGCCAGTCCGCCGCGTGGGAGCTTCGCAGTGAAAGTTCCTGATCCAGCCAGAGGTCCCATTGCTCGTCGAAAAGGCGGTCGAATGCGGCGCCATCGTCCTCGTGAAATTGCGGGTCGACTCCTGCTTCGAGAGGATAAAGCCGGAGCAACGTGGCGGCGAAGCTGTGAATCGTGCCGATGTCGCTCCGTTCCATGTTTCTCAACGCGTCGTGAACGCGGCTGTCCAACTCATCCTTGGACAGCTGGTAGCATGCGATCAGCGCTTCAATATCGCTCTGAGTTTTTTTCTCGATGGCATTTGCCGGTTGGCGGTCGAGCTCGATATCGAGAAAAGCTTGCAAGCGTTGGCGCAGCCGGAGCTTCATCTCCTCCGCTGCTTTATTGGTAAAAGTAAGGGCGACGATCTCGGTGATTTTCAGCGGCTCGGGGTTGCGCAACAGCAAATGAACCAGGCGATCGACTAACAGCGTCGTTTTCCCGGTGCCCGCCCCCGCTGTGACCACGAGGTTGCGATCGAAGGTGGCGATGGCGATTTGGCGATCGCGGGCGTCGGGCAGTTCGATATTCGCTTGCGTCGCGCTCATAGTTTCTCGGGATCTTTCCTACGCAACGCGCGATGAGGTTCCGTCACTGGATCGTTGTCGGCGCGCCACAGACTCGGCGGGTGGTTTTTGCGGCAGATCGCTGCCGCGTCGCAGTGGCCGCAGTATTCGCCGCGGTTGAGAAAAAAACGGCCCTGGCGGACGCCATCGACGAGATAAGCCAAAGTTTGTTTGGTTGCCGTGCCGATTTCGTCGGTTAGTCCTGCGCTGCCGTAGGAAGTCGAGAGCAGCGGGCCTTCAGCCCAGCGCGCCGCGATATAATAGAAAACCGCTTCGATGGCCGGTCGCGATGGCTTGAAGTGTTGTTCTTCGGCCCAGCGCTGCGCGAGCATGTAGTAAAAGGGTGGCTGCAATCTCTCGCCGCGCAGAGCCGCGCGGAGGAGATTGGTATCTTGAGTTGCCGGCTTTGCGCCAAATTTAAATTTGTAATCGATGACCCGAAGGGCTGTGTCATTACGGTCGATGCGATCCATCCGCCCGCGGATCGTCAGGCCGTTTAGCGGTTCCGGCCAGTCGTTCGGCAATCGCGCGGTCACGCCGGTTTCCAAATTCACCGGGGCAAACCCGGACTGGGTCAGCTCGCGGAGATCTTGAGCGATGACTTGGCGCAGCAGTTGGACAAGATCATCCTTGAGGCTCTCCCAAGCGAGCGGGTAGCCGACCGGATTGTCTTTCTCATAGTCGGCGAACACATGGGCCGCGATAGTGAGCAGGGTGTTTTCTACGTCCAGCGTTGTTGCTTTGCCGTCAAAGTAACCGCCGTCGATCAGAGCGCGGTAAAACGAATTCAAAATCTCATGGCCGATCTCGCCACGTTCAGCGGGACTCGGTCCGAGGACTTCTTCGGGACGGTCGAGCGGTTCCAAACCGAGCACATGGCGCGCGAAAAACTGAAACGGGCAACGGGCGTAGGTTTCGAGCGCGGTGGGCGAAAGGCCGCGCTCGGAGAAATGTTTCCAGTAGTTATCGAACTCGCCGACCATGCCATCGTAACCAAGCAAGCGGTCGCTGCTTTGATCGACTTCGGCGACAACTTTGCGGCCTTGTTTGTAGAGGTTCGGTAGTGCGGCGCAGGCTTCGATCAGCGCGGTGGGATCTTGGGCTTCGAGCGTCAGTCGAATTGCCAGTTCTGCCGGCAAGAGTAAGTCCTGTCGATCGAACGGCGGTGTGGCGGTTTTTTCGGT
>WNFR01004544.1_pt1 | contig 23588 bp, 20 predicted proteins | sample 5400221 | NCBI WGS metagenome assembly WNFR01 (sample SAMN13153357, study PRJNA577476) | soil metagenome | isolation source: 40 cm soil under Madrone tree | place: USA:California | collected 2016-06-14 | reverse complement strand
GGTCTTGATCAAGTGCTCTTCGCTGGCCCAGCGCCCGAAATGAAACTGCAGGACGAGCGCGGCGCTCAGATCGTCGCGGGGAATCTCAACGCCGACGGAACGCAGCCGAACGGACCCGGCTATATGTCGTGGCTCGCTTCAAAGGGCTTGGACGCTCAGTCCGATTTTGTCATCGACTTTACCGACTCGGGGCTGGATCGTGGTTCGACCGACGAGTTTCTGCTTCATCCTGATTTCCTCGACTCTGCACTTCAGAGCCGCGTGGCCTATAGCATCAACTACTCGGACGACGGACGGAAGGATGATCGTCGCGGCCACGGCACCATCGTGGCCTCGGTTGCCGGCGGGCGAGGCGCGAGCACCCGCGAGGATGCGCCGGGCTATATGTACGGGTTAGGCGTCGACCCTACGGCGCGGCTGGGGGCGTCTCGAATATTCGACCAGAGCGGTAAGATGTCGAGTCAGCTTCGCTTCACCAACGTCGCGTCTGCGGCCTACTCAGCCGGCGCCCGCATATCCAACAATAGCTGGGGTAACTCTTCAAATAGCTACGACGCAACTGCGCAGGAATACGATTCTCTGGTTCGGGACGCCCGACCGTCGGCGCCCGACAATCAAGAGATGACCTTTGTCTTTTCAGCGGGTAACTTCGGCGCTGGCGGGCACGTAAGCTCGCCAGGAACTGCGAAGAACGTCATCGCCGTGGCCGCGAGCGAGAACTATAGGCCGGAAGGAATCGACTCTTGCAACCTCGACGGCGGGGGCAACATCGGGCCCGACGGCGCGGACAACGTTCGAGACATCCTGCGGTACTCATCCGGAGGGCCAACGTCTGACGGCCGCGCAAAACCGGATATCACCGCGCCGGGAACACACGTCTACGGCGCCGCATCTCAAGCGTCCGGGTTCTTCGGCGACGGTCTGTGCCCGGGTGTGGGTTTGTTTCAGCCGCCCAACCAGACACTCTACACGTGGTCCTCAGGAACGAGTCTCGCGGCGCCGCATATCTCGGGAGCAGCCTCGCTCGCTCGACGGTTTTTTGTCGCGCGAAACCTGCTTGGAGATAGCCGCGCGCCGTCACCGGCAATGATAAAGGCTTACCTGCTGAACTCGGCGTCTTATCTGACGGGCGAGAATGCCGGCGGAGACCTTCCAGGGGAAAGGCAAGGCTGGGGTCTAGCCAACATGTCGCGCGCATTTGACGGCGCAAAACGAGAGCTGGTTGATCAGACCAAACTATTTACGGAGAGTGGCCAGACGTTTGAGATTCAGGGTTCGATCGCTGACCGATCGGCGCCGTTGCGCGTGACGCTTGTGTGGACCGATGCGCCTGGATCCTTGATCGGGCCGGCCATCGTGAATGACCTTGACCTTGAGATCACGATCGGCGGAATGACGGTTTATCGAGGCAACAGGTTCGCGGGCGAGTACTCGATTGCAGGGGGCGTACCTGACCGGCTCAACAACGTCGAATCGATCTACCTGTCTTCCGGTGCCATACCTATGGGCATTCAGGGTAACTTCACGGTCACGGTGCGCGCGGCAAACATTGCGGGCGACGGAGTGCCCGGCAATGACACCAGTCTCGATCAGGACTTCGCGCTCGTGGTTTACAACATAGCGCCGCCGGTCCAACCGCCGCCGCCGCCGCCGAAGAAGGTCCCGGCGATCACCGGAGTGACTTACGTGAAGAAAACCATCGCGATCACCGGCCGCGATTTCACGGCCGCCGCTCAGGTGGAAATCAATGGTCGGGTGATCGAAAAGACCTTCGAATTCGATTCATCTACCAACTCGCTGAGCCTCAGACTGAAACCCGGCAAGCTGAATCTCATTGAAGGTGACAATCAGATTGTACTGATTGAGAACGGCGAGCGGTCGCAGCCTTCGGTGCTGCGCTTCTGACCAGAAAGGAGAAGGCAGTAGGCGGTAGTTGTATTCGGAAACTCAAGGGTATCCGCCTTCTGACTTCTGACCTCTGATTTATGGTCTTATGTTGTAGTACCTGATCTTGCTGTTGAGCGTCGTGGTATTCATCCCAAGCAGCTTGGCGGCGCGCGATTGATGGCCCCCGGTTATTTCCAGCGCGCGCCGGATCAGCTCGATCTGGAAGCGGTTCACTTCGTCGTAGAAAGATATCCCACGCGATAAATCGATCTGAGTCGCTACCTTCTGTCCTCCGACCTGAGCGGCTGCGCGTTGAGGATTGAGAACCTCGTCGCGCAGGTCTTCGCGCTCGATCGTCTTGCCGCGCGCGATAATGACCGCTCGTTCCATCACATTCTCAAGCTCGCGCACGTTGCCCGGCCAGTTGTGGGCCTCGAGGGCAGACAGGACTTCCGCCCCTATCTGATCCGACACATCACGGCTGTTTTCCGCAGCGTACTTCCGAATGAAATGCTGGGCAAGCGGCAGGATGTCCTCGCGGCGATCCCGAAGCGGCGGCAGAGCTATGGCGATCACATTGAGACGGTAGAAAAGATCTTCGCGGAATGTGCCTTCGTCGACGGCCTGCTTGAGATCGACGTTGGTCGCTGCGATGATGCGTACGTCAACCTGCCGTCGAGTGGTGTCGCCCAGTGGCGAGAAGTCGCGCTCCTGAATGACGCGGAGCAACTTGGCTTGCGTCTCCATCGAAATGTTCCCAATCTCGTCCAGGAAGATCGAGCCGCCGTCTGCAACCTCAAAGTACCCTTTCCGTGCCGCGATGGCGCCCGTGAAGGCGCCACGCGTGTGTCCAAACAGCTCTGATTCCAATAACTCAGTCGGCAGATTTGCCGAGTTTACAGTGATGAACGGTTTGTCAGCGCGCGCGCTATGATTGTGGATTGCACGGGCGATCAATTCCTTTCCCGTCCCGCTCTCGCCGGTGACAAGGATCGTGCTGCGCGCAGGCGCTACCTGCTCAACAAACGCGAGTATCTCGAGCATTTTTTCGCTGCGCGCGACGGTTTCTCTCGGCTCTGTGCTGCGTTTTAGAGTCTGCTTCAGGGTGCGCCGTTCTTCGTCTTTGCGACGGCGACGTACACCTGAGGTGACAAGCTTGAGAATCTCCTTGTTGTCGAAGGGCTTGCTGATGCAGGTGAAGGCGCCGCGCTGCATTGCGGAGATGGCAGTGTCGAACGTCGCGTAGGCGGTTATCATTACGACCACAGCCTCGGCGTCGATTTTGAGTATTTCTTCGAGCGTGCTCAAGCCGCCCATTCCCGGCATCGAGACGTCGAGCAGGACCAGGTCGTAGGGTCGCTGCTGGAACTTGTCCAGCCCTTCTTCGCCGCTTCGCGCAAGCTCAAGCTGATAGCCTTCGGCCGCGAGCAGGCTCTCGAGCACATCGCGCATTACTTCCTCGTCGTCCACAACGAGGATGCTGCCTTTCTTTGCCATATGATTGGTACCACTTGCAGAGCAAACAAATTGCTGAATGGATTAGTCGCTCGCGGCTTGCATCTGGCGCGCGAAGGCGGTGGGTAGCTTGATGGTGAAATGCGCACCCTCACCCGGACGGCTTTCAACGAATATGCGCCCGTTGTGCTCCTGGATGATCCCATACGACAACGCGAGGCCGAGACCCGTTCCCTGGCCGACTTCCTTCGTAGTAAAGAACGGATCGTAAATCCGGGCGATGTTCTCAGGAGCAATGCCTACCCCTGTGTCTCGGAAATCGATAACCAACGAAGTATCGACGGCACGAGTGTGCACAGTTAGCCGGCCGCCGTTGGGCATCGCATCGCGCGCGTTCAGTATAAGGTTCATGAAGACCTGTTGAAGCTTCGACGCGCTGCCGTATGCCGGTTGAAGATGCTCGCCATAGGTGCAGGCGATTTTGAACGTCGCACTTCGCAGTTGCGGCTCCAACAACTGAAGCGTGTCGTCAAGTACTCGATTGATATCGATCTCACGGAACTGAGCATCGCCAGTGCGGGAGAAGTTCAGAAGGTTATTAACGATCCCTGATGCGCGAACGGTCTGAACGTGAATCTTCTCGAGCAGCTTGCGCTTCGGGTCGTTCTCCGTGACCTGCTGCAGCAACATCTGCGCGTAGGACGAAATCCCGGCGAGCGGCGTATTAACCTCGTGCGCGACCCCGGCGGCCAGTAATCCGATCGACGACAGCTTCTCGCGCTCGAGCAACTGCTGTTCAAGTTGCGCGCGCTCAGTCACATTTTCGATGACCACGAGCGTCCCGGTGACCACGCCGCGCGCTGCTTCGAACGGCGCAAGCGAAATGTTGAGCGTGAGCGGGCGGCCGTCCTCGGTCGAAGCATTGTATTTGTAGATATGCCTCGTGTCGCGAATCGCCCAGCCTTCCTGACCTATAACGTTCTGGATGGTCTCAATCAGATCGCGGTCGAAAATCTCGTCTATGTTGCGGCGCAACGCGCGCTCGCGCGCGATGCCGAAAACCTCTTCAAGAGAGCTGTTCCATGTCGTGACCCGGCCGTCGAAGTCAACTACGAGAATGCCGACGTTGACGCTTTCAATGATGTTCTCGGAAAACTCCTTGAGCCGGGCGAGTTCTTCGGCCTTCTCCATCTCCGACCTGTACAGCAGACTATTCTCAATTGCGACCGCGACGTAGCCCGATAGCGCCCTCAGCAATTCGGTGTCTTCGCTTGTCAGCATCGCGCCTGTTGACGTCCGCCCGATCCCAATGATCGCCACCATCCGATCTCTCACGACGCACGGGACGTAGTAGTGAAGTTCTTCGTAGCCCCTGCCCAACCCCTCGAGTCCGTCGGCGTCTAACAGACCGTCCTGTTCCGATCGAAGATCGTGAGCTACGATGAAGCCCCGTCCCGCCGAGCGGATTCGAACTGTCTTTTTGATATTCCCCGGGAGGCTCACCTCGCCATCGATCCCAGCAGCGTGGGCAAGTCGAAACCCCGAAGGCGTGTTCGCATCTTCGATGAAGATGGCGACCTTGCGAACGGACAGCATGTCCGACAATCGTCGAACAAGCGAGTTGAGTAGCTGCGGTAGTGCGGTCGTCTGAGCTAGCGTTCTACCAAAATCCTGAAGGCCTGTTCGAAGCGTGTACCTTTCACCGTAGAACCACCGGTCCGCCAACGACTGAAGCTTGTTTTTGATCGGCGCAAACAGCATCGTCACCAGGAGCATTCCTATGACAACCACAAGCTTCGTCTTGAGGGAACTCAGATCAGCCGTCTGCCAGATGAACTTGACCAGATCGCTGACGCCCAGAAGCATTGCCATGTATATCGCCGCCACGGCGACGATCGCCATCACATGCACGAAGCTTCGGCGCATTATTACGTCGACGTCCATCAAGCGATAGCGGATTATCGAGTAGCCAAACGATAGCGGGATCAGAATGAGAGGCCCGAAACCAAGCACCTGCATCGCCGGCGTGGTTTCGACACTCATGATGTCTGGAACCAGGTAGAAGGCCCCAAACGGAAACGCCGAAAGACCGATGCCCCAGATGATCCACTTGAGTTGCTGTTTGAGTAAAGGTTTCTCGGCGCGAACAAAAGTCCGTACCAACAGCACGCTCCCAGCTACGAAGAAGAGGAAGTAGTGTAGAAGCTCACCCCGGTCCAATAGATTACGCACCTGCACGAGCCCTTCGCTCTTGAAGACGCCCGGCCTGTACTGCCAAAGAACGTTGAGAATGATTAATGCTACGGCTGGCAGGTAAAGCACAGCAACGCCTGGTCGCGAGCGCAACGACCAGGCATGGCCTGATGGGAATCTGGCACAGAAATGCAAAAATAGCGGTGCCAGAAGCGCAAGGGACACGCCGCTGAGGAGATATACAACTTCATCTAGTTTGGTGAATTCGCGCGTCGAGTGATAAAAGTAGACTACGAAGGAAAGCAGGAACCACGCGAAGAAGTGATATGTCAGCGTAGCACGGCTTTGCCTGAATAAGACGAACAATCCAATACCCAGATAAACCACCGCGATGAACGCCAGGTAGAGCCCGCGTTCGAGACGCTGGTCGCGGGCAACGACTTTGAAGTCCACATCGTAAATCGGGTGCTTGATTCCGAAGATGTTTTTGAGAACCGGATCTGGATGGAGGATCGCATACCGCGCATTATTCCCTACGCCCTGGCCTTCAAGGTAACGGGATAGCGTTTCCGCGCGTGCGACTTCCTCATAGTCGAGGCTGCGAGGAGCCAACTTGGCACGTGAACCATCGTCGGACCTGCCCACGTAGAAGAACGCTTTGACGTAGTCACCCTTCCGTACGGCGTAAGCAAGGGGGGAATCGTGGTTGACCGACTTCGCTTGAACACCCTCAGGAGTATCGACCCATTCAATCCCATCATCGGCGACGGAGGGGAGGCTCAAACGGTCCCGCAGGTTGAGGATGCCTACCACGACGAGCCCGACTGTTATCGCCAAAATGGCGACAAGCTTGGTCGTGCTCATCGGTCCTTTCATCTCAAACCCCTTTACAATCTCTCAATCAGAGAAGGAAATAGGACTGCCCTGCCGTGGCAACTGCTATTCCCGCTCCCGCACTTACTCAAAACCAACTAAAACCAAGGCTTTATCCACATTGTATGATGATCCTAAACCGCCAGATTCCATATTTTCGGAAGAGGAACCAAATTTTTGGATACGAACAAGTCCTTCCATTTCAGTCATGAAATGGGGGACCGGTTCAGGCACAAGCCCGTGGGAGCCTCGGGGCGGAACGGAAAGCGACCTGATTAAGGATAGTCCTTGATCTCAACCAACACGGCTTGATCGTAGCCGGCTGCTGCAGATCGCCTCACTAAAACCTTAGCGACAGCCCAATGCGAACCAGCCGGTGGAAGCGGCTTGCTACCAACTCCTGGCGCTCATCGGCGATTGAGCCCTGTTGGTCCAACAGATTTCGCAGATCAATGACCGCCGCCCACTGTCCGGGTATGAAGCCAAGGCTGGGCAGTTCCTGAGTCAGCGAAACACTGAGGTTTGGATCATAGGTGGAGATCTGCCCTTGAAAGGGATCAATCGCGAACATGGCCTGTCCGGGTGAAAGTCTCAGGACCGTCGAGATCTTTGTGCCGGTTCCTACAAAGTTCGCGTCCATTTTCGCCGAGATGACGTGGAAGAGGCCGTTGGTGAAGAGATTCGCGGGTGTCGTTATCCCTCGGCGATCAAGCTGCTGACCCTCACCGAATGCGTAGCCCACGGAACCATCGAGGACCTTGTTAACGTGGCGGCGGTAAACAACCCGCAGTCCTCGCGTACGTCCCGATTGCTCTTCGCTGCGAAGCGCAGGTTCAGCCTGGGAGGCATCGGTCGGGATTGAGAGCAGCCCCACTCCGTGGCCTGATACAGTGTCCAGGAACGCCATCACCTCTAGAGACGACTTGTCCGATAGTATTTGTTCGCCCCCGAATTCGAGCCGGTAGCTGCGCTCCATCACGGGCTGTCCTCCGGCGATCGCCACCGGTTTCGGCTCAGAGAATTCTATTTCGCCCGATTCAAGATTTACTCTGGACTGAGTGTCACTGGACGAGCCCGGCACTAACCCGGCAAACACGCGAGTTCGCGCTCCGGCGTCGAGAGCTATTCCGAACCCTCGGCGTCGCACTCTGCCGCGAGAACGTGAATCGTCCATAGCCCATCGCAACCGAGACGCGATGATGATTACCAGCGTGCGCGGTGGTCAAGGCTCTCAAGCTCTGCGGCGCTCCGTTCCCATAGCCGAGCTGCCCGCTCATTACAAGATTCGCATCTCGCCCGATCTGCTCGGACACCGCGAAGTTTGCGCCCCCAAACGCGCTGCCGCCCGCGCTACCGCTCGCAGTGGCCTGCCCGAACGCATTAACCGCGCCATGCAACTCAGTCGAGCGAGCCGTCAACGCGACGGTTGAGTCGTCCTTCGCTGAGGCCGAATCCTGCTTTACCTCGTCGTAGTGGAAGATGGTGCCGCGAGCCCGTCGCCCGGCGTACTTCGAATCAGCGTTTAGACTCGTCTCGTCGGCAAGCGCGGTTATTCGACGTAAGAATATGGAATCGAATACGGTGACCTTGTTAGGCCTCACGTCCGCCGCAAGTTCGACGGGCTTGAAGCCATCAGCTTCGGCTTTCACGCGGTAGTGCCCCGGAACGATACCCGCCGCAGTGAACTTACCTTCGCTGTCGGTGCTGGCTCGCCTAACCACCTTATCAGCCTTTTCCGCTTCGGTGTCCGGCAGGACGACGACGGCCGCACCGATCAACGGGCTTCCGCTGGCATCCATCACAACCCCTCGTATGGACCCACGGCCGGCAGCAGCGTGCGCCGGCACGCTGGCATACGCGATTGCTCCAAGTGCGATTAGAGCCAACAGTCTTGTCGCTTGTCTCATTAGGTCACCTCTTAATCTGATAAGCAGAGGTCTAGTCCGCGGTAGTCACAATTCTATCATCCGACCTCGGCGTGTCAAGCAGTCCTGAGTCAGTCAACCAGCCGGCGAGCCGCCGAAAAGCTCGGCCGCGGTGACTGACTTCCGCCTTCTCTGATGGCGTGAGTTCCGCGAAAGTCTTTCCCAACGGCTCGTAGAAAAAAACCGGATCGTAGCCGAACCCATTTCCGCCACGAGCCTCTTTGAGTATGATGCCCTGCACTTCGTCCAGAAAAACCTTCTCTCCGCCCTCCCACACAACCGCGGCTGCGCAGATGAACCGGGCACCCCGACGCTGATCCGATAAGTCTTTCATCTCAGCAAGCAATCTTGCGATCCGGCTGGCATCGCCCATTCCCGGGCCCCCATAGCGGGCTGAGTAGATACCCGGCGCGCCCGCGAGCGCTTTGACTTCCAACCCGGAATCGTCCGCAACCGTTGGAAGGCCTGAGGTTCGATGAAAGTGTCTGGCTTTCAGCAGCGCGTTCTCGGCAAACGTCGAGCCCGTCTCTATCTCTTCGGTCGATGCTGAATCGATCAGACCGGCTACCTCGATTAGGCGCCTGCTCATTATCTCGCTGACTTCGGCGATCTTGCCCTGATTGGTTGTGGCCAACAGAATCCGCACGCCTTAAGTATATCATCGCTGAACTGACCAGCCACATTGCGCGGAATCGGTTCGCAAGCTCGCTTGGAACTAGAACCATTCGCAACGGGGTTTTTGCGTACTACATCGAATCCGCCCGCAGATTCCTGGATCGAATGCGTCCCAAAGAAAAGAGCGGGCAAAATGACGGTAAATATTTCTTCCAACTTATGTACTTTTTACACGTGCGGCATGCTTCCTCTGGTTGTGAAGGATGTCGATTAGATCAATAAATCAAATGAAATGGTGAGCGACGTAACCGAAATGAGCACTTCTCCACTCGTGGCACCTTGATTGCTCGGTGGTGGATGGGGCAAGAGATATGGGTGATGGCAACATCACTTCCTGTTCTCGATTCTCGGTTACTGTGGTGAGGACAGTAACTAGAGACAAAGGCGACGCAGTCTTCCCACGCTGCGTCGCCTCTTTTTTCCCCGATTGACATCCGGTACGCTCCCGTCTCACGAACGATCGCTGCTGGCACTCCAAGTTCAAGTCATGAGGCCGCAACGCTCACTCGTCGAAAAAGGGAACCGAAGACTGCACTCCAAGGGAGTGAACGCCCTTCCTGGCCGGCCGCCTTTCTTTCCCGTTGCGCGTCTAAAGCTTGACACCCCTTTTGCAGCGCCGATATGGTTCAAGCTTCGAAAGAGCTTGAGGATCTCATGCTGGATCAGTACCGACGCGACTTCGCCGAGTTCAACGTCGCTTGCGCGAGCGAGCATTACCTCTTCCAATCCGGCCAGAAGAACACTCTCGAGATCGCTCCCATTTACGAGCGCTACTGCCATCTTTTCGACCGCGACCTGGTTGACGGCCTCAAGCGCGAACTCTTCGAGTCATCAGCCGACTTTGACACTGATGGCGTGTCGAAAAGGCGGCTGTTTGCATTCGCCGTCGAGCAATTCCTCGAAGACTCGGTCAAGCGGCTGACCGAGGAGATAAGCGAATATGAAGCCGCCGCCACAGTCGAGTGGATGGGCCGCGAGATGACTTTCCAGGATTGTACTGTAGCGATTACGACAGAACGACACCGCGAGTCTCGCCGGGCACTCTACCGAAGGCGCCTCGCTGTTATTGAGGCGTCGAATAACTTGCGAGCGGAGCGGCTTCTAAAGTTGCACGAAACCGCGCGCGCTCTCGAGTATTCGAGTTACGTCGAATTGTTCGAGCAACTGCGCCAATTGGACTATTCAGCAATCGCAACACAGGGTGCAAACCTCCTGTCACACACTGAGCTTGCGTACGTTTCGCGGCTCAACGACGTGCTGAGGCGCGACCTTGCGCTTGGCGTGGACGACGCCGAGCGTTCAGATGCGATGTGCCTCCTGCATTTGACGAGCTTCGACGATCGATTTCCCCAGGGGCATATGCTCCAGGTCTACACCGAGACTATGGCCGGGCTCGGCATCAGAGTAGACTTGCAAAGGAACATAACAATAGACAGCGAGCCTCGCCGGCGTAAGAACCCGCGCGCTTTCTGCATGCCGATATCGATCCCCGAAGATATCAGACTGGTGATACGCCCCGCCGGCGGCCAATCGGACTATCAGGCATTCCTTCACGAGTCCGGTCACGCGCAGCACTACGGTTGGGCCTCGCCCCAGTTGCCGCCTGAGTTCAAATACACCGGAGACTACGCGCTCACCGAAAGCTACGCGTTTTTGTTTAACCATCTGATCTCTGACGGCGATTGGCTTGCGGCTTTTCTTGGAATCAAAGACAACGCCGAGTTCGTTCGTTCTGTGATGCTCGCGAGACTGGTGACCGTGCGCCGCTACGTGGCGAAGCTCATCTACGAGAGTCGGCTTCACCTTGATGACGACCTCGCTGTTTCGTCTGAACTGTATGCTGAACTTCAAACGAGCGCGACCAATTTCAAGACCGAGACCGGAGAGTTTCTGTTCGATCTCGACGATTCGTTCTATTCAGCAAGCTACCTTCGAGCGTGGGCGTTCGAGGTTTCATTGCGAGAATACCTGAAAACTCGTTTTGGCTCGCACTGGTGGGCTTCGCGCCGGGCAGGCGACTTTTTGAAACAGATTTGGGAAACCGGCGATCGATATACCGCTGATGAAATGGCAGCCCAGATAGGTATCGGCCCCATCAGGTTCGACCCGCTCATTGACGAGTTCAACGCGGCCTTGAAGTAGCAAGATCCACGGCAAGCCCCTGATCGACAGTGCTCATCAGTTATGCGAACAGTAGCCGTAAACCTTGGATCGCGCAGCTATCAGATTCAAATTTCTCCCGGTCTGCTCGACGAACTGGGTCACCGCACGCGATCGGCTCTGGGCCAGAACGCAAGACACGCCGTCGTCGTCAGCAATGCCACTGTTGACTCGCTCTACGGCGGCCCCGCTGTTAGGTCATTAGCTCGCGCCGGCTTCAAGGTTCATCATTTTTCAATCGGCGACGGCGAGCGCTTCAAAAGCCTCCGCACGGCCGAGTCGCTGTTTACATTCTTGCTGGAGCGCCGCATTGAGCGCTCCGATGTCATCGTCGCGCTGGGCGGAGGCGTCATCGGCGATCTCGCGGGTTTTGTCGCCGCGACCTATCTGCGAGGAATACGCCTGATCCAGGTTCCCACTACGCTGCTCGCTCAAATAGACAGCTCCATCGGCGGCAAGACTGCCGTCAATCATCCTCTCGGTAAGAATCTCATTGGCGCTTTCCACCAGCCTTCGCTTGTGGTAATCGATCCCTTGGTGCTGCGCACGCTTCCCGCGCGTCAGATGCAGGCAGGACTTTACGAAGCCCTCAAGTACGGCGTGATTAGCGACGGCCGATTGTTCAATCGTATAGCTCGGAACATCGACGAGTTAAAAAAACTTGATTCGACGGAGCTCGAGCACCTGATCGCGCGTTGTTGCGGCATCAAGGCCCGGGTGGTGCGAAGTGATGAGCGCGAGGCTGGGCTTAGAAGGAAACTGAACTTTGGCCATACCGTTGGGCACGCTCTTGAAGCCGTCACACGCTACCGGCGCTTTCTACATGGCGAAGCGGTTGGCCTTGGGATGCGCGCCGCTTCGAGAATAGCCGAGCGCCTGGGACTTCTGGCGGCGGGCGACCGGGAGACGATCGAGACGGCGATTTCCAGCGTTGGAGGGCTCCCGAGCGCTAAAACTCTTGCGCTCGATGATATACTTGCAGCAATGCATCGCGACAAGAAGGTTGAATCCGGCCGTGCTGCGTTCGTGCTGCCGGTTGAGATAGGTAAAGTCGTGATCAGATCAGACGTGCCTCCACAGATAGTCAGGGCAGCCCTCAAAGACGCGCTCGCTTGAGACGCAAGGAGCGGATGATTCGCATTCGGTGAGCGCGCAACACTTGGGCAAGGGTAGGGTTATCAGCGCCCGTCCTTGCGTATCCCGAAACGACTGGAGACAAATCATGATCAGCAACGCCACTGGCGCCGATGCGCGAGAGCGCGGTGCAATTTCAATCAGAGTGCTTTTGACGCTAATCCTCATTGGGATCGCCGCGTTTATAGTGATCAAAATAGCGCCGGTTTACATAGACGAGCGTCAACTTGCCTACAAGGTCGACGAACTTGCGAACCATTCTGCCGTGCGAAACCTGAAGGAAGACGATATCAATAAGCGCATTGAGTTTATCAGGAAAGAATACGAACTACCCGAGAACAGCATCAACCTCATATCTCGTGAGCCCGGCAGAGTCAAGATATCTGTCAGCTACCAAAAGAACATCGACTTTCTGGTCACGACATATCAGCGACAGTTCACCTACACGGCCGCTGGCAAGGACCTTTAGGGAAGCGTCGCGCGCCGCGCGCTGCACCCCGGCTTTCAAGTTTCTTTACACCCGTCGGCTGCATATCTGTCCGGCGCTCACTCGCCTCCCACGGTCCCGCCTCATCCGTTTCGCCCCGCGCACCTCGACGCCGCAATTGTCGGTCTGGCTGACTGAAACAACAGAAGCCACTGTCGCCATTTATTCCAGTGGTTTGTTCGGTACGTCTTTTGATGAAGCGATAGCCCGGTTCTAGACCGGCTTCTACGGGCTCGTCGCAAGGTCAAGTGTGACTGTCGCAGCAACTGTCGCTGCGAGGACTGTGCTTGTCGCGCCGTTGATGGGACAAGACCCAAGCAGGAGTGTTGAACTAGATTGCGCTGCATGATCGAACCGTGATGCGTGTGTCTGTTGCAGTGATCTGTTGCAGTGTCGCTGTCAACGCGGCCACTGTAAACGCTATCTCTGTTAATGCGCTTGCTGCCATGCGGTTGCTGTCGATGCTGTCGCTGTCGATGCTGTTGCTGTCGCTTGCTGTTGCTTGACAACGCGCGAAGCGGAAAACTAAGATGAGCGTGCTGCCAGGGAATCAAATCTCAAACTCCGCAGGTGAGCGATGACAGAGTTACTCGCGGTCTTGCTCCAGACTCCACCCAGGTCGGGTGGGGCGGCGCCTCCGACCACTAGCGCCACGCCTCCTATCTATGGCTATATACCGATCGTTATTTTCTTTCTGATCGCGGTTTTGCTGCCGGTCGTCCTCCTGGGCGTTTCCAGGCTCGTCCAACGCCGGGTGTTCGAACGCGAAAAGCTGATGCCATATGAGTGCGGCGTCGATCCCATCGGGGATGCTCGCGACCGCTTCTCGGTGCGCTTCTACATCGTGGCGATGCTGTTTCTGATCTTCGATGTTGAGACCATATTCCTTTTCCCCTGGGCGGTGATCTATGACCGGCTTGCCCTGTTCGGATTAGCCGAGATGCTCATGTTCATCGGCATCCTGGTAGTGGGTTATTATTACGCCTGGCGCAAAGGCGCGCTCGAGTGGGCGTAGGAGGAATTGCGAATTTCGAATTGCGAATTGAATGGGGAAGACTCAACGGCAAAAGAGCGAGAAGAATTGCGAATTGCGGATTGACGGGGAAAGGACTCAATGGCAAAAGAGAGGGAAGAAATCGTAGAGTCGTCGAGCGGCATCATCACAACCACTGTTGATTTCGTTTTCAACTGGTCGCGGAAGTCCGCGCTTTGGCCCATGACGTTTGGCCTGGCCTGCTGCGCTATCGAAATGATGGCGACTGGCGCGTCTCGCTTTGACATCGATCGCTTCGGCGCTGGTGTTTTTCGGCCGAGCCCTCGTCAGTCCGACCTGATGATAGTTTCCGGCACTCCGACTTTGAAGATGGCTCCGATCATCAAGCGCGTATGGGACCAGATGCCCGAGCCGAAGTGGTGCATCGCGATGGGCGCGTGTGCTTCAACCGGCGGCCCGTTCCCGACCTATTCGACGCTACAGGGTATCGACCGCGTCGTTCCGGTTGATGTCTATATCCCGGGATGTCCGCCTCGGCCGGAGGCGCTCCTTTACGGGATAATGCGTCTCCAGGACAAGATCATGCAAGAGCACCCAACGCGCTTCATGTTCGGCCGCGGCAGTGTGAGTCAGGAAGATGTGGAAGGCAGCGCAGTTGCCGGCGAAGTCGGCGAGAATGCCGCGGCGTAGATCAACCGACAATCAGGTATGGAAGGCGCAGGAGATTGCTTTGCCTGCGCCTTTTGCTTTGAAGCGATAAGCAATGGCTCCAGTGTCAACAGAGCTTGAACGAAGACTCATCGAGCGTATCAAGCGTGAAGGCCCGATCACCTTCCGCGACTTCATGCAAACGGCCCTCTACGATCCCGAGCTCGGCTACTACAACACCGAACGCTTGAAGATTGGCGCGCAAGGCGATTACTACACCTCGAGCAACGTTCATCGGGCGTTCGGAGCGGTGCTTGGGCGAGCGTTTGCGGAGTTGTGGGCCGGCTCAGTCGAGCCGTTGACGATCGTCGAGATGGGCCCCGGCACTGGACAGCTTGCCGCTGATGTTCTCTCGGCAATGCGTGATGAGCATCCGGCGACCTTTGACCCTCTAACTTACGTGCTAGTCGAAGCGAGCACGGCTATGCGGAAGCATCAGGGAGACAAGCTGGCGTTCGGCGATCGTGTACGGTTTTGTGGACCGAATGAGCTCGAGCAAAGGCCGGTTAGGGGAATCGTCTTCTCGAATGAATTTGTTGATGCCTTGCCGGTGCACCGCGCTCGCTACATGAGCGGCGCACTCGAAGAGCAATACGTGGGGGTCGGCTCGGCGACTGATGCCGCGCCCTTGGCGCTGGTATGGAGTAAGCCGTCCACCAAAAGGCTTGCCGAATACCTCGAGCGCATCGCCGTCACTCTTCGGGAAGGCCAGGTGATCGAGATAAACCTCGATGCGATCGATTGGCTTGGGTGTATGGCTCGCGCGCTAGAGCACGGTTTGCTGGTGACGATCGACTACGGCGACACAGCTCAGCATTTGTGCACGGCGGATCGAAGGTCGGGCACGCTCCGATCGTTCTACCGGCACAGGCTGATTGATTCGCCGCTCGACCGCATAGGCGAACAGGACCTCACCGCCAGCGTGAACTTCACGGCTCTGATTGAATACGGCCGCGACTTGGGATTCGAGCTGGTCAGCTACGAAAGGCAGACGGCTTTTCTGACTCGGATGGGGTTGATTGAAAGAATCGCCGCCCAGCATGATGCGAGCGATTCGCTCGATGATTTGAAGGAAAGACTCGCAGTGAAAAACCTGTTTGTTCCCGGAGGAGTTAGCGACAGTTTCCGCGTCCTGATTCAACGGCGTTAAGCTGCGCGACTGACGCGGACCGCCCGCCCGACGCATGCTGACGCCTGGCCGGGGAAGTGTGTTATCTTCATCAGCCGATGGCGGATATAGACTGGTTTCCACTCATCCTGTCACTGCGAGTAGCGCTGATCGCGACCGCGTTTGTCGTGATAATCGGCGTGGCCCTGGGTTGGCTCCTGGCGCGCAGGCGGTTCTTTGGGAGAGAGCTTCTGGATGCTGCGGTAACGCTGCCGCTTGTACTTCCGCCGACGGTGCTCGGATACTACTTGCTTGTGCTATTGGGCCGCAGAAGTCCGGTCGGTCACGCTATTGAAGCGATCACCGGTCAGCCGTTGGTGTTCACGTGGAGAGGCGCGGTCGTAGCCGCCGGAATCGGGGCGCTTCCGTTGGTGGTGAAGACCTCGCGTACGGCCATTGCCGCGGTCGATACCAATCTGGAAAACGCGGCTCGAACGCTCGGAGAATCCGAATGGCGAGTGTTCTGCCGCGTTACGATGCCACTTGCCTCGAGGGGAATCATCGCTGCCGCTATGCTTGCATTCGCGCGTGCGCTCGGGGATTTCGGTGCGACCTTGATGGTGGCCGGCAACATACCAGGCCGCACTCAAACCGCGGCAGTCGCGATATTCGACGCCGCTCAGGCCGGGCGGGACAACTATGCGCTGGTTCTGGTGCTCATCTTATCGGCGGTAACGCTCACGCTCGTCTACGCGACTAACAAGCTGACAATTGATAGGCAATAATCACCAGAACTCGCTGAACATCGGCCCCGGCTCATCTCTCATGACGCTATCGGTAAAGATAAAAAAAGCGCTTGGATCGTTTGACGGCGGCAACTCAGAGAATACGAGCCCAGTCACAGGTTCTTTGGAGTCTCAGCGAAGCGCTCCCTCCGAAAGATTCGAGCTCGACGTAGAATTCGAGGTCCCGCCGGGGTTCGCGATCCTGTTTGGCGCATCTGGTTCAGGCAAGACGACTACGCTCAAGTCGATATCCGGTATCCTACGGCCCGACGCCGGCCGCATCAGCATAGGCGGCGAGGTGTTGTTCGATTCCGGGCGACGGATAGACCTTCCGATTCGAAGACGGGGCGTCGGCTACGTTTTTCAGGACCTCGCCCTGTTTCCGCACCTGACCGTTCAGGCTAATGTTGAATTCGGGATATCGGAACGGCCTCAAAGCGATCGGCACCGTCGTGCCGAAGCTATGATGGAAGCTCTGCGCATCTCGCACACTGCTCGACGCCGCCCCCGTGAAATCTCCGGGGGCGAGGCGCAACGAGTCGCGCTTGCCCGGGCGCTTTCGTGCAGGCCTCGAATCCTCCTGCTCGACGAACCGCTTTCGGCGATAGACGAAGCGACCAAACTCGGCATCATCTCGGACCTCAAGAGCATAAATCGCGAGCTCCGCTTGCCCATCCTCTACGTCACGCACAATCGCGAGGAAGCGATCTCGCTCGGCGAGCGGGTGATCGTTTACGAACGAGGTCGAGTGGTGGCTCGGGGTGAGCCGATTGAGGTTTTCGGCACGCCCATTACGACCAGCGTCGCTCGGCTGACAGGGGTTGAGAACATCTTTGCCGGCCTAATCGTTGGCAAGAGCGAGATCGGCGGCACGATGACCGTCGAGATTTCAGACGGGAGCGGATTGTGTCGTGTCGATATTCCATTCGGCAACGAGGCTCAGGGTGAGCATGTGACTATCGCCGTGCCTTCGGGGGACATCTTGCTGGCAACCGAGGAGCCTCGCTCGACATCGTTGCGGAACAGGCTACGCGGACGCATCTCGGCAATCGAAGACAAGGTAAACCGAACTGTAGTGAGCGTTCACGCGGGCGTTACCTGGAATGCGAGCGTCACACGGCAGGCGGTCAAAGAGTTAGGTCTTTCGGAGGGAGAGGAAGTGTGGCTGGCTTTCAAGACACATTCTTGTTATTTGCTTGATCAGACTCAGTAGCGCCTGGCGGCGCTTTTTGCCCGCCATTCAATCTCAGGATTGCGATGTGCGGCAGGTTGCGATAATGCTGCTGATAGTCCATGCCGTACCCAACCACAAATACGTCCGGGATCTCGAAACCGCGATATGGGATTGGGAGGTCGATTAATCGCCGAGCGGACTTGTCGAGCAGCGCACAGATGTCGACGCTTGCAGGTTTTCGCTGTTTGAGCGTGTGCAAAAGGTAGTTCGCGGTCAGTCCCGTATCGATAATGTCTTCGACGAGTAGCACGTTGCGCCCGGCGATACTTTCGTCGAGATCCTTTGTTATGCGAACAACCCCGGAACTGGGCTTATCGACGTAACTGGAGATTCCCATGAAGTCGATCGAGCACTGAATATTCATCGCGCGAATCAGATCGGCGGCGAAGATGAAGGACCCTTTCAGTATGGCGACGATGGCAAGGTCTTTCCCGTCAAACGCTTGAGAGATTTCCTGGCCAAGCCCTGAAACGCGCTCCTGGAGCCGGTTCTGAGGTATCAGCACCTTTTGAAGCCCGGTTTCATTGGTCAAGAAATTTTTCATAAAAAATTTCGGTCATCGATGCATTTTTTTGTTGACAATAAAAATTCATATGGTAGTATCACACCCGTTCGGTTGGCAACAACCGGATCCGATCCCGAGAGGTTGAAGTTGAAATTCTCTAGTTTGCGATCTGTTGACACTCCGCAAGGGGTGTTGACGAGGAGCAAAACTTCAGTGTGATGGCAGAGGCCCGCAAGGGCTTCGCACGCCGAGGTCCTTCGGGACTTTGGCGACGGGGATTCGCAAGGGTTCCCAACATTGACGCTGAGGGCTTGAGGATGGAAACGGAGATCACTCGGGATCGTTATTTTTGCGGCGCCACCTCTTTTCTTACAGGCTCCCGAAGCATCCGTCGAGGTTTTTGAGTTCACATCCGCGAGGCCCGACTTCATTCAAGCAACCCCGTCTTCCTGGAAGCTCCCGCTGCCGGCGAACTTCTCAATCAGCTTGCGGTAGTCAGCAGCATAAAGCACCTTGATATTCACCTCGGGGTAAACTTCCCGCAAACGACGAACCTTGCGGTTCTTCTTCGTCACGAGAGGTTGCTTGGCAGTCGTGAGCTCGATGTAGAGGTCATGGTCGGGCAGGTAAAAATCCGGCGTGAAGCTGCCGGCGACATTGCCCTCATCGTCCCACTCGACGGCGAAGGTACGCGGCTCGTACTGCCAGGTGATGTTGTAGAAGTCGAGTATGTGCGCGAATTCCTCTTCCGATTCGTGCGCAAAGCTGATGGGATGCTGATTGCGCGGCTCGGGCTCGTCCTCGTCGCCGAAGTTCTCTTCAAGCACAGCGACCGCGCGCTTGAGTTCGGGCAGCAGTGCCGCAGGGATCTCGATGGTCTGTTCCGTTGGAGAAATCGTCCCGGCGGGATGTTGCTCTTTTATTACTATGAACTGGTGGCCTTCGCGCCCGGCGATCTGTATTGTGATCTCGGCGTTGGTACTGACGCTGAAACGGCTCACCTCATCTGAGCGTTCTTCGGAGTACTTCGTGGTCATAGCAAAACCCTTTTGCTCGAACCTAACCCAGATCCTGCTCGTTCAAAGCGCGACCACAACGTGGGGAGCCCGGGCGCTCGCCTCGTGAGCTTCGGCTGAGTGGCTATTGGCAAAGCGGCAGTGCCGTGCGAGGTCCGCCCTCGCCCGCCGTCCCTTCAAACGACGAAACCCCCGCCTTGCGTCCACCGAAGAACGCACTAAACGGGGGTCAAACACCGGCAGTCTACCCCATTGTTCATTTGATTACAACTTCATTCTGGCTGTTGATGAGTCAACCTCCTGGTCGCCACCGGCTGCCGACACAAAATAGACTTGGTGTTTAACAGATTATCGGTTGCCTTCCTGCACCTTGGGAGTATAATCGCGGCAGATGGGGGACTGAGTTTCCGGTCAACAGTCGGCGCGCTTGAGGATGACCCGCCGATCAAACATCGAGGCGCACCCCAGTCATATCTGCCAGCCTCGCACTCGGAGGTTACTATGAGAATCACCAAAATTGTTATTGGGACCGCGGCTATTCTTCTCGCCGCGACCTCGGGTTTGGCTCAGGATCGAAAGCCAATTCCACGCGGCGAAATGAACAAGTACGTAGTCTCCGCCAAGGCGGGCGTCGTTAATTTGGCCGAAGGCGATGCGAGAGTTATTCGCGCTCGAGCTTTTGCGATGCCGGAAGTGCTGATCTCCGGAGACGAGTTGCAAAGCGGCGATACCGTGAAGACGGGCAAAACCGGCCGCGCTGAGATTCTGCTCAATCCGGGCTGCTATCTTCGGCTAGGCGAGCAGAGCGAGTTCGTCTTCTTGTTCGACAACTTCACCAGCGACAAGCTCAAACTCCTGCGAGGCTCGGCGGTCCTCGAGGCTTCGGCCATCGACAGCTCAATATTAGTCGAGACGCCGAAGGCGAGCTTCGAGATTGCTCGCGACGGACTATATCGGTTCAATGTCGGCGAGAACGGGAGAGCTGAAGTTGCGGTTCGCAAGGGCCGCGTCTTCGTCGGCGAAACTACGATTAGAGAAGGTAAGCGTGCGGTCGTCGAAGGAGGCACGGCGGCCAGTGCCAAGTTGAACAAACAGGACATGGATGCTCTTGACGAATGGAGCAAGGACCGCGCGAAGTCGCTGATCGCTTTGAACAGCGGGCTGTCTAACACAAGCATGATGCGCACGCTCGGCATGTCGTTCATGCGCAACGCGTGGATTTACGATCCGTTTTGCCGTTGTTATACGTTCTTGCCGATGGCAGGCGGGTTCGCTTCGCCTTATGGCTGGAACTACCCTGTGTGCAACCCGTATGGCTACTACTATTATGGTGGGCGCTACAACAACGGTGGTTGGACGGGCGGCGGCGGTAGCGGGGGCGGTCATCCCAGTAGCGGCGGGGGTTCCAGCAGTGGCGGAAGCTCAGGGGGTGGCGGTTCCAACGGAGGTGGCGGTGGTTCCGGCGGTGGTGGTGGCGGTTCCATCGGAGGTGGCGGTCGCCACCAAAATCCTCCTTCTCCTCCTCCCGCGTCATCGGGTGGCGGTCGAGACAGGGAAGCGCCCGCGCCTCGCCGGCCGTAAGGGATTTGAAGAGCTGAGTGGCGGCATCTAGGCGCCGAGCCCCGGACGGAAGTCCAGCCCGCTCGGCGCCTTTAGCTTTGTGCCCTGCCGGGTGCTTTTCAAGCTTCGGAGCTGACGCTTGCGTGTCTTATGGCCTACATTGTTGACGGCAACAACGTGATGGGTCAGACGCCTGGATGGCACCGCGACAAATCAAAATCCCGAAGGATGCTGCTCGAGAAACTGGCGGCCTTCGCTAGACTGAAGAAGGCCCGGGTGACCGTCGTCTTTGACGGCGGGCCCGACAGCGCAGTTCCTGAAGGAGCGGCCTTTCACGGCGTGAAGGTCCTGTATGCGGAACGAGGTTCGGATGCTGACACGCGAATCGAACACCTCGTCGAAACTGCAACGGACCCGCGTGGTCTTACAATTGTAACGTCAGACCGTCATCTCGGCTTCCTCGTGCGATCCCGGGGGGCGACAGTTATTCGGTCGGGCGAATTCAGAAAACAGGTCGAGCGTCTGCTCAAATCGACGCCAGGCGCGGAGGACGGCGAACAATTCGAAGTTGGCGATCTCAACGCATGGCTGAGATACTTTGGCTCGTTGCCGCAAGACGATGATGTCAGTGAAGATTGACCCTTGACCAGCACGTTGTGGGATTCACTTGCTGTTTTTTGGAGGAGGCGAAATGTCTACTGGCGAGGCTTGCGAAGGACCTCGCGCGTACCGGGACGTTGGCGTTGGCGAACTGCTCACGGTGCTGTCGCGAGACTACCCGCAGAACGAAGCGTTGATCTACCCGGACCGCGGCTTGCGATACGATTTCAGCCAGCTCGAATGGCTCGCTCGCAAAACCGCGAGGGGGTTGCTCAGCCTGGGCATCGAAACCGGCGATCGCGTGGCGCTGTGGAGCAATCCGAGTGCGGCACGCTCATAACAGTCGCAGGCTTTCGCGATGTTGATTATGTGGAAACGATTTACCAGGTAGTCCCCGAGTTGCGCGAGTCCGAAGAGGGAGCGCTGCGCTCGGCGAAGCTGCCCTTCCTGCGCAACGTGATTTACATCGGCGACGAACATCCCGACGGAATGACTCGTTTCGATTCACTGCTCGATCGCTCTGAAAAGATTAGTGACGCGCAGTTGGACGCGCGCATCGCAACACAAAGCCTCGACACCGTGATCAACATGCAATACACGTCGGGAACGACCGGATTCCCAAAGGGCGTGATGCTCACTAATCGGAACATAGTCAACAACGGGTACTGGCTTGGAGAGGGTCTCGCGCTGACGCCGCACGACAAGCTTTGCGTGCCGGTTCCATTCTTTCACTGCTTTGGTTGCGTGATCGGAGTGTTGGGCGCCTACACGCATGCTGCTGCGCTGGTGCCGCTCGAAGCCTTCGATCCGCTGCGCGCCCTGCAATATATCGAAAGCGAACGCTGCACCACGCTTTTCGGCGTGCCAACAATGTTCATTGCTGAACTCGAGCAACTGGACTATCACAACCTCGATATGTCGAGTTTAAGGACCGGCATTATGGCGGGCGCGCTGTGCCCTGAGCCGCTGATGCGCAAGGTCATCGAGCGAATGCACCTGACCGAGCTGGCTATCGCGTACGGGCTCACCGAGGCATCGCCCGGAATTACCTTGACGCCGCGCCAGGATAGCGTCGAGCTTCGCACGCAGACCGTGGGTCGCCCGCTGCCCGAAGTTGAAGTCAAGATCGTCGATCCGGAGACAGGCGAAGGGTGCCTGCCAGGCAGTACGGGCGAGTTGTGCTGTCGCGGCTATAACGTTATGAAGGGCTACTACAACAACCCGAAGGCAACAGCCGAAGCGATCGACCCGGATGGATGGTTACACACGGGCGACCAGGCTACGATGGATGTGGATGGCTACGTCAGAATCACGGGCCGGATAAAGGAGCTGATCATTCGCGGCGGTGAGAACATTGCTCCGAAAGAGATCGAAGATCTTCTTCGCAGCAATCCGAAGATTGTTGACGTCTATGTGTACGGAGTCCCGGATGAAAGGTTGGGCGAGGAGATCGCCGCGGCCATCAAGGTGAAGCAGGGCGAGACTGCGACCGCGGAAGAGATTAGAGAGTTCTGCGACGGACGCATCGCGCGCTTCAAGATTCCGCGGCAGATCCGCTTTGTCGATTCATTCCCGATGACCGCATCAGGCAAGGTGCAGAAGTTCAAGCTGCGCGAGATGCACCTCGCGGAGTGGCGAGGTCATTGAGCGGGCCTTTCCTCAATGCTTGATCTTTGCCCACGCGGTTGGAAGGTCGAAGTCCGGGCTGGTCTCAGAAGTGTGGCAGGCCGCGCAAGCGCTCTGCATGCTGGCGACGCGGCCGTACCCTTTTCCAGGCTTTGCAACGTGATTGCCTCCCGGGCCGTGACATTGTTCGCATTGAACGCTCTGAAGCCGCGCAATCTCAAGTTTCGTCGTCGCGGTTGCCGGTGTGGCGCCCGTCGCGTGGCAGTCGAGGCAGCTTGCTTCAAACTCGACCCATCGCGGTGGAAGCGGATCGGTGGCGTGCGCGTGAGGGCCGTTGGCCCACTTCATATACTCGGCGACGTGACACTGGCTGCAAGCCGCGCTGGTGACGTAGGTGGGTGAGGACTCGCCTCTTGGTGAACCGGCGTCGGGCGGTTGAGTTGTGACTCGTATGCGGCTGCTGGCCAGCCAATTCTCCAAAAGCGTCTTTGAGTTGCTTCGTGCGGCACTCTCTGCACTCGTTGCCGCGTCGACCACCAGCTTCGCCGCGGGATCCTCCGGAACAAGCGCCTCGTCCAGCGTGATAAAGCGCTGTTTGGTGGAGAACTTGCCTTTAGCGTTTCGATAAAAGCGAAGCTCGCCAAGCATTCTGGTTTCGAACGG
>WNFR01001720.1_pt1 | contig 23588 bp, 4 predicted proteins | sample 5400221 | NCBI WGS metagenome assembly WNFR01 (sample SAMN13153357, study PRJNA577476) | soil metagenome | isolation source: 40 cm soil under Madrone tree | place: USA:California | collected 2016-06-14 | reverse complement strand
CCAGGTGCCCGATGTTTGATTTTACCGATCCCACCGCGCAAAATTGCTTCTTCTCTGTCCCCATCCGGAATGCCTCTGTCAGTGCTTTGATCTCGATCGGATCCCCAAGCCGTGTCCCCGTCCCGTGCGCCTCGATATAGGTGATTTCCCCCGGACCGACTCGAGCTATGGCGAGAGCCTCGGAGATCACCTTAGCCTGACCCTTGACACTGGGAGCAGTGTAGCCCACCTTCATCGAGCCATCGTTGTTGATCGCCGAGCCCTTGATGATGGCGTGGATTGTATCGCCATCGGCAAGCGCGTCCTCGATGCGCTTCAAGACCACGATGCCTACTCCACTACCGCCCACGGTTCCTTGCGCGTTGGCGTCGAAGGCCCTGCAGTGTCCGTCGGGCGAAGCGATCCCCCCTTCTTGATAATAGTGACCCTCCTTTTGTCCGATCTTTGCTTTGCTGCCTCCGGCGAGGGCCATATCGCATTCGCCGCTGAGAAGACTCTGACAGGCCAGGTGCACCGCCACCAGAGATGTGGAGCAAGCCGTCTGAACCGTGATGCTCGGCCCTCTCAGATTCAACTTGTAGGAAACGAGTGTCGCCAGGAAGTCTTTGTCGTTGCTAATCAAGACCTGCAAACTGCTCACAGCATCGATTAGCGCCGGGTCGCTTAACAGCCTTATCCAGTATCCACTGGCGCCGGTCCCGGCGTAGACGCCAATGGATCCTTCATATTTCTCAGGATCATAGCCCGCATCCTCGAGCGCCTCCCACGCACATTCCAGGAATATTCGCTGCTGCGGATCTGTGATCTCGGCCTCTCGCGGATTCATCTCGAAAAAGCCCGCGTCAAATTGCTCGATATCCTCCAGCACTCCCAGTGCTTTGACGTAAGCCGGATCCTTCAACGTGGCCGCGTCGACCCCGGCCTCCGACAGTGCCTGGTCGCTGAAGAAAGTGATGGACTCTACGCCATCGCAAAGGTTCTTCCAGTATTGGACGAGGTTCTTCGCCCCTGGGAACCTTCCAGCCATGCCGACGATGGCTATCTCGTTGCAAGCATCAACAACATTCATTCGTGGTTTCTCCAAGGCGCGTTGCTTGTATTTTTGTTACCTTTGCTGCCTTCTTACTTTCGTTCGTTCTCTTCGAAGTTCGGCTCGCGCGAAAGACTCTCGGAAGTCATCGGTGTCGCCGCGGTTATTGCTCAAATGGGCAGCCAAAGATCTGATGGTGGGATACTCGAAGAGCTCTATCAAACGGAGCCCGGCATCAAGCTTATCCTGTAGCATGCTATGAGCCCGGACCAGGAGTAGCGAATGCCCGCCGAGATCAAAGAAGTTGTCGTGAACGCTCAGTTTTTCCAAATTTAGTACTTCGCTCCAAACCGAGGCAATAGCTTGCTCCAGGCTTGTCTGCGGCGCTACGTACAAGGGCCCCATTTCTGAATAAGTCGCTTTCTGTTTGGCCAAGGCGTGGCGATCAATCTTACCGTTCGGAGTGAGCGGCAGCTCATCGAGGAACACATAAGCCGACGGCGCCATGTATTCGGGCAGCTTTTTCTTAACGTGTTCACGCAGATCGGCGACAAGGGGCTGACTCGCTTCCGACGCCACTATGTAGGCCACCAGACGCTTATCCCCCGGCTCATCCTCGCGGATGTCGACGACGCACTGACGGACTCCGAAGTGCTGCAACAGCACCGATTCGATTTCACCCATCTCAACACGAAACCCACGAAGCTTAACCTGATGGTCATTGCGGCCTATGAATTCGATGCTTCCATCTCCCAGGCGCCGGACAATGTCCCCGGTTCGATAAACACGCCGCCCTATCTTTGAAGAGCCGGTTTTTCCAGACCCAAACGAATCCGGAAGGAATTTTTCGGCGGTCAAGTCAGGCCGATTCTGATAGGCGCGCGCCAATCCATCTCCTCCGAGATACAGCTCACCCACTACACCGACCGGCGCCGGCTCCAGTCCGTAGTCCAGTACGTACGCTGTTGTGTTGCTGACCGGCTTCCCGATCGGAACTGTGACGGCGTCCTCGCTAACACAATGCACCGGATTCCAGGTAGCAAATGTGGTGCTCTCGGTTGGACCATACACATGAAGCAGCCTATTCGGACCTGCGGCCAGTATTCGACGGACCCATTCTGAATCGACCGCCTCTCCTCCAAACAGAACTGTCCCGACATTCTTAAATCCAGAAGGTCGCAGTCTGGCCATTTGATTAAACAGGGCAGTAGTTAAAAAGATCGTGGTCACGTTCAGTTCATCGATACGAGCGGCCAGTTCGACGGGCGACAGAACCTCCTCGCTCTGTATGAATGCTAACCGGCCGCCGTGAAGCAGGCCGCCCCATATCTCAAAGGTCGCGGCATCGAAAGAAGTGTTTGAAACCTGGGCTACGATATCCGAAGCATCCAGATCTATATAGTTTGTGTTGAACACCAGCCTGCCAACTGCCTGATGCGTAATGCAGACTCCCTTCGGTTCGCCCGTAGAGCCTGACGTGTAGATGACATACGCGAGGCTCTGGTGCAGGTTGATCAAATCCGGATTCGTGTCGCTTTCACAAGCGATGTCCTCCCACGCCTCCGCAATGACGACCATCTTCGCGCGCCCTTCTAAGCTGCCAGACAGCCGATGCTGGGTCAGTACAATCCCAACCTGGGAATCCTCCAGAATGTAAGCTAGACGTTCGGCGGGATACCTGGAATCCAAAGGCACATATGTTCCACCGGCTTTGAGGGTCGCTACGAGAGCTACGACCATCTCCGGGCTCCTTTCGAAACACAGGCCCACCCTCGCCTCCAGACTCACCCCGACCCTTGTAAGATAGTTCGCCAACTGGTTAGCGCAACGGTTCAGTTCTGCGTAACTTAACTGCCGGTCCGCGTACACCGTCGCTACGGCTTCAGGAGTTCGCTCAACCTGCAGCTCAAATAACTCATGCACACATTTACCGGCAGGATACTCTGTTTCAGTCTGGTTCCATTCCCTTACCACCTTTTCTCGGTCTTCTTGGGTCAGCAGCGATATCTCGCCGATCTGCTGTTCGGGATCGCGGGCCATGGCTTCCAGAACCAGCCTTACATGCCCAAGCAGGCGCTCGATACTTGAGCCTTCGTATAAATCCGTGGCGTATTCCGCCACGCCGCTCACGCCGTCTCCGCCTTCCATCAGAGACAGCGTTAGATCAAATCTGGCAACTCGATGAGTTGCGCCAAGCTTGCTGACATTGAGACCGCGCACGCGAATGTTTTCTTGTGGTACGTTTTGCAATGTGAACACGACCTGGAACAGCGGTGTCCGGCCGAGATCGCGCGCTGGAGCCAATTCCTCCACCAGCTTTTCAAATGGAATGTCCTGATGTGCATATGCCCCCAGAGTTGTCTCTCGCACTCGGCGCAGCGTCTCGCGCGCAGTTGGGTTTCCTGACAGACATGTGCGCAGCACCAACTGATTGACAAAGAAACCAATCAAGCGTTCCGTTTGTAGCCTGTTGCGGTTGGCAATCGGAGCGCCAATTGCCACGTCGTCCTGTACCGCATGCCTGCCCAGAACAACCTGGAAAGCAGCGAGCAGTGTCATGAACAACGTCACTCCCTCGCGCCGGCTCAGCTCCTTCAACTGCTGCGTCAACTCAGCACCCAGCTCGAACGGTACGGTCGCCCCCGTATGACTTGCGACCGGTCTGCGCCGCCGGTCCGTGGGCAACTCAAGCGCCGGCACTCCCGCTAGGTGTTCCTTCCAATACTCAAGCTGCTCGTCCAGTACTTCTCCTTCAAGCCATCCCTTCTGCCATACAGCATAGTCCGCATACTGCACCGGCAACTCTTGCAGCGTTACCTTTCCTCCTCGCTCGTTTGCTTCGTAAAGCTCGGCGAACTCCTTCACCATCACTCCGATTGACCACGCGTCGCTCACCACGTGATGCATGCTCAACGCCAGCACGTGTTCCTGTTCACTCATCCTCACTAGCCCGCTTCTCCACACTGGCCCTCGCTCAAGATCGAACGGCCGTTCCGACTCATTCCTGAGAATCTCTCGCGACCGCTCCTCACACTCCCCTCCTTCCAGTGCGCTCAGGTCCCATACGGCCAGCTCTATCTCTCCTCCCTCTTCTATCACCTGCACGCCTCGCCCCTCTCGCGCCTCGAATCTTGTCCTCAGGACCTCGTGCCGGCGCGCTATCTCTCCCAGCGACTGCTTCAATGAAGCGAGGTTCAGCCGTCCAGCCAGCCGCATTCCCATTGCTACGTTGTACGCTGCACTTTCGGGCTCCAGCTGCTGGATGAACCATAGCCTCTGCTGCGCGTACGACAGCGGCAATTCTCGTTCTCTACTCACCCGCTCTATCGGCCGCGTGTCCAGCCGCCATCCTGCCCCACGCTCCACTGCCTCGGCCAGCCCTGCAACTGTCGGGCTCTCAAACACCTCCCTGAGCGCAATCTCTACTCCCAATGCCTCACGCACCCGCGACACCACCTGCGTCGCCAAGAGCGAGTGCCCGCCCAACTCGAAGAAGTTCTGATCTCTCCCCACTTTCTCCAACCGCAGCACGTCACACCAGATCTCGAGCACTATCTCCTCTGTTGGCGTAAGCTCGAGGCTGCCTTCGATCTCCGCTTCTACCGATAGTGAGACTGCCGCCGGCAACCTCTTCCGGTCCAGCTTCCCATTCGCCGTCAACGGCATCTCTTTCAGCTCCACTATCACCCACGGCACCATGTACTCCGGCAGTTTCCCCCGCAAATGCCTTCGCAACTGTTCTTCTCTCACCGTTCCTTCCTCGCTGGGCACTACATACCCCACCAGCCGCTTATCGCCTCCCTCATGCTCCCTCAGCACCACTGCGCACTGCCTCACTGCTTCGTGTTCTAGCAGTGCTGCCTCGATCTCTCCCAGCTCTACCCGGAACCCCCTCACCTTCACCTGGTCGTCTAGGCGCCCTATGTATTCCAACTCACCTGTTGCTTTCCATCTGACGGAATCTCCCGTTCGGTACAGCCGCTCCCCCCCTTCTCCGCTCAACCAGTCCGCCATGTACCGCTCCGCTGTTTGCTCTGCACGCCCCCAGTACCCTCGTCCTAGACCCACTCCTCCGATGTACAACTCCCCTTTCACTCCCACTCCCGCCACCTGCCCACTGCTGTCCACGACGTACAACCCCATGTTCGCTATCGGCCGCCCTATCTCCACCGTCATTCCATCTCCCACTTCCTCGCACCCTTTGTAGCTCACATCCACTGCTGCCTCTGTAGGGCCGTAAAGATTGTACAATCCGCTCCCTCCTCGCTCCTGGAACCTGCGCGCAACGCCCGCCGTCAGCGCTTCCCCGCTGCAAATCACTCGCTCTAGACTCTGACATCCTATCCACCCCTCCGCCTCCACGTAGCTCTCCAACATCGACGGCACAAAGTGCAACGTGGTGATCTCTTCTCGCTCAATCACTTCCCTCAGGTATCTGCTGTCCCTCTGCCCTCCGGGTCGAGCCATCACCAATACCGCTCCGGTCATCAACGGCCAGAACAACTCCCACACTGACACGTCGAAGCTGATAGTCGTCTTCTGCAGCACTCGATCTTTGCTCGCCAATCCGTACACCTCGTCCATCCACTGCAGCCGGTTCACTATCCCTCCATGTGTGTTCATTGCTCCCTTTGGCCGTCCCGTTGATCCTGAGGTGTATATCACATAGGCTAGGTTCTGCGCGGTCACTCCACGCCTCAGCCCGGCCGTTGTCCGCCCGCGCTCCGCACATATCTCCTCAACGCACACCACCTTCCCTCTGTACTCAGGCAACTCCTCCACCAGATGCTGTTGCGTCACCAACACCTGCGCGCGCGCGTCGGCTATCATGCATGCCAGCCGCTCACGCGGGTAGCTTGGGTCGAGTGGCACGTATGCCCCGCCGGCCTTTAGAATCCCTAGCAGCCCGATCATCATCTCAAAGCTCCGCTCCGCGCAGATCCCCACTTGAATTTCGGGCCCTACCCCGAGTTCCTGCAGGTGACTGGCCAGAACCTCTGCCTGCTCATCTAACGCTCTGTAGCTCAGATGGAGATCCTCAACGATCACCGCCACCGAGTCCGCGGTCCGCACAGCCTGCTCTTCTAACAATTCGTGAAGACATCCCGTCTCACCGAAGGCGCGCCTTGTGTCATTCCATTCGACCAGCACCTGCTGCATCTCCGCCCGCGTCGCCAGCGCTATCTCTCCTATCCGCTGGTCCATGTTTCGAGCCATTGCTTCCAAAGCGAGCCGGAGGTGCTCGACCAACCGCGCGGCGCTCGAGCCTTCATAGAGTTCGGTCTTGTACCCTGCCCACCCATTCAAACCCTCATTTTCTTCCTCAACAGAAAGTGTGAGGTCAAGCTTGGTCAGTTCATTGTCAGAACAGAAGTTAGTGAAGCCGACTCCAGCCATCTGGAGATCTCCTTGCGGCGCGTTTCGACAAATGAGCTTGACCTGGAACAGGGGCGAACGGCTCAAGTCACGGTCAGACACGAGTTCCTCTACAAGCTTCTCAAACGGAATGTCCTGATGGGCATACGCGGACAGGGTTGTCTCTTTCACTCTGCCCAGCAGCTCACGAAAGCTCGGGCTTCCTGACAAGTCTGTGCGCAACACCAACTGGTTGACAAAGAAGCCGATCAGACCCTCCGTTTCCATGCGGTTGCGGTTCGCCACGTCAGTGCCAACCACCACGTCGTCCTGTCCCGCATACCTCCCGAGCACCATCTGGAAGGCTGCAAGCAGAGTCATAAACAGAGTCACTCCCTCGCGCTGGCTCAAATCCCTCAACTGATGGGTCAGCTCTTCCGAGACCCGAAATGATATGTGAGCGCCACGATAGCCGGGCATCGCCGGGCGAGGCCGATCCGTAGGCACTTCCAGCGTAGGCGCGCCGCCCAGCTGCTGCCGCCAGTATCCTAGTTCAGTTTCCAACACCTCGGCTCGCAGCCAGTCCCTTTGCCAGACTGCAAAGTCCGCATACTGCAACGGCAGTTCTGCAAATGGCGACGCGGCGCCCGCTCGGAAGGCCTCATACAATGCGGTGAATTCATTAACCAGTACTCCGGTGGACCAGGCGTCACTGGCGACGTGGTGCATGTCCAGAAGCAGCACGTGATCTTCCGCGCACATTCGGAGCAGCGCTGCCCTCCATATCGGCCCTCGCTCCAGACTGAAGGGACGCAACGCCTCCTGCCTGGCAATCTCGCGCGCTATGTTCTCTCGCTCCCCTTCGGTTAGATCACTCACATCCCAGATCGGCACAGCGATCTCGTGCTCTTCCTCAATAACCTGTTCAGGCTGCCCGTTTCGGACATCGAACCTCGTCCGCAAGACCTCGTGGCGACGCGCGATCTCTTGCAGGCACTGCCTCAGCACCGAGACCCCGAGCCCTCCGCGAAGCCGGACCGCGCGCGGGATATTGTAGCTCGGGCTATCAGGTTCTAATTGGTGAATAAACCACAGCCGCTGTTGCGCGAACGATAGCGGCAGCTCTCGGTTTCGGCTCACCGGTAGGATCAGTGGTGCTTCTGCTTGTGTGCGGGACTTGCGCTCGCTTTCCACTGCTTCGGCAAGTCCAGCCACAGTCGGGCTTTCGAACAGCGCTCGCAACGGTAACTCCACCTCCAGCAGGTTCCGGACTCGCGAGATCACCTGTGTAGCCAGCAACGAGTGGCCACCCAGCTCGAAGAAATTGTCCTCAATCCCTAATCGCTCGAGACCGAGTACCTCGCCCCAGATCCCCGCTATCAGTTCTTCGGTAGTGGTCCTTGGGGGCAGGTGAGTGCGCTTTATTTGCTGCTTAGCCTCTTCAAGACTCGGTAGGGCGCGATAGTCGACCTTCCCGTTTATCGTAAGAGGCATCCTTTTCAGATGGACATAAACGTTCGGTATGGTTTCCTCTATCAGGCTGTCAGCCAGGAATTCTCGGAGTTGCGCCACATCTATTGCCTGTCTGGACACATAGTGGGCTACTATCGCTTGGTTGCCTTTATCGTCGGCCGCCACCACCGCGACGCTGTCTCGGATCATCGGGTGCCGATTAAGCGCGGTCCTGATCTCGTTCAACTCGACCCGGTATCCATGGAACTTGATCTGGTTGTCACACCGTCCCAAGAACTCCACGTTGCCGTTGGGCAGATGTCGAACCATATCTCCGGTCTGGTATAACCTGGTTCCCGGCTGCGAACTAAATGGATTGGGAATGAAGCTGGCGGCTGTGGCAGCAGGGTTGCTCAGGTATCCCCGCGTAACGCCGGCGCCGGCTATGCACAGCTCGCCCGCGACACCTGTCGGAAGCGGCTGCATCTCGCGATCGAGTATGAAGCCTCTGGTGTTGGGAACTGGCCGGCCCAAAGGCAACGACGAGCAACTATCACGAACCTCGCTCGCCGCCACGCGATGCGTAAACACTCCCACCGTCGTTTCGGTGGGACCATAGTGATTGAAGATCGCACAATCAGGCGCAAGCCTGCGAAGCTCCTCGACCCAACTCGAGCGCGACGCTTCGCCACCCAGAATCAGCCGCTTAGTAGGCATCAGCAGCTCAGGGCTTGACGAGGCGAGAAGCGCCGCAAAGTGCGAGGGAACTATCTTGAGACAATCAATGCGATGCCACGAGAAATAGTCGCCGAGCGCTACCGGATCAGTGGCCCGCTCAAACGATATTATGTGAAGACATCCTCCTAGAACGAGCGATGGGTATATGGCAGTGTTGCCAAGATCGGCTGCCAGAGTGGATACAGTCGCAAAGCTGGCTCCCTCGGGCAGAGTAAGCTTCGTTGTCACTCCGAGCACATAGTTGAGGAGCTGTCGATGCTCGACCGCAACTCCCTTCGGCCTTCCGGACGAGCCTGATGTAAAGATCGCATAGACCAGATTTTCGCTCGTTACGCCGCTCGAAGGGCTGTGCTCGTCTTGTACTGAAATTACTTGACGATCGGCGTCGAGGCGAACAACCTTGCCGTTGTACTCACTCAAGCCTGCCGCCAGGTGCTGCGAAGTCACGATCACAGAGGCCGCCGTGTCTTCCAAAATCATTGCCAGCCGCCTTCTCGGATAAGAAGGATCAAGGGGAACATACGCGCCGCCGGCTTTCAGGACTCCCAGCATCCCGACAGTCAAATCGGTAGAGCGATCCAAGTAGAGGGCCACCAATCGGTCCGGAGCGACCCCGATTGATCGTAGGTGATGGGCAAGTTGGTTTGCTCTGCGGTTCAGCTCTCCATAGGTCACGAGATGGTCCTCGAAAACCACTGCAACGGCTTCTGGGGTGCGCGAGGCCTGGTCTTCAAACAACTCGTGAATGCACCGCCCTTCTGGATAGGCCCGGTCCGTGTCATTGCGTTCTACCAGTACGCAATGCCGTTCGATGTCACTCAGCAGATCAATCCTGCCAATCGCGATCTTCGGATCCGCGACGGCCTGCTGTATAATCCGATTCAGCCTGGCGACCAGAAGCGTGATGGTCCAGTCGTCGTACACCGTGGGATCGTAATGGATCTCCGTCCTGATGAGATCGCCCGAGTCGAAGCAGCTCAGCTTCAGCTTGAACCGGTCTATGCACGAATACTGTCTGAGTAGAGTGTAAGTAACTTCACCGTCAGAGCAGCGGCGAGCTCCATCCCAGTATTCGAAGCTGATGGGATGCTGATACGCCGCCTGTACCCTGGAAGTCTCTCCCTCGTTGTTGTAATACTCGTGAAGCTCAAACGCCTCTCGCAAATTCTCGCTGGACTCGAGCAAGAACATGCCGATCTGTTCCCCAGCTCTTATCACCGACCGAACCGGCACGCTCTTAGCGTAGAGACCCACCGCTCCGCTCAGTTCTTCAAACTTTCTCCCGTCCATTACTCTCCAAATCACCACCTCTTCTTCGCCGCTCAACCTGCTGATCAGAGATGCCCAGCAAGCGGCTAGGACCTCGCGTTCACTCACCTCGAACCGAGCTGCCGTCTCTCTGATTCCGGCTCCTGTCGCCGGCGCTATCTCAGCGTCCATCGACCGCGGCGCAAACCGAACGAACTCTTCAGCTCGATTCTCCTGAGGCAAAACCGGGCTCCTGTCGTAGGGCGCCTCCCTCGCCCAATACGCCTTGCCTCGTTGGCCTTCTTCATCCTCCGACTCAAGCATCTCGTCCTGCCATTCGGAGAAATTGAAGTACTGGAAGTCATCGGTCGCGTCACCCGTAGCCTTAGAGCGGGTCGCGCCCGCCGCGACTATCTCCCCAGCCAGCGTGTTTAGCGACCAGCCGTCCGCGCACAGGGAAGGCAGATTCATCGTCAATATCCGGTTGTCCTCCGCCAGCCTCACGAGGCTTGCGATTATTGCCGGCCCCGAGTCGGCCTGCCGCGCGCTTTCATCCCTCATTTCATAAACGGCTTGCAACCTGGCGTTCTGCTCTGGCGCACTCATCCCGCGCAGGTCTACTTCCTCCCATCTCACGTTCCTTTCTTGCCCCACGACCTGGATTGGCATCTTCATTCCGGGTCGTCTGTGAAAACTGACCCGAAGCATCTCGTGGCGGCTGAGTATTCGTTCGACGACCTTCCTCAGAGCATCGTCGTCGAGGCTGCCGTCAACCTCAATGGCGCACCGCGCACGGAAGGCCTCGCTTCCATCTTGCATGCGCCACAGCCGCCTCTGCTGTGCTGAGAGCCTATAACCCTCTATTGCCTGAGTAACCATCGCGTGTTGCACCTCCAATAGTGTGCGGCCCGCATCGAGCCTGCGCACAGATCGAGCCGGGCCAGCCGTCTCCGCGGCGTTGACGATCACTTTCCCTGCAGGCTATGACAGGTTGAAACCTACGCGTTGTTCTTGAGGATCAATCGGGCTTTGGCCAGCCCTTCGCGAGTCTGACCATGCTGAGCAAGTACTCTTGCTGCAATGTGGTCTTTTCATGTTCCGGGACGTAGGCGATCTCCATCGTCAGCAGTTTCTGCGCACACTTCATAAACTCTCGAAATCGTTCGACGGTGATTCCCTTGCCTAACAAGTAAGGAATTATCCAGAAATCAAACGACCACTGCGGGAGCCAAACCGAACTGTTTGTCGTGAGGAAGAGCCTCTCGATGTGATCCATGGCAGTCAAACTGTCCATCGTACAGTGACTCCATACAAAGCCCTCACCGTTGATGTTGTACTTAATGCGCTGATGATCGATCGGGGTGCCGGTTTCGCAATACCACATCTGCGCGCGGTAATAGTCAGGCTTCGCCTCCCGGAGGAATGCGGCGGTCTCCTCAACAGTTGCATCGGTTTCGCCAGGGAAACCTATGATGAAAGACGCGAATGTGAGGACGTTGTGTTGGTGCAGCAGCTTTATGCCTTCAACGTACTTTCCCACGGTGGCGGCCTTGTTCATGTTTTTCAGCATTGCCGGCGAGCCGGACTCTATTCCCAGGAAAACACCTTTGCATCCGCTTCTGGCGGCCAGTTCTATGGCCTCCTCGTCCGAATTGCTGCACCTGAAATAAGAGAACCAGTTGAACTGGTAATCGTTCTTGATCATCATTCTACAAAGGTCCTTGAAGCGCGGAAGAGGAACATTGAACGTGTCATCGATAAAGACGAGATTGCTCACGTTTCCAAGTTCGCGAATGGAGTTGAGCTCTTTTTCGACGGTCTCAATGCTGGCGAGCGCCAGTTTCCCAGCTCTAGCCGGATAGTTGCAAAACGAGCAGTTGAAGGCGCAACTGCGCGCCGTTCGGGTCTGGATGGTGTAGCCCAGGTCTTTGTTTGGAAACCCTCGCCAGTCGATGTAGTTCTCATCCAGCGAGCTGTTCTCGGGCGCCGACGCTGTCCTCCGCAACCGGCCGTTCTCGATGTAAGCGATGTTAGGAATCTCACTCAGATCGCCGTCGGCCTTCAGGCAATCGACTATACGCGCGAGCGTTTCCTCCCCCTGGCCGTCGATCACGTATATATCCGCTCCCATGTCGTCGAGCGACGCTTGTAGGGCGAGATCCCGATAGTTCCTGGCATGGTTTGCTATCAACGGACCTCCGACAACGATCCGGACCTTGCTGTTGTGGGCCCTGATAAACTCCACCATTTCGTTGACGGCCATGTTCACCACGTAGAAGGTCGTCGTAATCGCGACGCACAGCGGGTCGCGGTCGAGGTATTCGATCAACAGGTCTTTTTCTTGCTGGAACAGGTTTATGTACCTGGCTTCGAACCCCCGCCTCTTGAGAAAGTTCGTCAAATAAGCAGCTCCGAGGCTGGGGATGTCGCCCGACTTGAACTCCTGCCGGTTCGTTGAACCCGGTTCTCTCTGGCTTGAGAGGTTCAAGACATGGTTCATCAGCCCGGGGTAGTCCAGTTTCTTGCCGGCTATCTCAACGAAGCTGAATTTAAGATCACGGTATGCCTCTGTTTCTACGCCATACTTCCTCAAGAAGTTTTCGTACCGCTCGAAAGGGATCTCGTTGTATCCAATTATCACTGAGTCGAGTCGTCGTGCGGTCACTTCACACCTCCATTCCAATCCGGATGTAATGGTTTTCAGCGCAAAATAAAAGAGGTTATTGAGCAGATTGCTTCAAGGCGCCCACGCTAATCATCTCGCCCATAGCGACAATTATCTTTCTTGGTCCGACGAAGGGTCTCCTCCCATGCGCCACAAGCATGTTATCGACCATTAGGATATCGCCTTGTCGCCAGGTGAAGCTGCTGGCGTGCTTCTCGTAAAGATCCTTCAGCTCGTCGACTGCCGAGTCAGGAATGCTCTCGCCGTCGCCGTAGTATACATTCCTGGGTAGTCCTTCTTCGCCGAACAGATCCAGTAAGCTTTGCTTTAGTGTTGGTTCGAGGCAAGAGATGTGGTGCGCCTGTAGCTGGTTGAAGAATACCTGTTGCCCGGTCTTGGGATGGGTGGCCACTGCCGGGCAGCGCTTCTTTGTCCTCAGTGTGTTCCCCTTCCCTTTCCTCCACTCGCAGAGTATTCCGGCCTTTCGGCAGAACTCTTCGACGACTGCAGGGTCCGACGTCTTGAAGAAGTCCTGCCAAATCACATCGAGACCGTCACTAAAGTTTCTTACATACATCAGTCCCTTGTCGCAGAACTTTTGCCGCAAGGCTCGGGTCATCTCACTGTAGACGATTCGACAGTCCACTACAGGCGTCTGGCCGCCTACCTGCGGGGGCGTGAGACAATGAAACCAGATCTTAAGCGGCCAACAATGCATATGAGAACTCTCGTTGTGAAACAGTATTGGGTGCTCGCTGGGGTAGGGAGTGGAGCCATAAACCTTTTGGCCGTATTGCTCCCGAGGCAGGTCTCCGTATTCAGTAAAAAGATCCGGGCAGATTGCGGAGACGAATCTTTCGAAGTCGGCGGGTCCTTCTATTTTGAATCGGCGCAGTAGAATCGCTCCGTGCTCCAACAGATTCTTCTCAATGAACTCACGCTCGGTCCTTGCCCACCCGATGGGATCGAAGTCATCAACAGTAGGGTTCACCACCAGTGGAAGCGACTGCCCGGGAGACAGGTGGGTTGTGGCGACAAGGTTACCCAGCGGAAGGCTGACGGTCTTGGGCCTCCCTTTCCCGAACGCCTTTGGCCGGCGGACGCGGTCGGCAGGCCCTTCTGACCCATCGGTCTTCGAATTTAACTCCCCGAGTCGGGCATTGGGCGAAGCTGCGACCTTCTCCAGCAGCGTGTGGAACCGAAGGCAGTTCTGTTGGATTGTGGACGGATCGAACAGGTCCGGGTTATATCGCCAGGTCGCCTCGATTCCGTCCTTCATCTCGTGCGCTATAACCGCCCAATCGAATTTAAGGGTCGAAGTCTTGAGCGGGAAGGGCTTGACTATCAGATCGCTCGACTGCTGGACCTCGGGGCGCGCGGCCTCCAAAACAAACAGGACCTGGAAGATCGGCGTTTTGCCCGGGCTTCTATCCGGCTGCAGCTCTTCGACCACCTTATCGAACGGCAGGTCCTGGTGAGCATACGCACCGAGAGTGGTTTCCCTCACTCGTCGCAGGAGTTCGCGAAAGCTCGGGTTCCCCGACAGATCAGTGCGCAACGCAAGTTGGTTGACGAAGAACCCAATCAGACCCTCCGTCTCCATCCGGTTTCGATTAGCCACGTCGGTTCCGACCACAACATTATCCTGCCCCGTATGCCTGCCTAGCACCACCTGGAACGCAGCCAGCAGAGTCATGAACAGCGTGACTCCTTCTTGCCTGCTGAGCGATCTGAGCGAACCAGCCAGCTCAGACGAGATTTTGAATTCCGCGCTGGAGCCGCGATGGGTGCGCGCTATAGAACGGGGTCGGTCAGCCGGCAGATCCAACATTCGCATTCCCGCAAACTGGCGTCTCCAGTAATCTAGCTGCTGTTCGAGCGTCTCCTCGCGCAGCCATTCCCTCTGCCACACCGCAAAGTCCGCGTACTGTATGGAAAGGCGTGGCAGGTCGGCCTTCCGTCCGCCCTTGTGCTCTTCATACAGCGTCGTCAGCTCCTTCACCAAAATGCCCATCGACCAGCCGTCGCAGGCTACGTGATGTATGCATAGCAGCAACACATGGTCTTGTGCTCCGAGCTGAAAAACGTGCGCCCTCCACACCGGTCCTCGCTCCAGATCGAATGGTCGCGCTGCTTCACGATCAGCCATCAGTCTCGCCTGCTCTTCGCGCTCGCCTTCCGCAACCTCGCGTAAATCCCGGACCGCCAAATCAACATCCGTCGGTTCATCAATGACCTGAACCGGTTGGCCGGCTTGCAACTCAAACCTCGTCCTCAACGCCTCATGGCGCGCAACGACGTCTTGGAGGCTGCTCCTCAAGGCGCCCACGTCGAAATCCCCCTCCAGACGTATCGCCATCGAAATGTTGTAGGCCGCGGTCCCCGGCTCCAACTGCTGCATGAACCATAGCCTCTGCTGAGCGTACGACAGCGGCAGCTTTGCCTGTGCCTCTCTCCTGATCGCCACTATCGACGCTTCGACTTGCCTTCCTCGCCTGCGTTCCAACTCGATTGCATCGGCAAGCGCCGCCACCGTCGGATGCTCAAACAGCGCCCTCAGCCCCAACTCGACTCCAAATGCCTCCCGCACTCGCGACACCACTTGCGTCGCCAAAAGCGAGTGCCCTCCCAACTCAAAGAAGTTCTGATCTCTGGCGACTTGCTCCACCCGCAGCACGTCGCCCCATATGCCCGCGACTATCTCTTCCACGGGTGTCCTGGCGACTTCTCCGTCTTTCGAATCCTGCGTGTCCGCAGGCGCAGGCAGCGCTTTGCGGTCCACCTTACCGTTTGATGTAAGCGGCAATTGCGATAGCCTCACGAACGCGGACGGCGTCATGTACTCCGGCAGCTTGCTTCCGAGATAGCGTCGCAGCTCCGCGTCCGCTGGCTCCTCCGACGCCACGAGGTAGGCCACCAGCCGTTTCTCTGCTCCATCACCTTCCCTCACGCACACTGCGCACTGCTTGACGGCTTCATGTTGCAGAAGAGCCGCCTCGATCTCGCCTAGCTCGATCCTGTATCCCCTCACCTTCACCTGGCCATCCAGACGCCCAAGGTATTCCAGCTCACCATCAGCGCGCCATCTCACCTGGTCGCCTGTTCGGTACAGCCGGCCCCCCGCTTCCCCGCTCAACCCGTCCGGCGTAAAGCGCTCCGCCGTAAGCGCCGGTTGATTCCAGTAGCCCCGCGCCAGACCCGCCCCTCCGATATGCAACTCTCCGGTCATTCCTGCCGGCGCCAAGCCCCCCCATTCATCCAGTACATATGCCTGCGTGTTCGCGATCGGCCGTCCTATTGGGACCGGACCGCTAAACTCGCCTTCATTCGGCGCCTCAAAGACACAGCAACCCACCACGGTCTCGGTCGGCCCATACTCGTTGATGAGCCTCGTCGCCGGAGCCTTTCTTCTCCAGTATTCGAGATCAGACCACGTCAGCGCTTCTCCTCCGATTACGAGTCCCCGCGACAGACTTGCATCCGGCCTGCCTTCAGTGAGCGCTTCCAGCACCCGCAGATGTGACGGCGTGATCTTTATTATCTGATACTGGTTGTAACCTGACTCCTCGCTTACCATTCCGTCTATGCCGGCGTCATCGTCGATGATTACTACGCATCCGCCTGTCAGCAGCGGGGGCCAGATGCTCGTGACCGTCAGATCGAAGCTCAAGCTGGAATGGAGCGGCGTGCGCATACCTTCGCCGAATTGGTACTCGGCGCCTGCCCAATTGAGATAATTCAGCAGCCCGCTTCGCGTGATGACAACGCCTTTCGGCCTCCCCGTGGAGCCGGATGTGAAAAGTATGTAGGCGGCGTTTTCCGCTTCCGGATTCGCAACCGGCGCATAGCTCTCGAAACTGGATGCTGCCCAGTCGTTGTCGACGCATACTACCGTCACACCGCTGGTCGAAAACTGCTCCACCAGAACGCGATTCGTAATTAGTATCTTGACGTCCGCGTCCTCCAATATGAACGCAAGGCGCTCGCGTGGGTACGCCGGGTCCATCGGCACATAGGCGGCGCCTGCTTTCAACGCCGCCAGCATCGCCACAACCGCCTCGGGCCCGCGTTTTAGGCAGAGCGCCACTCTGGCCTCCGGTCCGGCTCCGTTCGCGCTCAAGTGACGGGCGAGGCGGTTCGCGCGATCGTTCAACGCCGAGTAGCTTATGTAATCGCCGCCATGCTCTATCGCGACGGCGTCGGCCGTCCGCTCCACCTGTTGTTCGAAACTTCTTTCGATGCTGGTCGGCGGAAACGGACAGGCCGACTCGTTCAACAGCCGAACTAATCTCCGGCGTTCATTCTCATCGATCATGTTGAAGCTGTGGATCGCGTCGTGAGGAGACTCGACGACGCTCTCAACGAGCGTCAGAAGTTGCGAAGCGCGCTGTTCCATCTCCTCTTCCGTGTAAACGGTCGGGTCGTACCAGAACTCCAGATCCAGATCGCCAGCTCGCTTCGTGCAACTCAGCTTTATGCAGTAGCGCTCGCTGCACAGGCGAACCCCCGTGCATCGAAAGATTACGTCCTCGGCCTCGAAGAACCAATCGGCGTCGTTATAGCTGAAGGCGGCGAAGTGGAATCCCTGTTCGTTCGGCCACTTGAAGGCGCCTTGCCACTCGATAGCCTCCTGGACCGTCTCGATCGTAGTCTGGAGTGCTTGGGCGAACGTCTTTTCGGGCGGACTCTCGAGCTCTATGGGAATGTATGTCGCAAACAACCCGACGCAGTCCTCGAGTTCCGGCGCAGCACGCCCGTTGACCTCATAGCCGATCACCATCTTGTCCCTCTGGCCGATCCGCGAGACCAGCATATGCCAGCACGTGAGCAGCAACAGGTCCGTCCGGATGCTGGTACGACGGGCTCGCTCAAGAACGGCGCCCGGCATGCGCCTCCGCACGACGGAGGGCCGAAAGCGAGTCATGTCCTGGACGCACGGCCGCGATTTTAGGCGCGCCTCGCCGGCGGCGACGATCAACGAATGCCAATATTGGCGTCCGATTGCTCCGAACTCCGACGCTAATATACTTTCGAAGTATTCCACTACGTCGGCATATTGAACCACCGGTTTCAACTCTCCGTCCGGAGTGGTGTAGCTATCAGCAAGGTCGCGGGCGATTGTCTTCAGACTTACGGCGTCCGCGCAGACCGCAGGCACTGTCAACGTCAGAGTGTGGTTGCAGCCAGGCTTCCCTCGCAGTGTTGCGTGAATTAGCCGGCCTGCTTCGAGTTCGAATGCGTCGGCAGGGACGGCGCCAAGCAGATTACCATCGCGGTTGTAATCGCTGTCGTCGCCAACCAACGAGAGACTGAACAGCTCGGGCGACACCGCTTGCTCCGGAAGGATTACTTGCAGGGGAACATTCAACCCGGGCCGCAGTACAAAACGCGTCCTGAGGATCTCGTGCCGTCTGACGGCCGCTTCCAGCGCCTGTCGCAACCGGTCATAGTTCAAAGGGCCTTCGATCTCTAATGCCATCTGCGCGACGAAGGGCTCACCGGCCGCGTGTAGGTCCAAGTACTGAGCGACTCGCCGTTGCCGAGATGTTATCGCGAATCCGACGAGATTCTCTTCGTACATGAAATCGATCTCCTGATTGATGGTGGTTTTCGCAGTCTTATCTGCTATTTGTCGTCAGCGCCGGTATTCGGTTTGGCTTTGCCTAGGGGGTATATGGCTCGGCCATCCCGACTAGAATTCTCCGGGCGCCACGATAGGGAGATCTCCCGTGCGCCGCCAGCATGTTGTCGAGCATCAGGACATCCCCTTGAGACCACGAAAAACGCACGGTCTCATCGTGATAAGCGGCTCTCAATTGATCCAGCGCCTCATCTTCTATCCGTGAACCGTCGCCGTAGTAGGTATTATTGGGCAGGTCCCGTTCTGAAAGGCTCGCCTGCAGGACTCCCTTCGTGGTCGGATCGAGCGTCGATACATGGAAAAACACCGCGTGATTGAACCATACAGACTCGCCGGTGACCGGATGAATCTGTATCGCTTCTCCAACGCGTCTGGTCTGCAATCGATCGCCGTCCCAAATGCACTCGATGCCCGCGCTCGCACAATACCGTTCAACAGTGTGCTTGTCGTGAGTTTGGAAAACCGTTTGCCACGGGAGGCCAAGCCCGTTCCCGAAGTTTCGAACATACATCACGTCCTTCCGAGCAAACTTTTCCCGCACAGCGGGGCTTATCCGCTGAAGAAGGCGGCGCGTGTCGGCTATCGGAGTCTCGCCTCCCTGTTCCGCGGGCGTCTCACAATAGAAGTAGATCTTGAGCGGCCACGTCCTTTGATAAGAATTCTCGCAATGGAGAAAGATAGACTGCTCCGCCGGATACTCAGTCGAGGTATATATGTGTCCGCTAACGGATGTGCGCGGCGACGATCGTTCGATGTAGGGCAGCGGCTGCCCCGAAACAGCTATGATAAACTTCTCAAATTCAGCCGGGGATCCAACGTCAAAACCGCGGAACAGAATAGCGCCGTGGCGCAATAGCGTCGCTTGAATTCGCTCTCGATCTGATTCAGCCCAGGCAACAAGGTCGATTGCGCTCGCGGACGGTCTGGCTATTGCCGGAAGAAACCTGTCGCCCGTCAGGTCGAAGCTAACCATCTCCTGCGGGACGGCGCTGATTGCCCGCCGCGGTTTCAACATAAACCGGGGAGCCGCCGGCGCATCCGGACTGCGTTCCATATTGGTGATCCTTGCTAGGAGGACAAAGCGAGCTCCGCCCGACGCCCGCCGAACGCGGCGAAATCGGCCGGCTTTGTAAGCAGACGGCCACCCTCTTTACTGATGGCGCTCAGCAGACTGCTCTTAGGGAGATCGAGGAGATTGTCTTCCGCAGCAATCGTGCTCAACGCCGCCTGATAGAAGCGTATTAAGCCGCCCATCGTAGCTGCGTCGAAGAGATCGGTGTCGTAGGTATTCCAGCCCGCCAACCCCTCATCGGTTTCGGTCAGGTTCAACAAGATGTCGAACTTCGATTTCAGAGTGCTGGACTCAAATGCTCGGATGCTCAGGCCCGACGCCCATACTCTCTCGATGGGAACATTCTGCAACACCAGCTTGATTTGAAACAGAGGCGAACGATTGGCCTCGCGCGCGGGAGCGATTTCCTCGACGACTCTCTCGAATGGCACATCTTGATGCGCATAGGCGTTCAATACGGTTCCGCGAACACGCCGGAGGAGTTCGCGGAAGGTTGGATTTCCAGACGTATTTGTCCGCAGCACCAGTTGATTGACAAAGAAACCAATCATTCCTTCCGTCTCCAGTCGATTCCGGTTGGCGATGTCGGTGCCTACCGCAACGTCTTCCTCTCCCGCTAAACGTCCCATCACCATTTGAAAGGCCGCAAGCAATGTCATAAACAAAGTCACTCCCTCGCGCCGGCTTAACTCCTTCAACTGTTCCGTCAACGCCCCACTCAGCTTGAACGGCACGGTCGCCCCCGCGTGAGTTGCATCCGCTCGCCGCGGCCGGTCGGTCGGCAGCTCGAGCACCGGCGCCCCGGTCAACTGCTTCTTCCAGTAATCAAGTTGCTCTTCCAGCACTTCCCCTTGCAGCCATTTCCTCTGCCATACCGCAAAGTCCGCGTATTGAACCGGCAATTCCGGAAGGCGTGACGGTTCTCCTTCTCTGTTCGCTTCAAATATCGTGGCGAGTTCCTTCACCAGCACACCCATTGACCACAAGTCGCTCACCACGTGATGGAGGCTCAACGCCAGCACATGATCCCGCACGCCCATCCTCACTAACCCGCCTCTCCACACCGGCCCACGCTCCAGATCGAATGGCCGCTCCGCCTCGCATCTGACAAACGCTCGCACGCGCTCGTCCCGCTCGCCTTCCCTGAGTCGGCTCATGTCCCAAAGCGGGAGTTCAAGCTCTCGAATATCGTCTATCACCTGCACTGGCTGCCCTGCCGGCGCTACGAACCTGGTCCTCAGCACCTCGTGCCGGCGCGCGATCTCCGTCAAGGATTGCTTCAGCGATGCAATGTCCAGCGCCCCTTCCAGCCTCACTGCCATCGCGACGTTGTAGGCCGTGCTGTCCGGATCCAATTGCTGGATAAACCATAGCCTCTGCTGAGCGTGAGACAGCGGCAGCGCTTCTTTTCTGTTCACCGGCTCCATCGGCCGCCTCTCCACGCGTCGTCCTGCTTCGCGCTCCACTTCCAAGGCAAGCCCCTGCACGGTCGGGCTCTCAAACAACGTCCTCAGAGGCAACTCTGCCCCCAGAGCTTCTCGTATTCGCGACACCACCTGCGTCGCCAACAAAGAGTGTCCGCCCAACTCGAAGAAGTTTTCTTCTCTGCCGACTCGCTCCACCCGAAGCACGTTCCTCCAGATGCCGGCGACTATTTCCTCCACCGGTGTTCTCGCCGTTTCCTCAGACGACGCCTCAACTGGTTGGGGCGTCGGCAGCGCCTTGCGATCCAGCTTGCCGTTTGATGTAAGTGGCAGTTGCGGCAGCCTGATAAACCAGGAAGGCGCCATATAATCAGGAAGACTTGCCATGAGGTACCTGCGGATTTCGGTCGTATCAACGTTATTTCCCGGCTCGACAACTATGTAGGCGGCCAGCAGTTTTTCCCCTTCCCCCTGGTCGATGGCCGCCACCGCCGCCTCGACAATTAACGGATATCGGACCAGCGCCGCTTCAATCTCTTCCAGTTCTATGCGATATCCGCGGATTTTCGTTTGGAGATCCTTCCTGCCCAAAAACCCGACGGAGCCGTCAGCCAGCAAGCGTCCCATATCGCCGGTCCGGTAAATCCTCTTCCCGCCTTCTTCGCAATCATGATAGAAAGCAGCGCTCGTCAGGTCCGGTCTATTCAAGTATCCCAGCGCCAGGCAGTCGCTTCGTATCGCGATCTCGCCATAGACTTCCGTTTCGTTTCCCGCATCGTCCAGCAAAAGGATCTCAACGCCATCTGCCGGATAGCCGACAGGAACACGATTACCCATCAGCTTTGTATCCTTATTAATGAAATACTGGAAACTGACGGTTGACTCAGTCGGGCCCAGCCCGTTGATAAAGACACACTCCGACGAGAAGTTCTTCTTGAACGACTCAACATCTCTCTTGCTTGCTTCCTCGCCTCCAAGAACCACAAGGCGGATTTTCCCAAGCTGTTCTTCGTCGGTTACGTAGCCGGTCAAGTACCTATACACGGTTGGCGTGGAATGGTAGACGGTCACCCCAAATCCGGCCAGTTTCTCGATCAGCGTGACGGGCGTCTCTGTTACGTCTACCGGACACAGGGTTGCCCCGTTTAGCAAAGCTCCGAAGATATCCATCACCGCCGCGTCGAAGCAGTACGACGAAAAGAGCGTCAGCACATCAGCGCAACCGAGATGCAGACTGTTGGTGTAATTCCTTATGTGAGCCAGGACATTCCGGTGGCACTGCATTACTCCCTTCGGACGCCCGGTCGAACCCGATGTATAGAGAATATATGCAAGCGCCTCAGGATTTATCTCGACTCCTATGTCCTCGATCGGCGAGCAGGGTGGCGCATCGCTCAATACTATCCGCGACTGTCTTGATAATCTCCTTGCGACCTCCAGATGAGCCTCGTCTGTGACGATGACCTCTGCACGCGCCTCATCCACCATATAAGCCAATCGATCCAAGGGATGATTGGGGTCCATAGGCATGTAAGCTTTGCCGGTCTTCAGAACACCCAGTAGAGCTGCGACCATCGCGGCGTCGTGACCCAACAACAAACCAACAACGTCTGTGTCGCATTGTAAATCGATAATTCTGCGCGCCACGAGATTGGCTTTGTAATTCAACGTCTCGTAGGTCCATTCGTCTTCGTGCGTTCTGACAGCGATTCTATTTCTATGTTTCCTTACCTGGTCCTCGAACCGAACCGGAATCGAATGCTCTATGTCCTCCAGCTCAAACTCGGCGAACGGGTTCGATAAGACGATAGAGTTTCTTAGAGCTGATATTTCGTTGCGCTCCGACGCCGTCAGTAGATGCAGTCTCGATATGTCAAGATCGGGGTCAGCTACCGCAGATTCCAGCAGCGCGCAAAAATGCTGAACCATCTTGCTTACGGTCTCATGCTCGTATAGATCGCGATCGAAAAATAATCCGATGTGAATGCTATCTTTCAATGTCGCGGCATCCAGGGATAGGTCGAACTTGGGCGGCGTATCGGCCTGCGGGAAAGACTTCACATTGAGTCCCGGAAGCGCGAAGGACATATTCGAATTCATGTCCAGCATGTTGAAGAAAACTTGAAAGAGCGGAGTGCGATTCAGGCTTCTGCGTGGCGCCACAAAGAACCCTATCAGGGGCTCCGTTTCAGCGCGCGTACGACCCGCGATGGGAGTTCCCACCGCTATATCCTGCTGGCCGCTATGGCGGGACAGCAGCACGTTGAAGGCGGCGAGCAGCGTCATGAACAACGTCACTCCCTCGCGCCGGCTCACCTCCTTCAACCGTTGGGATAGCTCCTCAGGTAGCGTAACGCTCTCACTTCCGCTGCGGTGGGTCGACACCATAGGTCTTGGCCAGTCTGTCGGCAACTCGAGCACTGGCGTTCCGGCTAGCTGCTCCTTCCAATAGTCAAGTTGCTCCTCCAATACCTCTCCTTGCAGCCATCCTCTTTGCCATACCGCAAAGTCCGCATACTGCACCTTGAGTTCCGCAAGCGTCGATTGCGCGCCTTCTCGAAACCACTCGTACATGTGCCTCAACTCGCTCACCATCACTTCGATCGACCACCGGTCGCTCGCCACGTGATGCATGCTGAATAAGAGCACGTGCTCCTCTGCGCTCATCCTCACCAAACCGCTCCTCCACACCAGCCGTCGCTCCAGATCGAATGGTCGCCTAGCCTCCTCCTCCGCAATCTCTCGCGCTCGCTTCTCTCGCTCCCGTTCTCCCAGTCCGCTCAGGTCCCATACTTCAAGATCTATCTCTCCTGTCTCTTCTATAACCTGCGCCGCTCGCCCACCTCGGCTCTCGAATCTTGTCCGCAACACCTCGTGCCTTCGAACTATCTCTCCCAAGGACTGCTTCACCGACTCTACGTCCAGTTCTCCCTCCAGCCTCACCGCAATCGGTATGTTGTAAG
>WNFR01002268.1_pt1 | contig 23596 bp, 17 predicted proteins | sample 5400221 | NCBI WGS metagenome assembly WNFR01 (sample SAMN13153357, study PRJNA577476) | soil metagenome | isolation source: 40 cm soil under Madrone tree | place: USA:California | collected 2016-06-14 | reverse complement strand
TTACTGGCCCAAGGCTGCCTCGAGACACTTGGTTTTTACGGTTGGGGCACGTGGATCGGGCGATGGCGAAAGGCTATTCCTCTTGACCGACAACAAGATGGATAACACCGGCGGGCGCGGAGATGAAGAAGCCGTCGAAATCTTCCCGGAGTTGTTCGATTTCGTCACGCCGTGGAACGCCGTTTATTTTTAAAAACGACGCGGCTGCTTCCGTATCATTCGTTTCCAATTCCAGCCAAATGTCGGGCTGGCTCAAATTAGGTACCTTGTCGATCCAGAGGCGGTTAGGGCCAAATTGGAAAATGCAACCATCGGGTTCTTCCTCGATCAACGGCAACGCGAGCGTATCGCGATAAAAGGCAATCGTCTGGTCGTAGGTGTGGCTCGGGCATTTGAGCGCGATGTTCGCGCCGCCTGAGAATTGGGGTCCGTTGACGTTAGCGACCATATGTCGATCCAGGAAACCGAGCGCAAAACGGTTACAACTCAGCGAGAATTTTTTGCGCGACGCTCATCCATTAGCGGCCCTTTCGCCACCGGCCTGTGTCATCGCAATCGGATCGAGCGCGCGGTTTAGTTCCGCTTCAGATAATATTTTTTGCTGACGACAGATTTCGCGCACGGTCCGCCCCGTCGCAGCGCTTTCCTTCGCGATTTCAGCGGCGCGATCGTAGCCAATTTTCGGGGCAAGGCTCGTCACCATGGCCATCGACAATTCGACTAACTCCTCGCAACGTTTTTTGTTTGCCAGGATCCCGATGACGCACTTGTCGCAAAAAATATCGGCCGTATTTGTGAGCAGCCGGATCGATTCGAGAAGATCATATGCCATTACCGGCATCATCACGTTGAGCTCGAAATTTCCGTTCGCGCCCGCCCAGGTGATAGCTCCATCGTGGCCGATCACTTGCGCGCAAACCATCATGAGCGACTCGCACATCACCGGGTTTACTTTGCCCGGCATGATCGAGCTGCCTGGTTGCGTGGCCGGTAATTGAATTTCACCGATGCCGCAACGCGGGCCGCTCCCGAGCCAGCGAATGTCGTTCGCGATTTTGAACAAACTGACCGCGATCGTTTTGAGCAGTCCGCTGGCTTCGACCACCGCATCTTTGCTCCCTTGCGCTTCGAAATGATTTTTCGCTTCGTAAAAAGCAATGCCGGTGCGCTGTTCCAGATGCCGCATCATCTTGCCCGGAAGATCCACATGTCGATTCAGGCCGGTACCGACTGCGGTGCCGCCGAGCGCGAGCTCGCGCAAGATGTCGATCGCTTTTTCGGTGCGCGCTCGCGCATAGGCGGCTTGTTGTCCATAACCGGAAAATTCCTGGCCGAGCCGCACCGGCGTCGCATCCATCAAGTGGGTGCGGCCGATTTTGATTATATCCCAAAACTCCTTTGCTTTCGTCTCGAGCGCGTCACGCAACTTTTCCAGCGTGGGAGCGAGCCGCTTTTTTAGCTGCTCGGCGGCGCTGATATGGATGGCGGATGGAATCACATCGTTGCTCGATTGTCCCATGTTCACGTGATCGTTTGGATGAACGGCTTCACGCGAGCCGATCGGTTTGCCCGCGAGTTGTGCGCAACGGTTCGCGATCACTTCGTTCGCGTTCGTGTTCGTGCTCGTGCCGGAGCCAGTCTGAAAAATATCGAGCGGGAAATGTTCATCGAGTTTTCCCTCGATAACTTCCTCGGCCGCCTGGACGATGAGTGCGCAGCGATGGGCATCAAGTAAACCAAGATCATGATTTGCCTGCGCGGCCGCCCATTTAATTAAGCCAAGCGCGCGGATAAATTCCCTCGAAAATCGATAGCCGCTGACTGGAAAATTAATGACGGCGCGGTGGGTGGAAGCGCCATAAAGAGCGGTGGCTGGAACGGACATTTCGCCCATCGAGTCCTTCTCCATCCGCGTCGCCCCGCCGCTCATGCCTGCCGATTTGCGGGAGCACGGCTCCACCCGACCTCGCGACGACGGCCATTCAGCGTGGGCGCTTTTTGAAAGACAGTGATGAACATCGGTGGAATGTTTTGCAGAAAATATTCTGACTCTGCATGCTCGAAAAGGGTGGCGTGTTGTTTTAGTTCGTTAGTCACCTGATAGATGATGAAGCTGCCGCCCGGCGCGAGCGCGTCGTACGTTTTTCGAAGAAGGGCGCGTTTCCTGTCGATCTTGAGAATGCTGAAGGGAATTCCGGAAAGAATGTAATCGCAGTTAGCCATACGGTGCCGCTCTAATTCCTGTGGCAAACGCGCCGCGTCGCCATGAACGACGTGCACGCGCCGGTCGCCGGCAAATTGCCGTTCGAGATCGTTGGAGAAGGCGCGATCGAGTTCAAACAAAATAAGATGCGAATCCCGGCTCATTCGGCGCGCGATTTCGCGCGAGTGCACCCCTTCGCCGGGACCGTACTCGGCGATCACGCGTGGCCGGCTGAAATCTATTTTGCTGGCGACGCGCTCGACCAGCCCTTTTGAGCTAGGGATTATGGAAGCGATTTGAAACGGTCGCTGCAAAAAGCGCTTGAAGAAGAGCACGCTCATGAAATGCGAATAGTCAACCGCAGCTACCGCCTTGTCCAGTCGCGAAGTGAGCCTGTGGCGCAGGCCGCCGCGGCGGACGCGGCGCGATCCGACAGAACAAAGCATTGACACCGATTCTAAGATTTATAACGCTGGTGGCGTCAAATTGGTTCGCCCATTTTTGCTCAAGTAGATGATTTTTTTCCATGCATAACCTCCTCACGGTCAAGGAAACGGCCAAGTACCTCCGGATTCCGTTGCCGACCGTTTATTATCTCGTCCAGCGCGGCCAATTGCCAGCCATACAAATCGGAGGCCGCTGGCGCATCAAAAAATCTTCGCTCGATAAGGACATCCTGAAAGAGGATAAGTCCGGTCAACCCACTGTACTCGTGGTGGATGACGACGAGAGTCTGCAAAATCTTTTCAAGCTGTTTTTGAAGAAAATCGGCTTTAGTCGCGTTGTCGTTGGGACGGTGAAGGAGGCGCTCGCTGCGCTCGACAAACAAAAGTTCGATCTTATTTTTCTCGACCTAAAATTACCGGACGGTCCGGCCGATGATGTTTATGACAGCGCGCGGGAGGCGCAGCCAAATTGTCCGATTGTCCTCATCACTGGTTATCCGGATAGCGAGATGCTTGATCGGATTCTGGCCAAGGGTCCGATTACGGTGTTAAAGAAGCCGCTTCAGATCGAGCAACTCCAGCAGACGGTTCGCATTCTGGGACACAAAGACGCCGTCAAACTGGCGGCTTGATTTTTACGGTTCGGCGTTGGTTCGCGGCCACGCGCGGTAGATTTGTTGTGTTTCGCCGCAAATTTGCGACGTGCATCGCGGATTGGTCATTAAAATCTCTCGCGATAAAGCCGACCAATGCTTTTCGCTGTTTATAGGCGCGAGCTTTCAATTCCCACGAATAAATCGATCGGTTTGTCGTCAAACTTTGCCACCGAAACGAGCTGGGACGCCTTTGAACAAATGCGATTTGAGACTGCATCTGCGGAGAGACGTGGCCTTTTTTCCAGCTTATCCCGCGATCGCGGCGCTTCTGCGTTACGGCCTGCACTTCAGCACTCAGAACGCGCTCTTAATTACCGCTCAGGCAGCGGCGTGGGGTTTCTGGAGTTATTTCTTTCTCTTTTGTGACCGCTGGAATCTCTCGCCTGCGCTCCAGTTTTTTGGCGCCTTATCCATTATCGCCCATCCGGCTGCCTTCTTTCTTATTGCCGGTTATTCTGAGTCGCTTTTTCTCATGGCCGTGGTCGGCTTCATTTATTGGACCAGTGCCGACACTCGCGCCGCGAAGGTGTGGGCGGCGCTCCATGGCATGGTCATGTCCGCGACCCGAATTGTCGGGATCCCATGCGCGGCTTTTCCTGTGGTGCGCTCAATCTTCACTGGAGGAAGGCGCGGCTTGCGCGAGCCGCGGTCATGGCTTCGTCATTATGGACCGGCCTTGAGTTTGATGTTCGCCGCCACATTGGGCGCGATTGTCTTCTTCATTTATTGCCAACTGCGCTGGGGTCACTGGAATATTTATATGCTAACGCAGTCGGCCGGCTGGGGCATCGTCCCGGATTACCTCGCAGTGTTTAAGCCATCGAGTTATCGCTGGCTTGCTCCGGCGTTGAATAATCCGAAAGAGGCAAGCCAGCTGTCGATGACGCTGGGGGCATTATTTTTAGCCGTAATCGCGGTTTGCGAACTGCTTCCCCCAATTCGCCGGCGCACCGAATGGGCGACGCGCGCCGGATTCTATTTCTGCGCCGCCGTGATCTATTACATTTCCGTAAGCGGCGTGGCCGGCGTCGAGATGGAAAGCATGCTTCGCTACGAATTTTGCGTTCACGCGCTAATCGTGCTGGCGTTTTTACATTTTCTACATCAATTTTGTTTCCCGCCGATTCTGTTACGAGCGTTCGGCATGGCAGTGGCACTGGTCAGCGCTGCCGGGTTAAGCGTCCAGGGATGGTACGTCTGGAATTTTACTCGAGGTAACTGGGTGGCCTAGAAATAATGAGAACAACTGTCGCTATCATCGGAGCCGGACCGGCGGGGCTGACCGCCGCGTATTTGCTTTCGAAGAACGATGTCGATGTTGCCGTTCTGGAGGCCGACCCAGTTTACGTCGGCGGCATTTCGCGCACCGCCACTTACAAGGGATTTCACTTCGACATCGGTGGTCATCGTTTTTTTTCTAAGTCGAAAGCGGTCGAAGATCTGTGGACGGAAATTTTGCCCAACGACATGCTGCAGCGACCGCGATCGTCGCGCATATTTTATGGCGGCAAATTTTTCGCTTACCCGCTGAAACCATTCGAAGCGCTCATCAAGCTTGGCATTGTCCAATCGGCCCTTTGCCTCCTTTCTTGGCTCAAAGCGCGGCTCTTGCCCGTGCGCGATCCTCGCAATTTCGAGGATTGGGTGACCAACCAATTCGGACGGCGTCTCTTTAATATTTTCTTTAAAAGCTACACCGAAAAAGTCTGGGGGATGAGCTGCAAGGAAATTTCCGCCGACTGGGCGGCACAACGCATCAAAGGCCTTTCTCTGGGCAGCGCGATCAAGAACGCACTTTTGCCGCAGCGCTACAATGGTGATCGCACCAGAGTAATAAAGACGTTGATCAACTCATTCCGTTATCCCCGCCGAGGCCCCGGCATGATGTGGGAAGCATGCGCCGAGAAAGTGAAAACCCGCGGTGGCCGCGTTGAGATGGGCTGCAAAGTCACCGGTTGCGCTTATGATGAGCTAAGATCGACATGGAACCTCCAGTTCAAAGATCGGCAAGGTAATTTGCAAAGTCTCACTGCTGATCACGTCATTTCCTCCGCGCCCATGCGCGAGCTGGTTCGCGGGCTTTCGCCGCAGGTCTCCGAGCGCACTTTGCGCGCGGCGGAAAATCTCAAGTACCGCGATTTTCTCACCGTCATGCTTATCCTGAAAGAGCGAAACGTGTTCGACGACAATTGGATTTATATTCATGATCCAAGCGTCAAAGTCGGCCGCATTCAAAACTTCCGCTCCTGGTCGCCTGAGATGGTGCCCGACCCGGCCAAGGCCTGTTACGGCCTGGAGTATTTCTGTTTCGAGCACGACGGGGTTTGGGACTCGAAGGACGAGGATTTAATCGAGCTTGGCAAACGCGAGTTGATCAAAATTGGCCTGGCCAAGGAAGGCGACGTTGTCGATGGGACCGTCGTTCGCCAGAAAAAAGCGTATCCGGTTTACGACGACGACTACGCGCGCCATGTCGCGACGATTCGGCAGGAACTGGAAGACCGTTATCCAAATTTGCACCTCGTCGGGCGCAACGGCATGCACAAATACAACAACCAGGATCACGCCATGATGACCGCCATGTTGTGCGTCGAAAATATTTTGGCTGATACTCAGCTCTACGATCTCTGGCAGGTTAACCAGGACGCCGAATATCATGAAGCAGGCGCACCCGCCGCAGAAGAAACGCAAGGCACCGCTTTACGACTGGTGCCGACGCGCGTTGTGAGTGCTTCTCCGGAACTCGCCCCGGAGGGATAGCGGGCATAACTACAGCAGGTCTTTGCTGAAGTTCCCAATCGGCGGACACGAGCAAAACAAATTCCGATCGCCGTAGACGTTGTCGATCCTGGCGACGGCCGGCCAGAATTTATGTTCGCGTGTCCACGGCGCGGGAAAGGCAGCTTCTTCGCGCGAATAGGGGTGATCCCATTTTTGGGATGCGATTTGTCGCGTAGTGTGCGGCGCGTTTTTGAGGGGATTATCCTTCTTGTCGATCTTGCCGTGCGCGATCGCTTCGATCTCGGCATGAATTGAAATCATCGCTTCGCAAAAGCGATCGAGTTCCTCTTTCGATTCGCTTTCGGTTGGCTCGATCATCATCGTGCCGGCAACCGGGAACGAAACCGTCGGGGCGTGGAAACCGTAATCCATTAGGCGCTTGGCTACGTCTTCCACTTCAACCCCGGCACTCTTCCATTGGCGAAGATCGATAATGCACTCATGCGCGACCAGCCCTCGTTTACCTTTGAACAGGACAGGAAAATACGAGTCGAGACGTTTCGCGATATAATTTGCGTTCAAAATGGCGACTTCACTGGCGCGTTTCAACCCAGCAGCGCCCATCATCCGGATGTACATCCAAGAGATCGTCAAAATACTGGCGCTTCCGTAAGGAGCTGCGGCAACAGGACCCACACGTTTGTTAAGATCGACATCGTCATTCAATGACGCCCGCCTCGGCAAAAACGGCGCGAGATGTTTAGCAACACCGATTGGCCCGACGCCTGGCCCGCCTCCGCCGTGTGGAATGCAGAACGTTTTGTGCAAATTCAAGTGGCAAACATCGGCGCCATAATCTCCCGGTCGACAAAGACCGACCTGCGCGTTCATGTTCGCGCCATCCAGGTAGACTTGGCCACCGTGCCCGTGAACAATGTCGCAAATCTCGCGAATGGTTGGTTCGAAAACGCCGTGCGTGCTCGGGTACGTCACCATTAATGCAGCCAGATCGCTCGCATGCTCGTCCGCTTTCGCGCGCAAATCTGCCAAATCGATATCTCCATCTTTTAGACAGGCGACTGCCACGACTTTGAATCCGGCCATGACCGCACTGGCCGGATTCGTCCCGTGAGCGGAAGTCGGAATGAGGCAAACGTTGCGATGTGCTTCGCGACACGAGCCATGATACTCGCGAATAGCGAGCAGGCCCGCGTATTCGCCTTGCGAGCCGGCATTGGGTTGCAATGAAACTGCCGCGAATCCGGTGATCTCCGCCAGCCATTCTTCCAGCTCCTTGCCCATGTCGATGTAGCCGGCTGTCTGATCCACCGGCGCGAATGGATGCAATTTCGCGAACTCCGGCCATGAGATCGGCAACATTTCCGCGGTCGCATTCAGCTTCATCGTGCAGGAGCCGAGCGGAATCATCGATGTGGTGAGAGAAAGATCGCGCGACTCGAGTTTCTTCAAGTAACGCAGCATTTCCGTTTCGGTGTGGTGAGTGTTGAAAACGGCGTGGTTGAGAAATTCCGAATCGCGAAGTGCAAATTGCGGTATGCGTAGCAGCCCCCGTTGCGGTGCGGCAGCTTCCGCTCCGAAGATGGCCGCGATCTTTTGGAGATCGCTTTCCGTTGTCGTTTCATCGAGCGAAATGCCAACTGCATTCGCGCCGAGCTTGCGCAGATTGATTCCGGCCTTCGCTGCACGCGACAAGATGTCGTTCGCCGCTTGGCTGCCAAGATCGACATGCAAGGTGTCGAAGAAGTCTTTATTGATGATCTTCAACCCGGAATCTGCGAGTTGGCACGCTAAGGCGTGCACGCGTTCCGCAATCGCGCGCAAGCCGCGCGGACCGTGGTAAACCGCGTACATCGAGGCGATGACAGCGAGAAGAACCTGTGCCGTGCAAATGTTGCTGGTCGCCTTGTCACGCCGGATGTGTTGCTCACGGGTTTGCAAGGCAAGGCGATAGGCCGGCCGGCCTTCGGCGTCGTGGGAAACGCCAACCAGACGACCTGGCATGTGCCGTTTGTATTGATCGCGGGTCGCAAAATAAGCGGCGTGCGGTCCGCCGAATCCGAGTGGAACGCCGAAACGCTGCGTGCTGCCCACTGCGACATCGGCGCCAAAATCGCCCGGCGGTTTCAACAAAGTGAGCGCGAGAATATCAGCGGCAACCACGACGAGCGCGCCGGCATCGTGCGCTTGCCTGGTAAATTCGGCATAGTCATAAATTGCGCCGTCGGTGGCCGGATATTGCACGAGCGCGCCAGAAACCGAGCCGTCGAATTTACATCGCCAGTAATTGTCGATCTTAATTTCGATGCCGAGCGGCTTTGCCCGCGTGCGGACGACTTCGATTGTTTGCGGATGGCAATTGTCAGCGACGAAAAATACTCGTCGTTCGGGAGCGATCGCTTGACAGAAGGTCATCGCTTCGGCTGCAGCCGTCGCTTCGTCGAGCAGCGAGGCATTAGCGATGTCGAGCTTGGTAAGATCGACAATCATGGTCTGGAAATTGAGCAACGCCTCGAGCCGACCCTGCGCGATCTCAGCTTGGTAAGGCGTGTAAGCGGTATACCAGCCGGGATTTTCGAGAATATTCCGCTGAATAACCGGCGGCGTAATGCAATCGTGATAACCCGCGCCAATGAACGACCGTGCCGCGGTGTTTCTCTTCGAAGTCGCGCGCAACTCGGCCAACGCGTCCATCTCTGATTTCGCTTTGGGCAAATTCAGTTCGCGATCCAGACGAATATTTTTTGGAACGGCCGCATCGATCAAGCTCTCGAGAACATCGAATCCGAGCTCATGCAGCATCGTGTCCAGCTCTTCGTCATTCGGACCGATGTGGCGGCGGGTGAAAGGATCGGACTCGATATCTTCGCCGCGCATTTGCATGGAAGAAGAGTACAAAGCGCGAACCTTGCTTCAAGTTTGCCGGGCCGAGGCCGTGGAGATTTTAAAGTGCGACGGACCTAAAGAATGCGGCGGTCATAGACCGATCCTGCAAATTACTTCGTGTCATAAGTTTCGACCCCGCGGCTTTTCAACTCGGCGCGCAGCTCGGCCAGATGCTGATGATTTCGCGTCTCGACCGTGCAACGAACGTGCACGGCGGAAACATCCGAACTTCCAAAGGCACGATCGTGCACGACTTGTTTGATGCTTGCGCCGGTAGAGGCGATGCGGGTGGCGAGATCGGCTAGACCACCGGGACGGTCGCTGATAATGGCAGTGAAACGGCAAAGGCGTCCATCGGCCACCAGGCCGCGCTCGATCACACGGCTCAAAACATTTGGATCGATATTTCCGCCGGAAAGAAGAAGAACAACACGTTTGCCTGCGAATTCGCTTAGCTGTCCGGAAAGACATGCGGCGAGCGGAGTGGCGGCCGCGCCTTCGACGACGCTTTTTTCAAGTTCGACCATGCGCAAGATTGAGATCGCGATTTGTTCTTCGGTGACAATGACAGTTTTATCGACGCGCGATCGGGCGATTTCGAACCCATTTTCGCCGACTTGGGGAATCGCCAGACCATCGGCCAACGTCGGATGCAGAGCGATTTTAGTCGGCTTGCCGGATTCGAGCGCGGCGGAAAAGCTGGCCACATTTTCTGCCTCGACCGCGATGATTTTCGTTTGTGAACTCAAAGTCTTTATGGCGAGTGAAACACCGGCGAGCAAACCCGCGCCGCCAACCGGCACGATGACGGCATCGGCGTCTGATACCTGGTCGATGATCTCGACACCCATCGTTCCCTGACCCGCAATAATGGCCGGGTCATCGTAACCATCGATATAAGCAAGGGCATTTTCTTTCGCGATTTCATGCGCGTGCTCTTTGGCTTCGGCAAAGTCCTTTCCTTGCAGCAGGACGTTTGCACCGAGCTTCTGGCAATTGTTGAATTTGATAAGAGGTGCAAATTTTGGCATGACCACAGTCGCCGGAATGCCGAGCAATTTCCCCTGATAAGCCAGGGCTTGTGCGTGATTTCCGGCCGACGCCCCGATCACGCCGCGTTTCTTTTGATCGGCCGAAAGTTGAGCAAGCGCATTGCGCGCCCCGCGTTCCTTAAAACTTCCGGTGCGTTGCAAGTTGTCGAGCTTGCAAAAAATTTCCATGCCGGTGATCTCGCTCAGGGCAATGGATGGCGGGCAGGGCGAATAAAACACCGCGCCTTTGATGCGCTCGCGGGCCGCTTCAATGTCTTTGAACGTGATCACGCGCTGTGAATGTTCGTGCAGGATCGACATTGGACAACTCCGACATCCGCCGGGAGCAATAGATCGAGATGTCTTGCCGCCGAGGACGGCGGGCCACTACAGCTTACGCGTCGAGAGCGTGGCGGATTGTCTGCGCGAGCTGTTCGGAGTCGAAGGGCTTGGGCAGAAAGAACGTTCCGTTGTCGATCTTGTCGCCCGACTGCATCATCTCCTCGAGATAACCAGAAACGAAAACAACCTTGGTTCGTGGGCTCGTTTTGCGCAGCCAATCAGCAAAAAAGCGGCCGCTCATCTGCGGCATGACCATGTCGCTAAACAAAAGATGAATTTGCCGGGCCGAATTCTCTCCGATTAGGCGCTGAGCGTCATCGCCATTGGCAGCTTCTATGACTTGGTAACCGAGGTCGCTAAGAACACGGACCGAGATATGCCGCACGCTGATGTCGTCCTCCAGTACAAGAATGGTTTCGGTACCGGTCGGCAGTTCCTTTCCGTTTGGTTTTTGGTAAGTCGGTAGCGGAGCGGGAACTTTGGGAAGGTAAATTTGCACGGTGGTGCCTTTTCCTTCTTCGCTCTCGATACGAATATGGCCGCCGCTTTGGCGTACGATGCCATAACTGGTGGCGAGGCCGAGACCACTGCCACGGTCCTTTGTCGTAAAAAACGGCTCGAAGAGGTGCGCCCTCACTTCATCGCTCATGCCGGTGCCGGTGTCTGCGATGCTTATCAGAACATATTCGCGACGGGCACACTCTTCGCATAAGAGCGCGGGCTCCGTTTCTCCGCTATTGACAATCGCGGTTTCGAGCGTGAGCCGACCGCCATTCGGCATGGCGTCGCGTGCATTTAGGGCCAGATTCAAGATGATTTGAGTCAACTGCCCGGGATCCACCTTGATGTAAGCGCTTTCCTTTCGGTCGAGCAGGCGGGAGATGATGCGAATGTTCTCGCCGATCAATCGGAGTACAGAGCGCTCGAGATTAGCAATGAGCGAATTAACTTCGATAACGCGTGGTTCGAGCGCCTGCCTGCGGCTAAATGCGAAAAGCTGCCCCGTCAGACTGGAAGCGCGGCTGGCGGCGTTGCGAATTTCGGCAACATGGCTGGCCAGCGTTCCTTTCGGGCCTGTCTTGGCCAGGACAAGATCGCTGTAGCCGAGAATGGTCGTGAGGAAATTGCTGAAATCGTGCGCAACACCGCCGGCGAGCTGGCCAAAGGCCTCCATTTTTTGTGAACGGCACAGCTGATCCTGTAATTGTTTTCTCGCTGTGATATCCATGAGCGAGCCGACGAAACGGACCGCCCGGCCTGGGCTCTCTCGCAATATCAACGCCCGTTCCAGGATGTGGAGATAATTTCCATCGGCGTGGCGAAACCGGTATTCGCCACTCCAATGCTCGCCGCTGCCCGCGAGAACCGCCCCTATGCTGGCCATAACCGGCGGGACATCCTCGGGGTGAATGTGGTCTTGCCAAAATCCGATCTGCGCTGGAATGGAAGATCGACAATAACCGAGCAAGCTGGCAAGGCCTTGGGGCCAAACGAGAGTACCGGTTCTTACATCCCAATCCCGAACTGCATCGTTCGTAGCCCGGGCAACGATCTGAAGATGGTCCTGGCTTTGCACCGAATTGTTTTCAGATAATGAGCAACTCTCGGTTTCATTGGTTTTACAAGTGTTAAAGGGCGGCGTCAATTGGTCGTCGCCGTGCCTTCTTAAATGATTCCCCGTAGCTAATCGCATGCGTCACGACAATCGAAACCGCGCGTAAAAGAGCTAGTTCCGTGCCTTGATGATATCGCGAAATAGAATGCACCGTCTTTTGATTCGCGAGAAAAACTCGCGCGGCCATGGCGATTGAACTCGAATGAAGGTGAGAGGTACGCGATGGGCGCGCGCCTTCAACTCATGTAGGTTATCACGCTCATGATACTTCGCGCAGCTCACTCACTAATTATCGATCTAAAGAGCGACTGTCATTTCAGCACGATCGTCCTCAGCTAATGCGAGATTCGGTGCAGCGTTCCCATTCTAGTCGCAGAAACCATCACACTTCGGCAGGTCAGATAGCCGGCAACGCGGCCATCGCTCTGTTGCCGGTCCTGGCCTGTTTCCTAGGCGGCGGCACGCAAAAGTGGGCGGAGGGAATCGTGCTGGCCGTGCTTGGATTGTTCATGCTCATCCGGCCCCCGCGCGTTTCGCTGGGCGCGGCCACGAACTGCATTTTCGCGGCGCTCATCACCCTGGCTGCGATCGTGTTCCTGCCCGCGCGCTGGTTTTTCCTACCGACGTGGCGGAGAGCGATGGTCAACGATCTAACGATCTCGCTTCCGGCTACGCTCACACCCCAGCCGTGGATCACGGCAAGTTGTCTTATCAGTTTGATCGCCGGAATCAGCTGGCTCTATCTCGTAAGTACCCAGGAACTCGAGCTTCGTTCCGCCCGTTTTCAGCTGCGGCTTTTCGTCATTGGAATCGCTGCTCTCGCCGCAATCAGCATCGCCCTTTATTTCGCGCATGCGGCTTTTCCTTTTTGGATTAATCAGCGCGGCTTCGGGCCATTTCCGAACCGGAATCAAACCGCAGACCTCTTTGCGATCACGGCGATTGTTCTGCTGGCATGCGGACAGGATGATCTTCGTCGTGGAAGAAGGAGCTGGCCTCTCTGGATTGTCGCGCTCGGCGTTCTTATCGCGGCCCTCGTAATAAATTTGTCGCGCGCAGGCTTCGTTATTCTTGTCGGCGGGAGCGGCCTCTGGATTGCTATAATTGCGCTTCGGCAGCGCTCTCCTGCGCGGATTGCACTCGGGTTTTCTTTCCTGCTGTTCTTGCTCAGCGCAATCCTGCTTCTGGGCGGCGATACGTTGGAACGATTTCACCTTCGGGGGGCCGAGGGCATTGGAATTTCATCTAATTTTCGATCGCTCATTTTTCAGGACACTTTTCAACTGATTCGCGCATCACCCTGGTGCGGAATCGGCCTTGGAAATTTTGATGCTGTGTTCGCCATTTTCCGCGTTGCTTCGGGCAGCAACACCCGCGCGTTGCATCCGGAAAGCGATTGGCTCTGGTTGTGGGCCGAGCTCGGGTGGCCGGCGGTTGCACTGATCATTATTGGTGCGGCGCTTGTCGCCCGCGGGGTTTTGCCTTTGCGCGAGGGAACAAATCAGCAATTTCGTCTCGCTGCTCTGATCGGCGCGATCCTTTTCGCATCGCACGGCGTTATTGATGTTTCCGGACATGGGCTTGGGACTGCCTTTTCCGGCCTCTTTTTGTTAGGGCTCTCCCTGCGCCGTCCATTGAGAGTCAAGCCAAGTGTGTGGATCGCCAGCTTTTCACGCGTGGTTGGTCTCCTCCTGTTGGTCAGCGGTGTATCATGGGCTGTCGCCGCCCGGACCAAAACGCCGTTTCCTGGACCTGTCGGAGTTACAAACGCCAAGGAATTATCGGCAGATGCAAACCGCGGCCGCAATTTCGCGGAAACCATTTCACTGACGACCCATGCGTTATTATGGGCGCCGCTCGATTGGCAGCTTTATTTTTTGCGCGCCATCGCCGAAGTAACGGAAAAGCAACCCGACACGGCGCTGGATGATTTTCGCCGCGCACGTTTTCTCGAGCCGAACGGCTTCGAACTTCCATTGGCTGAGGGCAACGCATGGCTGCCGTCTCAGCCAATACTTGCCGTGACCGCCTGGCGAGAGGCATTGCGCAGAGCTGGCTCCCGGCGCGCGGAAATTTTCTCCATCATGTTGACGAACGCGTCGAACCAAAACCCAGAGGTTAGCCGGATGATGGAGGAAATCGGACTTCCTCAGCATGACTTGATCTTACCGTATCTCAATCAAGTTTCCGGCATCGCTTTCACACACGGAGTCGAAAAACTTTTAAGAACCGACCCGAATTTAAGGACATTCACCGCCACGGAAAAACTGGCGTTTTTCGCGCTATGGTCGGAGCGCGGCGATCTTGCGGAACTTTGGAGGCAAACCAAAGAGCATCCAAGCTGGATCCCGGATGCATGGTTAGGCTTGGCCAAGTATTACGCGGGTCAAAACGATTTTCGCGCGGCCTATGAATTAACTCAGCGCTACGGCGAAGCCGTTGCGTTGCCGCGCGTTGCGGCCAATTCATCGCTCGAGGAATTGCAAAACCGCTTTTACGCCGCTCCTGACAATTACGCGATCGGTTACGCCCTCTATCGTGCGCAGATTCAGCGGGGCCGAACGGACGACGCGCTGGTGACCGCGCGCCATTTTAGCGAACGTCCGCATTCGCCTGCCTATTTCCATCTATTGGAAGCGCAGTGTTGGGCGGCCAAGGAAAACTGGGAACGCGCTTGGTCGGCCTGGCAATCATTTCAAGCCGCCAAAGAAAAGTAATCCGTTGCCGAGTCACCTGTGCCCTTGCTGCATGTCTGCGTTATTTTCATCGACAATCACTGCGCGATCGCCGCTTGCGCCGCAGCCAATCGGGCAATCGGAATCCGGAATGGACTGCAGCTTACGTAATCCAAACCGAGCCGGTGACAGAATTTGACGCTGGCCGGCTCGCCGCCATGTTCGCCGCAAATCCCGAGCTTAATCTCCGGCCGTGTTTTGCGCCCGAGGTCGCGCGTAATTTCCATTAAACGGCCAACGCCTTTTTGATCGATCGAAGCAAATGGATTTGCATCAATAATATCGAGCTCCGCGTAAGCGGGCAGGAAGCTGCCGGAATCGTCGCGACTCATTCCGAGCGTTGTTTGCGTAAGGTCATTGGTGCCGAAACTAAAAAACTGCGCGTTACGCGCGATCTCATCCGCGATTAACGCAGCGCGCGGAATTTCGATCATCGTCCCGACAAGATAACTAAATTTCGTCTTTTTTTCCTTCGCGACCTCGTCTGCCACGCGATGGACGATGTCGATTTGAAGTTTGAGTTCCCGTGGAAATCCGACGAGCGGGATCATGATCTCGGGACGGACCCTGGCTCCTTTGCGTTGTACTTCGGCCGCCGCTTCAAACACGGCGCGAGCTTGCATTTCGGAAATCTCGGGAAAAGTAATGCCCAGTCGGCAGCCGCGATGACCCAGCATCGGATTAAATTCGTGCAGCTCGTGCACCCGGCGCGAAATTTGATCGACCGGCACTCCCAGTTTGTTCGCCAGTTCGTTTTGCTGAGCGTGATCGTTCGGCAAAAATTCATGCAGCGGCGGATCAAGAAAACGAATTGTCGCTGGCGCGCCTTTCAACGCCGTAAAGATCCCGATGAAATCTGCCCGTTGATACGGCAACAACTTGGCCAGCGCTCGCTCTCGCTCTTCCTTCGTCCCGGCGAGAATCATCTCTCGCATGGCATCGATGCGATCGCCTTCGAAAAACATGTGCTCCGTTCGGCAAAGCCCGATGCCTTCTGCGCCGAAGGCGATTGCGTTTGTGACTTGCTCCGGCGTGTCCGCGTTTGTGCGCACCCCGAGAGTTCGGAACTCATCCGTCCAGCTCATCAATTTTGAGTACTCTTGATAGGTCGCGCTTTTTTTGGCGCCGAGCGATCGATCAACCAGCGCTTGGACAATCTCCGACGGCGCCGTCGTCACCTCGCCGGCAAAAACTTCCCCCGCGCCGCCATCGATCGAGATGTAATCTCCCTGCTTCAACGTTGTTCCATTGGCGTTGAGGGTGCGCTTTTGGTAATCGATTTGAATACCGCTCGCACCGCACACGCACACCTTGCCCATCTGACGCGCCACCAAAGCGGCATGCGATGAAACGCCGCCTCGCGAAGTAAGAATGCCCTCCGCCGCGATCATGCCACGCAAGTCTTCCGGCGAGGTTTCGATCCGCGCGAGCACGACTTTCTCCCCCTTCTCCGCACGCGCTACCGCTTCTTCGGCGCTGAAAACGACATGCCCGCAAGCTGCGCCCGGCCCTGCCGCCAAACCCGTGCCGATTTTTTTTGCGCTCTTCGCTGATTGTCGATCAAAGATTGGCGCGAGCAGATGCGCGAGTGAATCCGCCGGAATGCGTCGCACTGCTTCTTTTTTGGTGATCAGTTTCTCGTCGACCATATCGACCGCGATGCGGACGGCGGCGTGGCCGGTGCGTTTGCCGTTGCGCGTTTGCAGAATGTAAAGGCGGTTGTCTTCGACCGTGAACTCGAGGTCCTGCATGTCCTTGAAATGCCGCTCGAGGAGTGCGCGCACTTTCATGAGCGATTTGTGCGCGGCCGGCATTTCCTTCGCCAGATCGACAATCGGATGTGGCGTGCGCACACCGGCCACTACGTCTTCACCCTGCGCGTTGATCAGATATTCGCCGTAAAAGACTTTTTCGCCGCTGGCCGGGTCGCGAGTGAAAGCGACCCCGGTGGCGCTCGCGTTCCCCATGTTGCCGAAGACCATCGTCTGGACGTTGACCGCCGTTCCCCACTCGCGCGGGATGCCGTATTTGCGACGATAAACGATCGCCCGGTCGTTCATCCATGAACCAAAAACGGCGCCGATCGCGCCCCAAAGCTGTTCCTTTGCATCTTGTGGAAAGGACTTCCCGGTGCGCTCTTTGATGAGCGCTTTGAAACGCTGCACCAGCGCTTTCAGGTCGGCCACAGTTAATCGCACATCCGGAAAATCGTGCTTGCCGTAGCGCTGATCTTTGAGGTGCTCGATCACGCTCTCAAAGGGTTCGTGATCTTCACCCGCCCGCTTTTGCACGCCCATCACGACGTCTCCGTACATTTGAAGCAGACGACGATATGAATCCCAGGCAAAGCGATCGTTCCTCGTTTTCCTGGCCACGAGCTCAACGACTTCGTCGTTCATGCCGAGATTGAGGATGGTGTCCATCATTCCCGGCATGGAATCGCGTGCACCCGAGCGAACGGAGACGAGCAGCGGTTGCTCCTTGTCACCAAGTCTCTTGTCGACTGACTTCTCGATTTTCGCTAGGGCCGCCGTCACTTGGGCTTCTAACTGCGGCGGATAAGCTCGCTTGTGTTCGTAAAAATAAGTGCAGACTTCCGTCGTAATTGTAAACCCGGGCGGGACCGGCAGACCAATTCGCGTCATCTCGGCCAGATTCGCGCCCTTGCCGCCGAGCAAAGATTTCATGCTTCCTGCGCCGTCGGCGTGTCCTTCGCCAAAATAATAAACGTAACGCGGCGTCTTCGTTTTTTGCGGAGAAGAGGGCCGAAGTTTCGATGTCGATTTTTGCTTCCCCTTTGCCACTCGGCGCACACTGCGCCTGAACGATTTCGTTTTCTTGGACATGCTAAAAAATTTATCGGCTCGTCGAATGCGCCAAACTAGTTCCGCGCGTTTAAGTGTCAACGCGCCTGTGGTAGCCGGCGCGTCGCTCGCGGATCCAAAGGATTGCAGCCGACACGGCTACCTCTGTAGAAGATCGAAATCTATGATCGTGCGCTTAGGCTGGCGTTCGCTCGCTACTTTCGATCACTTCGCCGATTGCCGCTGTGAATTCACTCACGCCCGTGCTCGGCACGATGATGGTGTTGCGGCGGCCGTGCGCTTCCTCAGTGATCCGCAAGAATTTTCCCCGGTCATTCTCCCGGAATTCCACGTGAAAATGTTTGCGTTCGATCTGTAGCTCTTTCGCGTCGATGATATTATCCATTTCGGAAACGGCGGAGTTTACGCTGCTCCCATTTAATAAGGGAAGAATATTCTGCACAAAAAATTATGACAATTCGCAGCTTCCACCGCCGTTTACGTTAAAAGCTATCGCCTTTTCTGGCTCGGTTTTTTCATCGGCGCGCGATCGGCCAGCGCAAAGTCGATCTGTCGCTTGAACGCATCGACCCGCGCAACGAAAACGCGAACCTGATCGCCCACTGCGAATCGTTTTCGCGATCGGCGGCCGAGCAAGCGCCGGTGTGTGGGATCGAATAGATAAAAATCATCGGTCAGCGCGGAGACGTGAATAAGGCCGGTGATAAGCACATCCGGCAACTCCACCACCAGCCCGTAATTGCGGACGTCGACAATCGCCGCGCGAAACACCTGTGGATCGCGCAGATCGAGTTGGCGCTGAAAGAACTGCAACTTTTTCATCCGGACGGCCTCGATTTCGGCTTCGGCCGCCGTGCGTTCTGTCTCCGAAATATGGTCGGCAATAGACGAGATTTGGTTAATGTCGAGCCGCGACCGCGGCGGCAAATTGCGCTCAGCGAGCGTGCGATGGACGATGAGGTCCGCGTAGCGGCGAATGGGGCTGGTGAAGTGGAGATAATTCGCTTTCGCCAGCCCGTAATGTCCGAGCGGTTGTGGCGCATAACGAGCGCGTTTCAAACTTTTGAGCAAGCCGATTTTGAGCGCCTGTTCTTCCGGCTTGCCCCGAATCGACGCGAGAAATCGCTGAATCTCGGCGCGATGAGAAAGATCGCCCACTTTGTAATTAAAGCTGAGCACGAACTCGCGATACTCCGCCAATTTTTCCGGATCGGGATCTTCATGAACGCGATAAATGGTTGGAATCGCGCGATGCCTTAGTTCGCGCGCCACCGCTTCGTTTGCCGCCAGCATGAATTCCTCAATGAGCTGATGTGACTCATCGTTCTCCACTCGCTCGAGTTTCACCGGCACGCCCGTTGCGTCGACATGAACTTTTACTTCGGGAAAATCGAGATCGAGCGAGCCATGTTCGAACCGCTTCCGCCGCAGCAGCGATGCGAGCGACCAGGCGGTGTGCAATCGCTTGCTCAATTCGTCCTCGGGCTTCGATTGAAGAAGCGCGTAAGCTTGTTTGTAAGTCAGTCGCTGTGCGCTGCGAATCACGGTTTTCGCGAAACGCGCGCTTTTTGCGCGACCGTTTTTGTCGAACTGAATGAAAACCGAGTGGGTGAGACGATCGACACCCGGCCGCAGGCTGCAAACGCCATTGCTTAATCGCTCCGGCAACATCGGAATGACCCGATCGGGCAAATAAACGCTGTTGCCCCGCCGGCGCGCTTCGCCATCCAGCGCGCTTTCTGGTTCGATATACGAAGCGACATCGGCAATGTGTACGCCCAGCTGCCAATCTTCAGTGGCGAGCTTCTCGACATGAATGGCGTCGTCAAAATCGCGCGCATCATCCGGATCGATCGTGATGATGAATTTCCCGCGCAAATCCTCGCGGCCTTCCATCATTCGCTGCTCGACCGTTTCCGGAATTTCACCGGCCTCATCGATAACGCTTTTTGGGAACTCAGTCGGAAGCCCGCATTTTCGAATGATCGACAGCATGTCGATGCCGGACGCACTTGCCGGTCCGAGCACTTCGATGATCTCACCTTCCGGATTGATGTGACGCGACTCCCACGACTCGAGCCGGACGACTACTTTGTCGCCCACCGTAGCGGCGGAATGTGACTGTCGATCTTGTGCGGGCCGCACATAAACGTCGTGCACGAGCCGGGGATCATCCGGGACGACGTAATAAAAATTGCGCGAATGCTGCAGCGTTCCGACGACCGTATCGCGCGCACGCTCTAGAATTCGAATCACGCGGCCCTCGCTTCGTCCTTGTCGATCTTTCGGACGCCTTGGCACCGCATCACGCGTGATCCGCGCGACCACGCGATCGCCGTGCATGGCCGTGCCCGTGTTTTCAGCCGCGATGAAAATATCGGCCTGGCCTGAGGTTTCCGTTGTCAGAAACCCGTAGCCGGCCTGGTGGATCGACAATTTACCGGTCACCAGATCGGCCTCAGCCGGCAGGACGTAGCGATTTTTTCGAATGCGCGCGATCTCGCCTAAACGCTCAAGCTCGCGCAGCATTTTTCGCAGCGCGGCGCGTTCGCTGCTTTGCAGTCCGAGTTTGCGCCCCATCTCGATCTTATCGAGTGGCCGGTAATCTTTTCGCGCGAGGAGCGCGAGAACTTTTTCTCGAATTTTGCGTCCGTTTTGAGGCATACAAGCGAAAAACTTATTACTTATTGTTAGGCGACTGTCGATCTAACGAGATTTCACCTGGAGGTCGAAACAAATGCAAAAAGCGATTGTAGCCGTCACATCTGCGATTGTCTTGGCGGCAGTTGGTTCATTGATGGCAGGAGGTGCAAAAATGAAAATAACAAGTTCAGTCTTTCAAGAGGGCGGCGACATTCCGTTGAAATTCAGCCGCGACGGACAAGATATTAATCCGGCGCTTCGGATTGAAGGAACACCGTCGAGTGCGAAAGGCCTGCTCCTTATCATGGACGATCCCGATGCGCCAGTGGGTCTGTTTACGCATTGGCTGGTTTGGAACATTGATCCGAAGACAACCGAAATTGCGGAGAAGAGTGTGCCGAAAGGCGCCGTGCAGGGCACGAACGATTATCCCACTCTCGGTTATGGTGGACCGCAGCCGCCCTCCGGCACCCATCGCTATTACTTCAAGATCTTTGCGCTCGACCAGACGCTGGATTTGAAAGCGGGCGCAAAACGCGCGGAAGTCGATGCAGCGATGCGCGGGCATGTGATTGCGCAAGGTCAGTTGATGGGACGCTACTCGAAAAAATAGTAGCGATGGATGGTGCCGCGCTGTCGGTGCCCAAATATTTAGGACGCGGCGGCGTGCCCCTCCATCGATCTTCGAATAATCGAGCTACCATGATAGTCTGAACCCGTAATGGGTGAGACGCTTTGGAAAGTCGGTGGACGCATTGTCGATCTTTCGCGGCACGGAATGATCATGGGCGTGCTCAACGTCACACCCGATTCGTTTTCAGACGCGGGCGAATTCTCTTCCATCGATAAAGCGGTCGCGCGCGGGTTAGAAATCGCGGCCGAAGGCGCACAGATTGTCGATGTTGGCGGCGAATCGACCCGGCCGGGCGCCAATCCTGTCAGCCTGGAGGAGGAACTTGGCCGCGTCGTTCCGGTGATCGAAAAGTTGCAGGAAAAGATCGACATCCTCATCTCGATCGACACCTCCAAGAGTGAAGTGGCAAAGGCCGCATTGGATGCCGGTGCTTCCATTATTAATGATGTGACCGGTGGACGGGGGGACGAAAAAATGCTGCCGCTAGCCGCAAGGCGAGATGCCGCCTTCATCATCATGCACATGCAGGGAAATCCGCGGACGATGCAGCTCGCGCCGCATTATGCCGATCTTGTCTCGGAAGTGGCCGATTTTTTTTTACAACAACATGTCTGCGCCCTAGAGTGCGGCATTGATCCCATGGCTATCGCGTTTGATCCCGGAATCGGTTTCGGTAAAACGCTTGAACACAATCTCGAGCTCATCGGTAAACTTGGCGCTCTCCGAGTGCAGGAACGTCCGCTCGTGGTCGGCGCGTCGCGAAAAGCATTTCTTGGCCAAATGGTCGGCTCTTCGGCCATGAGCGACCGGCTCGCGCCGACAGTCGCTTTGACTTCATTACTGCGCTCCCGCGGCGCAAACATCATTCGCGTGCACGATGTTAAAGAAAATGTCGATGCATTGCGCGTTACCGAGGCAGTGCTGCATGATTGAAGAACTCCTCCATCTTTGGCTGAAGAGCTGGCGCAGCATCTTCGAGATTATCCTGCTGAGCGTCGGGATTTATTATGGCTACGTTTATTTTCGTGGAACGCGCGGCGCGAAGGTGTTGACGGGACTGGCAATTGTTTTTCTGACACTGACGTTGATTTCGCAGTTACTCAATCTTGTCGTGATCGGTTGGATCGTGCGCAGTTTCTCGGTGTTCCTGGCGGTCGCGTTGGTCGTGATTTTTCAACCAGAGCTGCGGCGTGGCCTGGCCGAACTCGGTGGACATCCGATTTTCTCTCTCACCAGCGAGAAACGGGAAACGGTGCATGACCTCGCCGAGGCCGTGGCACAACTGGCCAACAAACAGTATGGTGCACTTATTGCCATCGAACGCGACACTTCGATTCGCGTTTATGAAGAAACTGGTGTGACGATTGATGGCGATTTTTCGGTTGAGCTTGTCCTCACAATTTTTCATCCTAAAGCCGCCTTGCACGATGGTGGCTTGATCGTGCGCAATGGCCGGATTGCGGCCGCGGCGTGCATTTTCCCCGTCAGCCAGCGCGAGACACTCGACCGGAGTCTCGGATTACGTCATCGCGCCGGTCTCGGCATTACCGAGGAATCGGACGCCGTGGCGGTAGTTGTTTCCGAAGAGACGGGTGGAATTTCCATTTGTCACCGGCGACGGATTGAGCGGAACTTTACTCCGGAAACGTTTCGGCAACGGATCGCAGAAATTTTACTGCACAGCAATTATGAAGAGACTGATCCTGAAAAACTGGCGGGCGAAGTTGATCTCCCTTCTCCTCGCGACAACCCTTTGGTATCTGATCAAAAAGAACGTAGCGACGACCCCCTTGCCGTCTGAATCGACCTCCGGTGCGGCGATGACGGAAAAACGCTGACGCGCCGCTTAGCGGAGGAAACGCGCGAGATTCTCTTCTTCCCAACGGCGAGCGCGCCGGTAACTGGGAAAATTGCGCTCGCGGCGGTTGAATTCATCGGTGTGCACGCGCCGTCGCCCCCGCGATACGGTTTCGTCCGGTACGACAGAATGCAACATCTCGTGATAAAGCACGTAACGCAGAAACCAAATCGGCACGAACGGTTGATCGAGTGATGGATTGATTCGAATCACTCGGTCTTCTTCCTGAATAGTTCCGAAGATAAAATATTCTCTCGGCCGATGTTTCCGTCGGCGGCCCCACATTACCTTGTAACCTCGAAGACGTCCGCGGAAATAGCGTTGGTTCAATTGTTCAAAAATCGGGCGCAGATCGAAATACTCTCCCTCATGCCGCAGATTCAACTGGCGCTGCATCGGCAGTTTTGGATGGGCGAGCTTTCGTTTTGTTTTCTTGGCCATTTCGCGATCCCGTGATTGGAATGAACGAGTGGGAAGGCATTTTAGTGTCGTTTGACAAGCTGACAAGAGAAGGCGTTGATTATTTATCCTTTAATTTATAACCAGCTCATTATAAATTACTTGTGGATACAAAACCCCGAGAGCCATAACTCCTCTAATGGCATCTCTCTCTTCGGAAATATTGTCGATCTTTTGTTGGCGGTGAGCCGCCGGATTTCCGCGTTCCAATATCTACTGGCGATTTACGAGGAACGAAAATTGCGTATAATCTTTTTCGTTTTCCGGCCAAGTTACCGGCAATCAAGGGAGATCAATCGACATGACACCGTTTCTTCGAAAATTGCTCGGCCTCAACTGGCTTCTTCTCGCGAACATGCTCACGCTCGCGATCTTTGGTGTGGTCGCAATCTACAGCGCGACCTATATGCGCGAAGATTCCGTCGCGGCCGAGTTTTGGCGCAAACAGGTAAACTGGGTCGCAGTCGGCTTTTTCGCTTTCATGATCACCAGCCTGATCGATTATCGCTGGATTCGCTGGGGCG
>WNFR01001616.1_pt1 | contig 23599 bp, 17 predicted proteins | sample 5400221 | NCBI WGS metagenome assembly WNFR01 (sample SAMN13153357, study PRJNA577476) | soil metagenome | isolation source: 40 cm soil under Madrone tree | place: USA:California | collected 2016-06-14 | reverse complement strand
GACTGCCCGGCAAGCCTTTCAGCAGAGCGACCGTCGTATACATGGGCGCGGAAGGAAACGAGTCGTGCATCGCCTCGGCGACGCGCTCGGCCCCACCCATCTGGACAAAATAGTCGTGCACTAGAGCGATTTTTGACAAACTGTTTGACCCTCAAGAGACTTTCAATCTAAGCGTCCGAGTTTGATCCACGCAGAGAAGATCAGAGCTACTGTTTTAAGAAACGGAGAAAGGCCGTGGCCTTTCAGTCCGGGCTCAAATTAACTTCAAAGTTTCGCGCACTCTCATTAAGGTGCGGCATTCCGCCGCTGTTGAGTGCGCCGCGATAGAGTCCTTCGACTTCTTTTAAGAACCTTTGGGTCGAGAAGCGCGCGATCGCTTCACGGCGGCCTTTGCGTCCCAGTTGATGACGCAAACTTTGGTTGGCGAGAAGGGCCAGCATTGCTTTAACCAGCGCGTTTTGATCGCGGGCCGCGACCAGCCAACCATTCTCGCCGTGGCGAATCATCTCAGGCGTGCCGCCGACCGAAGTCGCCAGCACCGCGATCCCGCTCGACAGACCTTCAAGCACCGTAAGCGCGAATGGCTCTTCGTGCGAATTAACGACCAGCACATCGAGGGCCTGCACGAGCTTTGGAATATCGTTCCGTGGCCCCAGAAACCGTACGCGATCGGTGATGCCGAGTGACTCAACCGCGCGTTCAAGCTGGGCGGCATATTCCTCATCGCGATTAAAGAGCGCCGCGCCGGCTATGAGCAGCACTGCGTCCTTAACTTCGCCATTGACGGAGGCAAACGCTTCGATCAATTCGAGCTGGCCCTTACGCGGGGTCAGTTGTCCGACTATCCCGATAACAGGTTGGGCATCCTTGAGCCCCAGCGTGCCACGAATTTCTTCACGACTCTTTGCGTTGGGTCTAAAGCGTTCAAGATCGACTGCGTTGTGAATGACCACGATCGGCACGCGCCGTCGGAACGGACGCAGGATGATTCCCCGGAAACGATCGGCAACTGCCTGTGAAACCGCGAGGATGCGATTACGTGAAGTAACCATCGCGAATAGACGAACGGCTGTGCTCAACGGATGACGCGGCAGGATGTCGTGCGCATGCCAAATGACCGGCGCCTTCAATCCCATAGTCGCGGCAGCCATCACCAGTCCGGCGCGAATGCTGTTGGCATGGACGATGTCGGGCGCTTCATCGATGACCAGTTTACGAGCCGAGCGAATGACCGAGGCAAAGGAAATCAAGTATTGAACTACCAAATCCAGTCGCCAGGTGAAGCGCGCCTCGAGCGGTTGCAGGCCGCGGGCCCTGATCTTCATCGTCTGGATCATTTCCATCATGGGGCTTCGATCAGGACAAACCACCACGGACTCAAAACGATCGCGATCCAGCCGGTCGAGAATCATCGCCATGACTCGCTCAGCACCGCTGACTGTCCCCGTGTGATTGTAGAAAAGTATCTTCACGCAAACGCCTCAGATGGTGATGATTTCCCGTTCGATCTCACGACGCGCGCTGACTGTCTCGGCGCTGATCCATCCGATGAGCAGCCAGACAAGCGGCGCGACCGAATAAAGCGTGAAGGTCAGACCGAACACGCTGTTGAGAACCAGCGCCGGCATCAGCGCGGCGACGATCCGCCGGGTAGTCATGTTTCGATTATTGGCCGGTGCACTGCGCGCCATCCTCAGCGACAGCCAGGCGGCGCGTCCCAGAATCCATAGAAACAACAGGACACCTGGTATTCCGCAAGAGACCGCCACCACCAGGATGAAACTATCAATGGCCGGCAGATCGGAATCCGATTTGAAGCGCACTTCGGAAAGCGAACCCGCGCCGAGACCTGCTCCCAGCGGCCGATACGGCACCACGCTCGTCAGCAAATAGGTCCAGTTCGTGAGTCGAATTTGAAAGCTCTCTTCGTCCGCGGGTTTCAGAGTGCCTCTTTGAGTGTGCGAAAGCAGAGTGCTGATCGTTTCGTTCTCGCCTTTGCTCCACATTTCCTGGTCAGTCGGCGGCGAGACAAAGACGGCTACCAAAACAATTGGCAGCAGTAATAGACCCAGCCGAATGAATGCGCGCGGCAGGGTTTGGGCGCCCAGTAAAACCAAAGCGGCCACTCCGAGGATTAGTCCAAACACAGCGGTGCGCTGGGCTGTCAGCAGGACTGCACACATCAACGCCGCACCGCTCAATAACCATCCCAAACGTATTCCCAAACGTTTGGCTCCGGCGGCAAAACCAAACGCCGCGATGGCGCCGAACTCAGCATAACGTCCCCACTCCTCTGCGCTGCTGAATGTGGCCAGAGCTCGCCGGACATGTCCCACATTGATCGAGTCGTAGAAATCAGTGTTGTCGAGCCAATACTGTTCGAATGCGGGATAGCCATTGACGAGTTGATAAACGCCATAGAGCGAGGTCAACAGACCGAGAACTACCATCAGCTTTAGTATTTTGGAAATGAACTCTTCGTTTACTGATTGGCCGAAGTAAAACCAGAGCAGCGGCACGAACATAAAGAGCGCGCCGGCCAGGCCCACAAACAAGCTGCCTTGTAGTGGATTGAAGATTTCAATCAAGTAAATCAAACCTAAGATTGAAACTGCGCCGGCCAGCGGAGTTGAGTGAAAAATCTCGAGACGGCGCGATCTGATTAGCAACAGAAAGGCAAAGAGAGTGACGATCGGCGTCAACAAGTGAATCGGATCCTGGCTGGCATAGTCGACGAACAAATATTGGGCGCGTCGAATCAAACCCCGAAACGGTTCAAACAACGCCATCGCCACAAGGCCCGCTTCGAGGCTCACGAGCAGCGGCAAGGCCAACAGCCAGACCAAAGCCGCCAACAGCCAGGTGCGCAGCATCTGGCCGCCACTGGTGACCGCGATCACACTGAATACGACTGCGGCCTGCACGGGGGCAAACCAAATCCAAAAAGAGCGCGGTTGCGGTCTGGTCTGTATTTGTACGACGCTACTCATGAGATAAAAATCTTCGTACCTTGAAGTTGGATTGAGAACGTCAATCGCATCGCGGCTTTGCCGCCTGATGTGCGGAAAGCCTCCGGCTTTCCGAGAAGCCAAACATTGCCTTTGGAGGCTCTGCCTCCAGAGCCCGAGGCAGAGCCTCGTAATTCTCTCTGAGAAGTCTTACCGGTAAGGCAGCGCCTTACCGCACATCAAGCGGCAGAGCCGCACCGCTACTCAGCTCAATTGCGATCAGACTCCGGCTGACTTTCATGATGCTTCTCCCGCGTCTGGTTTCGCGAAGGTGAACCCCAACAGGGATCTCCAATTGGGAACCAGAAGATCGCGCCAACGCGGGCGCAAACAACTCCATAAATCAAGCCGGCGTTTCTTAACAAAAGCGAAGAGTGCGATGACGAGCATGACGGTGTAGCCGATCAACGAGGCGATAGCGGCCCCGGTGATTCCCCATCGCGGCAACAGAACCAGGAGGCCAACCGTGGTGACCGCCGCCGCCGAGAATTTCGCCAGCGTACTCAGGCCGGGATAGCCAAAGCCGCGTAAACCGCTGATGACGATTGAGCCGAGACTCCAGACACCCGCGGCCACGAGCAGCCAACGAAAGGCGCCGGTCGCGGGAACAAAACGCTCTCCGAAGAGGATCTTCAGAAGCAACGGCGCGCCCAACCAAAGAGGTGGCAGCAGCACCAGGTGCATATAGATCGCCAGACGAAGGCTGCGCGCCCACAAGAGTTCAGCTCTGTTTTCGACTTTCGACGCGGCCACTTCCGGCATCAGCGCATCCGCAATCGCATCGGCGGCGAGCGTCGTCATTTCGGAGAGTCGCACGGCGACTACATACAAACCAATCGCTACATTGGAAGCCATCGCGGCCAGCACTAACTGATCGAGTCGCAGCGTGGTGAAGTCGGCTACTCCGCCCGGGTAATCACGCACGGCGTAGTGCATTGAGTTCTTGAACTCGACCCAACTGGGTTTCCAGCTCGGGCGCAACTGACTCAAAACCGCGATCAGAGCCAGCAGCATCGAAGACGTCTGGGCAATGATCATCGTAATCATTGCCGTAGCAACCGTGAGGTGGCCCGCCGCCCAAAGACCGGCGAAACCAAAGGCCTGCACGCCAAAGAAAATCATTCGGGCCGCGCCCGCCCAGCCAAACCGGCGCGTGCCTTCCAGCAAACCGCGCATGAGATCGAGGAACAGGGCGGCAGGAATGTTCACCTGATAGATGCGCAGAAGCATCATCACCTGCGGGCTGCGCTGGCCCACCAGATGGGGAACAATCAAATCAGCCGCCGCGACGCTGAGGACGCCGACGGCGATCGTATAAAGCACGGCATTCGAAAACAGATAAGAAACTCGTTCCGGCTCTCTGGCCATCCAGTAACGATATGCGGTCGGCAAGCCGAGACCGGCGAGCATGGCCACGACCGGCGGCCACAGCACGATGACCAGCAGATCACCACGACCTGCCGGACCTAACGCTCTGGCGCCGACCAGACTCGAGATGACGTTGGACAACAGGATCGTCACGTCCGCGATCAGGATTAGTCTGGCATTGCGAGCAATCAAAGTGATTCAATTCCTGGTTTTGAAAAACGCGAACGCCTCAGCTGGCGCCGCGAGCCAGAACGATGGCAGGTATGGTGCGAAGCAGAATGGACGCGTCGAGCCCGAGCGACCAGCGATCGATGTATTCAAGATCAAGCTGCATCCATTGATCGAACGAGAGGTTGCTGCGGCCCGAAACCTGCCACAGGCAAGTCAGGCCGGGCTTGACGCTAAATCGTCTTTTCTGCCATGCCAGTTCCATGCGGGTCGCATCACGCAAAGACAGGGGCCTTGGTCCCACGATGCTCATGTCTCCCAACAGCACGTTAACCAGTTGCGGCAACTCGTCGATGCTGGTGCGCCGCAGCCAACGACCGACCGACGTCACCCGTGGATCGTGTCGAATCTTGAAGATCGGGCCGCTCTTTTCGTTCAGGTGCTCGATTTCGCTCATGCGCGCTTCGGCATCGCGTTGCATCGTCCTAAACTTGAGCATTCTGAAACGCCGCTTGTTCAGGCCCACTCGTTCCTGCACAAAGAAGATCGGACCTTTCGATTCAAGCTTAATAATAATGGCGACGAGCAGCAGCGCCGGTCCGGTCAGCAAGAGCAGAAATGTCGCGGCCACAAAATCAAAAATACGTTTCGCCTCGGTACGCCAGCTGAACATCGGCGCACTGTGCAAAGAAACAAGGGGCAGGCCGTCAAGGTCGGTGGACTGTGATCGCGCCAGTTTTTGTGGGAAAAGATCGGACAACAGGTGCGTGGTGATTCCCTGCTCTTCGAGCAGCATCACGGCCGCCTCGACTTGCGAATATTGCGATTTGATCGGGAGCGCGATCGCTACTTCATCGATTACTTCGTTCGCCATGATTCGCGGCAAGTCTTCGATTGTTCCCATCCACGGAGAGCCTTCGATGTCTTGACCAGCAAAGCCAAGGTCGCTGTCCACATAACCAAGCAGCCGGTATCCCAGGTCCTGGCGCTGAATGATCTGGGCTGCAAACCGACGGCTGCGGGCGCCGCCGCCAACCAGCAACAGAGACTTCACATTGTGTCCGCGCCGGCGCAATCGGCGCAGGTTTAGCCGCAGAAAGAAACGTCCGGACCCTATTAAGGCGAAGCTCAGCAGTCCAAACAGGGCCACGGTGAGAATATTAATCGTCGGCCATTTACCGAGGTTGGCGGCAACCAGCAGCGATAGCGACGAAATCAGGACTGCCCTACCAACTTCCTTTAGCTCGAGACGAATCGCGCGCAGCCGGTGTGAAACGTAAAGGCCCTGGACCGCAAACGCCGCATGCCATGAAAAGATGAGCCCGAGTCCCAGGAGGGCGTTCGTTATTTTTACGCGGTTGGAAAGATAGTCGATGACAAAAGTCGGATTCTTCGCCGGCGAGTACCGGTAGACAATCGTCAGGCCGAGCGAAACCAGAAGCAAAGAGAGGTCGCTCAGCTTGAGAAAGAGATTGGAAAGAGATCCGTTGTGATCAGTCATCGAATGGTTAATTATTCCGGCAAGCGGGCGAATCCAGGATCCGCCGTCATGAAGACCGCCATTACAATCTCGGCGTCATGAAAGCTGCGACGCTCGCCAACTTCATGAATCGCTCAATTCTTGAAATCTTGTCGCGGGGCACAAACACCATATCGCCCGGTTGCAGGGTCAAATCGTTTTCCAAATCTGCAGTGCGGCGAACGCTTTTGAGATTCAGGAGTTTGACTTCCGCCGTGTCTGTGTTGATGCGACGAAAGACTACGACCTGCGCAGACCTGGCGGTCTCTTTCATTCCGCCCGCCAGCATAATCGCCTGCAGCGCGGTTACCCGTTCGCGCATTTCGATCTTGCCGGGCAGGCTGACTTCGCCGGCTATTACAAAGTAGGGTTTCTGGAATTCCTTGAGGACGATCGTCGCGATCGGATCCTGCAAACGCGATGAAGCCTTTTTCAGAATTGCCGCGCGCGCCTGTTCAATTGTGAGGCCCGCAACCTTCAGGTCTCCACCCACCTCAAGTGAGACATAGCCGTCAGGCTGGACCGTCACCGTCTGATTGAATTCGGGTGAATAGCGGAACTGCACCTCGAACACATCGCCGGGTTGCAAGCGGTAGCGCTCTTCAGTCACGGTCGTGAGTCGCGGCGCTGTCTGCTGCTGGGCAATGGCGGCGTCCGCGATGGCAAGAAAACAAATCGCGATCAGTAAAAGCAGGCTCTTCTTCATTAGCACTCCCCAAAAACTTTTCAATGAGTTTAGAAGCGGGCTACCGCTCGCTTAGTCGGGCAGTAGCCCGACTCTAAACAAGACTCAATTACAATCTTCGGTACAGCCACTCCGGAACGGGATAGCGGCGTTTGTTCAAAACAAAGCCCAGGAATTTTCCGCCGGCGTTTTCGATCGTGCGCTGTGCGTTAATGATTTCGTCGCGCCGCGTCTGGCCGGCTTCGACAACAATGGCAACGCCGTCAACACTGGAGCTCAGCACCGCAGCCTCTGAGGACGCGCGGAGCGAACGACAATCAATCAGGATATTGTCGAAAGCCACACGCAGGGCATCGACTGAATCCAATCCGGTGTCGACCTGTTCCCCGGCTTTGCTGACTCTGACCAGGAAAGATCTCTGGGGCAGTTCATGGCCCGCGTCTTCGTCCGAGTCGCCTCCTTTTTTTCGCCCGGTCTTTTTTGCCGGCAGCATCCAGACGTTTTCAATGTTTGTCGGGTGACAATTCCAGGGCATTTGCAGATAGTCTTCGACGCCGAGGCTTGGCATTCTTTCAGCGCTGACTATCAACGTGCGACGGCCGGTATGGCGCGCCAACTCAACCGCGAACAATTGTGCGACGTGCGAGACGCCTTCGCCCGACGAAGCCGAGGTAAAAGCGATCGCCGCGCCCGCGCGTAGTCTTGGCGCAGAGTTCTGCAGATTCGCCAGCAGCAACTGCAGGTTATGCCGCCGGCCGTTGCTGCGGATGCGCGCTACAGGCATCCGGGTTCCGTTGATTTGCTCTTCGATTTGCACAGTTGTATCCGCTCGATCAGCCCTCCAATTGGGCTATCGGGTTGTTCTCGATCTCTTTTGTTTTGGCCTTGCGACGGCCCATCAGCTTGTTACTGTTTTCGGGCACCGTGGCCAGCACGGTCGCTCCGGTGAGTGCTTCTAATTGCCGCGGCGTATTGATCGTGTCACCGAGCATTTCCGCGGAGAATACAGTTCCCAGACTCAAAAGGCCGGCGACGAACACGCCGAGTACCAGGTTCAGCGGACGATTCGGTGAAGATGGGATCTGTGATAATGCCGGAGCCTCAGCAATCGACACGTTGGTGATCTTCTGCCGATCAAGTTCGTCGGCGATGCGGGCTTCCTCGCGCTTCTTGGCATAGAGCTGATAGTTGTCTTCAGCTTCCTTGACCTGGCGCTGCAGGTCGTTGTGTTTGGTGGTGTTGCCCTCCAACTTTTGCAGCGAATTCTCGTAATCGCGCAATTGGGCGGCGAGCGTGTCGCGGCGCGCTTGTGCGCCGGTCTGTTCCAGACGCGCTCGCGAGTATTCTGTTTCCAGCGTCTGCCGCAACGGATTCAAGTCCGTGGCTTGCTCAGTTGCGGTTTGGGATTCCGCTTTGGCGAGTGCTTCCCGCGTGGTGCGAATCTGTGCGTCAACCTCGCGCACCAGGCGATCATCGGGCCGAAACTTCGTCAACAGTTGCGTGCGCCGATTTTGCAGCTCGACCATCATGGTGTTCAAACGCTCAGCCGAGTATTGCGCCGGAAGCGACTTGCTTTGGGTGACGATCCGCTTAGGCGTGACCGCCAGTTGCTGTTCGATTTTCTTAATCCGGTTGGTGGCCTCGTTCACTGCCGCCTCGCTCTCCAACAGCTTTGCTTTCGCTTCGGCGGTTTTCTGCAACGTTAGATCTTTCTGCTGAGCCAGCACGACCAGGTTGTTGTCCTGCTGAAAACCGGTCAGTTGCTTTTCCGAATCATGCAACTGGGTTTCGTATTGGTCCGCCTTCTCTTTGAAAAAATCTGAGGCGCCGGTAGGGTGATGAAGCTTCAGATGTTTTTCGAGATAGAGATCGCCGAGCTTCTTTAAGACCGCGGCCGCCAGCTCTGGTGAGTTGGCTGAGTAACTGATCGAAATGACGTTTGCTTTCTTGACCGGCGCGATCATGAGTTCCTTCGCCAGATCATTGGCCGCCTTCTCAATCCGCTCAGGTTCAGACATCGACCGCTTCCAAAACATCGCAGACCCAGGCTGGCCTAAGCCCGTTTCCTTTGCCACTTGCGTCAGCAGGTCGCGGCTGGTCAGTAACTCGATCTCGGAATTGATTTCGGATTCGCCGACCTCGCCATCGACGGCGGCCGCGGCGCTGGTAGCTTCAGGAGTGATCGCGACGTCGACGCGCTGGTTCTTGACCAGAATCTTCATCCGCGATTCGTATTTGTTTGGGAGTATCCAGGTAAGCGCGGCCGTGCCCACCACGACAGCGACGAAAATGAACAGCACCATCCCACGGCGACGAAATAAGGCGCTGGCCCCGTCCCGCAGGCTAATTGAGTTACCGCCGAAACCTGTCGTCAGTTGACCCTTCATAAACTAACTTACCGAAGGGTTTAAATGATGAATTGGCGAGGAATTCCACGTCCTGAGACTCTGTTTTCCTGGCGCAGTCTCGTTCGGCGAGATTTCGTTTAGTGTTTTGCCCCCTGAACAAAAACGATCCACGAACCCACACTAAATCGCAGAGCCTCCTACCCTTGGTGTGTTTTCGTGGATCGTCTTACTTGTCGCGCATGCCAGCGTTTGCCCGCGCGCACGCTGCGTACCTTCCTCGAAGCAGGACATCACCCTGCCGGTCAGAGTATTATGCGGACTGGTTCTCCCTTCCCCGATGGCCCTAACAAATTGGTAAAGACTAAAGCTATGTCATTGTTTTCGCGGAAAGCGCCAAAGATTTACCAAAACCGAGATTCCGGTTCATGCAGACTAGATCCAATGCCAATAATCGTCGGAGCGCCGCGGTCCGGAACCACTCTGCTCAGGTTGATGTTGGATTCCCACCCGGCATTGGCGATTCCGCCGGAAACAGGCTTCCTGAACCTCGCCACTGAATTAAGGGGCCGCGACCAAAACCTTCGAGAACGGTTTGTTCGCGCACTTACGAACTATCCGACTGAAGTTCCCTGCTGGCCGGATTTTGAGATACCAGAGGAAGCATTCCGGTCTGCTTTGAACGCAATCTCACCCTTTTCAATCGCCGACGGATATCGGACCTTCTATCGTTTGTATGCTGGGCGCTTCGGAAAACCGCGTTGGGGTGATAAGACTCCGCTTTACTGCATGAACTTGCCGACAATTCGCAAGATCCTACCTGAGGCTCGCTTTGTGCACATCATTCGTGACGGGCGCGCCGCGTGTCTTTCCCTGAGAAGAATGTGGTTTTCCCCCAGCGAGAAAATCGGGGATCTGGCTAGTTACTGGCGTAACTGCGTGCTCAAGGCTCGTCGTGGGGGCAGTGGTAGCCCCGACTATCTTGAAGTCCGGTATGAGGATTTGATTCTGAATGCCGAGGGGACGCTGAGGCGAATCTGTAACTTCGTTGATCTGGAATACGACGAGGTTATGCTTCAGTATTACATTCGCGCGCCAGTGCGGCTTAAAGAACACAAGGGGCGCACCTTTTCGGACGGGACTTCGCTGGTTACCCAGGAACAGAGAATCCGCCAACAGCAGCGCACTACTGAACCGCCCGACCCAGCTCAGGTCCTTGGATGGATGACCTCCATGAGCGCCAGGGAGCGGAAGGAATTCGAGGCGGTCGCCGGCGATCTATTGGCAGACCTCGGATATGAAACCGAGGGAAATGCCGATTAATTCCCGTTGCACCATCGCGATGGGACAACGGTTTAGTTGGCTTCAATCGAACTGCGATGCCAGGCGCGCGGCCTCGGGGTAGACTAAATTTCAGGTGAGGCTTTCGACGGGCAAGTCTGGCTCCGCCTCTATCGCAGCCAATAAAATTTAGCCGGCCTTGGGATCGGATTCGATTATTGCTGCCGCCTTCCGCAATCTGGACACGCGATCAAATGCGGGCAACACCTGGTTATGCTTTATGGCTATGTACCGCCGGATCAATCGCCAGCTTCGGGAATTCTCAATTAACCCGAGCTGAGTTCTGGTCGTTTCCAACTCGGCTTCCTTCACAGCCAGTTCCTGCATTGCCTGATCGCGTTGATCTAAGCGAGGCGCCAACTCTCGTAAGTAAACTGCCGCAGCCTTTTGCTCAGAATCCACGTCGCGGTCCGATGTCTGTCGGTGTTCGTCGATCACTTCCTGATAAAGACCGAGTAGCTTATCGATCACGGCGTCCCGCCCCGCGTTCGCGCGGATAAAACCGGAAACGCGCGCCGCGTCGATCGGATCATAACGAGCGATCGCCTGCGATAGCACCTCAGGGCTGAGGGGTTCACGCAGTGCGCGAATACCGAAGTTAAGCGGGCGCAGCTCTGCCACGTTTTGAGTGGTAACCATCGGACCAGCGCCAACTGCATCACAGAGCACAACCGCCGCGCCGACGGCAAGCGCCTCGAGGGCGGCCCGACCCTTCGCAAAGACAATGTCGTAGTTGCCCAGCAACGACTCGGGTTGGGCACATACATTGCCCACCGCATTTCCCACAAGGTTCAGCGCGATACCTGCGCGTTCGCAGGCCAGGCGCACCGCGCCCGTGTGAGTGTATTCATTCGCCTGGTTGCTAAAAATAAGAGCTCGTCGGGGATGAGGTGGTAGTTGGGCTCGCGGCTTGAATCTATCCAAATCAACAAAGTTGAGGAGAACTCTAATCCGTTCCGGCTGAATCGCATGCTCAATTATCAGGCGGTCACGGCAAGCGTGGTCGACTGCGACGTAACGAAGAATCCGCGGAAATCGCGGGGCGGCTTCTTCCCACGGCGTCGAACCATGGCAGACATAGATCGCCGGCGTCGAGGGCAAGTGGAACAGCGCCGTCATTGTGTCGAGGTGATGGTGTCCGTGAATTATGTCAGGACTTTCCCCTAGAGTGTCCAGGTTATCAGTAACCAACACGCCCGCGCCGCGGATATCCTGAGCGACATCCCCCAACCGCGTACTGTAAGCGATGGGTTCATGACCCCGCTCGAGCAGACCCATGGCGAGGTCCCGCACATACAACTCTGTACCAGCGCGGTTTGCCAGGGTGTTGTTGGTAATTAATATTTTCAACGAACCGCCAGACCTCTACTGAAATCCTTTAAGGCTTCGCCGATGGGAAGGACGTGGTCGCGGTAACGAATCACTTGCCGATAGTGGCCGGCGGCAACTTGCCTTTCCCCATAAACCTCGTAGTAGGGTCGCTCCTGGGACACCTGGTAAGAGTTCTCGTTAACCGGACGCAGGTACTCGATGCCTAAAGACGTGACCCCTTCCTGCGCGATGATCCGGTTAACATCGACAGCCAGTTCCGAATAGTCCCGAGCGACCTGCAACTTTTCCGCAAGCATCTGTTCGCTCGCAGCGATCGAAACGATATCCGCCGTTGACTTCTGCGCATGGTCGTGTTGGTAAGCGAGCGACACGTCGAAATTGGCTAAGCCATAACCCATATGACAGACTTTTTTCACGGCCGCATTGATTATCAGGCGACAGATATCATGGACTGGATTATAGCCCTCGATTGCATCACCGACGATATATTCAATTCGATGGTGCACCAGGGCTTCGGCCAATTCGCTCGCCATTCTGATAAAGACGCCGACTTCTCCGGCTAGAATAGCGGAATAAGCGTCAGCGTCGGTGAGGACACCATATATGCTTCCCGGACGGGCGCCGAGTGAATTGATAATGCTCGTGGTTCGATGAAGTCTCGATTTGTGGGAATGACCAGATCCGTCGGTGAGCACGAAGACATAAGGGTTAGCCAGACTCAGCCAGTTATAAACCAGCAGTTCATGACCGGGATGCGCAATGACCAGCGCCGATTTATGATTAAGGGATAGAGGCCGCATACTTCGGGTGGACGAGAAACCAATGAGTTGTCCAGCCTAGCGGCACAGACTTCAGTCTGTGTTTGGGACGCGAAAATCACAGACTGAAGTCTGTGCCGCAAAAGCTTACGATTCACTACGAAACCCTGATCGCTGTAGTCCTAAATATCCTAACTATTTCTCTATCGCAATAACTTGAAGACCCGCGGCACGAAGCTCCTGATTCAACGCCGGAATATCCTGTGACTTGATCGCCTGCCAGCTTTCCTGAAGCGTGTGCGAATCTTTCACGACTTCAGGGACGGAGGCAGAAGCCTGTGGAGTTGGCGCAACATCTGCCTCTTGAACAAGACCGAAAAGAGTTCGCACCCTTCCAGTCGTACTCGCGATACTCGGGTGCACGGCGGCGCCACCACCGCGGCCGCCCGGCCCACCTCCGGCGCCCGCGAGCGTCTGAAGTTTTTCAGCCAGTGCATCGAGGTTTATTTTTAGATTGCCCTCGGGCACTCTCGGTCGTAATTCAGCAATCTGGCCGCGCGCGCGCTTGACTGTGTCCGAGATGGAATTAAGCGCCCACCATTCGTCATAGAGCTGCTTTGATAGTTTGAATTGCTCGGCTAAATCCGCGTTGGAAGTCTTCACTCGCGGGTCCATCTGAAGGGTCAGCGGCTGCTGGTAACTCTTGCCTCCGACGGTAAGAACCAGCGTGTACTTCCCCGGCATCGCCCAGGGCGAAGTGGGATCCGGCGCGGTGTTGCGATAGACAGCCGCGATTGGATACTCGGGTTCTATGCCCGGAATCGGCGCCAAATGCATGTCCCAGAGAAAGCGGTGCATGCCCGCCTCGCCGCCGAGCTTCTGGGGCGGCCTGACCCAGTAAGGCGGTATCGTGAGGGCTGGATCTGGAGTGGGCAGCGGATCGGCGCTCGAGTAGCGGCGCACGACCTGGCCGGCTTCGTCCTTGATCTCAAGCGTCACCGGTCCAGCTCTACCGGTGCCAACGTAGTAATCGATCATTGCGCCATCGGGTGGGTTTTCACCTGCAGCTTCGTCGGGCGGAATCGGCGTATCACTATTGGTGTTCCAGCGGACCCGCAAAGCCGTCTGCGGATGAAACAACACTGCCGGAGTTTTCGCAATAGACGCCTGAAGCTGTCGCAACGGCGTGATGTTGTCGAGAATCCAGAACCCCCGGCCGTGCGTCGCGACGCACAGATCGTCGCCCTTAATAATCAGATCGCGAATCGAGCTGGCGCCCATGTTGAGGCGCAGCGACTGCCAGTGATCGCCGTCGTCGAAAGACACATAAACAGCGCGCTCGGTGCCGGCGAAGAGCAAACCCTTTCTTTCCGGATCCTCGCGAACCACGTCGGTGTTTTCATTATCCGGGATGCCGTTATTTACTTCGGACCAGCTCGCGCCCGCGTCGTGCGTTCGAAAAATGTGCGGCCGTAGATCGTCAAGCCGCAGGGTGTTCACGGCTGCATAGGCCGTGTTCTTGTCAAAGTGGCCGGCGTCGAGAATCGAAATTTTCTGCCACGGCTTCAGTTGTTTTGGTGTGACGTCGTTCCAATGTGCGCCGCCATCCGTCGTGCGATGAATCAAGCCATCGTCGGTCCCGGCCCAAATGAGATTGATGTCGAGCGGCGATGGCGCGACCGCGTAGATTACGCCACGCTGTGTCGCCTGGGCGGACGGTTGCGATCTGAATTTGCCGACGGTCACCGGCACTTCGAAAGTCTTTCGAGTCAGATCGGGACTTATCTGATCCCAGTTGCGCCCGCCGTCCTTCGTCTTCCAAAGCGTGTTACTCGAAAAGAAGAGCACGTGCGGATCGACTGGCGAGAAGATTACCGGCTGGGTCCGCACCACGCGAAAATCAGCCGAGCGAAAAGGCTTTGGCATGATGTTCTGAGCTTGCCCCGTCCGCCGATCATAGCGAGTGAGCTTTCCGCCGTAGACGATGTCGGGATCCAGCGGATCAGGCGTCACGTAGCCATATTCTTCAGCGGCCACGGGATGCCATTCGCGAAAGGTGATCTCGCCATCGTTGCCGCGGCTGGCAACGCAGGCCGAGCCGCTCTCCTGCTGGCCGCTGCACAGTCGATACGGAAATGCGTTGTCGGCGTTGACGTGATAGAGCTGGGCGGTCGGCTGGTTGTACCAACTGCTCCAGGTCTTGCCCCCGTTGACGGTGATTATTGCGCCCTGATCACTGCCCAGTAAAACCACGTCCGAGTTGTTCGGACTGACCCAAACGTTCTGATAATCGTCCCCGCCGGGCGCGCCGCGAAATGCTGTCCAGGTCTTGCCGCCGTCGACTGACTTCCAGGCAACGACACTGGCTGAGTAAACCACTTCCGGATTCCTTGGATCGACTCGCAGCACTGCGAGATCGCCACCGCCAATGCGTCCGGCGGGACGCGCGTCGGTGGTAATCTTTGTCCACTTCTCACCGCCGTCGTCTGAGCGATAGATAACCAGGCCACCGGTCAGCGCGATCGAAGCAAATAGCCGATTGGTCGAGCTGGGTGCGATCGCCAGATTCGCTTGAATGATTCCGTCGGGCAGACCGCCGCTCAACTGTCGCCACGTCTTGCCGTTGTCAGTCGATTTGAAGACGCCACCGCCGCTACCATTCCACGCGGCGTTTTCCCAGGGACCCTGGCGCGCTTCCCAAAGTGCCGCGTACGCGATGTCCGGGTTCGAAGGGTCGACTAACACATCCGCGCCGCCGACGTTCTCGTCTTTGAAGAGCACCCGGTCAAATGTCTTGCCGCCGTCGAAGGAGCGGAAGATGCCGCGCTCTGTATTCGGGCCGTAAGGATGGCCGGCAACCGCGACCAGAATACGATCCGGATCGCGCGGATCGACTGCGATCTGCGGAATCTGCTGACCGTCGCGCAGCCCGAGATGCGTCCAGGTTCGTCCCGCGTCTGTCGATTTGTAGATACCATCGCCGATTGAAAGATCCGGACGCTGCAGTCCTTCGCCACTGCCGGCATAAATAATGTTCGGATCTGATGGCGCAACGGCGATGCAACCAACCGAGCCGGTCGGCTGCTCGTCAAAGATTGGCACCCAGGTGCGGCCATAATCATCCGTCTTCCAGACGCCCCCGTTCACTTGAGCGATGTAGAAGACATTCGGTTGCGAAGGCACTCCGGCGACGGCGCGCGTGCGGCCGCCGCGAAACGGACCAATGCTGCGCCAATGAAGCGGTTTGAAGAGATCGGGACTGAATCGCTGGGCAAACACCGAGCCGCCCACGGCCATCATCAAGACAAACACTAGTGCCGATAATATCCGCGGTCGCGTCAAAGCAAAGAAATGGTTTTTCATCATCAGAAAATCTTCGCGAAGCTGGAAAAAGTCTAGATCGTTCAGGCGCTGCATAGTATCGCCAACGCACTCTCAAAGTCTAACCAGAGAGCCGTGACTATTGTATCGATTCAAATTTCCAAATTAGACTACCCGGTCTTGAGTTATCATTGGCCATTCTTCTTCGTGTCAATTAGTGTGATTTCGTACTGTTCTTCATTTCGCAGCCAGGGCCAACGATCCACGAAATGAGACGAAGCAACGCGGAGCGAATCCACATGCCAAATGAGAGATCTCAGATGATAAATGGAAGATGGTTAACATGAAAATGCTTATTCTTAACCAGGCCCAGGTCGAACAGCTGCTGCCAATGTCCGAGTGCATTTCGGTGATGGAACAAGCCTTTGCCGCCCTCGCCGGCGGCCAAGCTCAGCAACCGTTGCGCACGATCTTCAAACCACCTGAAGTCAAAGGCGTGCTCGCCATGATGCCTACTTTTAGCGCCAGTCCCTCGCCGATGTTCGGCTTGAAAGCAATCTGTGTCTTCCCCGGCAACTCTGCGATTGGTAAGGATGCCCACCAGGGCGGCGTGATGCTTTTCGACGGCGAGACGGGCGAAATGCTTGCCGTCGTCAACGCCTCTGCGATTACGGCTATTCGCACCGCCGCCGTGAGCGCGCTTGCCACGCGACTGTTGTCGCGAGAAGACGCGGGCGATCTGGCAATCATTGGCGCCGGAGTGCAAGCGCGCTCGCATCTGGACGCGGTGAATTGTGTTCGGCCGCTCAGGCGCGTGCGAATAGCCGCCAGAAATTTTGAGAACGCGAAGCACTTCGCAAATGAAATGCAGTCTCAGTGTGCAGCTGTGATCGAGCCGGTTGCCTCCGCCGAAGCAGCCGTAAGCGGTGCGGACATAATCGTCACGGCCACCACGTCGCGAGATCCGGTGCTGCAACGCGAATGGATTTCTCCGGGCGCGCACATTAATGCTATTGGGACCTTCTCGCCAAAGGCCCGCGAAGTCGACACCAACACCATCGCCGCCGCCAGACTGTTCGTTGACCGCCGCGAATCTGCTTTGAATGAAGCGGGAGATTATTTGATCGCGGCACAGGAAGGCGCGATCGGCCCCGAACATATCCGCGCGGACTTGGGAGAAGTGCTCACCGGCGTCTACCCTGGCCGAACCTCGCCCGAAGAGATCACGGTTTTCAAGTCACTCGGTCTGGCGATCGAGGATCTGGCCGCCGCCGCTCATGTCTATAAGAAAGCGCAAGAGACAAATGCAGGTTCGTGGGTTGAGTTTTGATTATTTCAGCCGCTCTCCCGGCCATGCGTCTCTTTGATTACGCCTGCCAGATCGAGAATCGCACTGCGCCCATCTCCCCGGAAAGTTGATCCGTGCATCAGAGCGAGAGTTCGCGGTTCCAAATCGGCGAGTCTTTGCATGGTTTGATCGGTATACGGCGTGTACGCCATGTCTTTGGCCAGCGGGGATTTCATTCCTTCGATGATTGATTCCCTGGCCCGGCCAACGACATCTGATTCAGTCAACGGTTCGGGATCGCCTGGATGAAAGAAAAGATCCGAACAAAGCAACGTGCGATCTGTTTCTTCGAAAAACAGGCCCGCGTCCCAGGCGTGTGGAACATGCGGCGTAGCCAGAAAACGTAAACGATAACTTCCGATTTCAAGGACCTCGCCGTCGTTTAGCGGGCGCGGCTGCCGATCCGCGAAGTCACTTACCATCACCATTGCGCCCACCACACTGCAAACGGCCTGTCCCGCGGGTGCAACTTTTAGCCAGTCGTTCAGTGCCCCGCATTCATCGGATTCGAAATGGCTGAATCCGAACCAGCGGAGCCTGGATGGATCGATAACTGAGGCCACGGCCTCACGGGTAACATCGAACATTTTCCTGAAGCCCGTATGCATCAGAAAAGGCTCGTCGTCCTTAATGAGATACTGGTTGAATTGAATCTGATAATCAGGATGAAAAGTGGAAATCCGATAGACATTTGCAGCCACTTCCGTGACGTTGCTCTTCATATGAAACCTCCCGAATTGTTTGCAGCAGGGACGGGTTAAGTATAAATCGGGAGATCCTCTATGAAAAGTTCGTCTTCGTGGAGTGGCGATCAAGTTTTCTTGCGTCTGACCTTTGCGCGAGGCTTCTCGTACTTGTCGACCTCGTCGGTGTGAATGATCTGAAACACCCTTTTTCCCTTGCCAAAGACCTCCACACCAGTGATCGAGTCGAGCGCCGGCATGCCCGTCCGGAGCGGATCCAGGGGCGGGCCTGCCGTCGCTTTCTTTGGCCGGCGTTTGCCGGGAGTCTGTTTCTTTTTCGATTTGGCCATTGCTTAGCGTGCCGGTCGCACCGGATGCTTCCTCATGGTTTTTTCAAAACGATCTTTGTGATCGCGTGCACTTCCCAAATCACGGGCATACGACTCTTCAAGCTGGGTGGGCCGGGCCGTTGCCCGGTGGCGTGCGTCATGTCAAAAAACAACGAACCGTCAATCTGCACCGGGACCGGTGGATGATAAAAGTCGTACGTCAATCCTGGTAGTTTGCCCCCGGGGATGCTTTTGAAGAACGCCTTAAAAGCATCGCGCGTAGTTTTTAGCTGCGCAAAGGAGGCGTCGGTCTTAGCGGGTAAGCCGGACAACTCCATCGTCATATACATTTCCGGAGTGGCGCTCGGGTCACGCCCAATGATCAGATGGAAGTCATTGTCGGCTTCGCGGCTGGCTGCATACATGAAGGCGGTCACGTGAATATTCCGCTCCTCTTCCTTTACCCGCTTTGATGTCGGCCCGGTTCCAATCTTTGGCTTGTGGGCGATCATCTTCGCATCGGGGACCAGAGACGCGATTAGTGGCTGCACGTCTTTAAAGTTTTCGGTCTTGGCAGCAGAAATAGAAAGTTTTGCGGCCTTCCGCGCCGTGCCGGCAAAGTCGTCGCCTTTAGGTAATTTGGCTTTGGCAGCAGCGAGGAAACCCGGACCCTGCGCGGCTTCTTCATACCCATCGACCTCATTGGTATGAAGGATGGTGAAACCTCCGGCCGCCGAGGTCGTCATGCTCGTGATCGAATCCTTCGCCGGTAAACCCTTGCGGTGGGTCGCGCCGGGAAGTTCGGCCATGGTCATTTCGATTGTCTGCGGGTTGGTGATTGTCTTACTTGATTTTGGCATTTTCTACGTTTCTCCTTTCAAAGAGAGTGTTGGAAGCGAAGAATCGGATGTTCGATGGCACTCCCTAGTGCGCTTTTGAAATTGCGTGAGATAAAGAGGGAGCGGAGCTTTCACTTATTGCTGCGACGGTTTGCCACCAAGCATGAGTCGCATCTGGCGAATCACATTCTAACCTGAACCTGTCGCCGATGCGGGTCGTCAGCCGCTTCAGGAAAAATTGTGTCCCGCTAAGGGATCGCCAAACTTAAAAATAGCTCGCCGCGAGGCTATTCCGACTAACCGCAAATGTCAACAGGAGCTTCACCAATTGCCCGGCTTGCAAGACTGAACACGCCGGCAACGGGAAAACTTTTTCTTATGCAAGCTTCCCAAGTCCAGCGCTCTCTGAAATATTCAACTCCAGCTTCATTCGAACTGATCTCTCACCTTGCTGGAAAGCCAACACGCTTTAATAAATTTACGAAGTGCGGATCGTTTCGAAGCAGATCTAATTTGGGCTCTGCTCTCGCCGAGGACAGAAACGACGACTTAAATCAAACTACGCTGCTAAAACTGCATAACACAGAAGCGAATCGTGGCAAAAAACTCGGCAACTCAAACTGGTCTCATGCTAACCTCCAAATTCCTGCCGATACTTTTCCCATTGGGCCTTTTGCTCCGCCATGAACTGGACGAAACCAGCTGAATGTCTGATCCGATCTAAAAAGGGATCGCGCGCGAAGAGTGGATAATTCGGAAAACCTGTCGCAGCCGTTTCTCTTAACCATTTGACGGCCTCGCCGCTCTCGCCCGCCAGTGCGTAGATGCACGCAGCATCATAAGTGGAGTGATGCCGTTGATTGTCATTGATCTGGATTCTAGCAATGATTCCCGGGACCCTTGCCTCCGCCTCGTGAAAGTCTCCCTTCAGGGCGAAGAGTAAAGCCTGTTGCATTGAAAGCTCATAGTCATCGTGGGCTCTTGGCCGTCTTTCGTCGATCGCTTTCTGGGCCTCATCCAAACGGCCCTTTCTCAGAAGATACCAGAGCCCGGGCTGTCCCGCAGTCGGATAGAGTTTTTGACCGGCGGAAAAGAACTCGTCCGCATCGGCGCGAAGGAAAGGCAAGAACACGGTCAAATCTTTAAGACTCTGGCTCGTCGGATCGATATTAAGCGCGCGTTGCAACTCTTGCGATGCCTGATCTTCAAGCCCAATGTGTCCGTATAAGGCCGGCAATTCACCGTGCCCGGTGTTTGGGTTGAGCTGTTTGGCCAGAAGCAACTCACGAATAGCGGCGTTGTTCTGATAACCATCGTAAGCGCTCCATAACAGCAAAGCGTTGGCCAAGTGGGTCTCGGCAAGGTTCGGGCCAAGGTCCTGCGACCGTTTAATCTCTTCCCTCGCAAGATTCCCCCATTTTGAGTTCGCAGGTTCGATAAACTGAGCAGTCCACACATAAGCAAACGCTAACTGAGCATGAGCAAGCGCATATTTAGGATCAACTCCGATCGCCCTTTTGAAAAAGTCGATCGTGGTGTTCATTTGCGTCAGGGACTCTTCACCGTAACCACGCTCGTCAAGGCTGAAAATCCCTTTTATGTAAGCCTCATAAGCGACCGGGTCAGTTGGATATTGTTCACTCAATCGGGCCTGTTGTGCCGAATCAAAACGAAGTTGTAATCGCGCGGCAACCTGCTCGGCTACTTTGTCCTGAATCACAAAGACGTCAGCCGCAGTCATGTCAAAACTGTCAGCCCAGAGCGAAGCCCCATCGCTTGTTCGCAAGAGATTAACGCTCACGCGCAGTCGGTCGCCGGCGTGCTGCACGGTTCCTTCGAGGATCGCGTCTGCGTTTAGTTGACGCGCTGCTGCCAAGCTGTCGGCGTCCTCTTTAACATACTTAAGGACGGCACTCGTTGGCCGCACCGTTAACTGCCCGGTCTGACTGAGTCGCCTGATGACCGCATCGGCTATCCCAATTCCCAGATAGTTGTCCCCGGTGTCGAGCGATTTGAGTGGCAACACGGCGAGCGACTTGATTTCGGTGGCGGCCGGCGCGCCAACGTGGTTCAGACGCCATTCGTAAATAAATAGTCCAGTGACAATTGCCAAGAGCGTTACCGCGGCAATTGCAGTTGCAGCGCGCTTATGCCTCTTGACCTGATTGACGATGTATTCGGCGCTCGAAGCCGGTTGGGTTCCAGCGGCGTCTTCCGAGGTTATGTTCTTCTTTTTGATGTTTACGTCTCGGTCTGAAGTAGAAGCTCCTAACTTCTCAGACGAGGCGGTGCGCTCCATACCGGCTTTGAGTTCCAACGACTGTTTCAGCCGCTTCAGATCGATCAGCAAGTCCTTGCTGTTTTGGTAGCGCTCTTCTCTGTTCTTGGTCAGTGCTTTTTCGGCGATCTCTTCCAGACGTTCCGGCACCAGGCGTGAGTGACGCGCCAGCGGGGACGGGCGCTCTTTCGACAAAATCCCAGAGATGATTTCATTTGAGGTGGCGGCTGCGAATGGCGAGGAGCCGGCAATCATCTCGTAGAGCACAACGCCCAGGCTCCATATATCAGTGCGCTCATCGACCGCATCGCCGAGCGCTTGTTCCGGTGACATATAAGCGACTGTACCCATGACAACTCCGGGCGCAGTATTTGCGCGCATCCGCGTTTCGGCTTCGCTGTCTATCCCAACTCTCGCAAATCGTGGTAGAGCCATCTTCGCCAGACCAAAGTCGAGCACTTTCACCAGGCCGTCATCGCGGCGAATCATGATGTTCTCTGGCTTAATATCGCGGTGCACGATATTTACTCGATGCGCAGCGACCAGGGCCGAGGCCACCTGAATTGCAATATCGAGCGCGTCGTCAATGTCTACTTCAAACTGCAACCGTTGACGTAATGTCTTACCTTCGATGAATTCAGTCGCGATGTACCGGCGTCCTTCGGCTTCGCTAATTTCGTGTATCGTTAAAATGTTCGGATGGTTAAGGGCGGAAGCAGCGCGCGCTTCCTGTTCAAAGCGACGCAGGCGTTCATGATCCTGAGTGAAGTTGGTCGAGAGAAATTTAAGCGATACTCTTCGATGGAGCTTCGTATCTTCGGCCAAATAGACCGTTCCCATTCCACCTTCGCCGAGTAGCCGCACAATCCGGTAATGAGCAATGTTCTTTCCTGCTTTGAAGTCAGCGCCGGCAACTAACATTTCAGCCGCAGCCTGATATGCAGGCATGTCCACAAAGTTACCGGTTTGTTCATGAGACTTCACCAATGACTCGACCGCGTGGCGTAAAGAGAGGTCACCGTTAGACGCCTGGTCGAGATAGGCTGCGCGCTCTAGCGGCGCCAACGCCAAGGCCGCGTGAAAGATCTCTTTCAAATTTTCCCAATGTGGGTCGGTCATAATTTTGAAGTCTAAACCTGGTTCCTAGACGCGATTCATCTCGTTTCGCAACCACGCGCGCGCGAAAGTCCAATCGCGCATCACGGTCCCAGGCGACACCTGCAAGACATTGGCGGTTTCGTCAATACTGAGTCCGCCAAAAAACCTCAATTCGACAATCTGGCCCTGGCGCGCATCGATCGCCTCGAGTATCTTGAGCGCGTCATCAAGCGCAGCCACTCTAGCCGACTGCTCGTCCACCAAACTAGTCGCTTCATCGAGTGGAACCTGGATTAGACTGCCGCCGCGTTTGGCAGCGTTTCGCTGGCGCGCGTCGTCCACCAGAATCCGCCGCATCAACCTCGCAGCAATACCAAAAAAGTGGTTCCGATTCTCCCATCGTATCTCTGGCTGGTCCACCAAGCGAAGATAGGCCTCATTGATTAAGGCAGACGTTTGCAGAATATGTCCGGGTCCTTCTCGCCGCATGTGCTGATGAGCCAGCCGGTGGAGTTCGTCATGCACCAGCGGCATCAACTGCTCGAGGGCACTCTCGTCGCCATTATTCCATTCGTGCAAAAGCCTCGTGACCTGATGCGGCGCGATTGTCATTAGAGGTTTCCTGCGCGATTTGCGCATTAGTAAGTAGAGCAAAGAATAGCAGCAATCGCAGCATGCGCGCCAGACGTGGCCGGGCGAGCATGCACGTAACCACTACGGCCACCAATTGATCGCTAGACGGAGAGATTTGGTTCACCAAATCGCAAATTTCGTCGCGAAGGAGGAATGGTATGAACAAGAAAATGGCGAGTAATAATGGGAGCAGCAGGATAGTGAGAATAATCGACAACATCACGTTCGTGAGGCTTGCGGCTCTGTCGGTGCTGTTGATCGCATTCAGCGCGACCGCCACGGCACAATGCGGTGCGTCGCTCAACGCAATGGCGGCGGCTGCGGCTTCCGCCCGAGGCCAATCGCAGACCTCACAATCGTTCGTCCAAAACGGATCTGTCGCCGCGAGCGATAACGCGGTCAACACTTCCATCGTTGGACTTTGGCATATCCGCTTCCTGGTTGGAGATCAGCAGATCCAGGAAGCGTTCCAGATCTGGAATGTTGGCGGGACCGAAGTTCACAACCCAAACGTCGACCCAAGGACTGGAAACATCTGCCTCGGGG
>WNFR01003911.1_pt1 | contig 23621 bp, 21 predicted proteins | sample 5400221 | NCBI WGS metagenome assembly WNFR01 (sample SAMN13153357, study PRJNA577476) | soil metagenome | isolation source: 40 cm soil under Madrone tree | place: USA:California | collected 2016-06-14 | reverse complement strand
CAGGAGCGTCGGCGCCCGCCATGACCCACACGGGCGTCTCGCGCGCGCTGCGCACCAACGCGCCCGTGACCGGCAGGCGCAGGCCGGTATCGAACACGACGCGTACCGGCGAACGCGACGCCATGCCGGGCAAGCGGCACGTGAGCTGCGGGTCATCCGCGAGCGCGGTGCCAATGCCGATCAGTATTGCGTCGTTCATGGCCCGCATCAAATGCACCCTCGCCCGCGCGGGCTCGCCGGTGATCGGCGCCGGCTTGCGGCCGGCGAGCCCCGTCTTGCCGTCGGCCGACACCGCAAGCTTTAGGGATACGTGCGGGCGGTGATCGCAAACGCTGCGGATATGCCCCGCGTGAGCGCGCCGGGCTTCAGCCGCGCAGACCCCCACATCGACTGCGATCCCGCTCGCCCGCAACAGTGCATGGCCGCGTCCGGCGAGCGCGTTCGGATCCTCGATCGCCGACACCACCCGCGCGATCCCAGCCGCCATGATGGCGTCGGTGCAGGGCGGCGTCTTGCCATGGTGGGAGCACGGCTCCAGCGTCGCGTAAAGCGTTGCCCCGCGCGCCGCTGCACCGGCGCGGCGCAGGGCCTCGGTCTCCGCATGGGGACGCCCGCCCGGTTGCGTCCAGCCGCGGCCGACAATGATGGGCTCGCCGTCATGGCGCACCACCACGGCGCCCACGGCAGGGTTTGGCCAGGTATTGCCGAGCCCGCGCCGACCCAACGCGAGGGCGAGCGACATGAAGCGCTGGTCGAGTGAGGCACTTTCCACGAACGACACTACTTCCGCGCCGGCACGACGGCGACATCATCGTCCCCGGACAATTCCCCCAGCACCCGCTCGAAATCCTTGGCTTCGCGAAAATTGCGGTAGACCGAGGCGAAGCGCACATAGGCGACATCGTCGAGATCGCGCAGGTGCGCCATCACGGTTTCCCCGATGGTCTCGGTGGTGACTTCGTTCTCGCCGAGGCTTTCAAGGTCGCGCACGATCCTGGAAACGGTCTGCTCGATGCGATCGGGATCGACATTGCGCTTGCGCATCGCGATGGTGACCGAGCGCGCGAGCTTGTCGCGGTCGAACGGAACGCGGCGGCCGTTGCGCTTGATGACGACGAGCTCGCGCAGCTGCACGCGCTCGAAGGTGGTGAAGCGGAACCCGCACGCAAGGCACAGCCGCCGGCGCCTGATCGCCGACGAATCTTCGGTCGGACGGGAGTCCTTCACCTGGGTATCGAGACTCGCGCACGTTGGACAGCGCATCATTCGCTCGTCAGCAGTAAATCGGAAACCGCGCCAGCAGGGTCTTGACCTTGCCGCGCACCGCGGCCTCGACCAGATTGTCCGCCTCGGCGCCGTTTTGCGACAGCACGTCAAGCACCTCTGCGATCAAGGCGCCGACCTGGCGGAATTCAGCGACCCCGAACCCGCGGGTTGTGCATGCCGGCGAGCCGAGGCGGATGCCGGAGGTCACTGTCGGTTTTTCCGGATCGAACGGTATGCCGTTCTTGTTGCAGGTGATGTGCGCACGCCCGAGCGCGGTCTCGGCCGTCTTGCCCGTCAGTCGCTTGGGCCGCAAATCGACCAGCATGAGATGCGTATCGGTGCCGCCGGAGACAATGTCGCAGCCGCGCGCCTTGAGAGTCTCGGCCAGCACCTTGGCGTTCTCGATGACACTGCGCGCATACTCCCGAAACGACGGGCGCAGCGCCTCGCCGAAGGCGACCGCCTTGGCGGCAATCACATGCATGAGCGGGCCGCCCTGCAGGCCCGGGAACACCGCCGCATTGATCTTCTTTGCTAAATCCTCCTGGTCGGTCAGGATGACGCCGCCGCGCGGCCCGCGCAATGTCTTGTGGGTCGTGGTCGTCACCACATGGGCGTGGGGAAAAGGGCTCGGATGCACGCCCCCCGCCACCAGACCGGCGAAATGCGCCATGTCGACCATCAGACAGGCGCCGACCTCATCGGCAATCTCGCGGAAGCGCTTGAAATCGATGAACCGCGGATAGGCCGAGCCGCCCGCGACGATCACCTTGGGCCGATGCTCGCGCGCGAGCATCGCCGCTTCGTCCATGTCGATCCTATGGTCGTCGCGGCGCACATTGTAAGGCACCACTTTGAACCATTTTCCCGACATGTTGGCCGACAAGCCATGGGAAAGATGCCCCCCCGCCGCGAGATTGAGCCCCATGAAGGTGTCGCCCGGCTGCATCAGAGCCATGAAAGCGGCGGCGTTTGCCGACGCGCCGGAATGCGGCTGCACATTCGCAAAGGCGCATCCGAACAGTTTGGTGACGCGCTCAATCGCCAGATTCTCGACCACATCGACGAATTGGCAGCCGCCGTAATAACGCCGCCCCGGCAGCCCCTCCGCATATTTGTTGGTGAGCACCGAGCCCTGGGCTTCCAGTACGGCCCGGCTGACGATGTTCTCAGACGCAATCAATTCGATTTCGTCGCGCTGGCGGCCAAGCTCGCGATGGATGGCATCGGCGACGTCCGCATCAGTCTCTGCGAGCGGTGCGGTAAAGAAGGGGTCGGCGGCGGACTCGGACGGATAGGGTTGCTGCATTCAAAATCTCCGGATGTGGCGGCCCGCGGCCCCGCATGCGGGCCGACGTGGCGATAGCATATCGCCCCTAGCCCGCCAAGGCTTGGTCCTCTCCCGGTCTATTGCGCTACATATAGGGGGACTGCGGAACAGCCCATCAGTCTGAGCCGGGCTATTATCGCTTGCTACCTGGTCACGATGGGCTGATCCAGGCTATCCCGATAAGGCTTTCCGATCGGCTCGTTGAGGTGAAGGTGATGTCGTCCAGTGGGCTCTAAGCGGTTCGGCGCTTGCGAGGGGGCAAGGCTTCACCGGCTTCGCCCCTGCGTTTCATTTCCTCATCAAGTTGCCAGCGCTTGATACGCCGATCAGCTTCGGCTCTAACCTCGTCAAGGATACCGTCTTCACGAAGCCAATCTTCAAGGGTTGAGCCGTCGTGCGGATTTTTCTTTGCTCTAGTCGTCATCGTTCCATTCCCTCATCCGCTTTCGTGCTAGCTCAATCTCTTCCAGTGGTGTTTTTTGCGTCTTCTTGATGAAGCCATTCACTACGCAAATACGATCTTTCCTTAGAAAGAACAGCAATCGTACAATCTTGTTGCGTGAAAGATTGCTTCGAACCTCCCACAACCCCTTACCAAGCGATCCGCACAGAGGCATCCCAAGAGGCCAACCCTTTTGCACTGTCCATAGGTCAACCCCAATCGTCCTGCGATCTTCAAGCGGTAAGCTCTGCAACCACTCCCGAATTGGTTCGGTTCCAGCCTCAGTGCGATAGAACACAACCGTCAGCATTAGCGCCCCGGCGCATAACGTAAGCCTTCCTGGCGAAGCCGGCTAGCCCCTTGCAGGCCTCGGGCCCGCCTCACGCCCCGCGTAAAAATCTGATGATGGCGGAAAAATCCTCCCCCGCATGACCCTGACCCGCGAACGAGTCGTAAAGTTCCGCCGCCGCTGCGCCGAGCGGGGTCGCGGTCTTTGCGGCGCGGGCGGCGTCCTTGGCGAGCCGCAAATCCTTCAGCATCATGGCGGCGGTAAATCCGGCCTGATAGCCGCGGTTGGCCGGTGACGTCGGCACCGGACCCGGCACCGGGCAATAGCTCGTCATCGACCAGCACTGCCCCGACGACTGCGAGGCGATGTCGAACAGACGTTGGGCGTCGAGGCCGAGTTTCTCGGCCAGCAGGAAGGCTTCCGACACCGCGATCATCGACACCCCGAGAATCATGTTGTTGCAGATCTTTGCGGCCTGCCCGTTGCCCGAACCGCCGGCGTGCACGATGGTCTTTCCCATGTTTTCGAGGATCGGACGCGCGCGCGTGAAGGCGGCGTCAGTTCCGCCGACCATGAAGGTCAGCGTGCCGGCCTGGGCGCCGGCGACCCCGCCCGAAACCGGGGCGTCCACCATGGCAAGACCCTTCCCGGCGGCGCGGGCAGCGACCTCGCGGGCGGTCGCGACATCGATTGTCGAGGAGTCGATGAGAAGGGCGCCAGCGCCGGCCACATCGATCACCCCGCCGGGGGCACAATAGACGTCGCGGACATGCTCGCTTGCCGGCAGCATGGTGATGATCGCGTCCGCGCCTCGGCACGCCGCGGTGGTCGTTTCCGCCGCGACCCCGCCGCTGGCCGTGAGCTTGCCGGCGAGCGAGAAGACGAGGTCGAAACCTGCCACCTCATGGCCCGCTTTGACGAGATTGACCGCCATCGGCAAGCCCATATTTCCGAGCCCGACGAAGCCGATGCGCGCCATGTGAGGTCCTCCTCAATTTATGCGCCCGTCATTCCGGGGCGCCATCGCACATCGGCTGTTGCCGATGTGCGCATCGTATAATGCCGATCTCGGGCAAACCCGAGATCGGATGCGGCGAGCCCGGAATCCATGATCACTGGCCGAGGGGTATAGATTCCGGGCTCGCCACCTAGCGGTGGCGCCCCGGAATGACTGACCCGGTGTGCGGGCGCAGCATATGACCAGTTTCATGGAATCGCTGTCATCGCTGATGTTCGCGTGCGGCGAGCAGGGACAGGATGAGATAGGCCAGGATCGCGACCACGCCCGCCGCCACAATGATGAGGTCGGTGCCATAGACCTGATTGAAGAAGAGCTCGATCATGATCATCGTCACCGTCGAGGTGAGCCACACCACGGCGCCCCACGGCGCCACCAGCCATAGCCCGACCGCTGCGACGAGATCGATGACCGAGAAGAACACCGTGGTGGCCTGCCAGGATTGGAAATGCGCTTCGAACCCGCCCGCTTCGCCAATGAAGCCGCACACAGCCGCCCAATGATAAAGGCCCTTGAGCATCGAGACGATGGCCATGACGCGCAGAAACAAGACCAGCCGTTCGCTCCAACCGGTGTTGCGCAATTTGAGGAACAGGATGCGCGCAGGTGCGATTTTCTCAACGATGTCGTGGGCGCGCGTATCGATCATGGCAGCGCCAGCTCGGATCGAAGCGGAGCAAAATGGCGTTCGACGCTTTCCGCCATCGCGTCGGCCAATGTCGGTGGATGCCAGCGAGGACGATTGTCCTTGTCGATGATCACGGCCCGGATACCCTCATAGAAATCGTGCCCGTAAGCGACGCGGGACACTACGCGGAATTCCGCCCGCATGCACTCCTCAAACGACCAGTTGCGGCCGCGCCGCATTTGCGCCAGCGCGATCTTGAGGCTCAGCGGCGCCTTGGTGCGAATCGTCGCCGCAACATCGCCCGCCCAACGGGCGTCGTTGCTTGCGGTCGCGGCCTCGGCATCGAGCCGCGCCAGTATCTCCTCGACGCTACCGGCGGCGAAAATCCGGTCGATGGCGCGGCGGTGGGCCATGACGGGGCCGCCCTTCTTCCCCCCTCCCCCAACCGAAATCGGCTCCTGCCGATTTCGGTCGCTTTGTTGAGTGGCCGAATCCTCGCTATAGCGAGGTTCGGCTGGGGAGGGGTCGGGGGTGGGGGTCGGCGATGCGGGCACAGCATTGCCACAACGGCCCGACCCCCCACCCCGACCCTCCCCCACAAGGGGGGAGGGAGAAGCGGGCTCCGCAAAGGCCGCCAGGATGGTATCCACCGGAACCGCACCGCACAGCGCGTCCACGAGTTCGGCAAAGCGCGCAGACGCAACGCGGTTGGTGGCGATGCCGGCCGCGAGCGCGTCGGCCGCCTTGAGGCGTTCTCCGGTGAGTGCGCAGTAAGTGCCGATCTCTCCCGGCAGGCGCGGCAGGAACCAGGTCGCTCCCACATCCGGGAAAAATCCGATGCCGACTTCCGGCATGGCAAATGCGAAGCGGTCGCCGGCGATGCGATGCGAGCCGTGCACCGAGACCCCGACGCCGCCCCCCATGACGATGCCGTCGATCAGCGCGACATAGGGCTTGGGATAGTGCTTGATCATCGCGTTGAGGAAATATTCCTCGCGCCAGAACGCAATCGATTCCTCCTGCCGGCCGGCGCGGCCCGCCTCGTAGATATGGCGCAGATCGCCGCCGGCCGAGAACGCGCGGCCCCCGGCCGCCGTGAGGATGACCCGGCTGACCGCGCCGTCGTGGCGCCAACGCTCCAGCGCCTCGCGCAAGGTGCGCACCATGGCGCGCGTTATGGCATTGAGCGCAGCGGGCCGGTTCAGAGTCACGATCCCGGCCGTGCCGCGGCGGTCCAACAGGATTTCTGGTTCTTCCGGCATGGGCTCGAAGGCTCGTCAGAGCCTGTCTCCACTAAATCGATCCCTACCCGTATCGCTGGCCGGTCGGCCGCTTCAGAAATCGGGTGTCGGTCCGGCCGCAAACGATGCCACCTTCGTTTCCGTCCACTTCGCCCTATGGAGGGTAATAATGGTTGGAACGTGCTTGCAGTCTTGCAATAACCTCATACTCCTCACCGACGACATGCGATGGGCCGCTGTTGTCGAAAAGAATTCCCGATTCGATGGCAGCTTTGTCTACTCCGTCGCCACGACCGGAGTCTATTGCCGCCCGTCGTGCCGGTCCCGGCCGGCAAAGCGGACCAATGTGCGCTTTCACGCGACATGCGCGCAAGCGGAAGCCGCCGGGTTCCGGCCATGTAAACGCTGCAAGCCGGCAGGAGATCGGTTAAGATGAAGGACAGCCTCAAACGTCAGCGAAACGAAGCGCTCGCCATCCCTGACGGCGGTTCGCCACGGGTTGAGCAGCGCGTTGCGGCGGCGGACTGGAACGCCTTCAACGCCGCGCTCGATGCCGATGGGTTCGCCACGATGACCGGCCTTCTTGATGCCGAGGGGTGCGGCGCGATCGTCCGGCTCTATCCGGAGGACCACAGGTTCCGCAGTCACATCCACATGGCACGGCACGGTTTCGGACGCGGCGAATACAAGTACTTTGCCTATCCGTTGCCCGATGCCATCGCCGCCCTGCGCACGGCCCTCTACACGCCGCTCGCGTCGATCGCCAACCGCTGGAACGAGGCCCTGGGCGAGCAGGCGCGTTTTCCCGTGCGCCACGCCGACTTCCTCATGCGCTGCCACGATGCCGGGCAGACGCGGCCGACGCCGTTGCTGCTGAAGTATGAAGCCGGCGACTATAATTGCCTGCACCAGGATCTTTACGGCGAGCACGTCTTCCCGCTGCAGGTGGCGATATTACTCTGCGAGCCTGACGAGGACTTCACGGGTGGCGAGTTCGTCCTTACCGAGCAGCGGCCGCGCATGCAATCGCGTGCCTCCGTGATCCCGTTACGGCGCGGCGATGCGGTGATTTTCGCCGTCCACCATCGCCCGGTCCGCGGCGTCAGGGGCAGCTACCGCGTCAACCTGCGTCACGGCGTCAGCGCGGTGCGCAGCGGTAACCGCTATACGCTCGGCATCATCTTTCATGATGCCAAATAGGGCCGCAATGCAGGACCTGTTCGACCTAGACCGTCGCGAAGGGAAAAAAGTCGCCCTCGGTGCCGATGCCGTGGTGCTTCGCTGCTTTGCCTGCGACATCGAGGCGGAAGTGCTTGCGGCGCTGCGTGCCGTGACCGCGCTTGCGCCATTTCGCAATATGGTGACGCCCGGCGGCTACACGATGTCGGTTGCGATGACGAATTGCGGGATCGCCGGTTGGGTCACGGATTCGAGCGGCTATCGGTACACGAGGCAAGACCCGGAAAGCGGCAATCCGTGGCCACCGATGCCTGCGATCTTCCTGGACCTCGCCGCCCGCGCCGCCGCGACCGCGGGCTTTGAGGATTTTTTGCCCGATGCGTGTCTCATCAACCGCTACACGCCGGGCGCGAAGCTGAGCCTGCATCAGGACAAGAATGAAACCGATTTCACCGCGCCGATCGTGTCGGTCTCGCTGGGACTTTCCGCCAAGTTCCTGTTCGGCGGCCTCAGGCGAAATGATCGGGTCACGCGGGTGGAGCTGAGGCATGGCGACGTCGTGGTATGGGGCCGCTCCGCGCGGCTCGCCTACCACGGCGTCGATACTCTGAAAGACGGCGAGCATCCCGCGACCGGCCGATGCCGGTTCAACCTGACTTTCCGCAAGGCACTTTGAAAGCCAATGCTGTCACTCTGACCTTCGTTCCCGTCGCGCGCTGTCATGCCCCGCGAAAGCGAGGCATCGAGTAATCCCCGCGCGATCGAAGGAAACGATGCTGTGCCCAAACGAAGGCTTGTGGTTACTGGATCGCCCGCTTTCGCGGGCGATGACAACAATGAGAATCAAAGACTGCGGGCCGATCAGTGAAGGCCGTGACCACCGAGATGCTGCAGCTTGTCCGGATTGCGCATCACATAAATCGCGACAATCTTGCCGTCCTCGATTTGAAGCGCAGTCGTCTGAAGTATGCCGTCCGGTTCGATCGTGACAAAGCCGGGCAGGCCATTGACGAAGCCATAGCGCAACATTCGCGACATGCTCTTGGCGAAGATGGCAGCAAGCGAAGCATGGAACTGCACGACGTTGTCGATACCGATAATCGGCTGGAGCGACGCCGGCTTCTTGCCGCCGCCGTCGGAATAAACGGTGACATCCGCCGCTAAGAGCGACTGCAACTCCTGCATGTCGCCGCAGCGGGTCGCCGCGAAGAACGCCGCCGCGATCTCAAGGCCGCGTTCCTTGGGCATATGAAAGCGCGGGCGCGCCGCCCGGACATGGGTCCGCGCGCGGCTCGCAAGCTGGCGGCATGTCGCCGGTTCGCGACCGATCGTCTCGGCTATCTCCTCGAAGCTCACGCCGAACACGTCGTGGAGCAGAAAGGCGGCGCGTTCCAGCGGCGACAGGCGCTCCAGCGCCATCATAAGCGGCAGCGTGACATCGTCGATCTCATCCTCCGCCGCCTCGACGACCGGTTCCGGCAGCCACGGCCCGATATAGGTCTCGCGCCGGCGCCGCGCGGACTTGAGGTGGTCGAGGCAAAGGCGGGTCACGACGCGGCGCAGATACGCTTCCGGCTCTCGCACCGCGTCGCGATCGGCATCAAGCCAGCGCAGGAACGCCTCCTGGACCATATCCTCTGCATCCGCCACCGATCCCAGCATCCGGTAGGCGATGCGGACCAATTTTGGACGCAGCGGATCGAAGGTGGCAGCGGCGTTCTCGTTGGACATGGCTGCCCTCAAGCGGCCTGGCGCTGTTCGACCGGATGGACCGCACGGAAGCCAACCTGGACCCGGTTCCATCCGTTGATCGCGACGATCAGCAAGGTGAGCGTCACTTGCTCGTGCTCGGTGAACTGCGCTTGCAGTGCGCGATAAACGTCGTCGGGCGCGTGGGTCTCCGACACCAGCGTCAAAGCCTCGGTCCACGCAAGCGCGGCCCGCTCGCGCTCGCTGTAGAGTGGCGATTCGCGCCAGGCATCGAGCAGGTAAAGGCGCTCCTCGGTCTCGCCATGCTTTCGCGCATCGGCGGTATGCATGTGCAGACAGCGAGCGCAGCCATTGATTTGCGACGCCCGGATCTTCACGAGTTCCATCAGGCTGTCCTCCAGGCCGCTCTTTTGGATGCCGGTACTCCAATCGAGCCACGATTTCATTGGCGCGGGCGCGGCGGCAAACGGGTTCAGTCGCGGTGTCATGATCATCTCCTTCATCGGGGGCCATTCCCGAAAACATGACGAGACGGATCGCATTGTGTGACATGGGGACCCGAAATTTTTTTGGCGATCGATGCCTGCAGGGTAGGGTGGGCAAAGGCGCACACGAGAGTTTGCCCGGGTTGCGCGGCCGAGCGACGCGCCTTTGCCCACCCTACCCTGAACACGCCATGGTTGTATGAGGTCCGACCGGGACAACAGGACGCATAGAGGCGCATGCGTTCGCAGGTTGCTCGCCACCGCTTTGACTGGAAGATTAGAAATCTAAAAGCTAAAAAGGATTTTCGTGGAGGAGTTTCCCATGGCCATCAAATTCGGCCGCCCGCTCGAAGCGACGGTGCGTTTCTCTCCTGCTGAGGCCAAAATCGGCGTCAAAGAGTCGGCCTCCGTCCGGCTCGATCTTACGGCGCGGCCGCGGCGCAATCGGCAATCCGAATGGGTCCGCCGGATGGTGCGGGAGCACGTGCTGACGGCCGACGATCTGATCTGGCCGCTGTTTCTGGTCGATGGCGAACGCAAGCGCGTGCCGGTCGCCTCCATGCCGGGGGTCGAGCGCATTTCGATTGACGAAGCCGTGCGCGATGTGGAAAGGGCGGCGAAACTGCGGATTCCCTGCATCGCGCTGTTTCCCTATACGGACCCAAGCTTGCGCGACCACAACGGCACCGAAGCGCTCAATCCGGACAATCTGGTGTGCCGGGCCATCCGGGCCATCAAGAAGGAGGTACCGCACGTCGGCCTCCTGTGCGACGTGGCGCTCGATCCTTATACGAGTCACGGCCACGACGGGCTCTTGTATGACGGCGAAATCCTCAACGACGAAACCGTCGAGGTGCTGGTCAAGCAGGCGCTGGTCGAAGCGGAGGCCGGCTGCGACATCATTGCGCCGTCAGACATGATGGACGGGCGGGTCGGCGCGATCCGCCGCGCGCTCGACGCTGCCGGGCGCACCGATGTGCTCATCATGGCTTATGCGGCGAAATACGCATCAGCGTTCTACGGGCCGTTTCGCGACGCGGTCGGCTCGTCCGCAACGCTCCTCGGCGACAAGCGAACCTACCAGATGGACCCGGCCAATGCGGATGAAGCGCTGCGCGAGGTCGAGATGGATCTTGCCGAAGGCGCCGACCTCGTCATGGTCAAACCCGGCATGCCGTATCTCGATATCCTGCGGCTGGTGAAGGACACTTTTGCGGTTCCGACCTTTGCGTATCAGGTCTCCGGCGAGTACGCGATGATCATGGCCGCCGCCGGGAACGGGTGGCTCGACGGCGACAAGGCGATGATGGAAAGCCTGACCGCATTCAAGCGTGCGGGCGCCGACGGCATCCTGACCTATTTCGCCCCCCGGGCGGCGGAACGGCTATCGGCAAGTTGACCGGAGCGGCCGCCTCCCTACCTTCCCCGCCAGCGGAGAGGCATTGGCGCTAACTTAACCGGCGCGAACTCCCTCCCCCTTTGTGGGGGAGGGTTGGGGTGGGGGGTCGTGCCGTGAGGCACTGCCCGTGCCTCCTCTCCCGACCCCCACCCCCAACCCCTCCCCACAAGGGGGAGGGGAGGAGTTCGCGGCATCGTCGAGCCTTAACTTAGCGCCATGAGGGGGAGGGTTGGGAGGGGCGTCGGCTACGTGACTTAAGGCGGCAGGTCGGGACGAACCCGTGCAATCGACCGGCAGCTGTTCAGTGCGCCCAAATCAACGCGGCTGTTGATATCGTCCGCTTGTTTGGCATGACAGCTGTCGTCGCGGTTGCATTTTTCTTTGCATACGTCATTAAGCCTAGCGCCAGCTGGCTGTTGCCGCGGCGCACACTGCGCCGGGCTTCAAGGGACCGTTCAGGAGCGTCGACCTATGCAGAGAACCGTCCGCGCCTATGAAAAACCGTCGCGGATATCGCAAGGACTGGTTGTCTGCATGAGCATCGCGGTGGTCCTGGCCGCTGGCCGGCTCGCCAGCACAATTATCTTCTCCCGCTACGCCACAGCCTCTGCCGTCGACGATACGAACACGACGAGCGCACCCGCATCAGTGGAGAGTGTTCCTTCTGAGCCGCATGAACCTCCCGTGGCGGCGCGTGTGAACCCGGCCTCCTTCGAACCGTTGCCGCGAGATGATGCGTCTACAGCCCCAACGCCACCCCGATCGGCGCTGCCGCTGGCGCCGTTGGCCGAACCTCCTTCAGCTGCCACGCGCAATCCCGGATTCGCCCCGTGGTCGACGGCGACCGCGGTGCCGGATGTCGATTTCCGCAGCGGTCCGGGCAAACTACCCCCACCCTACCCTCCCCCGCAGGCGGCGGAGGTTAGGTCTATCCCGGTACCACGCCCGCGTCCTCGCCCTGAGAGTGAGGACGTTCAACCTGATCCGGAGCAATCCCCGTTCTCCGCCTTCGATTTGTTTATCGATCGGCAGCGGTGACGCCCTGTCCTGGGACCGCGGGCGTCTCGCCCGCTCTCGAGCCATCTCCGTTCTGTAACCACGGAAGTATTCGGACGGGCGGGCGAGACGCCCGCGGTCCCAGTGGAGCGCTCAATCGATTGACGTTCCGGCCGGGAGCAGCACCGGCTGATAGCCGGCGCCGTCCAGCGCCCGCATGATGTCATTGGCGTGATCGCGGTCACGCGCCTCAACGGTGACGTCCAGCTTGGCGCCCTTGGCAGGAACGTCGAGAAAAAGGCGGCGGTGATCCACTTCCAGGATATTGGCGCCGAGTTCCCCAAGCAGCGACGCGATAGGCCCAAGCACACCGGGGCGATCCGCGATGGTCAGGCGAAACGAGACGATGCGGCCGTCGCGCTCAAGCTCGCGCACCATGATGCTCGCGAGAATGCGCGGATCGATATTGCCGCCGCACAGGATCAGTCCGATCTTGCGGCCATGGAAGCGGTCGGGCGCGGCAAGCAAGGCGGCGAGGCCCGCCGCCCCCGCCCCCTCCGCCATGGTCTTCTGCAGCGTCAGGTAGGCGTTCACGGCGCGCTCCAGATGCGCCTCGTCGACCAGGACGATGTCGCTCACGAGCGCGCGCACCACCGGCAGCGTGAGCTTGCCGACATTCTTGACCGCAATGCCTTCTGCCAGCGTCGATCCGCCGATCGGATCGTTCGCTCCGGTGACGGCATTGCGCATGGACGGATAAAGCGCAGCCTCAACGCCGACGATCTCGATCGTCTCGCGCACGGCTCGCGCCGCGATGGCATTGCCGGCAATAAGCCCGCCGCCGCCGATCGGAACGACCAGCATGTCGAGATCCGGAACCTCGTCGAGCATTTCGAGCGCAATGGTGCCTTGCCCGGCGATGATGGCCGGATCGTCATAGGGATGCACCAGGACGAGTTGCCGTTCGGCGATGAGCGCAGCGACGCGGTCCTGGCATTCGCTCAAGGTCTCGCCGTCGAGCACCACTTTGGCCCCATACGCCTCGGTCGCCTTCACCTTCACGAACGGCGTCGTCGTCGGCATCACGATGGTGGCTGGAATGTTGAGGCGCTGCGCATGGTAGGCGACCGCCTGGGCATGATTGCCGGCCGACATGGAGATCACGCCGCGCCGGCGTTCGTCCTCGCCGAGAGCGGCGAGCTTGACGAAGGCGCCGCGATCCTTGAACGAATTGGTGACCTGCAGGTTCTCGTATTTGACGTAGACCTCGGCGCCGGTGAGGGCGGAAAGCTTCGGCGCGGGCAGCATCGGGGTGCGCAGGATCGCTCCCGCGAGTTGCCGCCGCGCCGTCTCGATATCGGCAAGCTTCACGGTCATGGTGATACGACCCTGTTTGCGCCCCTGCCTGAATTTTTTCAATACGGCGATTGCAGCGGTAGCAATGTAAGCGACTCGTTGACACACGTAAACAGATAGCTTACATAATCCCGTGATCAAGACGTTTCGAAGCAAAGCTCTTGCCGACTTGTGGTCTGAAGGCCGCACTGCGAAGATCGACGTCAAGATGCACAAACGTATCCTGATCCGGCTTGATCGCCTTGATGTCGCAACCGCACCGGAGCAGATGAACCTTCCAGGGTTTGATTTTCATGCGCTGAAAGGATTCGTTCCAACCCGCTACACGGTTCATGTCAATGGCCCGTGGTGCATCACTTTCGAATTCGACTCGGGCGATGCTTTCCGGGTTGATTTTGAACAATACCATTGAGGAGCCGGACCGTGGCCGAGTATGCCGCCAAACGTAATCCGAATCGGTGTCCGACGCACCCGGGCGAACTGCTTCGCGAGGAGGTGATCCCGGCGACCGGCAAGACCAAGACGGAGATTGCCGCTCTCCTGGGGATCTCCCGCCAACACCTCTACGACATTCTTAAGGAGCGCAAGCCTGTATCCCCCGCCGTAGCGGTCCGGCTTGGCAAGCTTTTTGGTGATGGGGCGGGCGTCTGGGGCCGGATGCAGTGCGCCCATGATACCTGGTGCGCCGAACGCGAGCTTGCTCACGAGATCAAGAAAATACCGACGCTGAACCCGGCGGCGGCTTGATCCATTTGGTGCAATCCACCGGAACCACCGCCGCCAGCAGCGTCGTTTGCCGCGCTTTATTTGGTCAGCGTGATCGCCGTGTAAGGCCCGTGCGGCACCATGTCGATGTTGTGGACCTTGGCGATGAGCTTGGTGGCCGGGTTCGCCTCGGCCTTTCTCACCACCTCAGTGAATTCGGGGTCATCGGCCCTGGCCTGCAACCGCTTGTCCCGCTCTTCCTTCGACGGATAGCCGCGAATGTAAATGAACGTGTTCTCGACACTGACGCCAAGTTCCGGGTCGCTTTGCTGCGGAATCCAGTAACCCACATTGGTGATTCCATGCCGCGCGAAGATCGCCGCTGTCCGGCTCGCGAAACGCTCCGCCAGCGCATCGCGCTTTCCTGGCAGCGCCGTGTAGACGCGCAACTCGTAGAACCCGGGTGCCCGGCTCTGCTGCGCATAGCCCCAAGTAACTCCGGCCGCCCCGAAGGCTACTCCGAGAACCGCCGCGATTTTCCATTTCAACATACAATCCTCCCTGCTGAGATAGTGTTGCAAAACAAGTCTTGTTGTCGTTTGTATGCGTCCGATAAGCCGCGTAATCATCGTCCTCGGCTCCTCTCCCGTCAACGGCGCGCCTTACCAAGGCCTAGTGTTTGCGATACCCCTTGCGACGTCCGGCGCAAAGCGCCATTTCGTTTGCGAGGAGGCGTACATGGCTGACGGAGGACCCAAGCAGACCCGCTTCGACGTTGACATCAAACCGCACGCCTATGATCCTTTGTTAAACCCGGAATATTTCGAAGGGGTGCTGGCGCGGCGCGTGATCGCCTTCCTGATCGACCTCGTCATCATCACGGCTCCGATCCTCCTCGCCTGCATCTTTATCTTTCTTTTCGGATTGATCACCTTCGGTCTGGGCTGGGGGCTGTTCTTCCTCGTCGTGCCGGGATCGGTAATCTGGGCGCTCCTCTACTGCGGTGCCACCATGGGGGGACCGGCCTCCGCCACTGTCGGCATGCGCACGGTCGATATCGAAGTGCGCACATGGTACGGGGCGCCGTGCTATTTCCTCATCAACAATGAACGCCGCACCGCGTTGCTTCGTCACGCCCCCACCCTATCCTCCCGTGCTGGCGGGGGAGGATAGGGTGGAGCAAATGGCTTTGACGAAAAGCCGTAACCGCGCAAATCTATGCGGTCGGGGAGGCCGCCTCGCGCGGCCCGACCCGCCCCCTCCCTACCTTCCCCCGCATGCAGGGGAGGGTAGGGAGGGGGCCCTAATCGAACGCACACTGGCGAAACCTTGACCCAGCATTCCCGCGATACCCCTCAGTTCTACCTGACCGCGCCCTCGCCATGCCCCTATCTGCCGGGGCAGGAAGAGCGGAAGGTATTCACGCATCTGGTCGGGGAGCGGGCCGGCGATCTCAACAATCTGCTCACTCACGGGGGCTTCCGCCGCAGCCAGTCGATCGCTTACCGGCCGGCGTGCGAGCGCTGCCGCGCCTGCGTTTCGGTGCGGGTCCTCGCCGAGGAGTTTCGCCCCACCCGCAACATGCGCCGCGTGCTTGACCGCAATCGGGACCTGGAGGCCGAAATGCGCGTCGCGGCGCCGACCTCCGAGCAATATTCCGTATTCCGCGCCTATCTCGACGCCCGCCACTACGATGGCGGGATGGCCGACATGACGGTCCTGGACTACGCCATGATGGTCGAGGACAGCCATGTGCAGACCCGGCTGATCGAATACCGCCGGCGCAACTCTGGCGCCGGGATCTCCGGCCCTCGCAAGGGCGAACTCCTGGCCGTAGCGTTGACGGATGTGCTCAAGGACGGGCTGTCCATGGTCTATTCGTTTTACGAGCCGGAGCCCGAGTACCGCTCGCTCGGCACTTTTATGATTCTCGATCACATCGCACGGGCGCGGTTCATGGGTCTCGCCTACGTGTACCTCGGCTATTGGGTCCGGGGGTCCCGCAAGATGGACTACAAGGGGCGCTTCCTGCCGCAGGAGCGGCTTGCCCCGGAAGGCTGGTTGCGGGTCGAAAGGTGAGGCAACGCCCCCTCCCTTCCCTCCCCCGCTCGCGGGGGAGGGAAGGGAGGGGGCGTTGCACGGGCGAACGGCACGGCCCCCGCTCAGAGGCCGGAGCGCGGTCTCAGAATCCTGTGACAAAGCACTGAAACACAAAGAGAAATAGACATTATTTGCTGCTGTCGTGATGCCGCAAACGGACGGCTGTGTGGACTAGCGCGCTCATAAAGATGTGATCGCGATGTATATAAAATCACAGAAAAATTCGCGCATACTGGCAAGCAATCAAAAGTGCGATGCCCGATTGAACCAATTTCATCGAGATGCATTGCCGAGGGGAAGAAACGATAGGTGTGGCCATGCGCGCGTTCGTCAGACGGTTTGTCATGCATTACGAGATCTATCGCCGCTACCCGCTACCGCGTCTGTCGGCGTTCCGAAATGCCTGGCGCCACGCCCGGCCTTGACGTGACGTTGTAGGAATGTAGCCCGGATGGAGCGCAACGTAATCCGGGAACGGCGAACCCGGATTACGCTGCGCTCCATCCGGGCTACGGCAGCATCACCCGAATTTATTCGACCGCGGAAATCCCTTCGGCGCAATGCGCCCCGCGTCGGCGCGGTTGCCGCGCCAATCGGCAAGCTCATTCATCGCAAGCGTGAACAGACGCCCCGCCGAATCCGTCCATGACAATCCGTCCGCAGCCTTGAAGGTCTTGATGTCGGACAGGCCACCGTCCTTGTAGCGTTGCAGCCGGACGCCGCGCCCGCGCGTCATCTCCGGGACCTGCTCGAGCCCGAACAACACCAGCTTGCGGTTCTCCCCGATCGCCGCAACGATTTCGCCATCGACGACGCACATGACGCGCGCCTCGTCGGGAGGCTCGACGTTGAGGACCTGCTTGCCCTTGCGGGTAATGGCGATGCACTCGTCCTCCGCAACCACGAAGCCCCTGCCCTCCCGGCTCGCCACCAGGAACTTGCGGCCGCCGACGGCCGTGAACGCCGCCACGAGATCGGATTCCTGCTCGATATCTATGAACAACCGCACCGGCTCGCCGTGACCGCGTCCACCCGGAAGTTTGCCGGCCTCGATCGTATAGAAGCGGCCGTTGGTCGCGAATATCAGGCACTTCGACGTGGTCTCCGCCGGAAATGCAAAGCGCAAGCCATCGTCGGCCTTGAAGGCAACCCCGGAGAGGTCGGTCACGGTCCCCCTCAGGGCGCGTATCCAGCCCTTTTGCGACACCACCACGGTGATCGGCTCGCGAATCACCATGGCCTCCTCGATCGCCGCCTCGTCGTGTTCGGGCGCCTGCGAGAAGGAGGCGCGGCGCTTGCCGAGCGGCGTCTTCGGCCCGAACGTGGTGCGCACCGCCTTGATCTCGTCCGCCACCGTCTTCCACTGATCCTTCTCGGACTTGACCAGGTCCTGCAGCTTTTTGCGTTCGGTGCGCAAATTCCTGTCCTCGGCCTTGATTTCCATTTCCTCGAGCTTGCGCAGATTGCGCAGGCGCATGTTGAGGATGGCGTCGGCCTGAACCTCGCTGAGCGTGAAGGTCCGGATGAGGACAGGTTTGGGCTCGTCCTCGTTGCGGATGATCTTGATGACGCGATCGAGATTGAGATAGGCGACGAGATAACCGCCGAGCACTTCAAGGCGGTTCTCGATTTGCCGCAGCCGATGATTGGTGCGGCGCAGCAGCACCTCGCGGCGATGGTCGAGCCATTCGCGCAAGGCTTCGGCGAGGCCGAGCACCTTGGGAATCTTGCCCTTCACCAGCACGTTCATGTTGAGCGGAATGCGGCTTTCGAGCTCGGTGAGCTTGAACAGCGACTCCATCAGCAGCTCGGCGTCGACCGTGCGGGCGCGCGGCTCGATCACGAGGCGCAAATCCTCCGCGGACTCGTCATGCACGTCGCCGACCAGCGGAAGCTTTTTGTCGTTGACGAGCTCCGCGATCTTCTCGACCAGGCGCGACTTCTGCACCAGCCACGGGATCTCGGTGACGATGATCTGCCAGCCGCCGCGGCCGGTATCCTCCTTGGTCCAGCGCGCCCGCACCCGAAACGAGCCGCGGCCGGTGACATAGGCTTCGGCGATTGCGGCCGGATCATCGACGATCACGCCTCCGGTGGGGAAATCCGGCCCGGGCACGTACTTCAAGAGATTGCGGCTCTTGGTATTCGGATGCTCGATCAGGTGGAGCGCCGCATCGCATAGCTCGGCCGCGTTATGAGGCGGTATGGCGGTCGCCATGCCGACCGCAATGCCCTGCGAGCCGTTGGCGAGCAGATTGGGAAAGGCGCCCGGCAACACCACGGGCTCTTCCTCGGAGCCGTCGTAGGTCGGGCGGAAATCGACCGCGTCCTCGTCGATCCCCTCGATCAGAAGGCGGGCCACTTCGGTCAGGCGCGCCTCGGTGTAGCGCATCGCCGCCGGATTATCCCCGTCGATATTGCCGAAATTGCCCTGACCGTCGATCAGCGGGTAGCGCTGGGCGAAATCCTGCGCCAATCGCACCAGAGCGTCATAGACGGCCTGATCGCCGTGGGGATGGAATTTGCCGATGACATCGCCCACCACGCGGGCGCATTTCTTGAACGCGGCGCCGGGATCGAGCCGCAGCAGGCGCATCGCATAAAGCAGGCGCCGGTGCACCGGCTTGAGGCCGTCGCGCGCATCGGGCAGCGCGCGGTGCATGATGGTGGAGAGCGCATAGTTGAGATAGCGCTCCTCCAGCGCGTCGCGCAGGGCGATTTCTTGCACGCCGGGCGGATCGGGAATCAGTGTAGTAGCCATGGGGATTCGATACCGAATGCAAGGGGCGACGACAACCGCCGGGCGCCATGTTGCTTGATTGCCACACATGTGAAGAAATGTTGACGATCGTATCTTCAACCTATTGTGGTTCGAAAGTTCTCATGTCTACATACACACAGGGGGCTAATAATGTGGCGTAGCAGCGCATATTCGGCTGCGGTTGTGTGCGGACTTAAGCGTCAGCTCCGCACCAGCGTTGAACATGCTCATTCTAAGGTGGCCTCGATCCGGGGAGCTGAACGCCGCAAATACGCGATCCCCCGTCTGCCATCAATTCGCGGCACGAGAGCCTGCCGACCGCTTGCTCAAGCGTCCTGTCGGTTGATCTCCGAGCAAGGTCCGGTGATGCTGGGCCGACCTCAGCGATCACGCGGCAACACCGCGACGCGTCGTAGCGAAAGTCAGGTGTGGCCCGGTCGAGCTTTATCCGCACGCCGATTTTATCGTCACTCGCGCCATCTGGCCGGCGGAGCCTGCCATCGGGCTGTCGCGTCAGCGCCCGCGACCGATAAGCGTCAAGTTAATACAAGAGTTTGAGGGAGTATCTGAAAATGAATGCATTTGTGGCTCTGCCTTAGCCTCGTCCATGTCCTTCGTTATGGGCATGTCGTGTGTATTTAGGTGATTTATGCGTAGCTCATTTGGCAATGCGACCTCTGTCGCCTCAGCAGCTTTCACATCAGCGTGCATTAGCACCATCCAGTTCGCTTCTGACTGCACGCGTCAGTCCGGGAAGACGCGATCGTTGAGTTGATACCTGTCGGGCGGGACCGCGCACGATCCAACGCGGCTCGTGGCTACACACTATTGAACTGCGTAAGGGGGGAATATGCGTAATTGAACTGCGTAAGGGGGGAATATGCGTAGGGTGAAATGGCTCAGTTGTTTGTGGGCTGCGGGGCTCGCAGGATGCACGCTTTATCCCATTCCTGACGACGTGACCTCAATTGCCACGGAGGACATTGTCCGGCATGCGCGCTGTGAGATCAGATCCGAGATCATTGCCTTTTTGATCGAACGCCAGGCTCTCGCTCCCTCGGCAACCGATGCAGAGATTGCCGCAGTCGTTGCAAAAATCAAAAGGGACAAGAGCAGCTTCTTCGCTTTGCTGATGAGCGTTGGGGCTGCCTATACCTTCGATTTCGACATCACAGAGCACAACAACGCCAATGCAGACGCGAAGTTCCAGCTACCCTTCGTGGCGCCGAAAGTGCTTGATGGTGGCGGCTCGGCATCGCTCGATCTGATGCGCCAAGGGCACCGAGTTTTCGAGACCGGAGACGTTTGGGATGAGCTGCTGGTCAATCATACGCGGTGCGCAGGTGTCCGCCCGCGGCCCGGAAACATTGTTTATCCGATCACCGGATCGATCGGGGTTGGCCGGGCCGTTCGAACCTTCATCGATATCGTCGAGCAAGGAGGCAAGCTGGGGACCGCCGAGAAGGACAGTTTCGTCGATACGCTGAAGTTCACGACCGAGATCATGGGCGGAGCCAATGCTTCGATCGCGCTGGAGCCCGTGCTGAACTCGTTCCGGATCGTGTCGGCGTCAGCCCACCTCAGCGGCTCGCGTAAAGACGTTCACCAATTGACCCTCAGCTTGGCGTTTCCACACCCGCTGGATCCCCCGGCGTCACTGGCGCACACCGGGGTCAAGTTCGAGCACGCGCCATTTCAGCGGCCGCCGCAGTGGCGCGCGCGTTATAACCTCTGCGTTCAGGATGGCCGCCAACGCGAGGACGCCGTCAAGCTGGTGCGCCTCGAGCCGCCCGAGGTCTATTGCATCACGTTCGCAGATGCCCTTGAGCCGATACCGGGCCAGTCGGCGGGTGTGGTGCGGCTGCCTTCAGGTCCCAATCAACCACCTCTCGCAGCTCGGCGAGTGAATGTGCGTCCAAACCGGCAGCAATAATCTGGATGGGGCGGAGCAAAGTGGAGGAGACGCGATCTGCCGCTTGAAGGTTCGGGGCGCGACCGGCTCGGCAAAGGTGAGCGCGACCACAAGAGTCAACTGTGTAAGGGGGCAATTATGCGTAGGGTCAAATGGCTCAGTTGTTTGTGGGCGGCGGGGCTCGCAGGATGCTCGTTATATCCCATTCCTGACGACGTGGCCTCAGTTCGCACGGAGGACATTGTCCGGCATGCGCGTTGTGAGATCAGATCCGAGATCATCGGCTATTTGATCGAACGCCAGGTTCTCGCTCCCTCGGCAACCGATAAGGAGATTGCCGCAGTCGTCAAGGACATTAAAAAGACCAGGAACAGCTTCCTGGCTTTGCTCTTGAGCGTTGGGACTGCTTATAGCTTCGACTTCAACATTTTAGAACACAACAAGACCCATGGAATGGCGGGATTCTCGCTACCCACTATATTGCCGAACGGGCTGAGTGGTGACGCCAATGCAACGCTCGACCTGATGCGCGCAGGGCTACGACATTTCGAGACCGGAGACATTTGGGATGAGCTGCTGACCAATGATACGCGCTGCGCAGGTGTCCGGCCGCGGCCCGGAAACATTGTTTATCCGGTTGGTGGATCGATCGGGGTCGGTCGGGCCATTCGAACCTACATCGATATTGTCGAGCAAGAAGGCGGCCAGTTGGGGGCGGTGGCGGGCGCCAAGAACAGTTTCGTCGACACGCTGACTTTCACGACCACCGTCAGCGCCGACGCCACAGCTACGCTCACGCTGGCGCCCGTGCCGCACTCGTTCCGGATCGTGTCGGCGGAAGCCGACGTCCTCGGCTCGCGGACAGACACGCACACGTTGACCTTCAGCTTGGCGTTTCCACACCCGCTGGATCCCCCTGCGTCACTGGCGCCCACCGGGGTCAAGTTCGAGCACGCGCCATTCCAGCGGCCGCCGCAGTGGCGCGCGCGTTATAACCTCTGCGTTCAGGATGGCCGCCAACGCGAGGACGCCGTCAAGCTGGTGCGCCTCGAGGCGCCCGAGGTCTATTGCATCACGTTCGCAGATGCCTATGAGCCGAGACCGGGCCAGTCGGCGGCCGTGGTGCGGCAGCCTTCAGCTCCAAATCAGCCACCTGCCGCGGCTCGGAGAGAGAGTGTGCGTCCGAACCGGCAGTAATAATCTGCTCCTCACGCCGGGCCAAGCGGCGGATACGCGATCTGCTGCCCCCAGGGGCTTACGCCCGAGGTAAGCGCGCTCGTCATTGGCCTTGGCGTGCGCGATACCCGCCCGCTGCGCAGCCTTAGTGGCTTCGGCCTGTGCTTGGGCCGTGGCGGACATGAACACTATGAGCGCGTCGCGGACGACTTTCTGCATCGGGTCTTCACTTTGGTTGATCACGGTGATTTCCATGTCGGGTTTCGCAGGCGGCAAGAGCAGAGAGTCATTCGCACTCGCGACGGTCGAGACGAAGCAGTTCATCGCCGTGAGCGGTGTGGTGGAGCCCTGTCCACCGCCGGCATGGGCGACGATACCGGTCTGCACCGACATGGTCTGGAAACTGCCGACGCCACCACGAACATAGCCCGACGCAAGGCCTTCGGTGTACCATTGCCCCGCGGTCATGCAGTAGTAGAGCGTCGTCGAATCCGGCATCTGCGGCACACCCGTCGCTGCTGGAACGTCATCAACGGTGTCGGTAGCCTGGGCGAAAACCTGCAGCGAGTTGACAAGGCCGGCGGTGGGTTTCGCGTGCACTCAACCCACGCTACGCTCCTCCCACCGCGGCGGCGATGAAATGATGGCGCGATTCGGGCAGCGACTCGCCGCGCGGCTCGTAGACATGGCGGGCGAGAAAGAAGCCCGTCAGGGCAAATCCGTCGCGCAGCTCGGCAGCCGACGGCATCGCTGATTGCGTCCCCGATTGCGTCCTTTGACCGTCGGCGCCCAAGAAGGCCGGCAGCGCCAATAGCTTGTCACGCCACGGCTCGCCGGCTTCCCGCGACACCGCCCGGCCGCTTTTTGGCGATACATAGACGAGTTCCGTTGTTGCGCCGGTGGCGGCGCACGAATCGAGGTCGAGGCCAAAACCGAGTTCTGCCAGCAGCTGGAGCTCGAACCGCGCCACCAGCGCGGCTGCGAGCGACGGATCGCTAAGATGCGCAATCGTGTGCTCAAGGAGATCGAACACCGCCTGGTGCGGATCGCGCTCCGGCAGCAACCGGCACAGCGCTGCAAGATGATTGAGGCCATAAAGGGCGTGCGCCATCGACAAGTAAGATGCCGCACGCAGATCGAGCCCCTCGATGACATAATAGCCGAGATGCTCGTCAAGCCGCGCCCGCCACATGGCGCTCACCAGGTTGCCAGCCTGCAACGCCGGCTTGTGGCGGGCGCTGGAGCCGCCGCGCACAAGACCGAGATGACGCCCATGTTCCCGCGTCATCAGCTCAACAACGGCACTCGTCTCGCCATGGCGGCGGGCGCCGAGCACGACACCGATATCGGCCCATTGCACGGGTAAGTTGTCCTCGCCGGTGGCGTCCTAAGTGCAAAGACGGCTGTTATCCGTTTGTACCAATTTCGGACTTGTCATTCCCCGCTTCAAGCGGGGGACCTCGTACCCCCGGCGAGGACTAAACACCGGCCTCATCCTCTTATGTCCCATGTCAAGCTCGGAGGCGCAACAACCCGGCTCTCCACCAGATCTGGAGAGATGTCGATGCGAATGATCGTGCAACGGTGGGAGCGAAGCCCAGAGACGTCGGTTAACATCCTCTTATTCG
>WNFR01001614.1_pt1 | contig 23622 bp, 18 predicted proteins | sample 5400221 | NCBI WGS metagenome assembly WNFR01 (sample SAMN13153357, study PRJNA577476) | soil metagenome | isolation source: 40 cm soil under Madrone tree | place: USA:California | collected 2016-06-14 | reverse complement strand
CGCCGATGCGGGCCGCGAGGAATCCTCGTTGCACGGCGAGATTCTCGCGCGATTGCGGGACTACATTGTGGAGGGCAACATCCCGGACGGCGGCCGTGTGCCGGAGCGTCAGCTGTGCGCCATGTTCGGGATTTCCCGCACGCCGTTACGCGAGGCTTTGAAGGTCCTGGCATCGGAAGGGCTGGTCGATCTGCTGCCCAACCGGGGGGCGCGCGTCAGGCAATTGAGCGAGCGCGAGCTGCGCGAGCTCTTTGATGTCATGGGCGGACTGGAGGGTCTTGCCGGACGCTTGGCGTGCGAAAACATCGCCGATGAGGAAATTGCCGAAATCGAGCGGCTGCATTACGAAATGTACGGCTTCTACCTGCATCGCGACATGCACGGCTACTTCCAGATCAACCAGCTCATCCATCAGAAAATTGTCGAGGCGTCCCGCAACGCTACATTGCTGGCGGCTTATGCCAACTTCGCCGGGCGGATACGCCGGATTCGCTACTCCGCCAATTTTGCCCGCAAACGCGAGCGCTGGGGCGAAGCGATGCGCGAGCATGAAATGATCCTGGATGCGCTGCGACGGCGCGCAGGCAGCGAGCTCAGCGACATCCTCTTTCATCATCTGCGCAACAAGCAGACCGCCGCGATCGAGCATTTAACCGAAACAGATGCCGCTCTCTCCCCGCCCGTTCCGGCGTGATCCGCGATCGTCCTCGGCGTAATACTCAATTTTGAATTCAAAAATTTGAAAAATCCAAAAATAATTGCATTTCGCAGGCTTTCGAATTAGGGAGCAGAAACGCAAGTCTTTGTCGCGGCTGACTGGGGTTCCAGATGACGAATTCAGGCTTCCCGCGGCTTGAACAGCGGCTCCGGTCGAATATCACCGGCGACGTCTTCTTCGATCCGTTCAACCGCGGCCGCTATGCGACCGACGCCTCGTTCTATCAGATGTTGCCGCTTGGCGTGGTGGTCCCCCGGACCATGGACGAGGCGCTGCGGGCGCTCAGTATTGCCCGTGACGAAGGCAGGACCGTCACGCCGCGCGGCGGCGGTACGTCGCAATGCGGCCAGACCGTCAATGACGGCATCGTCATCGATCTTTCCAAACATCTGAACCGCATCGTCTCGCTTGACGTCGAAAATCGTACCTGCGTGGTCGAACCGGGGATCGTGCTCGACGACCTGAACCGGCAGCTTAAGAAACATGGCCTGTGGTTTCCGGTCGATGTTTCCACCGCCTCGCGCGCCACCATCGGCGGCATGGCCGGCAACAATTCCTGCGGCGGACGCTCGTTGCGCTACGGCACCATGCGCGACAACACGCTGTCGATGGACGCAGCACTAGCCGACGGCACAATGCTGCATTTCGGCGAGGTGCCGCGCGATCTCGCGCAAGTGAATTCGAGCAATAGCGGACTCGATCTGTTTCGCGACATGCTTGATCTCGGCGAGCGCGAGGCGGTCGAGATCGCCGAGAAATTTCCAAAAGTGCAGCGCCGCGTCGGTGGCTACAATCTCGATGCGCTGGTGCCGCGCAATGCCGCCAATAACATGGCGCATCTGCTGGTGGGGTCGGAGGGCACGCTTGCCTTCACGACACAGGTTGAGCTGAAGCTGTGGCCGGTTATCCGCAACAAGGTCCTGGGCGTCTGCCACTTCGGCAGCTTCTACGAGGCGATGGATGCCGCGCAGCATCTGGTAAAGCTTCGCCCGATCGCGGTGGAGCTGGTGGATCGCACCATGCTCGCGCTCGGGCGCGAGATTGCGATGTTCCAGTCCATCATTGCTACAGCGGTGCGCGGCGATCCCGATGCTGTCCTGATCGTCGAGTTTGCCGAGGAGGATCAGACCGAAAACGTCAGGCGATTGAAGCAGCTTGGCGAGGTGATGGCCGACCTTGGATTTGGCTGGGACCATCCGCAGCGCAAATGGGGCGGCGTGGTCGAGATAACAGAGCCCGCGCTGCAGACCGGTATCGCCGAGTTTCGTGCCGCGGGCCTCAACGTCATGATGTCGATGAAGCAGGAGGGCAAGCCGGTCTCGTTCGTCGAGGATTGCGCGGTGCCGCTGCGGCATCTTGCAGACTATACTGAGCGGCTCAACGGCATCTTTGCCAGGCACGGTACAAGCGGCACCATGTATGCTCATGCCTCGGAAGGCTGCCTGCATGTGCGGCCGGTGCTTAACATGAAACTCGAAAAGGACGTCAAGGCGATGCGCGCCATCGCCGAGGAAACCTTCGCGATGGTGCGCGAGTACAAGGGTTCACATTCCGGCGAGCACGGCGACGGCATCGTGCGATCGGAGTTTCACGAAGCCATGTTCGGCCCGCGCATCATCAGCGATTTCAGGGAGGTCAAGCACCGCTTCGATCCGGGCAACGTGCTCAATCCCGGCAAGATCGTCGACGCGCCCAAGATGGACGATCGCTCGCTGTTTCGCTATCCGCCGGGCTACCGCGTCGGCGAATTGAAAACGGCACTCGACTGGTCGGCGTATCCCGGCGCCGGCGGCGGCTTCCAGGGCGCGGTCGAGATGTGCAACAACAATGGCGCATGCCGCAAACTCGAAGGCGGCGTGATGTGTCCGTCCTATCGCGCCACCCACAACGAGAAAGACGTGACGCGCGGACGGGCCAATACGCTGCGGCTGGCGATCTCCGGCCAGTTGGGCCCAGACGCGTTGGCGTCAGATGAAATGGCGGAGACGCTAAAGCTCTGCGTGTCTTGCAAGGCCTGCCGCCACGAATGCCCTACCGGCGTCGACATGGCCAAGATGAAGATCGAGGTTCTCGCCGCGCGAGTAACGAAGCGCGGGCTTTCGCTGCGAGATCGGCTGGTGGGCTATCTCCCCCGCTATGCCGCGCTGGCGTCGCGCTTTGCCCCGCTCGCCAATTGGCGCAACAACAGCCCGTTGTTACGAATGCTGTTCGAAAGAGTGGCCGGCATCAGCGCGCAGCGCGCGTTGCCGGAGTGGCGGCGCGATGTTTTCAAGTCTGACGTCGAGGCGACAGGCCCGGTCGATGGCCGCGAGGTCGTGCTGTTCGCCGACACCTTTAACCGCGCCTACGAGCGTGAAAACCTCGACGCCGCGATACGCGTGCTGGTCGAGGGCGGATACCGTGTCCACATTCCAAAGCCCCCGGATGGTGGCAGGCCATTGTGCTGCGGGCGGACGTTTCTTTCGGCGGGCCTGGTTGATCACGCACGCACTGAGCTCGACCGGCTGGTCGCTACTTACGCGCCGTTCGCCGCGCGTGGCGTGCCAATCGTCGGTCTGGAGCCGAGTTGTCTGTTGACGCTTCGGGACGAGCTTCTGTCGCTGCGTTCCGACGACACCGCGAAAAGTATCAGCGCGCACGCGCTGTTGTTCGAGGAGTTTCTGGTTCGCGAGGCCGAGGCCGGCCGCCTGCAGCTGCCGCTCGGACCTGTCGCCGGGAAGGCATTGGTGCACGGCCACTGCCATCAAAAATCGTTCGGCGCGTTCAAACCGGTCGAGCAGGTGCTTCGGCTGGTTCCCGATTTGAATGTCGAAATCATCGAGTCGAGCTGTTGCGGCATGGCCGGCGCCTTCGGTTACGGCGCAGATACCTACCAGGCCTCGATGGACATGGCCGAGCTCTCGCTACTGCCAGCCGTCAAGCGCGCGGATGCTGCGACGCTGATCGTCGCCGACGGCACCTCGTGCCGGCATCAGATCAAGGATGGCGCCCAGCGCGGCGCCCTTCACGTCGCGCGCGTGCTGGCGATGAGCCTCGACAACGCGCGATCCAACCCAACTCCCTCCCCTATCGCAAAGGAACCCATTTATGGCTGAACTGACCCTCGACGTCGCCCGCAAGATTCTCGATGCTGCGCTTGCCAAGGGCGTCGAGAAGAAACTGAAACCCCTCGTCGTTACCGTTCTCGATGCGCGCGGCTGCGTCAAAGCCTCCGCGGCGCAGGACGGCACCAGCCTGATGCGCGGCGAGGTTGCCCATGGCAAGGCCTACGGCGCGCTGGCATTGGGCATGGGATCGAGGGCGCTGTTCCAGCGTGCGCAGGAGCAGGCCTATTTCATCGGCGCGGTGAATACGCTGGCGCAGGGCCGGATGGTGCCGGTACCCGGCGGCGTGCTCATTCAGGACGGCGGCGTTCTGCTCGGTGCCGTTGGAATCAGCGGCGACACCTCCGACAATGACGAGGCCTGCGCGATCGCGGGCATCGAGGCCGCCGGTTTGAAGGCGAATGCGGGGTGAGTTGGTACGCGATCACATCCACAACGTCGTCCCGGCGAACGCCGGGACGACGATAGCAATCACTTCCCCGGCCATGACGGCTTGCGCTTTTCGCCGAACGCCTTGAGGCCTTCCTTGGCGTCCTCCGTCATCGCCAGCAAGGCGATCTGGCCTTCGGTGTAGGCGATGCTTTCATCGAACGACATCGAGGCGATCGCGCGCATGGCATATTTGCCGCGGCGGATCGCGGTCGGCGACTTGTCGATGGTGCGCCCGATCAGCCACTCCACCTTGGCGTCAAGTTCGGCTGCTGGCACCACATAATTCAGAAGTCCGGCGGCTAGCGCGGTCCTCGCGTCGAACGGTTCGCCGGTCAGCGCCCACTCGTTGATCAGCCGCCGCGGCGCGATCGATTGCAATAGGCTCATCACCTGCATCGGGAACACGCCGACCTTTACCTCGGGCAACCCGAACGTCACGTGGTCTGCCGCAACCGCCATGTCGGTCATGCACAACAGGCCCATGCCGCCGGCCATGCAAACGCCGCCCACCCGCGCGATCGCCGGCTTGGTGGCGTTCTGCGACAGCCGAAGCAAATCCGCGTAGTCGACATTCGGCTTGGCGAAATCGAAAGCGAAAGCAGCCCCGGTTTGCTGCAAATCAGCCCCGGCACAAAACGCCTTGTCGCCCGCGCCGGTCAGGACGATCACGCGCACATCCGGATCGTCATGCGCGTCGCGATAGCCTCTTGCGATGCCGGCGACCACGTCGCCATTGATGGCGTTACGCTTCTCCGGCCGGTTGATGGTGATCCAGAACGCCTGCCCGCGCTTTTCCAGCACCACGCTGTTGTTGTCAGTCATTGCCCTGCTCGCCTCGCCTGCTGTCGGCGGACATTAACGGCATGATGGCGGCAGACCGCAAGGAGGATTTAAGAAGCCGGGATCGCTGATGGAGCGGCCTTCTTCACCCAGACCTTGTTGTCGTGGAATGCGGCGCCGCCGACTGGCGCAACTGCCTCGGCGCCGGTGAGTGTATTGATGCCGCGGCCGCCGAAGTGGGCGCGGTTTGGGTGAATCGATTCCGCGATCAGCACTCCGCGGCGCAGGCCATCGGATAATCTTGCGGTCAGCGTCGTTTCGCCGCGCGTGTTGCCCAGGGTAACAGCGTCGCCATCGGCGATCCCTAGCGAAGCGGCGTCGGCTGGGTGCATCATCACGGTCGGTGCGCCTTCGCGCGCCTGCGACGATGGCGTTTCGTTAAAGCTGGTGTTGAGGAAGCTCCGCGACGGGCTGGTTGCCAGCCGGAACGGATGCGCCTCGTCAGCCTCCTCGATAATGGACCAGTGATCCGGCAGCGACGGCATCTTATCCCATGCCCCCATCAGTCCGGCATTGCCAACCGGAGGGTGCGCCCAATCCGCCTTGAAGTGGAACTTGCCGTCGGCATGAGCGAAGCCGTCGAGATAGTGCGCGCTGCGAAAATCCGGCTGGATGTCGCGCCACAGATCGGCTTCCAGCGTCTCGATGTCGCCATGGCCGCTCTTTTTCAGCGTGGCGTCGATCAACTCGCGCGGCGACATTTCGAATCCGGGATGCACGGCGTTGAGGCGGCGGCCGAGGCCCTGCAGCACGTCGTGATTTGAGCGGCACTCGCCCGGCGGATCGATCAGCTTGGCGCCGACCGAAATATGCTGGTGGCCGCCACCGTAGTAGAGATCATCGTGCTCCATGAACATCGTCGCGGGCAGGACAATGTCGGCCATCTCTGCGGTCTCGGTCATGAACTGCTCATGCACCGCCATGAACAGGTCTTCGCGCGCAAATCCCTGGCGCACCAGCGCCTGCTCCGGCGCCACCGTCATCGGATTGGTATTCTGGATCAGCATCGCCTTGACCGGCGGCCCGCCTCTCAGCGCGTCCGCGTCTCCGGTCAGGATGCGCCCGATTTGCGATTGATCAAGCACCCGAGTGGTGTGGTCGATGGCGTCATGGCCCTCGATCAGCGATTCATTGAACTTCCAGATCGCGTAATTATTGAAAAACGCGCCGCCGCCTTCGTACTGCCAGGCGCCCGTCACGGCCGGAATGCACAGCGCCGCGTGCATTTGCGCCGCGCCGTTGCGGCTGCGGGTGAAGCCATAGCCGAGCCGGAAGAACGAGCGTTTTGTCTGGCCGACCATGCGCGCGAAGGCTTCGATCTCTTCCACCGGCACGCCGCAAATGGAAGAAGCCCATTCCGGGGTGCGGGTCGCGAGATGCGCTTCCAGTTCGGCGGGGCAATCGGTATAGCGCTCCATATACGCCCGATCCGCAAAACCTTCGCGGAACAGCACATGCATGACGCCGCAGGCGAAGGCGCCGTCGGTGCCGGGCCGCAGCATGATCTTGATGTCGGCCTGCTTCATGGTGTCGTTGTTGTAGATATCGACAGCCGCGATCTTGGCGCCGCGCTCCTTTCGGGCGCGCACCGCATGCGTCATCACGTTGACCTGTGTGTTCACCGCATTGGTGCCCCAGATCACGATCAGGTCGGAGACGCCCATCTCCCGCGGATCGACGCCAGCGATCTTGCCGGTGCCGATGGCAAATCCCACGCGGGCGACGTTGGAGCAGATCGTGGAGTAGAAGCGCGAATATTTCTTCACATGGGCAAGACGGTTGATGCCATCGCGCATCACGAGGCCCATGGTGCCGGCATAATGATAGGGCCACACGGATTGCGCACCGAACTCGCGCTCCGCCGCGTCAAAGCGCGCCGCGATCTCGTCCAGCGCCTCGTCCCAGGAAATCCGCGCGAATTGGCCGGATCCCTTCGGCCCGGTTCGGCGCATGGGATGCATCAGCCGCTCGGCGTGATGAATGCGCTCGGCATAGCGCGCGACCTTGGCGCAGATCACGCCGGCGGTATAGCTCTGCAGCCTAGAGCCGCGCACCCGGCCGATGGTGGAATTATCGATCACCTCGATATCGAGGGCGCAAGCCGACGGGCAATCGTGCGGACAGGTGGAATGCCGGATATCGACCTTGGCGTGCTGGTTCATGCGCCGATAGGTACCACCAAAAGCAGGGATAGCCGAGCGCATTTGTCCGGCAATGTCGTTGCGAAAACCGCGAGTGAGCTATGCATTATGAACTCAGATAAGCCCCGCCATTGGTGTGGATTGCCTGCCCGGTGATGTAGCGCGCACCTGGGCCGCACAGAAATCGCACCGTCGCCGCGACGTCTTCCGGTCTGCCGCGCGCGCCCGTGATTGTCTGATGGGTTAGATGATGCGCGGGCTCCGGTTTTTCTTTCGGGCGCGGCGTGCCGATCAGTCCGGGAACGACGCAGTTTACGGTGATGCCGTCGCCGGCAAGGTCATACGCAAGCGCGCGGGTGAAGCCGACAATTCCCGCCTTCGCGGTCACAACATGGGCGCGGTTTTTCGAGCCCGTATGCGCGCTCAGTCCACCGATGCTGACGACGGTTCCCGCTCCGCTTTTCCGTAACGCCGGAAGACAGGCTTTTGTGCAGTGAAACGCGCCATCGAGGGTGACGTCGAGGATTTCGCGCCACTCGGCGTAGCTCATCTCGCCGAACGGCTTTTCCCGCCGCAGCGCCGCATTATTGACGAGGATATCGATTCGGCCGAATTGCTTTACCGCCGCCTCCGCCATCGCCTGCACTGCTGTGGCATCGGCCACGTCGCCGATATGGACCAGCGCCTTGCCGCCGGAGGACTCGATCTCGCGCGCAACGGTGTCCGCCTCGGCAGAATTGCTGCGCGCATTGACCACGATGGACGCACCGCCGTCCGCCAGCGCCAGCGCAATCGCGCGGCCGATATTGCGCCCCGCCCCGGTTACGATTGCGACCTTGCCGTTGAGTTCGTTGTTGCCGGCCATTTTCCAACTCTCCATTCGTCATCGTTCGCGAAAGCGGACGATCCAGTAAACACTGACGTCTAAGATCGATTCGATAGGTTAGCGATTACTGGATGCCCCGCTTTGGCGGGGCATGACGGCGGTGATTATATGCGTAACGCGCTCAGATCGATCTTCCCATCATACAATCCCGCCAACAATTTCAGCGTCGCATCGCTCTGCGTCTTGGTCCAGCCGCCATGCTGCGCGTTGAGCGCGAATTTGTCGGTCACGTCCTGCCGCGTCAGTGGCTCCTGTGCGCCGCCGCGCAAATAAGGTTGCCGCTCCTCGATCACGCTGCCGTCCTTCATGACCGCGCGGACATGGCCGGTGTAGTTGCTCGGGTAGGGATTGTCCGGGTCGATCGCGAATTTCACTTTAGCGGCAAGCGCGAGCACCTGAGGATCACGGATCGCGCTTTCGGTGAACGCACCGAGCCCGACGCCGCCATGCACAAAGCCGGTCGCCAGCAGATAGGGCGTGGCGAACTTGGCGGAATAGCCGTTGCGCGGCCGTTGTTTGTCGGCAAGCGGCTCCCACAGCCGGTGCACCGTCCCCTCCGCCACTTCGCACACGATCGCGTCGATGTCTTCAGGCCTAACGCCGCGCGCGGCCAGTCGTCTGGCGCAATCGATGTAAGGCTGCGCCATCGTCCCGCAGGGATAAGGCTTGAACGCCAGCGTGTCCGTCACCCAGCGCGTGCCGAAATCGCCGGTCAGCGCGTCGTAGTCGCCGTTCGTGGTGTGCGCGAAACCGTGGAACAGCCCATGCACGCCCTCGAACACCGTGCGCGGACCGACAAACCCCTCCCGCGCCAGCAGCGCCGCCCGAATGCCGGACTGCGCCGCCCAGCCCGCATGCAGCCGCTTGGTCCATGCGCCCTCGGCAAGATATTCGATGATGCCGCCCGCCATGCTCCCGGCGATGCCGAGCGCGTCCACAATCTGTTTGGCGTTGAGGCCGAGCGCCGCGCCGACGCCCGCAGCCGCGCCCATCGCGCCAAAGATCGCGGTCGGGTGAAAGCCGGCCTTGTGGACGGCCTTCGGCACCACGAGGCTCAACCGGCAAAGAACTTCGGTGCCAACGGCTACTCCGATCAGCGCCATGCGGCCATCGGGATTGTGCCTCTCGCAGGCTGCCAAAACCGCGGGCACAATCACCGCGCCGGCATGCACTGGACCGCCCTCGAAAGTATCGTCAAAATCTTCGCCATGCGCCGCGGTGCCGTTGACGAAGGCGGCACCGGAGGCGTTCAGCGTGCGTTTGTGACCGATCGCCGTGCAGGGGCCGTCGTCGTCCCAGCCCGCAAGCGCACTCCCGACGTAGTCTTCGTTGCGCGCGGTCACGCACAAGCCGACCACGTCGATCAGCAAATCCTCGCATTTGCGCCTGGTCGCCGCCGGAAGTGTTCCCACTTTCAGCGCAACGATTTTATCAGCAAGCGTCTCGGCGACGGAAATTTTGGGCAGCTGGGATGTCATTATTGCCGTCGACGGTTCAAACGCGGAAGATTTTGGTGTAGCGTGCCTTGATCGCGTCGCCCTCTTTTTCCACGGCGGCGGCGTCATCCTTCATGGTCTTGATGTCCTTGAAGGGCTTGCGACCCGCCTTCTCCTGGGTCTGCGGATGCACCGAGCGCAAGCCGCCGACATCGATGATGAGCTGCTGCGCGTCGCGGCCAAGGCAGAACGACTGAAACAGTCTCGCCGCGTTCGGATTGGGCGAGGTCTTGAAGATCCCGTTCGGCCCGATGATCAGCGGCGATCCTTCGCTTGCATAGACGGGCTCGACCGGGCGTCCCGCCTCCTTAAGCTGGAAAATGTTGTACTCGTTGCCGTCTGCCATGACCGCCCGTTCCCCGAGATCGAGTTTCTTCGGTGGATCGGCCGACGATTGCACCTGCATGATGTTCTGCTTGGCGAGCTGCTCGAAAAACGTCCAGCCGAGATCGCGCTGCATCTGATAGGTCGCGGTCATGATGGTGCCGCTGTAGCCGGGATGCGCCTTGACGATCTTGCCCTTCCATTTGGGATCGAGCAGGTCGGCAAAACTCTTTGGCGCCTCCTCCGCCTTCACCAGATTGGTGTTGTAGGCGATGATGCTGAGCCAGACCCGGAAGCTCGCAAACTGGCCGTCGATGTCCTTATGCTCCGTAGGGTAGAACTTCGCGACGTCCTCGGGCACGTAAGGAGCCAGAATGCCATCGCGTTTCCAGACGATGAAATGCGCGGCGTCGGACGAATTCACCACATCGACCGCGTGGATGTTACTGGAATATTCCTGGCCGATGCGCTGAAATACCCGCTCCGCCCCGGTGCGCTCGACGCGCACCGCAATCCCCGGGTATTTCGCCTCGAACGCTTTCGCCACTTTCTCGGCGACCGGAAGGTCGGTCGAGGTGTAATAGATGACCTGGCCTTCCTTCTTTGCGGCTTCGATCAGCTTAGGCGTGACCGGCTCGGGCGGGGGAGCATCCGCCATGACCCGGGTCGAGAACGCAGCGCCCGCGAGCAATGCGCCTGACCCCTTGAGCACGTCGCGACGTGAAACCTTCGGATTTTTCATTTGGTCACTCTATCCGCTTGTTCTGGTTAAATCGGCACACCGGAAGCTATCTTTTATTCCTAGAGCACGCATCGAGTCTTTCGTCGACAGCTCCTTGCCATTGCCGCTAGACTTGACAGTGAGATTTGGCCAGCCACCTGTGCAGCGCAGAACAAGACCAGGATTCGGGAGATTGAAATGACGGGCCCAAGGTTTGCCCTCGCGTTGGCAGCAACTCTTCTTGCTGCTCCAGCTCTTCTTGCAACACCGTGTTTCGCGCAGGATTATCCGACGCGGCCGATCAAGGTCATCGTTCCCTTCGGCGCCGGAGGCCCGGCCGACGTGACGGCCCGCCTGATCGGCAACGTCCTGCAGGAGAGTTTCGGGCAGCCGTTCGTGGTCGAGAACCGGACCGGCGCCGGCGGCGTGATCGGCACCCTCGAGGCCGCCAAATCGCCGCCTGACGGTTATACGCTATTGATGATGTCGAATACCCAGACGGCGAACGAATCGCTGGTGCCGCAGCGCAAATACGAATTGATGCGCGATCTGGCGCCGATCGCGCCGATCAATTACTCCGACCTCGTGATCGTCGTGCATCCTTCGGTGCCGGCAAAGACGCTGCAGGAATTCATCGCGCTCGCCAAATCGCAGCCGGGAAAGCTGAACTACGCTTCCTCCGGCCAAGGCACGCCCTATCACATGGCCGGCGAACTGTTCAAAACCATGGCCGGCATCGACGTCGTGCACGTTCCCTACCGCAACAGCGGGGAAGCGCGCAGCGGCGTCATCGGCGGGCAAGTGCAGATGATGATCGACGCGGTTCCGGCGATGACCCCCAATATCGGTGAAAACCAGGTGCGGGCGCTCGCCACGACAGGCAAGACGCGCTCAGGCGTACTGCCGAACGTGGCGACGGCCAGCGAAGCCGGCGTCCCCGGATATGAGGCGACCATCTGGCTCGGATTGATGGCGCCGACCGGGACGCCAAAGCCTGTTATCGACAAGCTGAATGCGGCCGTGAATGCCGCGGTCAGGCGGCCGGAGATCGTCAAACTCTGGACCGAACAGGGCGCGGTTCCGATGTCGATGACCCCGGAGGAGTTCGACAAATATCTACGCAGCGATATTGTGAAATGGGCCGAGGTCGTCAAGAAATTCGGCGACAAGCCGTAAGTCAAGGTCCAATCAAAGCCAAGGTCCCATTCTCGATGCCGAGTATCCGATTCCGCCTCAATGGCGTCGAGACTGATATCGACGGCGACCCCGACCGATCGCTGCTCGATATCCTGCGCGGGCAACTCGGTATGACCGGTCCGCATTTCGGTTGCGGCGCCAACGAGTGCGGCGCCTGCAACGTCATTGTCGGCGATCACGCCGTGGCCTCGTGCGACACGCCGCTGTGGTCCGTTGCGGACAAGGACATCACCACCATCGAAGGGCTGGGAAGCGCCCAACAACCGCATCCGCTGCAGCGCGCGTTTATCGCCGAACAGGCCTTGCAGTGCGGCTATTGCGTTTCCGGCATCCTGATGAGTGCAGCAGCGCTATTGAAGCGAAACCCGAAGCCTTCCGACGCCGAGGTCAGGGCCGCGCTGGACCGTAACCTTTGCCGCTGCGGTTCACATAACCGCATGGTGCGGGCGGTGCTGCGCGCGGCAGCCGAGATGGCGACCCGATGACAAAGCCCGCGCCGTCCCCCTCCCCGCCCCAATTGCCGGTCAGCCTTGCGGCAAACCCTGTCCTGTCGTCATGGGTCCGATTCTCACCCCATGGCCACGTGATGGTCTCACCGGGAAAGGTGGAGATCGGGCAGGGCATCGTGACGGCGCTTGCCCAGATCGCCGCCGATGAACTCGATGTCGATATCGGTCGCATCCAGATGGTCCGCGCGTCAACGGCGGGTAGTCCCAATGAGGGCGTCACCTCAGGCAGCCTTTCCGTGCAGCAGTCGGGACGCGCCATCCGGCAGGTCTGCGCCGAAGTGCGGCAAATCTTTCTTGGCGCCGCGTCAGATCGGCTGGGGGTCGGGATCGACGCGCTCGATATCAAGGATGGTACTATCTCCGGACCCGGCAACGTGCGGACCAGCTACTGGGAGCTCGCCGATGACGTTCAGCTGGATCGTGAGGCGGCGCCGGGTGCGACGCCCAAGATATCGACCCAACGCGTTTTGGCCGGAAACTCTATTCAGCGGTTGGATCTTCCCGACAAGGTCTTCGCTAATCCCCGCTTCATTCACGACCAAGTACTGCCCGGGATGCTGCATGGCCGCGTATTGCGATCTGAGCTCTCCGCCGCAACACTCGTCGATATGCCAGAGGATGGCGCGCGCGCCGTTGCCGGCCTGGTCGCCATCGTGCGCGATGGAAATTTCGCGGGCGTAGTTAGCGAAACCGAAGACGGTGCCGAGGCCGCGATCAAGGCCTTACGCAAGGGCGCGATGTGGTCTGCCGGAGAAACGCTGCCCGATGAAGACAGGCTGGCGGAGTGGCTGAAGGCCCAGCCGGCCGAGCCGACGGTGATCGACAAGAAGACGGCATCCCAAACGAATGAAAAGAAGCGCACGATCCGGCGGCAATATACCCGCCCCTATCTCGCGCATGCCTCGATCGCACCCTCCTGTGCCATGGCGCAATGGAGCGGAGACCGCGTCCACGTCTGGACCCACAGCCAGGGGGTCTATTTTCTCCGCGCCGATCTCGCGCTCGTGCTCAAATTGCCGGGCGAGAACATCACGGTCGAGCATATGGAGGGCGCCGGCTGCTACGGACATAATGCCGCCGACGACGTCGCGCTCGATGCCGTTCTGCTCGCGAAAGCGGCCGGCGGCCGGCCGGTCCGCGTGCAATGGTCACGCGAGGACGAGCTGTCGCACGCGCCGTTCGGTGCGGCGATGGCGATCGAAATCGAGGCCGATCTCGATGTGCGAGGCGAGATCGTCGACTGGCGCCACAGCATCTGGAGTAACGGTCACACCGCGCGGCCGGGGCGCGCGGCTCAGCCGGCCCTGCTCGCGGCAACCGAACTGGCTACCCCCTTCGCGCGCTATATCGCCACCAATCCGCCGCAAGCCAATGGCGGCGGCGCCGATCGCAACTCGATTCCGCTCTACGATTTTCCGTCTTGGCAAATCGAATGCCATCGCCTGCTGACCATGCCTATACGCACTTCCGCGCTGCGGACGCTGGGCGCGCAAGGAAACGTTTTTGCGATTGAATCCTTTCTCGACGAACTGGCAGCCGAGCGCGGCGAAGATCCGGTCGACTTCCGGCTGCGGCATTTGTCGGATTCGCGGGCACAAGATGTCATCCGCCTGGTCGCGAAGCGCGCGAACTGGAAGCCGGACAGGCAAGCAGGCCGTGGCTACGGCCTCGGCTTTTCCCGATACAAGAATACCGGCGCCTACTGTGCCGTTGTCGCCGAGGTCGAGGGCGCCGAAGACATCAACGTCAAACGGCTGACGATCGCGGTCGATGTCGGCGAAGCCATCAATCCGGACGGTGTGATCAATCAGATCGAAGGCGGTGCAATCCAGGCCACCAGCTGGGTATTGAAAGAGCGGGTTCGTTTTGACCGGCAGCGCATCACCAGCAACACATGGACAGCTTATCCGATCCTTCACTTCAGCGAGGTGCCGGAGGTGCACGTCGAGCTCATCCAGCGGCCCGACAGCGAACCTCTCGGCGCCGGAGAGGCGGCGCATGGCCCGGTCACAGCGGCGATTGCCAATGCCGTGTTCGATGCGCTTGGCGTGCGCGTTCGCAACCTGCCGATCACCCGCGACAGCCTGATCGCGGCGATGGAGTTGACGGCATGACCACGTTGCACATTCTCAGCGGCGGCGCGGCACAGGGTCTGGTCGCGAGTCTTACGCCGAGATTCAAGGAGCTTACGGACTTTGGCATCGCGGGAGAGTTCGGCGCGGTTGGAGCCATGGCCGACAAATTGCGTAGCGGTACGCAAGCCGACATTGTGGTGCTGACGGCGGCAATCATTGCTGATCTGGCCCGGGAGAACTTGGTCGTCGGCGCTTCGATATCAGACATCGGCCTGGTCGAGACAGCGGTTGCAGTCCGCGCCGGCGATCCGCAGGTCACGGTGAAAGATGCCGCCGCGCTGCGCGAGGCGTTGCTCGCGGCAGATGCGATCTTCGTTCCGGATACCAAGGTGTCAACGGCTGGAATTCATGTTGCGAAAGTTCTGCGGCAACTGGGCATTGCCGACGACGTGTCGCCCCGGCTCAAGATCTTTCCGAATGGCGCGACCGCGATGCGCCATCTGGCGACGTCCGATGCCGTCAGGCCGGTCGGCTGCACGCAGTCGACTGAAATCATCAGCACTCCGGGCGTGATCTTGTCGGGTTCCCTGCCGCCCGGATGTGAGCTCTCGACCTTGTACACGGCGGCGGTGACTACAAAGGCCGCCGCCGCACATCAGGCCCAAAGCCTGATCGATTTGTTGACGGATGCGGATCAGCACGAGCTGCGTACCCGGGCGGGTTTCCTAAGCGGACGAACATAGCAGCGTTCAGTTTCCGCGATCTTGCTTGGCCAATTGCGTCACGGCGCGATGGCGCTGACGCGAACTCCGAAGCGGCCACTTCAGATGCAAAGCCTTTGACGAGCAACCTTGTGGCCCTTCTACGCCGTGATGTTTCTGGTGCTGATGTTTGTCACCTATGTTCCCCAGATATCGCTGTGGCTGCCACGGCACGTGCTCCGGTGAGCTCTTGGGCCCGTCCGAGTTGCCCGTGACCGGACATATCGCGGACATCGGGAAATCGACGTTAATGACCCGAAACAGCCATGAGCTATGGGCCGCGTTACGAAGTCGGGCCCGGATTCCAAACCCTTTCAGTCAGTTGAGATGAAATTGTCGACACTACGTGCACTTCGAATGGCTTGCCGGAAACCTGCAATATGATACCCTGCGAACGTCGAAGTTCTAGTTCCAGGAACAGTGGTTGTGTCCCTAACGCTGCAGTTTGCAGTTCAAGGAAACCAATCTGAGCCATGGCTGAAATTCGCGACATCAAATCGGGCAAAGGTGGTGAGCCGCCGCGCGAGCCGTCACCGCGTCGTCTTGCTGCGATTGTCGTGGGCGATATCGCAGGCTACAGCCGCCTGATGCAAATCGATGAGGAAGGAACGCACATTCGCGTCAAGCGGATCGAGCGCGACCTCATAGAGCCCAGCATTGCAGAGCACCACGGAAGGCTCGTCAAAACCACCGGCGACGGTTTTATTGCGATCTTTGATAGTCCCGTCGAAGCCGTGCGATGCGGCATCGTCATCCAGCAAAACATGGTTGGACGCAACACATCGCTGCCGAAGCATCATTGGATCGAATATCGGATTGGTGTCAATCTTGGCGACGTCATCATCGAAGTGGACGACGTTTACGGTGATGGCGTCAATATTGCTTCTCGTCTTGAGAGTATAGCGGATCCTGGCCAGGTTTACATCTCAGGCGGCATTTACGAGCAGATAAAGCACAAACTGGTTTGCGGATATGAGTCGCTCGGAGATCGCAAAATTAAGAACATCACCGATCCGGTGAGAGTTTACCGCGTGCTTCCGGATCCGGCCGCGTTTCACAAAACCCGGAAGCGACGCGAGAATGTTCTAATTTTTTTGCTGAGCCTTACTTTGCTGGTCATCGCTGGCGGCGCGCTCTGGTACTTGCTTCAGCAACCGCGTGGCAAAGTAGGGAACCAGGCGTCAGCCCCAGTCTCGCCTGCGACGGAGATGCTGAGCGCGCCTTCATTGCCGGCACCCGCGGTGAAACCAGCAGCACCGCAGCCTCAGCCTGCTCCCTCCGTGGCGCCAATCCCGCAGCAAGCGGCGCCACAGCCTTCGCCCACTCCTTCGGCGGCACCAGCCACCCAACAAGCAGCGCAGCAACCCGCGTCTCGCGCCACGCCGGCCACACCGCCCGCCTCGGCGGTCCGGGAGCCCGAGATGAACACCATTCGCGGCGGCAGCTTCACAATGGGTAGCAATGACGATGTCACAGAGAGGCCAACTCACCAGGTCACGATCAAGCCGTTTGCCATCAGTAAGTATCCGATCTCCGTTCGCGACTGGAACGAATGCGCCGCTGCGAAGGCATGTGCTTTCGTGGCAACCGGCAGAGATGATGCGCCCGTCACGAACGTAAGTTGGAGCGATGCAAAGCAATTTGTCGCGTGGCTCGCCGGCGCAACACGAAAGGCATATCGGCTCCCAAGTGAAGCCGAATGGGAATATGCAGCGCGCGGAGGCACGCAAACAAAATACTGGTGGGGGGATCAATTTCAACCCGGCATGGCCAATTGCAAGAATTGCAATGACATCGCAGCCGCGGAGCAACCGATCAAGGTCGGCAGCTTTAAGCCAAATCCGTTTGGATTGTACGATATGGGTGGCAGCGTCGATCAGTGGGTAGAGGACTGCTGGCACAAAAATTACCAAGGCGCTCCGGCGGACGGTTCGGCATGGGTCGAGGGCGAATGCGCCTCACACGTCATTCGATCCGGTTCCTGGAGGAATGACGCGCGGTATGTCCGGCCATCAAACCGCGACGGTTACGACACCAATGTACGATATCCTACCCACGGATTCCGCGTCGCACTGTCCCCTTGATTAAAGAGCGCTAGAAGAGCGCTAAAAGAGGATGCGTCATGAAGATCACCCGGCTGATCGCGCTGACCGTAGTCCTGACTTGTCTTTCATTTGCCGCGTATGCTCAGGGGAAGCCCGCGCCGAAGGATGCCCTTCTTTATTTCGTGTGGCCGCAGAACGGCACCACGATCAAAGGCGGATTTTGGTGTCGCTTCGGTCTGCGCAACATGGGCGTAACTCATGCGGGCGATAATTTCAAAAACAGTGGCCATCACCATTTGTTGGTTGATGTGAATGAACCCCTCGATCCCAACGAACCAATTCCACAAGACAAGGCACATCTTCATTTTGGGGCGGGCCAAACCGAGGCGCGGATAGAACTTCCACCCGGCAACCATACACTTCAACTTGTGCTGGGCGACGCCGATCACTATCCGTTCAACCCACCGGTGGTTTCTCAAAAAATTACTGTCAGGATCAAGTAGAATTTATTGTGTTTCTCGTTTTTGGATTCGAACCAACTGTAGGTTTTGCGATTTTGGGCTGCGCCTTCTCCATCCTCGCATCGCAATGCGACCTGCCCGTGCCGACCGAGCTTAAGAAAAGACCACGCCGAACGCCCGCGCGGCTGACCGAAATGGTGTGGTTACTTCCGGCATTGGCGCGAAGCGAAAACATACTCGAGAGGTTGAGAGCTCGTTCAGAATGGAATTGGCTCACGATCGGATTAAAGCTCTGGATAGGAGGAGATAAGCCTGGATTGCCCCACTGCATTACAACGGAGGTTCGCCATGCCGGAAACTACTGAAATGAAAGATCATGTTTATAAGATCTTAGAACTCGTAGGATCTTCCGAAAAAAGCATCGAAGATGCCATTCAGAACGCCATAGCCCGCGCATCAAAGACCATTCGCGATATGAAATGGTTTGAAGTAGTGCAAACGAGAGGCCATATCGAAAAAGGGTCTGTTCGCCATTACCAGGTCACCTTGCGAGTTGGATTTACACTAGAGGGGTAATTCTCGGGAGGGCTGTATGCACCTTCAGCCTTCAGTGATCGGCGGGTCGGGGCCTCCATCGTTCTTTTCACTGAGCAGTATTGGTGGTGTAATGTGCTCCCAAGCGAACCGGGCCGGCGGCACACTCTCAAAGGAACTCAACGAGCCGGGTTATTTCTTGCTACAGGATTACGCCGGCCATGTTCGTGCAATGACACAAACAGGGAGGCAGTACGATGACGATGAGGCCCGACCCCACGTTTCACGCATCGCCGAAGCTTGCCATGGAAGCTCCGCCAGAGAGCTTCGCCTATACCTTGCTGCTCAGCCCCGACTTCTCAAAACCCGACGCGCTCGCAGTGATCGACGTGAGGCCCGGATCGCCAACCTATAGTCAGGTCGTTCACACGGTGACGATGCCTAACACCGGGGATGAGTTTCACCATTTCGGTTGGAACGCCTGTTCGTCTGCGTTGTGGCCACTCGCTGGGCACGCGTTCGTCGAGCGGCGCTACCTCATAATCCCCGGCATACGGTCCTCTCGAATTTATGTTGTGGATACAAAACCCGATCCGACCAAGGCGAGGATTCACAAAATTATCGAGCCCGAGGAGATCTTAAAAAAGACCGGTTACTCGCGGCCGCACACGGTCCATTGCGGGCCGGAAGGTATTTACGTCAGCACTCTCGGTGGCGGTGGCAAGGACGGCACCGATGGGCCGCCCGGCGTCTTCATCATGGACTGCGAGACATTCGATGTCCTCGGACGCTGGGAGATCGATCGTGGTCCCCAGACCCTGCACTATGACTTCTGGTGGAACCTGCCACGCGATTATATGGTGACAAGCGAGTGGGGGCTGCCGCCGCAGTTCGAGAACGGGCTCGTGCCAGAGGATCTCCTCTCGAACAAATATGGCCATCGGATCCACTTCTGGGATCTTCGGGCGCGGCGAAACGTCCAGACGATCGATCTCGGCGCCAATCATCAAATGGCACTGGAAGTGCGTCCTGCTCACGATCCGGTTCGCCAGTACGGCTTCCTGGGGGTCGTCGTCGACACCACGAACCTCGAAGGCTCGATTTGGACCTGGTGGCGCGAGGGCGGCAAGTTCCACATCGAGAAGACGGCGGCGATCCCTCCCGAACCGGCCCCCAGGGAGCAGCTGGCGCCGCTGCTGCAGGACTTTGGCGCAGTGCCGCCGCTGGTAACCGACATTGACTTGTCCATGGATGACAAGTTTCTCTACGTCTCCTGTTGGGGCACCGGCGAGATGCGTCAATACGATGTCACCGAGCCGAGGAAGCCCAGGCTTGCGGGCTCGGTGCGCATTGGCGGCATCGTTCGCCGCACACCTCACCCGAACGGCAAGACGTATGCGGGCGGCCCGCAGATGGTAGAGATCAGCCGCGACGGCAAACGAGTGTACTGGACCAACTCGCTCTACTCGACGTGGGACAACCAACTTTATCCCGAGGGAGTGCCGGGTGCCGAGGTCATGGCCAATGCGAGCCCGAGCGGCGGCCTCGAGCTCGCAAATGACTATTGGGTAAGCTTCCCCGACGGATACCGCGCGCATCAAATCCGGCTCGACGGCGGCGACTGCTCGACCGATTCGTTCTGCTATCCGTCGGCTTGAACTTGAGTGGAGCGGATTGGACACCTGCCGGCCTTTGGCTGACCGTCGTTGCGAGCGGCCTCTATCACGGGGTCAACCCGGGGATGGGTTGGCCGCTTGCCGTTTCAGCCGGGTTGATGGAAAGGAGTTCTCGCGCCCTTGTTGCGGCGCTCTGGCCGCTATCGGTCGGCCATCTATTGGCAATGCTCTTGGTGCTCCTACCCTTCGCGCTGCTCGTCGCCTTTGTCGAATGGCAGCGTCAGATTCAGTCCGGCGCCAGCCTCCTCCTCATCGGGTTCGGTATCTTCCGGCTTTTCAACCGGCGTCATCCACGGGCGCTGGCTCGGATACGACCGACACAATTGGGGCTTTGGTCGTTCGCCGTGGCGATCGCGCATGGCGCGGGATTGATGCTGGTGCCAATTTATCTCGGGCTCTGCCAAGCCTTCGAACTCGACAAAGGCCACGAGGCCGCGGGGACCCTCATCAATGCCAATCTCGGCATGGCCGTCCTTGTCTCCGTTGTCCACTCAGCCGCTATGGTCGCTGCCGGCGGATGCTCGGCGTGGCTAGTCTACCGCTATCTCGGTCTCAAGTTCATGTCGCGGAGCTGGTTCAATCTGGATGTGACTTGGGCTGTCAGCCTCATTCTGGTGGGCGTCCTTGCGCTCGCGATCAATCTTGCTGACTGGCGCTGAGCACACCGGGACTGCATCACTTGAATTTCTGAAGGCGCGTCTTTAGTGTCCAAAGCCTGGGATGAGACCTTTCCTCCAATCCAACATGGCTGCGAGCTTAGGCAGCACTGATAACACTCGGGCTCAAGCGTCTTCGCGCCTCAGCGGCCCGGAGCCGGGCGGCGGCCATTCTCGATGCTGTGGACGCGCGGGGAAAGCCCGCCTAAACTCGCATCAAAACCGCCGACGCCGGGCAACCGGTGCGGAAAAAACGCGCGGCTTACCGCCGGCAATCTTGGGGAGGAAATCATGGACCATTTTTCGCGAATTCACCGCTCTGTCGCGCTGTTATCTGTCGTTGCCGCGACCACGCTGGCCTTGGCGGCGCCGACGTCTGCGCAAGAGACTTTCAAACTCGGCATCGTGACGTTCCTGTCCGGGCCCGCCGCAGACAGCTTCGGCGTCCCGGCCCGCAACGGCGCCCAGTACGTCATCGACCAGTTGAACAAGGGCTCTGCGCCCGCTCCTTACGAGAAGGTCGGGTTCGGCGGTTTGAAAATCGAACCTGTCATCATTGACGAGAACGGCGGTGCCACCAAGCAGGTCCAGGAACTTCGCAACCTCTATCAGCGCGACCAAGTCGATGTCGTGCTCGGCTACATCGGCTCCGGCGACTGTCTCGCGGTTGCGCCGATCGCCGAAGAACTCAAGAAGATGCTGGTGCTGATGGATTGCGGCACGCCACGCATTTTCGAGGAAGCCAAATACAATTATGTGTTCCGCACCGCCGCACATGCCACGATGGATAATGTCGGCCTTATCAGGTACATGAAGGCGAAGAACGTCAAGATGGACACGCTGTCGGCCATCAACCAGGACTACGCCTGGGGTCAGGATAGCCGGGCTGACTTCGTCGCAGCGGCAGGACAACTCTACCCCAACGCCAAACTAGCGACCGACCTTCTGCCGAAGTTTGGCGCGGGACAGTACGGCACCGAAATCTCCGCACTGGTCGGTGCGGGCTCCGACGTGGTCTATTCGAGCCTGTGGGGCGGCGATCTGCAGGCCTTCATTCTACAGGCTGCTCCCCGCGGTCTGCCGAAGCGCAGCCAACTGGTGCTCAGTGCCGCCGATCACGTGCTGCCGCCGCTCGGCGATAAGATGCCCGACGGCACCATCATCGGCGCGCGCGGCGCCTACGGCCTGATGTCGCAGAAATCGCCGCTGAACGATTGGCTGTTCAAGGGTTACGAGGCCGCCAATGGGGTCTATCCGGTTCAGGCCGCTTATCGCATGACGCAGGCGCTTCTCGGAGTGAAGACCGCGGTCGAGAAGGCTATGGCCAAGAACGGCGGCAGGAAGCCTTCGACCGATGAATTGGTAGAGGCCATGACAGGCTTGGAATGGCAATCGCCCGGCGGTCTCATTCAGATGAAGCTTGCCGACGGCCATCAGGCGATCCAGCCGATTGCCATCAGCCGCACCAAGTATAATCCCGACTCGAAGCGGGTCGATCTGGTCGATATCCAGTACTTCCCCGCCGAATGCGTCAATCCGCCTCCGGGCGTAAAATCGCTCGACTGGATCAAGGGCGGCATGGCCGGCGCCAGGTGCAACTGAACGGCGAACGTGTTTAGAAGATGACTGAAGCGGCGCGAGCTCTGCACTCGCGCCGCTTCCTTGCCGGACTTCCGACATGCGATCTGCTCTGTTGCACTTTCAAACGATGTTTCGAATTTCGCCTTCGCCCGCAATGATCAGCATGAAAACAGCGCCATGAACTTCTTTCTGACGATTGTTCTCGACGGTCTGATTCAAGCTTCCTGGCTTTTCATTGTGGCATTAGGGCTGACACTGGTATTCGGCGTTCTCAAAATTCTCAACATCGCCCATGGCAGCTTCTACGCGCTCGGCGCCTATATTGCGGCGACCGCGGTGACCACGGTCGCGGCGCATAGCCTTCCGCCCAGCGTCGGTTTTGTCGCGATGCTGGTTTCCGTCGCCCTGATCGCATCGGCCGTCGGTCTATTGCTCGAACGCGGCCTATTGAAAATGTTCTATGGCCGCGATGAAGTGGTGTTGCTGCTGGTAACTTATGCGGTGTTTCTCATCCTCGAGGACATTACCAAGCTGATCTGGGGCGTAAACCCGATCTACGCGACGCAGCCCTACGAGCTGTTCGGCACGCTCGAATTCGCCGGTCTCTACTACGTCGGCTACGATCTGGTGCTGCTACCGATTTCCGCCGCCATTGGCTTCGCGGTCTGGTTCGGCCTCAATCGCACCATCACAGGCAAGATCGTGCTGGCCGTGATCCACAACGAGGAAATGAGCGTCAGTATGGGCGTAAGGGTGAACCGGGTCTACGCGGTCGCCTTTGCCTTCGGCGTGCTGCTCGCAGCCACGGCCGGCGCGCTGACCGCGCCCAAAATATCGATGCAGCCGGGTCTCAGCTCGGACGTCATTATTTTAAGTTTCGCCATCGTGGTGATCGGTGGCTTAGGCAGCGTCGAGGGCGCGGCGGTCGGCGCGATCCTTGTCGGGCTCGCACGCGCAGCTTCGGTGCACCTGATGCCGCAGGCCGAGTTGTTCATGATCTATCTGATCATGGCGGCGGTGCTGATGTTTCGCCCCGAGGGTCTGTTCAAGCGCGAAACGGCAAGGCGAATCTGATGAAGCATGGTCGTCTGCATCCCCTCGTCATGATCGCCCTGGTGGCAGCAGTAACTCTGTTTGGCCGCGTGCTTCCGACATGGACACTGTCGCTTGCGACCATCGCCGCCTCCAACGCCCTGATTGCGCTCGGCATCGTGGTATTGGCGCGCACCGGCAATGTGTCGTTCGGCCAGGGCCTGTTCTTTGCGGCCGGCGGCTATTGCGTCGCGCTGATCGCCAACGCCTGGGGTATCACCGACGCGGTGGCGCAAATGATTATCGGCGCCGTCTGCGGCGGCCTGCTCGGCCTTGCGATCGGTCCGCTGATTTCCCGCTACAGCGGCATCTTCTTCGGCATGCTGACGCTCGCGCTGTCGATGGTGCTGTATGGCGCGCTGGTCAAATCGAG
>WNFR01001610.1_pt1 | contig 23635 bp, 17 predicted proteins | sample 5400221 | NCBI WGS metagenome assembly WNFR01 (sample SAMN13153357, study PRJNA577476) | soil metagenome | isolation source: 40 cm soil under Madrone tree | place: USA:California | collected 2016-06-14 | reverse complement strand
GGTCTGTCGCTGCGATACGTTACCGCGTCTGGTCAACGCGATTGCGTGAATAGAGTGGCGGCGTGGGGTTTAAGCCCTGCGCCGCCCATTCTTTCGTTCGCATATTGTTTCTGGAATCCGGTTCCCAGCCAGGCCAAAGTTTGTTTCAACGTTTTATCCACACCCGTTGACTTCGGCGTTTTGTCTTGTAACCAGCAAAACACTGCCAAAACACGCCCTACCTGAAGTGGTCAGCGCTTGCCAACACCCTGGGAAATCCAGGATTTACACTTCCAATCTATTAAACGCGAAGTTTAACTTCAATTTTCGTCATTTCCGTCGCTCATGAAATCGGGGAATGTGCGGCAGGAAAACCACGGGCAGTTCTGTTAGAATGCCCTTTGTTACCGTCGTTTTCACTTGTCGAAAACCGATTTACTGGAATTCGACCTTCGCATGGCAAGCAAAGAAACCTATGGAACCGATTTCTTTGGAAGTAACTCAGTTACTTTTGGCTTACAACAATGGTGATGAACAGGCGCTCGAACGCCTTTTTCCGCTCGTCTACGATGAACTTCGCCGCCTGGCAGGTCGTTATCTTAAAAAAGAACGTGATGACCATACACTTCAGGCAACTGCCCTGGTCCATGAAGCTTATCTTCGTCTGGTAGACCAGAACGTTTCGTGGCAAAACCGGGCTCACTTTTTCGGTGTTGCGGCCCAGATGATGCGGCGAATCCTGGTGGACCATGCCCGGCATAATCTTGCAGCCAAGCGCGGGAGCGGTGGTATCAAGCTTTCTCTGGATGAGTTGATTGATCTTTCCGACGAACGGGCATCGGATCTCATCGCACTTGACGAAGCCCTTGACGCACTGAATTCCGTCGACCCGGCCAAGCGGCGTATGGTTGAACTAAGATATTTCGGCGGCCTTTCCGTGGAGGACACGGCGAAGATACTTAACATTAGCGTTGCAACTTATGTCAGGGAATGGCGTAAAGCCAAGGCATTTCTTTACAACCAGATCACGAAGTAGGCGCAAAACTTTTGAACCCGGAACGCTGGAAGAAGGTCGAAGAAGTATTTGACGCGGTTCTGGATCGCGCACCGGCAGAGCGCCCTGCGTTTCTCGCCGGGGTGTGTGCCGGCGACCAATCGTTAAGGCATGATGTCGAAACCCTGATCCGGTCGTATGAGGCAGCGGGCACGTTCATGGATGCCCCCATCCTGGGCCCGGGCGTAGAGTTGGAACGCACCACCGACCCGGGGCCGGGGCCTTCTTCCATTGGAAGACGTATTGGCTCGTACCGTTTGACTAAGGAGATCGGACGCGGCGGCATGGGAGCTGTCTACCTTGCGATTCGCGCGGACGACGAATTCCAAAAGCGCGTCGCCATCAAACTGGTAAAACGCGGGATGGATACCGACTTTATCCTCCGGCGCTTTCGTCAGGAACGGCAGATCCTTGCCAGTCTGGATCACCCCTACATCGCGCGGCTGCTTGACGGCGGCACCACAGATGACGGACTGCCATATTTTGTGATGGAGTATATTGAAGGTCTTCCAATCACGAACTATTGCGACACGCAGTGTCTTTCAACAACCGACCGTCTTAAATTATTCCTGAAGGTCTGCTCTGCGGTCCAGCACGCACATCAAAACCTTGTCATTCATCGTGACCTGAAGCCCAGCAACGTTTTGGTCACTGACGAGGCCACTCCAAAGCTCCTGGATTTTGGAATCGCAAAGCTGCTGAATCCTGAGCTGGGAGCGCAGACCCTGGACCCCACAACCCTCGCAATGCGTCTGATGACACCGGAATATGCAAGCCCGGAACAGGTGCGCGGCGACAGTGTCGCATTGACAAGCGACATTTACAGTCTTGGGGTTCTTCTATATGAATTGTTAACCGGCCACCGTCCGTATCGCTTAAGGAATCACACGACGGAAGAGTTGGCGCGCGTTATATGCGAGCAGGAACCCGAACGCCCCAGCATAGTAATTGATCTGGTTGAAACAGTTCCAACAAAAGGTCCTCGGCCGATCGAGATTACCCCCGAATCGGTCGCATTGTTGCGCGCCGACTCAACTGAGAAGCTTCGCCGCCAACTTTCCGGTTCCGTGGATAACGTTGTACTGAAGGCGCTCCGGAAAGAGCCTCATCGCCGTTACCAGTCCGCGGACGAACTCGCTGAAGACCTCGATCGGTGTCTTGCAGGAACCCCTGTCCTTGCACCCGCATTTCTACCTTCGGTCGCATCTCCCAGACTGGAAATCAGCGAATCCCCAACAGGTCCTCGATCCATCGCTATACTGCCGTTCAGAACACTGAAGAGCGAAGATTCCTCGGACGAGTATTTGGGCATGGGGATGGCCGACGCACTCATTACAAAACTGAGTAATATTCGCCGCATCGTCGTCCGGCCGACAAGTTCGATTATCAAATACTTCGAAGGTGAGCAGAACGCTGTCGTCGCAGGAAACGAACTCAATGTGGACTTTGTGCTGGACGGCAGGGTTCAGAGAATGTCCGGGCGCGTGCGAGTAACAGTTCAGCTTGTCCGGGTTCGAGACGGAGCACCGCTCTGGGCGGAAAAATTTGACGAGAAATTCACCGACATTTTTTCCGTCGAAGATTCGATCTCCGAAAAAGTTGCACAGGCATTGATGCCCAGACTGAGTGGTGAAGAGATCGAGTTGTTGCGCAAGCGGGAAACCGACAATACTGAGGCCTATCAGTGTTACCTGCAGGGACGATTCTTTTGGAACAAGTTTACAGAGGACGGGTTTGGTCGCGCCCTTGAACTTTTCAACCAGGCAGTTCACCTCGATCCGGAATACGCCCTGGCCTATGTTGGACTTGCCGACTATTTTAACTGGGCGGCAATTTTTGGCATCGGTCCCCCGCGCGAGTATTTTCCGCAGGCAAGAGCAGCCGCGCTGAAAGCTCTGGAACTGGACGAATCGCTGGCCGAAGCACACGCCGCCTATGCGTTCACCATGCTCTGCTACGATTGGGATATTTCAGGTGCTGAGCATAGATTCAGGATTGCAATTGAACTAAATCCAAACTCCGCGCTGGCGCATCAGTGGTATGCAAACCTGCTTACCGCTCAGGGAAGGTTCGACGAAGCAATCGCCGAAGTAAAAAATGCCCAGGCGTTGAATCCATTCTCGCTGATGGACAGGTCGATGACCGGATGGACTTACTATCAGGCACGACAATACGACCTTGCCACCCAGGAACTTGAACAAGTGCTCGAACTCGATCGGAACTTTGGTCATGCAACAATGATACTCGGGACGACACTTGCGCATCGGGGGCATTACGATCGTGCGATATCTACTCTTCGCCGGGCAATCGATTTACTTGACGGTTCGATCGTTTCGTTATGGATGCTTGGTTATACGCTCGCGATTGCAAACAAGCGAACCGAGGCGTTGGCAATTCTAAACAGGCTGAAGCTGCTCTCGGAAGAGATTTATGTGTCCCCGTATTCCATTGCTATGGTTTATGTCGGGCTGGGTGAAAAGGACCTCGCATTCGATTGGCTGGAGAAAGCATTCCAGGACCGGGACGAGTGGCTGATCTGGCTGGGGACCGAGCCGAAATTGGACACATTGCGGTCTGATGCGCGGTTTGGAGATCTTTTGCAGCGAGTTGGTATAAAAGGCAAGCAGCCCGAACTGGTTGACCGAGTTGCACAGCACGATTCGCTTTTTGTGGGGACCGGCGGGACCAAAGGAAACAATGGCCTGCAGGGCGTAAAGCAGGAAACGCTTCTTTCCGGAGATCAACCGGAGTTGGTTAGGGACAAGGACACCGATTCGTCTGCGTCAATCGACTTAGTTGCTTCTGACAATCCCAGGAAGTCCTCAAAGGTTAGTGTGCCGTTTTATTTGGCGGGATTTTTGGTACTGATTATCCTGGTCGCATTTGCCGTATATCAAATGAGGACTGCGGCACATGTTGCATTTCTCGACAACACCAGGGCTGTCAAGCTTACGACAAACGGCACTGCAAGGACCGCTGCATTCTCGCGCGACGGGAAACATATCGTCTACACCGTCGAAGAAGCGGGTAAACAAAGCCTCTGGGTAAGGCAATTGAGCGCACAGACGCCGATTCGTCTGTTACCGCCGTCAGAGGTCGATTATAAGGGTGCTGTTTTTACAAGCGATGGGGCTAACATCATTTACGCTTCCAGCCCAAAGACTGGTCGTGGTGCGCTTTACAAAATGCCTGCATCTGGAGGTACCAGCACTAAAATCATTGATGATGTCGATAGCGCCGCAGGAGTTTCCAGTGACGGGGAATTCTTCGCTTTTGTCCGCAGCGGTGCGAGCCACGGCGAGGACTATCTGTTTGTCTGCAACCAGAACGGGACTGCCCAAAGGCCGGTCGCGGTTAGAAAGTTTCCGCGGCACTTCTCCGTCTCCTCGGCTCCCTCATGGTCACCGGATGGCAAAATCGTCACAGTTGTCGTCGAAGACTCAGATAAGGTCGGCTTTTTTATGAGTCTATTGAATGTCCATCTCAAGGAAGGTACAGAATCAATCATCGGTTCCGATCGTATGCTCAGAATCGGTCAAACAGCATGGGTGTCAGACGGCAGTGGGATTGTCATGACGTCGCAGCTCCAAAACTCGAGTTTTGAACAACTGCAATTTGTTAGCTACCCTCTGGGAGTCGTGCGAACTCTAACAACTGACACGAGCGATTATAGCGGTGCGAGCCTTCCGTCGGATTCGAGTCAGTTGGTAGCAATTCAGACGCAGACGCTGACGAACGTTTGGCTCTCGCAAAGGGACGCGCTCGACAGAGCCACTCAGTTGACGCCAGGGGTAGGGCGATACTTTGATATATCGTGGGCGCCTGATGGCAAAATTCTGTATTCATCTGACGCGAGCGGAACGGCGGACATTTGGGAAATGGCCGCTGATGGATCAGACCACCGTCAGCTAACCTTCGGCGTTGGACGAAACTATGCGCCGGCGGTTTCCCCGGACGGCAGGTATGTCGTTTTTCACTCCACCCGTTCCGGCAATTGGCAGATATGGCGAATGAACCGCGACGGAGGCAATGTTGTTCAGGTGACAACCGGCACAGACGACAGTAACTGGCCACAAGTCACTCCGGATGGTCGATGGATTATTTATGAACATGTTGGTGGGGGCTCGCTTGCTTCGATTTGGAGAGCTCCGATAGACGGCGGGCCCCCTGTTCGGCTGTCAGCCGAACTTGCCATGCGACCGGCCATATCGCCGGATGGTCAGTATGTGGCGTTTTGGCAGAAGGACCAGACTCCCGGCGCTGTGTGGCGCATCGCGGTCGTACAGCTTCCAGAAGGAACTTACCACAAATCCTTTGACGTGCCGCAAAGTCCGGCAAATGGAAACACAAACTTGCGTTGGACTCCGGACGGAAAGTCGATTGTCTATATTGATTACCGTGAGGGTACAACAAGCTTCTGGAATCAACCCTTAAATGCCGGAGCGACGCAGAAGATTAACGAGTTCACCAACAACCAGATTTACGCCTTTGACATCGCTCAGGATGGTAGATACATATTTTCACGAGGACTGTACACAAATGACGTGGTCGTCATCTCCGATGCCCATCGTTGAAGGATTGATAACTGTGAGGTGCAATGCTGCGGGAAAGGGCTCCAAAACCAGAGAGTGGGTGGGTCCTCCTCAAAACCCACCCACTTTCTTCTCTTGCCCGATTGCCCAACTGCCCGTTGACGACTCAGTCGACCCGTTCAATAGACATAAGCAAGAGGAACTTTTAAAAGCTCTGTAATCCAGCGAAGCGGCATAAGTTCACGTACCGCTCCCTTTCATATTTCAAGCATAAGCTAACAAAGGAAAGATGAATGCACGATTAATCGACTTTATTTCGATCCGTCGCAGAGAAATATTCTTGAAGTTGCTGGAAATAAAGGCTTTTCTCAGCCGGCGTATTTTCCAAAAAAGCGTTACCCGCCAGGCTGCAATTGTTAATATCGTATTCATCTAATTACGTGCAGAATCCACGCGGGGGAATTTGAATCGAGTAGTGTCTGGAGACGGTGAATTGAGAATTCTTTTAGTTGAGGATGAGCCCAGCGCTGCCAAGATGCTGTCCAAAGGCCTTCGCGAACAGTCCTTTGCGGTTGATATCGCGACGGATAGCGAAGGTGCATTATATTGGGCTACGATAAACGACTATGATCTGATTCTTTTGGACGTGATGCTGCCGGGGAAAGACGGTTTTGAAGTTTGCCGTGAACTGCGTGCTGCAAAATCCAAGGTTCCGGTGCTAATGTTGACGGCAAGAGACGTAATTGAGGACAGAATCACTGGTCTGGACGCGGGTGCGGACGACTATTTGACCAAACCATACGATTTTCGCGAATTACTAGCCCGGACAAGGGCTTTGCTTCGAAGGGGAACGGATCTTCGGCCCGAAATAATCAAGGTTGCCGATCTCGAGATTGACACTCGTGCCAGGGCTGTTACTCGCGGCGCTCAACCGATACAATTGACGGCAAAGGAATATGCATTAATTGAATATTTCGGTCGTCACGCCGGCGAAGTTGTAACCCGCGGGGATATCGCGGAGCACGTTTGGGACGAGAATTTTGACCATTTTTCGAATTTGATCGAAGTATATGTTCAGCGTTTGCGACGCAAAATCGACGATAACCATTCACTCAAACTGCTGCACACCCGCCGCGGTGAGGGCTATATTCTGACTGGTGGTTTCGAGAATTCGGATGCTTGACTCTGTAAGAGTTCGCCTTGCCCTTTGGTATATAATTATTCTCAGCCTCGTGCTGCTCGCGTTTAGTATCTCCGTCTACGCTCTGATTGCCAAAACACTTTACGAACGCCTTGACGCGGATATTCGCCTTTCCGCCGAGTCCGCCCAGGTTACCCTGGTTGACGAAATAGCAGCAAAACATGCACCGGAAGATTCTGCGGCAAAGGCTGTGAACGACCTTTCGACGTTGGATGCATCTGCTATATTCTCAGCAAGTGGCACTCTCTTAAGTGAGCAGCCCGCAATGGGTGACATCCACGTCACGCTGCCTCCAATCGATCTTATTCCGGTGTCTGAGCCCTACTTTTCAACGATTGTTGCCGCGGGAGATCAACGTCGCCTGATGGCACAAAGAATTAAGGTGCCATCAACCGACGGTCAATTCTTCATCGTTATCAGTCATTCGTTTGAGTCTGTTGACCAGGGTCTCAGCCGCATCCGGCGAATTCTATATCTTGCCGTTCCCGGGGCAATTATTTTTTCTGCCGGCGGTGGCTGGTTTTTAAGTCGACGGAGCCTGGCTCCGGTAGTTTCGATGTCAGAGCGGGCCAGACGTATTAGCGCTGAAAACCTCAGTCAGCGATTGCCCGTAGTTAACCCGAGAGATGAACTCGGTCGACTGGCAAGCACTTTTAACGAACTACTGGCACGGCTGGACGCCTCGTTCACCCAGCAGCGACGCTTTATGGCGGATGCGTCACACGAACTCCGGACTCCACTTTCTGTGATCCGTACTTCGGCGGAGGTCACGCTGGAGCGAGACCATCGTTCGGAAATCGAATATCGCGATGCCTTGAAGATCATTGATGAACAGGTTCGACGCCTTTCGAACATCGTTGGGGATATGTTTACTCTTGCGAGGGCTGATGTCGGCAGGCGAACTCTGAACATCTCAGAATTCTATCTGGACGAGTTGGTTCAGGAGGCCGCCAGAGCTGCTCGTATCTTAGGGAAGAGTGGACAGGTTACCGTTGAGGTCTCTCCCCTAAACGAGATTAATTACCGCGGTGACGAGGGCCTTTTACGACAGATGCTGTTAAATCTGATGGAGAACGCGGTCAAGTACACCCTGCCAGGAGGGTATGTCAGGATTAAAGTTGAGCAATCGGCCAAGTTTTACAACATAACCGTTGCCGACTCAGGAATCGGAATACCTGGGAAAGAGCAAGCACTGATTTTCGAGCGTTTTTATCGAGTTGATAAGGCTCGGTCCGGTGTTGAAACTGCGGATCGCTGGGGAGCGGGTCTTGGTCTTTCAATCGCAATGTGGATCGCCCACGCCCACGGCGGATCGCTGAAACTGAGCCATTCTGACGAAACCGGCAGCACCTTTGTCGCGGCGCTACCGGTCCAAAACAGAAATTAATCATTGGAAACGGTCTAAATGCGACCTGTCCTGTACGCAGGCAATCGCTTTCGGGCCTCTCCAGCCCGGATATCGCCGGTTTACTGCCTACATCGAAATCTCGGGATAACGCAGGCCAGCCAACTCTTCAGGCCTGGCGACTTCGTCCAGTTCCGCAAATTCCGCTCAGTGCCCAGGCATCCCCCCACCTTTCGCCTTGACCTTTTTAAAGATAAAGACACAGGGCACAGCTATCAGGGAAAGGACGCTTAGAAATCTGAATACATCCAGAAAGGAGAGTAATGTAGCCTGGCGCACAAGCATTCCATAAACCGTTGCGTACGCCTGTTGTCCGCTGGCATAAGTGCCCATTGCCGGCGCCAACGCCCCCTGAACATTGTGCAACATCCGATTAAAAGCATAATCGTACGGTGTAAAATGCTGAACAAGTTCCGCCTGATGCGACTGCGTCCTCCGAGAAAGAATCGTAGTAACGATCGAAATCCCCACGCCACCGCCGATATTCCTCATAAGGTTGTATAAGCCCGAAGCACTGCCGATCTGTTCGTTTCGAAGGGTACCCATCGCGATCGTCGAAAGCGGTACAAAGATAAAACCCATCGAAAATCCGTTAATGATGTTTGGCACAATAACAGAGGACGTAGCGATATCCAGATTTACCTTGCTGAGCATCCAGCCCGAAACGGCTAGAAGCGAAAATCCGAATGCCATTAGGTATCGCGCGTCAATTTTACCCATAATTCGAGCAACGATCAGCATCGCGATAATCGACCCTAACCCTCTGGGACTTACCGCCAGTCCACTCTGCAACGCGGGATAGCCAAGTAATGTCTGAAGAAACAACGGCAACAATGCGGTCGTGCCATACAACACGACACCGATAACCGCGATCAAGGCCGTACCGACCGCGAAATTTCTATTTACCAAAACTCGAAGATCTACTAATGGTTCGTCGGTATGGAGTTCCCAAATTACAAACGCAATCAGCGTCAAAACCGATATAACACCCAGCGAGACTATTAAACTGGACGAAAACCAATCATCTTCCTGCCCTTTATCCAGCATGATCTGTAGCGTCGCCAGACCAACAGCCATGAACCCGAATCCGATATAATCGATCGCGGCTTTGGTTCTTCGGCGCAGGTATGGTGGATCTTCGATAAAAGCGCGGGCCATCAAAATGGCAACTATTCCCACAGGAATGTTTATATAAAACACCCAGCGCCATGAATAGTTGTCAGTAATCCAACCCCCTAGTGTCGGTCCAATGATCGGAGCAACAACGACGCCCATTCCGTATACTGCCATTGCGACCCCGCGCTTTTCACGCGGAAAGCTTTCAAGCATCGTAGCCTGGGAAATCGGTTGCAGCACACCGCCGCCCGCTCCCTGGACCACGCGTGCAACAATCAGCATCGTCAAGCTGGTGGCCGCTCCGCACGCAAACGACGCCACTGTAAATATCGTAATACAAGTTATCAGGAGTTTCTGTCGTCCGAATACCGAGCTTAACCAACCAGTCATCGGTAACACAATTGCGTTGGAGACCAGATAGCTCGTTAGAACCCAGGTGGATTCATCTGTACTCGCGGACAGGTTGCCGGCAATGTGAGGGAGCGCCACGTTGGCGACGGAAGTGTCCAACACTTCCATGAAAGTTGCCAGCATGACCGCGACCGCAATAAGCCAGGGATTGAAGCTTGGGACCCAGTCGTCAAACGCCAATGCAGTGGGTTTACCTTGAGCCGCCACAGCGCTCATTTCACTTTGACCTCTGGTTCAGCTGACATACCCTGGGCAAGCAGCGCATTGGTTTCGGGCAAATTGTCCAACAGAATTTTTACCGGCACTCGTTGAACGACTTTGACATAATTACCAGAAGCATTCTCTGGCGGCAGTAAACTGAAGCGCGCCCCCGTACCCGGTTGAATGCTGTCAACGTGGCCATGAAAGACTCTGCCAGGATAAGTGTCGACTCTTACGTCGACTGGTTGCCCGGGCTTCATATAGGTAAGCTGCGTTTCCTTGAAGTTTGCAACTACCCAGACCTGTTCAGGAACAATTGCGATCAGGGCCTGTCCAGGTTGCACGTAATCTCCCACCTCCGTCGCCTTTCTGGCAGTGCGTCCCGTCTGAGGGGCTATGATTTTGGTGTAGGAAAGCAGTAGTTTTGCCTGATCCAAAGCAGCCTGAGCCCTTTCGACTTCAGCATCAGCAGTCGTTTTCTGCGCTTCGCTGGAAGCCACTTGTTCAGGCGCAGCACTTGCCGCAGTCAATTGGCCCTCGGCAGTGCCAACGCGTGCCCTGGATTCACCAACCTGCGATTCCGCCACCTTCACGTTCTGGTCTGCGGCAGCCGCATTTGCCTGTGCTTCTGCAATTTGCGCTTCGGTCGCAGCTGCGCGTCTTCGCGCCGCTTCCAGCCCCGCTACTGCTGTCTGTGCAGAGGCCCGCGCAACATCCAATTGCTGTTGCGAAACTTCGTCTTTACCATAGAGTTGTTCGTACCGCGTAACATCCGCGGTTGCACGCGTTGCTTCGGCTTGCGCGGCTGCGACTTGCGCTTTCGCCTGTTCCGAGTTGGCAATCGCACTTACGACCTGAGCCTGGGCCTGAGCTGCCTTTGCCTGAACGTTCCCAACCGTGGCTGTTGAGGTAGACACTGCCTGACGCGCCAGTTGTACACCTGACGACGCTTGTTGAACCCCTGCGTGCGAAGTTTTACTGGTAAGCGCGACATTGATCCGGGCGGCCTGTTGTCTCGTAATCGCAGCGTTCAAAGCCGCCTCTGCCTGATCGACCGACGATTGATAGTCACGGGGATCAATCTCTGCCAATAGGTCACCCTCTTTAACGGGCTGATTGCTATCGACGTACAGCTTGATAATATGTCCCGATACCTTCGGGCTGACCTGAACGATATCGCCATCAATAAAGGCATCGTCAGTCGATTCGTGACTTGCGGCGTAGGTGTAATAGCGCACGCCAAAAATCGCAGCCACCAGGAGAAAAGCGACCAGAGCGATTAGGAAGCCCGGGCGCTTATAAATAGGCCGCTTTACGACAGTGACGGGGTTGTCGTCCTCGGTAGTTACACGCGCAATCGGTTCTGTTGAAGTCTCTACATCGTCGGTATCCGTAAGTTCTTTTACGAACTCATCGTCGCCAACCGCCACCCCCGCTTGTGCTTTATCCTTTTTCGTATCTATTACCATGCTTTGCCACGCTCCACCGGACCCATTCCGGTTAATTCGATTACCATCTGAAATCTTCCACCCTTCCCAGCGCGGCTGCCAGGTTGATCCTTGCAGCGTTGTGTTGTGTCAGAGCAGTTACCTGTGAATCTCGTGCGTTGGCCAGCGCAGTCTGCGCATTTATAACTTCGATATTGTCACCAACCCCAGCGGAGAACCTGTCCCTTGCCATCTGGAGTTCACGTTCGGATAGCCTCACTGCCTGGTCGGCCGCCTTAACCTGTTCGGCTGAAGTCGCCAGCGTTTGTAACGCATCCCGGACATCCTGCTCGACTTGCTGTTGTACATCTCTCAATTGTAACTCTGCCTGTCTTTGCCTGCTCGCGGCCACCTGGACACGGCCATTAGTTGTGCCACCATTGAAAATCGGCACGTTTACCCGAACCCCAACATCTCGTGTTGGGAAATCCGACTTCGAGGGAGTAATACCACTACTTCCATAATTGGCAATAAAATCAATACTTGGAAGTCTCTCAGCCCGCGCTGCCTTGGTTTCGAGTTCAGCTACCCTGAGCTGTTCTTGCGCCACGAGTATCTCCCGCCTCTGTGTTCTTGCGGTTGAAACGGCTGTCTCAGGGGAAGGCTCAGGCTCCTCGAGATATCGCAGCGGGTCGGTCAACGTGGGTTCACTGCTCAACGAAAGGCCTGCAACTCGAAGTAATTGAAACATTGCCTGATTCGCTGCCGTCTGGGCCTGAGCCACGTTCGTCTCTTCCTGCGCCTGTCTGGTTAGTGCCCGAGTTACATCGACCCCAGTCGCCACCCCGGCTGCCCTTTGGTTTTGAGCGAGAGTTGCAAGCACTTTAGCCAATTCTAAATTCGCCTGAGCTGTCTGAACGCTACGTGCGGTTCGAAGTGCGTTTAAATACGCCAATGCTGCCGCGGATGCGACCTGTTCGCGTGCCAGCTGCTCCTGGAAAATGGCAACCTTAACCCCCAACTTTCCGGCCTGGTATTCTCGAATCGCTGTCAGATTAAAAATACTCTGCGCGAGATTCACTCTTGCATCGAAAACTTTAAAAGGCCCGATAAAAATAGGGAAGCCGGGTAGAGAGGCGTTGGATAGATCCAACCCAAGGGCAGCAAGATTTAGGGTTCTCGAATTTTGCGATACCGCTGCGGAAATGTTGGGCATCAATGGCGCGCGCGACTCAGTTCGAAGCCCGCGAGCCTCTGCTTCCCTTTCACTCGCTAATAAGGTCGAGAGGTTGTTTTTTAGGGCAAGTTCGATCGTGTCATGCAGGTTCAAAGTTTGACGCGATTCACGCTGCCCGTTGGCGGCAACCTCCTGTGCTTTCACATTTTCGCCCGCCAGCACGGCCACTACGACCAGTAGGATCGGCAATAAATTTTTCAATGTTTTAAGTTGCACGCCAGCGGAGGATTCAACTTTTGTTGACCGGACCCTCGTCATTAATTATTTCCTTTCGTTTGCACGGACCAGTGGATGCAACTCTTCTGCCACGCAGGTTATGCCTAAGAACACGCGTAAATACTTGTAATTGTTTGAGAAAATAGCTCGCGGACGTTACATATCCATACAGTATGACGCGAAATATCGCGTTGAGCGTGACATGTCGTGTTGATTTTTAACCAAATTTAAAAAGGTCACCCGGCGTTTGCAGGCTGACCTTTTATGCATTGGAATAAAGAAAAACTGACTTTTGTGTTGAATAGTCGGACTTTAGCTCCTATGAAGATTTATCGTCAGCGCGTACTTACTTTTCCTGAATTCCATACCGTGCGCCGATCGCGCGAACATATGCAATCGTCTCTTTATAGGGAGGGATTTTGCCTCCGTACTTAAGAACCGCGCCTTCGCCTGCATTATAGCTGGCAAGCGCGAGGTCAACACGACCACCGAACATCTGCAATAGCTGCTTCAGATAACGTGTTCCCCCCATTATGCTTTGGGCCGGATCGAGGACACTGACAACGCCGAACCTAACGGCTGTGTCCGGCATCAGTTGCATCAATCCCTGCGCTCCTTTTGGACTGAACGCGGTCGAGTTGAAATGCGACTCCTGTTGCATCACGCAAAAAATTAAATAGGGATCGACTCCGAACCTCGCACCGTTCTCGCGAATCAGCGAATCATAACGTGAATTTCCAGTGCTCCAGTTAGTATTTTTGCTGCCGTAGCCGCCAATTGTCCCGCTGGAAAAGGGCTCCTGAGGCTTTTGAGCCTGGGCCAGCATTCCGTCTGCCGCGGTTATCTGACCACGAGTGACGTCGACTTTGCCATGTGCCTCAGCCGCTGCTGCAACTGCCTGATCATATTCGCGTTTTGAAATTAATCCGTCATCAAACAGCCCTTTCATCTGACTCACTTTTTTGTCAGCCTGTGCTGCGCTTGTTTCGTATGTGGAAACAAGTGCCCCCAAACTTTCCTTGTACTCCTTAGTGGCACTTGCGAGGTTCTTCGCTGCAACCGATTGGGTTTCTACCGCCCTGGAGGGTTTTTGTGCTGACACTGGCAGGATGAATACCAGGACAAACAGAGACGAAATTAGAAATTGTTTAAAACAGGCCTTCATTTTAGAGTCTTTTCGAAGAATACTACTGGTCACCAAGCAGGGAGATGGACTTGTAAATTTATTGGATGCTGCAATTATCTGAATCGTTCATTTTTCTCTCGAATATTTGTTCTTTTCCGTTGTCCTGCCGGAGAATGGGCCCGGTCGTTCTATAACTTCGCTCGTAAACAATCCGCATCCACGTAAAACGATCTCGGCATTTTTAATTATTCGCCGGATCACATCGGCACTCTCGAAATCAACAAATGTCAGTCCACTAACGTCAAGAATTAATTTCTCGGGCTTCTCTGTACGTATTTCTCTGTACGCCTGTTCCAACAAATCAATTTGTGAAACTGTCAGGGCTCCTTCAATTTTAAGTACGGGTATCCCAGTCTCATGGTCTTCAAATTGCGAAATCCTTAGTGTCATCGGAACCTGTACCCTTCCTGGATCTCCTGAAAGAACTCCCACCTCTCGAATGATGTATAAGCAAATGCGTTGCCACAATCGCGCGCGATTGACGATTTCTCGGAACTTATACCAGGCGTTAGAGTTACCTGAACAAACTGTTCGTCAGCGTATTACTGACGAGAGGGCGAGCCCATCGGATGGCACGAGATTTCGCGTCATATGCGAAATGCCGTGTTTCAAATCGTTGGGTAACACAACTAACAGTTCTGGCTGAGTCCAACAAAAGACCGTTGCAGTTTGGATGGAAGTAGCAAATCAGAGAACACCAAGTTTTTTCATACGGCTTCGTAACGTCGAGGGCGGAAGGCCGAGTATCTCCGCAGCCCCACCCTTGCCGGCAATGACACCTCCGGTATTCCGCAGCACTTCCCGGATATAAGATTTTTCCATCTCGTCGAGTGTCACGAGTTCCTGATTTCCATCCGAAGCCAAGGCTCCGACGCTCATGATTTCGTTTTCGCTAAGCGGAAGATTGATTTTCAAGACATCGCCGGTTGCCAGCAGGACCGCACGTTCAATTACATGCTCCAGTTCGCGAACGTTTCCCGGCCAGGAGTAGCGAAGCAACCTGTTCATCGACTGTTGGTCGATGGACGAAATGTTTTTCTTGTTAAACCGTGTACGGAATTTCTGTGCAAAATAGTTTGTCAATAAGCGGATGTCATCGACGCGCTCTCTTAAGGGCGGCATCCTTATAGGGAAGACATTCAGTCTGTAAAACAGGTCTGCCCGGAACTTCCCTTCCGCAACCAGTTTTTCAGGGGACTGGTTCGTCGCAGCCAACACTCTTGCTTCAACCTTTATTGTTTGCGTGCCACCAACCCGCTCAAACTCGCCCTGTTGCAGGATTCTCAAAAACTTTGACTGGGTTTCCAATGGAAGTTCGCCTACCTCGTCCAGAAAGATAGTCGCACCATTGGCGATCTCGAAACGTCCAAGCTTTCGCTGCACTGCACCGGTAAATGCCCCTTTTTCGTGACCGAAGAGCTCGCTTTCGACCAGTCCAGTAGGTAGCGCCGCACAGTTCACGATAACCAGAGGCCGTGTCTTGCGAGTACTGCGCGCATGTATTGCCCGTGCGACAAGCTCTTTTCCTGTACCGGTTTCCCCGGTTATCAGGACGGTGGCATCGGACGAAGCAACCTGGTCTATGTCCTTCATTACCCCGCGGAAACCGGGACTGGCGCCGATCAACTCTTCAACGTTGTAGGGTTCGTTGATCGTTTCCTGAAGGTAAATTACCTGTGATTCGAGCTCGCGAACCCTCGCTTCCTTCTGAACAATCTCGATCGAGCGCCGCTCAAACTGTTGGAGAAGCTCCTTCAATTCAGTGCGTTCACTGGAGATTCGTTCAATCTCTTTCCAGAAATCTTTACCCTCCAGCAACTTCTGTTCGAGGGCGAGGCGCACCACACTGCTGTTTTCATCAACGTTTGCACTGCCCCTTACCAGACATCTGGAATCGCCGCGCCCAACACATTCATGTTCGATATAATACATATCACGCCCAAGCACCGCGGAAGTGTAACCATTTGCATAACCCATCAAGGTCCAACAGACTGGCACGTCACTGAGGCCAAGGTGTTTTAGGTGCTGGTCTGCCTCGTAGGAATTCACCCACTCGGCAACTACCTCGCAGATGCCATTTTCCCGATCGATTTCGGCATGAATCAGATTAACTTTGACGCTCCCTTCCAATCCATGCAATTTTGCGCCAGCAATCCACCAGTCTTCATCACTCTCAAAATTGAACCATTGCCGCATGGCTAACGCATTTCGATACCCTCTGGCATATCCAAAGCGCATCAGGAGTCGCCGCGCCTGTTCGCGCCCGAGACTTTCGATCATCTCCTTTCTAAGGAATCCCAGAGCGTCAGCATCAAGAAACAACATCCGACGATTCTTGAAATGAATCGTACCGGCGTCCTCATCTACGTTGATCAACTCGAGCAGTTGCAGATCCGACGGTTTCATAAAAATGTCCATTTGTCAGGTTTTCGGGATATGGGAGCTTATCAGGGGATTAGGGTTCATGAAAAGCGGTGGGGTAATTATAACTCGCGCGGGAATGTCATAAGTCAGTCCCGTAAAACTGCTTTGGATGCGAGCTATGTTAGGCACGAAGTTGGTTTGGCGGGAAGATTATTCAGCTTGAAAATCAACAATGGCCTTTATTTTCAAGTCCGGGGGAATGAGCCTGACCGGCAAAACAACCGATCAGGCTCAAAAGGTGAGGTTGCGGGGCGAGGGATTGAATGATCGCTTTTGAATGACCCGCAAAAACAAACAGAATATTGAAGTTTCAACGGCGTTTATCAGAAATTCAGCAATTGACATTCCTGAATCGACATATTTAACTCCGGTTGGCTCGTCTCCACTTACGTATGCCAAAAAAACCCGGAAACGTTTCAATGGAACGACGTTTTTCGTAGTACTTATTTGCTTTAATGAAGTGAATTCCGCAGGTACCGGGCAAGTGCCGGACGAAGATGGCGAAAGATGCATCTTTCTACGAAATCGATAGGTCGGAAAAATTCGTATACGAGAATATTACGAAGCAGGCTGCAGTCGCCAGCTTCGCATGAGACAAAAACAGCAGGGCGTCTCACCCCTTTGTTTGTATAGCAGGCACGGAGTTAAGCGACCTGCCCGCTGCTTCCGGGTCGTCTCTATAGGGTCTTTTGGCAAGTTTGACCATCTCGCTAAGATCCATGCTCTATCGGTTGTAGTTCGGCGTCGGCCCACGCAGGGTATTCCAAACTGCGTCACATTTTCCGACGAGATCCGTTGTTAGACCACCGTCATCTAATGCGGTCAAATTTTCATCAAGCTGATCCAAACGTGACGCGCCAAGGATAACGCAATCTGTGACAGTGTGATGGAGAAGCCAGTTTAAGGCCACGCTTACAAGCGTGCGACCAGCTTGCTGCGCTGCTTCTTTCAATAATTCGACAGCTTCAAAATATTCCTGATGCCAATAGCGGTCCTGATACATTTTGTTGTTATCGAATCTCGTTCCAGGTGTAATCGCCTTCATATCGTGCTTCCCGGTTAATAATCCACCGGCCAGGGGATTGTACCCAATGATCGAAACCTGTCGATCGATGGCCATTGGAACAAATTCCTGCTCAACGCCTCTCGCAATCAGGTTATACATTTGTTGTGCAATATGGATGGGACGATATTCTCGCTCTTCAGCGATCCATAACATTCTGCATGCCTGCCAGCTGCTATAGTTCGAACTGGCGGGGTAACGGATCTTGCCTTGTCGAACCAGGCGCTCAATTGCATCGAGAGTCTCTTCAATTGGCACGTCGTAGTCAGGCAGATGAAGGTAATAAATATCAAGATAATCGGTCTGCAACCGATTAAGGCTCTCTTCCACAGCTCGCACGATTGCTTTGTGCGAAAGCCCCACCTGATCGGGCCCTTCTCCCATCTTTCCGCGCACTTTGCTTGCGACAACTACGCCCTCGCGCCGGCCCTTTAGAGCTTCTCCCAGCATCTCTTCGGAAGCACCCTTCTGGTAAACATTTGCTGTATCAAAGAAATTTATCCCCGCCTCCAGGCACCGGTCTATCATTTTTGTCGCGGTCCGTTGATCCGTTTGGCCGCCAAAGGTCATAGTGCCAAAACAAGCACGCGAGACCTCGAGATCTGTCCCCTTCAATATTCGTCGTTCCATTTCCGGTTTCCTTTCGGCAAATATTTCACAGTCTTCATCAAGCTCCTATTTTCGATGAATTGCTTCGATTCCACAACAAAGCTTTGCCGCGATGGGGATTTCGCAGTTGGTGAGACTCAAAATCGGGCGGCGGCCACATTCGCGCTTGATTAGAATTCGGTCTACGTCATAATCCACTCCATGAAATTTGGATGCATTCTTTTTGACCTCGACGGAACGCTGGTTGATTCGCAGGCCGACCTCGTCTTTGCTGTCAATCTAATGTTAAGCGATTTGGGTTTTAAAACGCTTCCACATGAACAAATCGTGAGTTTTGTCGGCGAGGGCATGTTGAAACTGGTAGAGCGCGCTCTCAAGGTCAGTATAAGCAAGCCACTATCACAACTTGAGCTCGACGCAGCAATGAATATCTTTCTTGAGCACTATAGAGCTCACCTTCTGGATCGCACCGTCGCTTATCCGGGGACCGTGAAGGCACTTAGGTACCTTAGTGCGTTGCCACTGGGCGTCGTCACCAATAAGCCTTATGATTTTACAATGGCCATTCTGACGGGGCTTGGACTCGACCATTTTTTTAAGACGATTTTAGGGGGAGATAGCGTACCGGAGAGGAAGCCCTCACCGGTTCCATTGCTCAACGCGGCCGCGCAGTGTCATATTATTCCTTCTGAATGTCTTATGATCGGCGACACCAGGATCGACATTATCGCGGGTAAAGCAGCGGTTATGAAAACGGCGGGCTTCGCCGGCGGCTTTCGCGGACGAGCAGAATTGGAAGCAGCCGGCGCTGACTACATCTTCGACCACTATGACGAACTACTCCACAAAGTGAATTTTGAATTTTGAATTGCGAACGGTGCCTGACCGGGGTTGGGATCGGCTTCACAACTCAAAATTCAAAATTAAAAACTCAAAATTATCCCTTCACCTTCCAAACTCAATTCCCTTCTTCTCCCGCCCCAACCCCGTCACTATCGCCGCGAGACCAAAAATCGTAAGAGCCGTCAACGACATTGCCTTCGCATATGTTGTTCGCTCGGCAAACACCGCTTCAATGTAACCTACAGAGCCGGCTATCAACACTCCACACTGGTACGCAAACCCCGGCAAAAACCCGCGCACAGCATCAGGTGACAGTTCAGAGATATGCGCTGGGATTACTCCCCAGGCTCCCTGAACCATGAATTGCATAAGGACTGCTCCTGTTATCAGCAGGGTCAATGAGGGTGAAAATGCCCATAACGGAATAACCAGAATTGCCAGAACGAATGCCAATACCATCGTCCGTCGGCGTCCCCAACGGTCAGACAGTAATCCAAATAAAATTCCGCCCGCAATCGCCCCGACCATCGAGACCGCCGTAACCAGAGATCTCTTTTCCGGTCCGAACCCCCAACCGCGCTCCAGAAAAGTCGGATACATGTCCTGCGTTCCGTGCGACGCAAAATTCATCATCGCCATTAAGACGGTCAGGTAAAGAAAAATCTTCCACTGCGACACAATCGCACGTCCGTACTGGCCCCAGGATGCATGTCGATTCTTTTCCCATACTTCCGATTCCTTTACATGGTAGCGTACGAATAGAGCCAGGAGGGCAGGTATTCCTCCGATAAAAAACAACGGCCGCCAACCCCAACGAGGGAACACGAAATAATATGCAATCGCAGCAAGAAGGTAGCCAACGGCATAGCCTTCCTGTAACAATCCCGAGAGAACCCCGCGAAGCCTGGGCGGTACTTTTTCCATGGCCAGAGATGCGCCAACGCCCCATTCCCCGCCCATCCCGATGCCAAACAACGCCCGAAGAATCAGGAACGTCGTAAAGTTTGGAGCAAGACCTGAAAGGACTTCGACGACCGAGTAAAATACCAGGTCGATCATCAACGGTAACCGTCTGCCGTATCGATCCGCGAGAAGCCCAAAGATAAAAGCTCCCACCGGGCGAAACGCCAGCGTCACGGTGATCGAGAGCATAATTTCCGGGACAGTCCTGTTGAATTCCTTTGCGATTGCGGTGACGGTCATTACAACCAGGAAAAAATCGAACGCATCGAGCGTCCACCCCAGAAAGCCCGCAACCACCGCGGCACGATGATCGCTCGGGACCTCGGTATCAGTCTTCAATGTTTTTTCAGTTCCGGAATCGATTTCCGGTGCAGGTAAGTCGATTGCCATTCAAGCAAGTCTCCCGATCGAATATAGAATTATCTGCTTCCTGACTTCCCCACGCGCTCGCGCGATTGGCTATCCAGCCGAATTGAAGTTCGATCAAAATAAATCAGAATTATTCGGAGTTAGTACTCTGGAAAGTCGCAGGCGAACAATATACTATCTTCTGAAATGAATTTGTAAAAGAAGTCCAGGTTGGAAATCCACGGCAAGGCACGCACGTTCCGCTATTCAAAAAAAGAGGTTATGAGAGGGTAAATGAAATCTTCACACTTTGTTTTTGTTTTAAAACACTTTTCGATTTTGGCGCTGATGTTTTTGGCAGTGCTGTTTTCCTGTGGTGGCCGTCAGCACGCTGCGAATGAATCGGCGGCCAATTCAAACAATGCAGAGGCGTCGTCCAATGGAAACCCCACGCCCGATCAAAGTGGCAAATCCGATGGTAAAACACTGACCGGCCAGGCTGCGTATGGGGATTACTCGAAAGATGCTCCTGGTGTTAGAAGACGTATTACCCCCGCCGATCTACCGAAGCCTTACGCCACGCGTTCCGTTGACAATGGACCGGGCGTCGACAGCCGTCCTTCCAATGCGTGGCCAAAAGTTCCTGCAGGTTTCAAAGTCGACGAGTACATGCCGGGACTTTCGACCCCACGATTAATCAGAACCGCACCAAATGGCGATGTATTCGTGGCCGAAAGTTATTCGAATCGGGTCAGGGTGTTGCGTCCGGGCCAGGATCCGGCCAAACCGGAGTCGAATGAAATATTCCTCGCGGATTTAAACAAACCTTTTGGCATTGCCTTTTATCCCCTCGGGCCGAATCCGCAGTATGTATACATAGCAAACACTGATTCTGTCGTTCGAGTTCCCTATCAAAACGGGGATTTGAAAGCTCGTGGCGCCGCAGAAGTAGTTGTGCCTGACCTTCCAGGTGGCGGCAGGCTTCGCGGCGGTGGGCATTGGACGCGGGACATCGCGTTTTCCAATGACGGGAAACGGATGTTTGTATCTGTCGGGTCGCATTCAAACGATATGGAAGACGATCCCAAGATCGAAGAACGCCGGGCCGACATCCTCGAATATAAGCCCGATGGTACTGGGTATCGACTGTACGCCGGCGGTATTCGTAATGCAGTGGGGATTGCAATTCACCCGCAAACTGGCGAACTCTGGGCCTCGGTCAATGAACGCGATGGTCTCGGCGACGATCTTGTTCCCGATTACGTTACGCGTGTTAAAGATGGCGGCTTTTATGGCTGGCCCTGGTATTACATTGGACCGAATCAGGATCCGACACACGAGGGTGAACATCCCGAACTTCGGGATAAAGTCATTGTCCCGGACGTGCTGATCCAGTCGCATTCGGCATCACTTGAGATGGTGTTCTACACTGGCAAGCAATTTCCAAATGAATTTCAAAACGATGCGTTTGCGGCTCAACACGGATCATGGAATCGCGCGCGGCGAACCGGTTACAAGGTAATCAGGGTTCTGCTTCGAAATGGAGTACCAACCGGCGAGTACGAAGACTTTATGACCGGATTTGTGACCCCGGATGGGAAGGTGTGGGGCCGCCCGGTGGGCGTAACTGTGGCTAAAGATGGCAGCCTGCTGGTGAGTGACGACGGGTCAAACACTATCTGGCGTGTTTCATATCAAAAGAAATGAACAAACTTGACGAAATTGCTGAGAAGACCACCAGACTCACTAATATGCTGAAGTCGCAGGGCCTCGGTGGAGTGCTTTTGAATTCACAGCACAATTTTGCGTGGCTTACGGCCGGGGGAAGAAACGGTGTGGATACAAGCCGCGAACCCGGCGTAGCTTCATTGCTGGTCCGGAGGGACGGCAGGAAATTTTTGCTTGCAAGCCGGATTGAGATGCCGCGCATGCTAAGCGAAGAAGTCTCGGAAAGCGATTTCGAGCCTATCGAGTTCGCCTGGGAGGATGAAAAATCTTCGCCGTCTTTTCTTACTGACAAAGCTTTGGCCCTGCTCGATTCAGGCGATGCACTTGGGACCGATTCGGTCTCTGGCCTGGGGATAAGATACCTCGAAGGCGATATCGCCAAATGTCGATTCCAGTTAACTGAAGCGGAAGTCACCAGATTGTTATTGCTAGGCGCTGATGCTGGTCGAATCCTTGGCGAACTCGCGCGGTTCGTTAAGCCGGGCGAGACCGAGTCAGAGATTGCACAACGCATATCGACTGCGCTTGGGAACGTCGGTGCGTACGCTCAGGTGCTTCTGGTTGCTGCGGACGACCGCATCGATCGCTTCCGGCATCCGGTTCCCACCGATAAACCCTGGGAACATAAAGTCATGCTTGTGGTTTGCGCACGGCGAGGCGGACTTATCGTCTCGCTCACCAGGATCGTAAGTGCAGGCCCCGTTAGCGATGATTTGCGACGGCGAACGAACTCGGCCGCTTATGTTAATGCTCGGCTAATAGAAGCCACAAAGCCTGGTTTTAATGGAGCCGAACTCTACCAGGTTGCTGCACGCGCCTATGAAACCCAGGGATTCCCTGACGAAATTCACCTCCATCACCAGGGTGGAGCTTGTGGATACAAGCCACGCGAGTGGACAGCGCATCCCCTCTCCAAAGATGTTGTGGTCGACGGCCAGGCATTTGCTTGGAACCCCTCGATCACGGGAACTAAAGTGGAGGAGACTGTTTTAATTCGCGACGGATTTATTGAGTCTGTTACGGCATCGCGGGAGTGGCCATACCTCGAAGTTGAAATTGACGGCGCAGGATTTCTATCTCCGGACATACTAACCTTGTGAATTGGTATCGTTTTTCTCTGTAATCGCAAGTGTTGTAGTTTCTATCGATGGTCGCGGAATATTTTGAGTAGAAAATAGACGTTTGAAAATTTGATGAGTTTAAAAACTGCTTCCTTCGCAATTCTTATTATTCTTCTGAACATCGTGAGTACTTCAGCACAAACCAATGGGTCGAATGATCCAGGCCCAGGCGTTCCTCGTGAACTGGCACGCTGGCGGGCCGAGCATTACAGCAATGTTTCTTATGATCTGAACATTGATATTACTGCCGGCTCTGAACTCTTGAAAGGTACTGACGAGATTCATGTGACTCTCGACGGCGATGCCGATCGATTGATTTTGGATTGGAGAACTCCGCCCGCCGCAACTGGCAAGCCCCATGGTACGGTCTCTGAACTTACTGTAAATGGAACCCTGGTGGACCGGATAAGCGAAGTAAACGATCATATCGTAATTCCAGGTACCTTGCTTAAGAAGGGGCAGAACGTTGTCAAACTGAATTTTCAGTCGCCAATAGCGTTGTCGGGTAGTGCGGTTACCAGATATCTGGACCGCGAAGACGGTTCAGAATATGTATACACTTTGTTCGTCC